>Ga0181534_10000886_pt1 | contig 20679 bp, 18 predicted proteins | sample PEATcosm2014_Bin_37_FD_119758 | JGI IMG/M metagenome (GOLD analysis project Ga0181534, IMG submission 119758) | Peatland microbial communities from MTU Mesocosm Facility, Houghton, MI, USA - PEATcosm2014_Bin17_10_metaG | ecosystem: Environmental > Terrestrial > Soil > Wetlands > Peat | place... | reverse complement strand
GTGTGGACGACGCTCGCCCAGACCGCTGACTACGTCTTCCTGCTCACGCGCACGGACCCGGACGTCCCGGTGCACGCCGGCATCTCCTACATGCTCGTCCCCATGCGCCAGCCCGGCGTCGAGGTCCGTCCCATCACCCAGCCCGACGGGACCGCGGAGTTCAACGAGGTGTTCTTCTCCGACGCGCGCTGCCCGAAGGACAACGTGATCGGCGGGGTGAACAACGGCTGGAAGGTCGCGATGACCACGTTGGGCTTCGAGCGCGGCAGCTCTGCGACCACCGGGTACCGCCGCTTCCTGAAGGAGTGGCAGCAACTCGTCAGCGACGCGAAGGCGAACGGGAGGAACGAGGACGCCGTCATCCGCGATCGACTGGTCCGGTCGTGGCAGGACATCAAGATCATGCAGATCAACGGGTACCGGAACCTCACCGACGCGCTCAACGGCACCAAGCACGCGGCCAAGCTCGGCGCCTGCAACAAGATGTTCTGGTCCGAGGCGCACCAGCGGACGATGGAGCTGGCCATGGACATCCTGGGGATGGACGGGCAGATCCTCTCGGGGGCCGGCGAGGGCGAGGGGTTCGTTCCCGGCATCCGGCGTGGTCGCGACGACTACCCCGTGAGCGACCTCCAGGCGAGCTTCTTCTTCAGCCGCTCCGAGACGATCTGGGGAGGCACGGCCCAGATCCAGCGCAACATCGTGGGCGAGCGCGCGCTCGGCCTCCCGAAGGAGCCGAAGCCCCAGGGCGTCTAGGCCACCGAGCCTGTCGGCATCGCCGACGAGGCAACTGTGCGGTCGTGGACCTCGATCCAGAGCCAGAGGCCGGTGGCGCATGTCGCGAACGCCCCGACACCCAGCGCGACGCGCGCGTTCGAGGCGTCGGCGATCCATCCCATGAGCAGGGCGCCGATTGGCGTCGAGCCGAGGAACGCCATGGCGTAGAGGCTCATGACCCTCCCGCGCATCTGCTCCTCGGTGAGCAGCTGGAGCGTGGCGTTCGCCGTCGAGACGAACGCGATCGACATCGCGCCCATGGGGACGAGCGCCAGGCAGCACACGAGGACGCTCGGCGAGGCCGCCACGACCGCGATGAGCACCCCGAAGCCGATGCCGAGCACGCTCAGCAGCTGGACCGTCGGCCGTGACCGGTGGGCGGCGTAGAGGCCGCCGAGCACGGCGCCGAAGCCCATCGACATCATCGCGTAGGCGTACTCCGTCGGTCCGCCGTGCAGGACCCTGGTCACGAGGAGCGGCAGGGTGACTGTGAAGTTGAACGCGAGTGTGCCGACCACCGCGACCGACGCGATGACCTCGCGGATCCGAGGCTGGTTCCATGCGTAGCGGAGGCCGGCGCGTACCTGGCCCTTGTCGCGGTTGACCGTGCGGATCCGCGTGATCTCGCTCGACCGCATCAGCGCGAGCGCGGCGATGACGCCCACGTAGGACGCCGCGTTCACGTAGAAGCAGGTGGCGAACCCGAAGATGACGATCAACGGTGCGCCGATCGCCGGACCGACGACGCGCCCCATGTTCATCAATGCGCTGTTCAGCGAGACCGCGTTGGAGAGCAGATCGCGCCCGACCATCTCCTGGACGAAGGACTGCCTGGCGGGATTGTCGAACAGGTTGACCACTCCGAGGAGGAGGGCCAGGATCCACACGGCCAGAAGGCTCACCTCGTGCGTCGAGACCAGGACCCCGAGCGTCAGCGCGAGGATGCCGGCGGCTGACTGCGTCGCGTAGAGCACCAGGCGCTTGTCCGACCGGTCCGCCAGCAACCCGCCGAATGGTCCGAACAGGAGCATCGGGAGGAACGGGAGCGCGATCGTGATGCCCAGGTCGACGGCGGTCCCGTGCAAAACGGTGAGGACGAGGAGCGCCTGGGCGATCGACTGCATCCAGGTACCGGAGATCGAGATGAACTGGCCGATGAAGTAGAGCCGGAAGTTGCGGACCCGCAGGGACACGAATGTCCGTCCGCCGACGCGCCTGAAGATCCTCATGGCTCCTCGGACCAGCGTTCGAGGATGCCGATCACCCGCACCACCGCGTCGAGCTCGTCATCCTCGAGCCTTGCCAGCCGCTGTTCGATGAACGCGGCCTTCTTGACCCGGATGCTCGAGAGCTCGCGTCGACCCGACGCGGTCAGCGTGACGCGCAGGCACCTGCGATCCTCGCCGTCCACGCGTCGCTGCACGAGGCCGTCGCGCTCCAGGGACGCGACCAGCCGCGTGATCGTCGGTGGCTGGACCTGCTCGGCGGCCGCCAGCTCCCCGAGCGACGGGGACCCGAGACGATCGATCATCGCCAGGGCGGATGCCTGGGCGGGAGACACCCCTCCGAGCGAGCTGGAACGAAGCCGGCGGTTGAGACGGGTGACCGCGGTGCGGAGCCGCTGTGCCGACTCGGCGAGCGACGTCTCAGCCTCAGTGCGTGCCATCATGGTTACTTAGTATAACTAATCAATCATCCGGCGATGCACCTCGGTGATTCGACCTGAGCGGCCGGTGTGGGCGCTCAGGCCTTCGGAACGTAGCCGCCCCGTCCGAGGAACGACGACTCCACGAGGTCGGCCGACTCATCAACGCCGCCGCGGACCTCGGTCACCCAGTCCAGACGACCCGTGAGGATCCTCTCGACGCCTCCCTCGAGCGTCGAGGAGCTGATCGCGCAGCTCGAGCACGCGCCCTGCAGCTGAACCTCGACGACCCCGGTCTCGACGTCTGCACCGACGAGCACCAGGTCTCCCCCGTCCTGCTGCACGGCGGGGCGCATCAGTTCGATGAGCTCGCGCAGCGCGGCGAGCCGGCTGGCGCGCTCGTCATCGGTCAGGACGGTCCGGGAGGTTTCCATCCCCCCATTCTGCCGGGAGATCTCTCGCGTCGTGCCCCGATCAGCCTTTGGCCTGGGCGGCGCGCTCGCGCTCCCACTCCCTGCCGGCGTGCCGAGCGACAACGCCGGCGATCAGCTCGAGGATCCCCCAGAACACGCAGGCGAGTCCGAACACGACCACGAGGACCGTGAGCGCGTTGCCGGGATGCCGGATCGCCCAGACTCCGAGGAGGATCAGCACGATGCCCTTGATGAGGCCGATCCACCAGTGGGGCACCTCGCGGCTCATGAGCGACGCGACGATGTAGATGATCCCCCAGACGAGCAGGGTCCACGCGAGGAGCATGGCGATCACGAACAGGGTGATGTGGGGCCAGACGATCGTGACGACGCCGACGGCGGCCGTGAGGAATCCCGCGACCGCATACAGCCAGCGCTCACGGATGGCGGCGAAGGCGGAGGCGAACTGGACCACGCCAACGACCAGCAGCCAGATGCCCAGGAAGATGGCGAGGGCGGTGAGCGTCTCGTGGCGCCACGAGAGGGCGAGGAATCCGATGACGAGCGAGATGATGCCGTCGACGAGGAACAGCCACCAGACCTTGTGCAGTGCCCGAGCAGCGGCATCGCCCTGCTCGAGGTCCCATGCGGAAAGTGGAGCCGTCACGTGGACCTCCTGAGTTGGATGGCCCCACCGTATCGAGGGTGGAATCCGGACCGGTGGACCGGGGCACGTGTCTCGTGCCTCGCTACTGTTGCAAGATGCTGACGCTGCCGACCTCTCGGCTCGGTTCGAATCGAGAGGACCTCACGGCCCCCGCCTGCTCGGCCCCGCGGGCAGCCTTCGCGCCGGCACGCTGGCGCGAGGCCATCCCGCCACTTCCCCGGCGCCTGGTGCGATGTCCAGGTTCGCCTTTGAGCGAGCACAGCTTGCTCGTGTCAGCCAGCTGACTCGGCCATGGCCGGATCGCACGGAGCCTTCGCCAGGGCCGCGAAGTCTCTCGACGACTTCCAGCAGTCCCACCAGCCTCTCAGCGTCATCATGGCCGTCATCAGGCGGTCCATCGACGACCGGGCGACCCGGCTCGCAGCCCTCATCACCTTCTACGGTTTCCTCTCCGTCTTCCCCATTCTGCTGCTCGTCGTCACCGTGGCCACCGCGCTGTTCGGCGAGTCCCAGTTGCGCCGCGACATCGTCAGCAGCGCCCTGAACCAGTTCCCGGTCATCGGCGACGCGCTGGGGAAGAACCTCCATGCGATCGCCGTCGGCAACTCGCTCGCCGTCGCGATCGCGCTCGTCGGGATCATCTGGGGGGCCCTCGGCATCACGAATTCCCTGCAGTTCTCCTCCGCAGCGGTATGGCGCATCCCGAGGGCCGAGCAGCGCTCCCTGCCAAGGCGGCTGGTCGTGGGACTGGGGCTCCTCGGCGTCCTTGGTGCTGCCGTGATCCTCTCCACGGTTGCAGCGGGCGTGGCCGTCAACGGCGTGGAGCAGCTCGGACTGACCGGGCCGCTCGGGCGCGCCGCGGTCCTTGCCGCGGTCGTGCTCGTCAACGCCGCGGGGTACCTCATGGCCTTCCGCCTGCTCACCCCTCCGGGCCACTCCTGGCGCTCCGCGGTGCCGGGCACCATCGTCGGAGCAGTCGGCTGGACCCTGCTGCAGACCTTCGGGGGGTGGCTGATCGGTCACCGCCTGGCCCACGCGACCGCGCTCTATGGGCTCTTCGCGATCGTGCTCGGGCTCATCTTCTGGATCAACCTCGGTGCCCAGTTGTTCCTCTATTCGACTGAGCTGAATGTGGTCCTCACGCAGCGCGAGTGGCCACGGTCCCTGCGGAGGGTCACGGCATGAGGAGCCGGAGGATCCCGCGCTGGAAGGACATCGTGGGCACGCTGGTGGCGGGCCTCTGGCCGGTCGCGGTCACGCTGGCGGCCCTGCGCAACCCGGGGAAGTACAACCCCTTCGCGTTCTATTCGGGCCTCGGGAACGTCAACGCTTCGACCCTCAAGGGACAGCCGACGATCGACCCGAACATCTACTACACGTCGTACACGCTCGGCGTCCGGGCCGCGTCGATGCTCGTGCACGGACACCTTCCCTGGTGGAACCCGTTCCAGGGGCTCGGCGCACCGCTCATCGGGGAGATGCAGTCGGCCGGGTTGTTCCCCTTCACGCCCCTCCTGCTGCTGCGCGACGGCTCGCTCATCTTCCACCTCTCGCTCCTCGTGGTCGCCGGCGTCGCGACCTACTGGCTGCTTCGTGAGTTCCGCTTCGGGCCGCTGATCTCGTCGGCGGGCGCGATGGTCTTCGCCACCTGCGGCACGTTCGCATGGATCGCGAACGCCGCCTTCAACCCGGTCTGCTTCCTGCCGCTGCTCGTGCTCGGTGTCGAGCGATCTCGCAGGGCTGCGGTGGAGGGCAAGGGGGCCGGGTGGCGATGGCTCGCCGTCGGCACGGCCCTGGCCATCGCGGCCGGGTTCCTGGAGGTTGCGACCGTCGGACTGCTGCTCGCCGCCGCCGTCGCCATCGAGCGCGGCTGGACGCTCCCCCGCGACCGGGTCGTCGCCTTCGTCCGCAAGCTCGCGGCAGGGGTCGGTCTGGGACTCGCGGTCGCCGCGCCGGTGCTCGTCGCGTTCCACGACTACATCAGCGTGGGATACCTCGGTACGCACACGGTCGACGTCGCCGGTCGGCATATGGCACCACCCGGCGTGGCGATGACGTTTGCCCCCTACCTGTTCGGCAGGATCGATGCGAACCCGTTCCCCCTCGTCCAGGCCACCTGGGGGGCGATCGGCGGGTACGCCGGGTTCGGCCTCTTCTCGCTGGCCGTCGCCTCGCTCTTCGGGAGGCGAGACCGCGGCCTGCGCCTCACCCTCTTTGGCTGGGTCGTCGTGACCCTCGGAGACTCCCTCGGATTGCCCGTCTTCCACTCGATCTTCGCCATCACCCCGTACATCCAACACCTCTACCTGTACCGCTACTTCGCGCCGACATGGGAGCTCGCCCTCGTGCTGCTCGCGGCGTTCGCGCTACGGGACCTCGCGACGAGCTCACGCGCCGAGGCGCTCATCGCGGTCACGACCGGAGTCATCGTGACGGCGTTGCTCCTGCTGCTCGGCATCGCCGTCGCCCCACAGTCCGTGAGTCTCTCGCGCGCGCTCGAGCCGTCGTCGTTCCGGTTCGCGCTTGTGATCGTGGCCGCGGTGGCTGCTGGACTTCTCCTCGCGACACTGGCGCCGTCGCGGTTCCGCGGAGCCCTCGTTGCCCTCGTCGTCGTCACAGAGGCCGCCGTGCTGTTCGCGATACCGCTGCTGTCGTGGCCATCGAGCATCCAGATCGATCAGGGTGCGGTCGCCTTCATCACGACGAACGTCAACACCCAGCGGATGTTCGGGCTCGGCGTGCCCTGGCCGAACTTCGGATCCCAGGTGGGCAGCCCGCAACTGAACGTCGCGGACCTGCCGATCCCCAAGCCGCTGGTGGCGATCATCCACGCGCTTGATCCGACCGAGACCGTGAACCAGTTCTTCGGGGTCTATCCGGGTACGCCTGGCACTCCTGGATTTGACGACCAGGTGCTCGCGAGGATCTCGCTCTACGAGCGCTTCGGCGTGCAGTACATCGTCACGCCAGCAAGCTCCACGATCTTCAGCGCCACGCCCTCGGTCACGCTCGTCTACAAGGGCTCGCAGGTCGCCATCTACGGCCTCTCGAATCCGACGCCGCTCGCCTCTGCCGCTGGGTGCACGGTGACGACCGTGCACCAGGACCAGTACATGACCGAGTGCCACGCCAGCTCGATCCTGCTGCGCAACGAGCTGGCCATGCCGGGCTGGACTGCAACCGTGAACGGTGCGGCGGTCCCGGTCGTCTCGAAGGATCGCCTCCAGACGGTCCCGGTGCCGAAGGGTCGCGCTGTCGTCTCGCTCACGTTCCTGCCGCCCGGCGAGACGCTGGCGTTCACTGCCGCGATCCTGGGGGTGCTCGCGTTCCTCGTGCCCTGGGAGCTGCTCGCCAGTCGCCGCAGGCGCCGACCCGGCGTGCTTCGAGGGACCGTCCACGACACGGCCCCGACGTCCGTCGTCTATCTCGACCTCCCAGAGCCGGTGGATCACCCGACGGGTGTCGTCGATGTCTCGGGGGGATACGTCGAGGGCGCGACCCAGGCGGTCCCCATCGTGGCTGCGCCCGCGACAGGATGGCCACGGCACGACGACCCACCGACGCTCGCCGTCCCCATGGATGCCACCGGCACAGCGGGCGACGAGGACGGCGACTGACGGCAATCCCGCTGCAGAAGGGCGGCCCACCCCGACGTTGGTAGATTCCGTCGGGTGGGAGGGGACCCAGGGGTGCGAGCGTCTTGACGCCTGACGATGCATCGACGGCACAGGAACTCCTCCTCACAGGCATCGGCGTCCGCTTCGGAGGTCTGGCAGCCCTCGACGACGTCAGCTTCTCAGTCGGCTCGAACGAGATCGTCGGGCTGATCGGCCCGAACGGTGCCGGCAAGACCACGCTCTTCAATGTCATCTGCGGATTCGTGAAGCCCACGTCCGGCACGGGATCCTTCCGCGGCCGGCCGCTCTCCAAGGTGAAGCCCCACGACCTCGCGAAACTCGGGATCGCCCGCACCCTCCAGGGGGTCGGGCTCTTCCACGGCCAGACGGTGCTCGACAACGTCGTCGCCGGCGCCCAGACTCGCACGAAGGTCGACTTCGCGTCCGCCGTCCTCGGACTCCCGAACTCGGAGCGGTCGGAGCGCCGCCTGCGTGCCGAGGCCCTGGGCCAGCTCGAGCGCCTGGGGATCGGCGATTCTGCGCCGAAGCTTCCGGGGTCCCTCCCCTACGGCATCCAGAAGAAGGCGGCAGTCGCCAGGGCCCTGATGGTGCAGCCTTCCCTGCTCCTCCTCGACGAACCGGCCAGCGGGCTGTCCGAGACCGAGACCCATGAGTTCGCGGCACTCATCCGGGAGCTCAAGGCTGAGATGAGTGTCCTGCTCGTCGAGCACAACATGGACTTCGTGATGCCCCTGTGCGAGCGCCTCGTCGTGCTCGACTTCGGCAAGGTGATCGCGACGGGCTCCCCCGTCGAGATCCGGGACAACCCCCAGGTGCTCGAGGCCTACCTCGGCGATCCTGTCGATGGAGCGGTCCAGTGATCACCGTCACGGACCTCTCCGTCTCCTACGGCGCCGTTCAGGCGGTCAAGAACGTCTCCTTCGCAGCCGAGCCCGGGACCATCACGGCGGTCCTCGGCGCCAACGGCGCCGGCAAGACGACCCTGCTGCGGACGATCTCGGGGCTCGTGCGCCCCACCGGGGGCTCGGTGAGGCTGGGCGACCGCGAGCTCACCACCATGAGCGTCGAGGACATCACGATGTCGGGCATCGCCCACGTCCCCGAGGGCAGGGGGGTCATCGCGGAGTTCACCGTCGACGAGAACCTCCGCCTCGGCGCGCTGTGGCGCAAGGGGGACAACCGACCGGCCATCGAGTCGATGTACGAGCTGTTCCCCCCGCTCGCCTCGCGGCGCAAGCAGCACGCCTCGAACCTCTCGGGAGGCGAGCGTCAGATGCTGGCGCTCGCCCGATCCCTCGTCGCCAGACCGACCGTGCTGCTGCTCGACGAGCCGTCGCTCGGCCTCGCGCCGCTCGTCACGCAGGGCCTGATGGCGACCGTGCGGGACCTGACGCTGCGCGATGAGCTCACCGTCATCCTGGTCGAGCAGAACGCACGTGGTGCCCTGTCGATCGCGAAGCATGCCGTCGTGCTCTACCTCGGTTCGGTCGTGGTCTCGGACACCGCCGAGGCCGTCTCCGCCGACAAGGACCTGCGCCACTACTACCTCGGGATGGCGGAGCAGTGAGCTTCCTGTCCTCCCAGTTCATGAGCGCCACGTTCGACGGGATCGCCAACGGCATGATCTACGCGCTGATCGCGCTCGCGCTGGTGCTGGTCTGGCAGGCGACTCACGTCCTGAACTTCGCCCAGGGCGCGATGGCCATGTTCTCGACGTTCATCGCCTTCACGTTCCTCGAGCACGGGGTGGGCTACTGGCCGGCGCTGCTGATCGCGATCATCTTCGGTTTCCTCGTTGGGGGCGCGGCCGAACGGCTCCTGATCCGGCCGACCCGGGGCAAGCCCGAGATCAACCCTGTGGTCGTGATGGTGGGCTTCCTGACGGTCATCGAGGCGATCGCAGCGATGATCTGGGGCCCGAACTCGAGGACCTACCCGAGCCCGTTCTCCCAGATCGGTTTCACGGTCGGCGGGACCACGATCAACTTCTCCCCGTACGACCTCTACACGGTCATCACGGTCGGGCTCATCGCGGTCGGCATCTACGCCCTTTTCCGCTACACGAACCTCGGGCTCAAGATGCGGGCGTCGGCATTCGCCCCGGAGGTGGCCCGGCTCCTCGGAGTGCGCGTCAGCCGGATGCTCACGTTCGGGTGGATGATCGCCGGGGCGATCGGCGCAGTCGCCGGCGTCCTGTACGCGGCGCACAACAACGCGGGCGTCTACCCGACGAACCTCGACCTCGTGTTCGTGTTCGGATTCATCGCGGCGGCCATCGGGGGCCTCGAGAGCCCGTCGGGGGCGATCATCGGCGGCCTCATCATCGGGCTCGTCGGTGACTACGTGTCCTCGTACTACAGCAGCGGCCTGGCCCCGATCGCGGTCGTGGTCGTGCTCATCATCGTGCTGATGATCCGTCCCCAGGGGATCTTCGCCCGGCCTGCGGCGAGGAGGGTCTGATGAGCGTCGAGGGCCTCGAGACGGCCGGGGCGCCCGTCCCCGCCGCACAGCAGACACCGACGCCGGGGTCGCAGCCCTGGTTCACCCGCGTGCGGCTGCCTCGCCAGCCGCTGGTTCGCCACCTGCTGCTCGGCGTCCTCGGCTTCGGTGCGCTGGTCCTGCTCACGTTCAACGTGAACGCGACGGCGAACAACGAGCTCTCGGTCTCCGCGTGCTATGTCGCGGTCATCGCGGGCCTCAGCGTCCTCACGGGCATCAGCGGGCAGATCTCGCTCGGCAACGGCGCCTTCATGGCCGTCGGGGCCTACACCACCGGCATCTGGATGAACCACTACCCGAGCCAGCCGTTCATCATCGCGCTGCTCGCGGGCACGATCGCCGGCGCGCTCTTCGGCATCGTGATCGGGATGCCGGCGACCCGGCTGAGCGGCCCGTACCTCGCGGGGATGACCCTCGCGTTCGCCGTCGCGCTCCCCCAGATCGTCGCCTACCAGGGGTGGACCAGCGTGCTCGGCGGGGAGAGCGGCCTCGAGCTCTCGAACCAGCCCCAGCCTCCCCAGTGGCTGCTGAACCACAGCCAGACGCCGGGACTCAGCGCATTCGGCATCGCCTCGAGCCGCTACTACGCGTGGATCGGCATCGCCGGTGCGGTCGTGACGCTGATCCTGCTCGCGAACCTGCTCTCGAGCCGCTTCGGTCGGCAGTTCCGCGCGGTGCGCGACGACGATGTCGCCGCGGAGCTGATGGGCATCCACGTCGCGCGCACCCGGGTGATCGCGTTCGCCACGAGCGCCGCGTGCGCCGGCCTCGGAGGCGGCCTGTTCATCGTGATCCAGGGCGCCGTCGACCCGACGACGTTCCTCGTCAGCCTCTCGATCACGCTGGTCGCCGCGATGGTGATCGGGGGCATCGGGACGCTGATGGGCGCCGTGTGGGGCGGCGTGATCCTCGGATTCTCCAACACCTGGATCACCGACCTGTCCAACGCGCTCGGGATCAATCCGACGTCCAATGTCGGGGCGAACCTGCAGGCCGCGATCTTCGGATCGCTGCTGATCATCCTGATCCTCGCCGCTCCGGGCGGGATCCAGCGCCTCATCTCCTACTCGTACCTGAAGGCCGCTGGGCGGTTCACGGCGCGGCGCGCTCGTGAAAAAGATATCTCCGCCCTGACCTAGTCACACGATGGACACCTTCGTATAATCGTCGAACCAGCCACTCCGGCAGGAAAAACAGGGGGATTCACCTATGCCATCGTTCAAGAACGGCCGAGCGCGGCGCGCCGGTGTCATCGGGGGGCTCGGGCTCTCCGTCGCCCTCGCGGCGACCCTCGTGGCGCCAGCGACCAGCGTGTTCGCCACAACCCACCACTCCAACGGCGGAGCCACCGACGTCGGCGTCACGGCCACCTCGATCACGATCGGCGCCACCGTGCCGCTGACCGGTCCCGCGGCCCCCGGCTACGACACGGTCGCACCGGCTGCCAACGCGGTCTTCAACTGGGTGAACAAGAACGGCGGCATCAATGGCCGCAAGATCAAGTTCGACATCCTCAACGACGCCTACGACACGGGCATCGGCGGGGTCCCCTCGACGATCGACCAGACGAAGGTGCTCGTCAACTCCGACAACGTCTTCGCCACGGTCGGATCGCTGGGCACCCCCACGCAGACCACCGTCATGAACTACCTGCGTGAGAACGGCGTTCCCCAGCTGTTCGTGAACTCGGGCTCGGTCTACTGGAACAACGCGTCCAACTACCCGGACCTCTTCGGCTGGCAGCCCGACTACACCGTCGAGGGAAAGATCCTTGGCCACTACATCGACCAGCACTTCAAGGGCGAGAAGGTCGGCTTCCTCGGCGACGACAGTGACTTCGGGACCTCGGCACTCGCCGGGCTCTCCCAGGAGCTGAAGCCCACCACCCACGAGGTGTACGACGCGACGGCGCTCGCCCTCGGCGCGAACCTGAGCACCCAGATCGCCGCGTTCGCGGCGGCCAAGGACAAGGTCGTGTACCTCGCCAGCATCCCGGGCGCCACGGAGCTCTCGTTCGCCGCGGCGGCGAAGATCAAGTTCAAGCCGCAGTGGGTCATCTCGAGCGTCGGCTCGGACCCGAGGACCGTCAACATGGCGGCCGAGAACGGGGCGCTCTCGTTCTCCTGGGCCCCCGCGCTCGGCGGCAAGCCGACGCCGTGGACCACGTGGGCGACCAACGTCCTCAAGGGAACCGGCCTTCCGGGCGACCCCTCGAGCGCGAAGACCGCCAACAAGATGACGGGCAACGTTGAGTACGGCATCGGCTGGGGCGTGACGTTCGTCGAGGCGCTGAAGGGTCTCGGTCCTGACGTGACCCGCACGGGACTCGTGAACTTCCTCAACGAGCACGGCGCGTCGCTTCCGACGCCTGCCCTCGTCCCCCTCGCCTACGGCGTCGGCGACCACCAGGGCTACCACGGCGGCTACGTCTACAGCATCAACGCCAAGACCTACGTCGAGACGCCCATCGCGGGCACCCTCGCGCAGACCGGCGATGCTTCCTCCGTGCCGATCACCCCGACGACCGCACTCAGCGCGGCGATTCCCGCCTGGCTGAAGTAACTCGCACGCGTTCGTCCAACGAAGCCCCGGCGCTCGGCGCCGGGGCTTCGTTGCGTGCCTGATGCCCTCGCTCAGACGGAACCGCCCGGGATCATCCGCTTGAAGCCGACGTGCGAGGCCGTGAATCCGTTCGCCTCGTAGAACCGGTGGGCTTCGCGTCGCGCGGCATTCGAGGTCAGCTGGATGCGGTAGCAGCCCCGCTGCGCCGCCCACGCGACCGCGGCGTCGACGAGTGCGGCACCGATCCCCTCGCCGCGGCGCTCCTCCGCGACGTGCATGCTCTCGATCTCCGCCGCGGCGCCGCCGGCATGCTGGATGTGCCACAGCAGGCTCACCTGGCAGACGCCGACCACGGCGCCGCCGGCCTCGGCGACGAGGACCTCGCCTCCCGACTCCTGGATGCGGGTGATCCCCTCCTCGTACAGGTGGGTGGACTCGGGTCGCTCGGCCCGCGGGGTCAGGGTGCCCGCGGCCAGGATCGAGGCGATCGCACCCGCGTCCCCGGCTCGAGCGGGCCGGATCGCGACGACGGTCCCGCTCATGCGCGATGGGACGACGAGTCAGGCGCCGTCGCTGGCGTTCCGGGCAGCTTCGCGTCCCTGACGTAGAGCTGGGCGTAGACGTGGAGCCCGCCGAGGAACGTCGTGGCCTTTGCCGAGGGGGTGGCGGGATGCCAGCCCTCGAGATGCAGGAGGCCGGTCATGTAGGTCGACGTCGGGAAGTCGGCGAACAGGGGGTTGCCGCCGACGTCGTAGGTGCCGTACGTGTAGCCGACGTACCAGATCCTCCTCGCCCCTGCCTGGGCCGCCGTCAGCTCCGGGAGCGGGATCCCGTAGTGCGAGGCGATGAAGGCATCCGGCGACGTCGACACCGGACGGAACCCCTGCGGCCAGACGGGGAGCCCGCCGACCTGGAAGCGGCATGGGGACAGGCCGTAGTAGCACCATGCGAAGGAGTTGAACGTGTCGACGAAGACGACGTCCCCCGGGCGCTCGAGCGGCGCGAGTCGCTGGGCGAGTCCGCGGAGGTTGAGCGTCGGGTACTGGGCGCGGTGGAACGCGCCGAAGGTGAGCGCCGCCGCCAGCACTGCGACGGCCGCGCCGACCGCGGTGGCCCTTCGGGCGCTCGAGGCGCTGACGGCCGGACGCACCCGGGCGTCGAGCATCGCCGCGATCGATCCGAGGCAGACGAGCAGCGCGGGATAGAGCACTTCGTCGGTCCTCCCGTCGCCGAGCGGCACGAGGTCGAGGACCACGAGGATCCCTGCGACGCACAGGACCAGTGCAGCGGGGAGCGCCGCTTCCACGGATCGGCTGCGAACGGACGCGAGCACGGGGACCCCGATCGCGACCGCCAGGACGAGCAGGCCGATGATCGCGACGGACGCGGCGTGCAGGCCGCCTGCAGCTCCGAAGAAGTCATGGGGAACCGGGTACCCGATGAAGGCGTGGATGAAGCCCCCGAGGACCATGGTGACGGTTCGCTCGAACGCGACGTGCGATCGGTAGTCGACCAGGTAGCCCCGATTGCGCCAGTTGTGGTTGAGCACCGACGGTATCTTGCGGAGGAAGAGCGCGTAGACCGCCAGGAGGCCCGCACCCGTCACGCCCGCCCAGATGGCGAACCGCGGCCAGAGGGCGCGATGCGCGGCAGCCATCACCGCGACAGCAAGCCATACCCCGACGACCGCCGTCGCGCAGCTCGCCGAGCAGAAGACCCCTGCGACCGAGGCCGCGGCGAGCCACGCAAGGTCTGCCGAGGTGCGGTCCCGCCGAAATCGCTCGGCGAGGAAGAGCAGCAGGCAGCAGGCGAGCAGGTCGAACGGATACTCCTTCACGCGGGTCGAGTACTGGACAAGCAGCGGGCCGGCGGCCACGACGACCGCGCCTCCTATCGCGATCCACCGGGGCCAGCGGAACCAGCGCAGCAGCGCCCAGACGGCCGGGATCGCGAGCAGGCCGAGGATGAAGGCCGGGGTCTGCGCCCACCAGGTGGCGGCGGGATCGATCCTGATCCACGAGCGGATCAGGAGGGTGTAGCCCGGAGCGGTGAGGCCCATGTGGATGGCCTGGGAGATCGATGCCCTGGCAGGCGCAGCGGCCCACGCGTCATCGAACCAAAGATCGAAACTGGTGAACCCGTGCGCGCGGATGACCGCTCCGAACACGACCAGGAGCGCGAGCCCGACGAGTTCCAGGGACCACCGCGCGCCGCTCTTCGGCGATGCCACGGAGCCCTTCTCGGGCCCATGTGTCGCCGCGGCATCCGAGGCAGTCCTCATCCATCCCCTCCGTCGCGGTGGCGGAGCCATGCTACTGACGGTACCGAGCCGGCCCCGGTGCGGAGCATGCGATCCGGGCACGGACGATACGCAGGCCGCCGCGTTACCGTGAAGGTGGAAGAGGAGTTGCAATGATGACGAGCCCACAGCCAGTCCACCTCAACAACCACCACCGCGACACCCTGCTGCAGATCTTCCAGCACCCGACCGGCCACAACATCGAGTGGCATGCCGTCCTCTCGCTGCTTGAGGCCGTTGGCACGGTCGAGGAGAGCCACGACGGGAAGTACCACGTGGCCCTCGGCGGGGAAACGCACATCATCAGCCGCCCGAAGCACAAGGACGTCGACGTCCAGCTGGTCGTCGACGTGCGCAGGATGCTGACAGCCGCGGGCTACGCCCCGGTCGCCCAGGAGCTCCAGGACAAGGGCAAGGAGGCCTGATCCGGATCCAGCGCCAGCCCGCGTTCTGAGCATCCGGCGAGACGCCGCTCGCACGCGGTATGCGGCGTTGCGCGCCGCGCACGGTGCCGCGAACCGTAGGCTGTGCACTTCCTCGCGCAGAAAGTGATCCTTGTGCCTTCATCTCCAGTCGAGTCAGCCTTCCTGACAGAGGTCAAGGCGGCGGATCGCCGGCCCTCCTACGAAGGGCGTCGGACGCGCATCATCGCGACGATCGGTCCTGCCTCGGACGACCCGGATCTGCTCGCGGCGATGGGCAAGGCGGGCATGGATGTCGCGCGGGTCTCGTTGAGCCACGGGTCGATCGAGGACTCGATCGCCCGCATCCGCAGGATCCGAGACGCCGTGCCGGGCATCGGGATCCTGGCCGACCTTCCAGGTCCAAAGGTCCGAAGCACCCCGTTCGCGGTCGGCGGCGCGCAGCTCGAGGACGGCGAGCTGGTCGTGCTGACCGTCGCGTCCGCCACGCCGATGAGCTCCGCCGGGCGCATCGGCGTCTCCCTCGACGAGGGGCTGTCCTCCCTCAGCGTCGGTGACACACTCGTCGTCGGGGATGGTGGCATCTCGCTCGTCGTCGTCACCCCGGGCACCGACGAGGTCGTCTTGCAGATCGCCACGGGCGGACACGTCCAGGGACAGCCCGGCATCTCGGTGCCGAGCCATGCACTCACCGCGCCCACTCCGACCCCCGAGGACCTCGAGCGCATCGCGGCCCTCGTCGCCGAGGACGTCGAGGCGATCGCCATCTCGTTCGTCCGTAGCCCGCGCGACATCGAGACGGTCAGAGAGGCCGTCGGGACCTCTCTGTGCCTGCTCGTTGCCAAGATCGAGACGCGAGAGGCCGTCCAGGACATCGACGGGATCGTCCGCGCCGCCGATGCCGTCATGGTCGCGAGGGGCGACCTCGGGGTGCGGCTCCCGATCGAGGATGTCCCGTCGCTGCAGAAGCAGATCATCCGTGCCGGCGTGCGATTCGGCAGGCCCGTGATCACGGCAACCCAGATGCTCGAATCCATGATCCACGCGAAGGTGCCGACGCGCGCCGAGGTGACGGATGTGGCGAACTCGGTGCTCGATGGCACGAGCGCCGTCATGCTCTCCGCCGAGACCGCGATCGGACGCCAGCCGCTGACAGTCATCGAGACCATGGCACGGATCCTCAAGCGAGCCGAGCGCGACTTCGACTATGTGCACTGGGGCGCGAGCCTCGGGGTCCAGCAGGTCTCGGGAGACCGGGCGTCGGCGCTCCGGGTCACGGCGGCAATCACGGGAGCGGCGTGGCGTGCGGCGCTCGAGGAGGACGTCTCCGCCATCATCGCCTGCTCGTCAACCGGTGCGACGGTGCGCGCGATCTCGAGGTTCCGGCCCTCAATGCCCATCGTCGCGGTCGTCCGCTCTGACTACCGTGCCCGCCAGCTCCAGATGAGCTGGGGCGTCGCGCGCGTCATCGTCCACCCGAGCGAGGACAGCTACGTCCAGGCGTATGGCGCGATCGACCAGCTCCTCGCCGATGGATTCATCCAGCCCGGCGACATGGCGGTGATCCTCGCAGGTTCACGCGAGACGCCGGTGCCCGTGACCGACACGGTCAGGCTCGTCCGCGTGGGAGAGCGCGGCAAGTAGCTCGACGGCCGATGGGGGGTCCGGGTGCAGCCGCGGATCCGCGACTGCACCCGGCGCCGCCCCTACGGAACGATCTTGAGCGACCTGCTCCACCGCACGACGCCGTGCGTCGTCCTGATGGTGTAGGTCGCCAGCGCCGTTAGTCGCTCGTGGTGCTCCTTGATGAGGAGCTTCCCCTCGCTCGTCAGCTTGACGGGCAGGAGGCTCCGCGCGCCCCGCTTGAGCTTGAAGGTGCCCCCGGCGATCTCGACGGTGTGCGCCCGCGGGACGAGCGCCCCCGCGAAGGCGGGGCCGGGTGGATCGATGGTGATGGTGACCGTCACGGTGCACGGCGTCACCGCGCACGTGATGGTGATCGTCACCGAGGTGCCCGTGCTGGTGCCGGTGCCGCCGGTCGTGGCGGGCGGAGTCACGGTCAGGACCTCGCTCCCGCACGTGCTCGCGCTCGGGTCGTTGACCTGGTCGCCGCTGTACGAGGCGTGCCAGTAGTAGGTGCCGGGCGCGAGGGCGACGCTGACGGGGCTCGACGCCGGGACCACGCCGGCCGTGACGGTCTTCGCGCCCAGGTTCGCGACAAGACTCGACGCCGAGCACGAGGCACTCGAGTACAGGTCGTAGCTGACCGTTCCGGTCGCGAAGCCAGCGTTCGACCCGGCGATCGTCGCATGGTCCGTCTCGCCGACGGTGCCTGCCGCGATCGTGAGGCTCGCGCCGTGCGTCGTCCCCGAGGCCTGCGAGGTGCTGAGTGTCGTGGGCTCGGGCACGATCAGGTCGAGCACCTGGACGTAGACCTGGTCTCCCGTCCCGAGGTCGTTGTCATACGAGAGCAGCACGTCGCCACTGCCGACACCAGTGATCGTTGGATCCCCTTGGACCGCGCCGTTGGACAGGTTCGGGACGACCACCGGCGGGTACCAGGTGGCGCCTCCATTGCCGCTGTAGTCGAGCACGAGTCCCTGCTCGTCCACCCAGCTGGCGTAGACGCCGGTGCCGGCGTCCTCGGAGAGGTCGAATGCCTCCGCGCCGTCGAGCTGGTGGGCCGTGATGTTGGACACGACCACCCCGGGGCCGAACGTCCCGCCGGTCGCCGTCGCCTCAAAGGGGTGATACACGACGTTCCAGTCCGAGCCGGCTCCCGAGACGCCTGAGCCCTCCTCGTCGAGCACGCCGATCCCGTCCTTGCCGCCCTGGGCCAGCACAGGGCTGAGCGCGGCGCAGGCGAGCAGCCCGTAGTTCGGCAGCCCCTCGCTGTTGAGCGTGCCCGCGGCATCCGAGGTCCCGTTCACCTGTCCGACGGACACGCCGTAGCCGGTGCCTGCCGAGTTCACGCAACCAGGCAGCACGGTCCCGGGACCTCCGAAGTTGTCGCCGACACCGACCACGACATCGGTTCCGGCAGGTGCCGGCGCGGGCGCAGGCTCCGCTGCGATCTCGGACCCGTTCGTCTCCAGCGCCTTGCGCGGATACAGCCCGTTGTTGTTGGCGTTGCTATTCGGGGTCGTGAGTGCCGGCGACGCGGCACTCAGCGCGGTGTCCTGGAAGAAGTCTCCGTAGTCGTCGAGCAGCGCCACGTCCGTGCTGCTCAGTGCCACCGCGTTGTTGACCGTGTAGAAGAGGCTGACGCTGCTGATCGGGTTGCCCCCGTTCTGCAGGCCTTCGCCAGACGTGAGGAACGCTGCGCCGCCCGCAGGCGAGGTCCATGCGACGCTCCCCTCCCCGTTCGCGATGGGCGTGCCGATGACCGCAGCCTCGCCGCCGGGCAGCACCGTAAGGCCGCCGATCGCGAGACCTGCGTCGCCACTGGCATTGAAGACTGGATCCGTGAGCAGCACGGGTGCGCCGCCTTCGCAGTTGGACGCGCTTGGCGGCAGCACGCACAGATTGACACCGGAGTCGTTGTCTGCGGTCCAGGCGACGTAAGTCGTCTGCGAGGCCGGGTCGTAGGCGATGAGCGGGGCGATCGACGTGCTCCCGTTGTAGGGCGGGCTGATCGCGATCGGAACCGACTGGCCACGCTGCGCGACCGCCGGTGCATGCGCTTGCGCCGCTGCCGGAAGTGTCGCTGCAACCACGAGCCCGAGGGAGGCAAGCACCGTCGCGATTGGGAGGGACCTCTTGATTGATCGGCTCATAGTGAGCTCCGTTCCGGCAAAGGAAAGCCGCAGATGGGTGACGTGTTCGTCCGATATTGGCAGGTGAAGGCAGTGCCTCAGGTCTGCAAGGTCCCGAAGTGTGGTGGGCGGTCCTGATGCTCGCACCCGGGCCCCGGTTCGTCAAGGCACCGGTGTGGTGTCACGCATCAACCGGAACTGCGTAAGGCAGCACGCGGAACTGTGTGAAGGATCAACCGGAACGGAATCGTCCAGGATCACCCGAACTCACACAGTCAACATGACCTGAACCCCATTTGCGAGCCACGTGGCTCGACCTGAGGGGTTCAGGTCACAGAGCGCTCCCGGCAGGATTCGAACCTGCGACGCACGGTTTAGGAAACCGACGCTCTATCCCCTGAGCTACGGGAGCAACGCCACTCTGATCCCATTCTGATCCCTTTTTCGCTAGGGTCAGGCCATGGCAGCGCGGCGGTCGTATGGTACTGGCTCCCTCTCCGAGCGCCCTGCAGGGAGCGGAAGATGGTTCTTCCGCTACTCGCTCCCCCAGGACCCCATGACGGGCCAGCGCCGGCGAGGTGTCGTGACCATCGAGGCGAAGAACAAGAGTGCCGCTCGGGTCAAGGCGAACAAGATCCTTGCGACGCTCGAGGCCCAGGCCGGAGGGTCCGAGGCCACGCTCAATGAGCTGCTGACGGAATGGATGCACTTCCAGAGTCGTCGTGGGCGCTCACCCACCACACTCGCCGGCTACCAGAGCATCATCGACCACTACCTCGAACTCACGCTCGGCAGCATGAAGATCCGAGACCTCACTCCGCACCTCCTCGACACCTTGTATGGGAGATGCAGTGCCGACGGCAAGAGTCCAAGAACGATCCGCAACATCCACAACGTCCTCTCCGCCGCTCTGAATCAAGCGGTTCGATGGGGGTGGCTCGACAAGAATCCGGCTTTGCTGGCAACGCTCCCGGAGGCTGCGCCACTCAAGATGGAGGCGCCCTCCCCCGATCAGGCTCAGGCCTTGATCTCCGCGTGCCAGGAGCACGACGAGGTGCTTGGGGCATTCGTCTTCTTGGCCGCTGTGACGGGATGTCGGCGAGGGGAGGTAGCGGCGCTCCGATGGAGCTCCATTCAGAACGGCACGCTGCTGGTCCGCGAGAGCGTCTACTCGGTCAAGGGCGACGCAGGACTCAAGGCGACCAAGTCGGGGAGAGAACGCGTTGTCCATCTCGATCCGGTGGTGCAGTCGTGGCTCGCTTCGTGGGAGCGGAGGTGCCGGCAGGTCGCAGCCGACTGGGACGTTCGACTTCACCCGGACAGCTTCATCGTTTCCTCTCGACCAGATGGATCTGCGTTCGTACACCTCAACAAGATGACTCACGACGTGAGCAGAATCGCCAATCGCCTTGGCCTGAAGTCGATCCACCTCCACTCGCTGAGACATTTCGCAGCGACCGAGCTCCTCGCCGCAGGCATCTCCGCCCGCGATGCCGCAGAGATGCTTGGCCATGCCGATCCATCCCTCACGCTCCGCGTCTATGCACACGCCACAGCGGAACGCCAGGTGGCAGCGGCCGCTGTGCTCGCCAGTGCGCTCACCCCACCTGAGGCCTTGGCAGGCAGGTGATCGATGCATGGGGCAGCGATGGCCCTGAATGCCGCAATCGTTGTAGGTGCGACGTCGAGGGGGCTCGTCAACTTCGCTCGATGTTGTTCGGCTCCACATGCTCCGCCAGATCGCTTACTCTGATCAGCCACCGAGCTCCATGCTTCCTGCCGGGGAGGGTCCCTTCCATCAACCGTGACCGCACCGTGTACGGACTCACGCCGAGGTACTCAGCAGCCTCTTCTGGAGTCACAAGCTGCGGGAGGCGGACGCCGAGAACCGTTGATACACGCAGTCGACCTCCAAAGCTCGAGCTCCTTTCGAAATCCGTCGCCTCGCCCGTCATCCTCGCTCCTCATCCACAAGATGATCGGCGTCGACTTCCCTCATCCG
>Ga0181534_10000884_pt1 | contig 20689 bp, 19 predicted proteins | sample PEATcosm2014_Bin_37_FD_119758 | JGI IMG/M metagenome (GOLD analysis project Ga0181534, IMG submission 119758) | Peatland microbial communities from MTU Mesocosm Facility, Houghton, MI, USA - PEATcosm2014_Bin17_10_metaG | ecosystem: Environmental > Terrestrial > Soil > Wetlands > Peat | place... | reverse complement strand
TCGTTGAGCATTTTTGCCGTGCGGTGATAACCGTCCACACGCGCCTGCGCGACGAGCGGCCCCAATGGACTCAATGCTTCGCCAGCTTGATTCGTCGGCCAGAAAAGTCCGTCGTGCGTGCCGGGCGTGCTGCGCAGGAACTGCGCGTAAGCCAGCACGCTGTCGCCCATGCGATCCTCACTGGCATATTCGCGCTGGGCATCCACATAGGCATGGCAGACATTGATCGCGCCGATTTCGTCCATGCCGATGCGGCGGGCGAGAATTTCTTCCGCGCCTGCGGCGGTATCGAAGAACCATTGGCCGTCCCGTTTCACGAGCGGAATGGGAAATGGCCAGCCGTCCGCGCCAATTTCCAACGTGACGTTGGAATCCGAATTACTGGCCAACTCGGTCTTTTCCGTCAGATGTTGGACGAACAACTTATATTCCTCCGTGGCTTGAACCACATCGGGCGAAATCAAATCATGTCCGGTGGCACCGAAAATCGAATGCAGAGCATTCGTGTCATGATTTGTGGCCGCCGCCACCAATGCGGAGACGGCTGCCTGCGGCGTGGTGAAGGTCTGTTCATCTTCAGCCAGCGTGCGAACTGGCAGCGTCAGCATCAGGAAAGTTAGGCCGAAGCCGGACGACAGCGACGACATCCGCCGCCACCCTGTGAACAAGTTTATTTTCATCGGAAATAATTTTTTTTGGAAGATCATGGAAATAAAAATCAATGCTTTTGCTGACCTGAATTATGACCGCCTCCACCGCCACCGTTGAAGCCGACGCCTCCGCCAGAGGGCATCGCTGGTGCTGGCCGCGAAGCGGGTGCTTGTCTTGAAACCGGTGCTGATCGTTGGATGGTCTGCATACTTTGCTGGCCGCGATTGCTGTAGGTTCTCGTATCGGGTGCACTTCGTATTCCTGTGAACGCGCCGCCTGATTCCGGCCGGCTGATGGCTGCGGCGTGTTCGTCGGGAGCGGGCGTGGGTCGGGAAATGCTGGTTGAACGTTCGCCACCTAATTCATTGACCGTCCCGCCACGCGCGGGCGCGGGGCCGGAACTATTAATTGAGTGTCCAGCTTGCGGTGCTGCCGGGTGGGCCAGTTCTTGTCGTATGGCCGCCGGAGTTGCCGCACGCGAAAGCGTGTTCCCGCCATAACCTCGGTCGCCTCGATTGGCTGCGACTGCGCCGGGATGATAGTCCGATCGCCAGACACCCGTATGCCCCATGTCCCGCTGACGTGAGGATTCGTGCCACCAGTTGGCCGGACGCGAATAGCCATTGCCCCAAAAAATGAGATTGCCGCCTCCCCAATTACAATCGTAATCCATCCATAAACCGAACGGCCAGCCGATGCCGAAGGTGATGAAAGGCGCGCCGTAAGGTGCGTCATAATAAACCTGGTCCGGCTGATAAACCGGCACATAAATCACCTGTGGATCCGCCGGAACAATTTCAATGTCGCTGCCGTCAGCAATCACCTGTTGCTGTGGCGAGGATTGCAAGTTGCCCAGTTTGGAAGCTGTGGCGCGCAGCCGTTGGATGGAGTTCATCACGTCCGGCTGTTGATTGAGAAACGCCTGTCCCGCCTGGGTCGTCCAATTCAAGTTGTCATCCATCCATTTCAACACACTGGGATAGCGGGCCACGGCCTGGACGCTGGCATCCCACGGCTGCTGGTCAATCTGGTTAGGATCGCCGCCGCCGGTGATATATCGGTCGGCCAGCACGATTTGCGTGGGCAAGGTGGACGCCGGCAGAATTTCGGCAATCAAGGGGTCGGGATAAAGCGCAATTGGTCCCAGCAACTGATCCAGTTGCGCGGCGGGCAGCGGTTGATAATCTGGCATCGGTGGCGGGACCGCCGCTTGTGCCTGCACCGACATGGTCGTGCCAGCGAGCAGACACAGCAGGACAGGAATTTTGATATATAAATTCATTACGATATTAGATTTTGATCAGGTCATTGTTTCTGATAAGACAGAAGCCATAAGTCGGAATGCTCGACCGGCTTTATGGGGTGTTTTCCTAGAGTCACCGTGTCAACACTGGAGACATTTTCGATCAAGTCACCTTCCGTTAGTGGATTTGCTTTCATGGCTTGAAATCACAGCAATGCACAAATGTGGAAGAGTTTTTGCGAGTCCTGCATTGGTTTCATCCGTCCCTCACAATGATCCTCACTGGGGGCTGCGGAATTGATCCGTTTGTCACTGGATTTGGAAACGATGTTGTCCCGCCCCTGGGGCTTTGGACTTGGGAAGATGTGGTTTTCGGCGAACATTTGCGCTTCAGCCTCCAACCAATGCTGCACATCGTGCCCCGACACCGAACCTTGATTCACATAACTGAAGTATGCCCTTCTGGCCACTTCGTCCGGTAACAGCGCAGGTTCAGTTGCGTTTTGGTTTTGATCCGCAACCGCAGTTACCTGCAAGCCACCGGCTATTTTTTGTTTTTTTATCTGGAAGAAATCATTGTGTGCCATGGAGTGAGAATAGGCTGAACAGCGACTCGATCGCTATGGGGTGTTCACCCCATCCTAACGTTCGTTTTTTTATTTACTTTTTTCCGCAACATCTCGCTTTTGCCAAGACGACAAGAAAGAAACTCGTTCAATGCTTTTAGCTGGCGATTGGAACCATCGGTTGCGGTTGCGCATGAATTGGCCAGCGCAAGTCGCCGGTCATCAAATAAACCGCCATGGCTGCCAACATCAAAATCACGATGGTCCAGAGACGCCAATCGCGATGCGCCCGTTTCCAGTAAGACCGATGGTTCGGAATGTCTCGATTCATAAATTTGTCACCGGCCATTTCCAATTCCGAATCTCCGGTAAATCCTGACCGTGCTTGTCTATGTAGCGTTTGTGCTCAATGAGCTTGTCCTGCATCTGTTGTTTCAGGTAGGCACCCTTGGAACCTAAATTCGGCACCCGATCCACCACGTCCTGCACGAGATGAAAGCGGTCGAGGTCATTCTGCACCCGGATGTCGAAGGCAGTCGTAATGGTGCCTTCTTCCTTGTAGCCGCGGACATGGAGGTTGCGATTTGTTCGACGATAAGTCAGCCGGTGAACCAGCCAAGGATAGCCATGAAAGCCAAAGATGATGTGCTTGTCTTTGGTGAAGAGTGAATCGTAATCGGCTTCGCTCAATCCGTGCGGGTGTTCGGTTTTGGGTTGGAGCTTCATCAGATCAACGACGTTGATCACCCGGATTTTCAGATCGGGCAGATGCTCACGCAGAATGGAAACAGCAGCCAGAATCTCCAACGTGGGCGTGTCGCCGCAGCAGGCCATGACCACATCCGGCTCGCTGCCCTGATCATTGCTGGCCCATTGCCAGATGCCGATGCCTTCGGTGCAATGCACGACCGCCGCGTCCATGGTTAGCCATTGCGGAAGGGCGTGTTTGCCGGCCACGACGACGTTGACGTAATGCCGGCTGCGCAGGCAATGATCAAAGACGGACAGCAGGCAGTTCGCATCCGGCGGCAAATAGACGCGCACAATGTCGGCCTTTTTGTTGATGACATGATCCATGAAGCCGGGGTCTTGGTGAGTGAAACCGTTGTGATCCTGCTGCCAGACGTGCGACGCGAGCAGATAATTCAGCGACGCGATTTTGCGACGCCACGGAAGTTCCAAAGTTACCTTCAGCCACTTGGCGTGCTGGCTGAACATCGAGTCCACGATGCGAATGAATGCCTCGTAGCTATTGAATAATCCGTGCCGCCCAGTCAGCAAATAACCTTCCAACCAGCCTTCGCACTGGTGTTCGCTTAGCATCGAGTCCACCACGCGTCCGGCGGGCGCGAGGAATTCATCCGTTTTAACTTCTTGCGCTTCCCACTGACGATTGGTGGTTTCAAAGACCGCGCCCAAAAGATTTGAAAGTGTCTCATCGGGGCCAAAGACGCGGAAATTGTGCGCGTTCAATTTGACGACGTCGCGCAGGAACTTGCCCAGCACCATCGTGTCTTGTCCAGCCACGGCACCGGGTGAAGGCACTTTTACCGCATGGTCGTGGAAGTCCGGCATGATGAGGTCGCTCAGCAGCAGCCCGCCGTTGGCGTGGGGATTGGAACCCATCCGCCGGTCGCCTTTCGGTGCCAGCTCGGCCAATTCTGGAATGAGCCGGCCATTCTTATCGAATAGTTCCTCGGCCTTGTAACTTTTCATCCACTTCTCAAGTTGCTTGACGTGCTGGGGATGTTCGGCATCCACCAGGAGCGGCACCTGATGCGCGCGGAACGTGCCTTCCACTTTCAGGCCATCCACTTCCTTCGGCCCCGTCCAGCCTTTTGGCGACTTGAGCACAATCATGGGCCAGCGCGGACGCGTGGTGTCCTGTTTGTCCCGCGCGTTTTTTTGAATTTTTCGGATGTCCTCGATGGCCTTTTCCAAGGTGGCGGCCATGAGTTCGTGCATCTTTTCCGGCTCATCACCTTCCACAAAGTAAGGCGTCCAGCCGCAGCCGCGAAAAAACTGTTCCAACTCATCCGACTCGATGCGCGCGAGCAAAGTTGGGTTGGAAATTTTATAGCCGTTGAGATGCAGAATCGGCAGCACCGCCCCGTCGGTGATCGGGTCGAGAAATTTGTTGGATTGCCACGCTGTCGCCAGCGGGCCGGTCTCCGCTTCACCATCACCGACAACGCAGGCGACAATCAAATCAGGATTGTCGAACGCCGCGCCGAACGCGTGCGACAACGAATAACCGAGTTCGCCGCCTTCATGAATTGAGCCGGGAGTCGTCGGCGCGACGTGGCTGGAAATGCCGCCGGGAAACGAAAATTGCGTGAACAATTTTTTCAACCCGGCCTCGTCCTGCGTGACGTTTGGATAAACTTCACTCCAAGTGCCTTCGAGATAGACGTTGCCCACAATGGCCGGGCCACCATGACCGGGACCGGCGACATAAAACATGTTCAGGTCATACTTTTTGATTACCCGGTTCAGATGCACATAAATAAAATTCTGTCCCGGCGTCGTGCCCCAGTGTCCGACCACGAGTGGCTTCACGTCGGAGAGTTTCAGCGGACGCTTCAGCAGTGGATTGTCATAGAGATAAATCTGGCCGACCGACAGATAATTGGCGGCACGCCAGTAGGCATTCATTTTTTGAAGCAGTTCCGGGGAAAGAGTTTTTATTTTCATGGAAAATTTTGAATACAATGTTCACCTTGCATCACCTTGAAAATGCCCTCTTTGGATGCAGCGAACAATGGGGTGAACACCCCATGACGTTGGACATTTTGAAATCGCGGGATCCGCTCCCCACGATTTATGTAATTCCCAAGCGGTCAAAGATCGGCACCTTCACCAAATCTAAGACGAAGGCGAAGGCGATTGCGCTAGCAAGCACGCCACCCAACACCCAAAGCGGCAGTGGCAACATGAGCCAACCGCATCCGGCCAGTGTCAGGGCAATCAACAAATCGGCGACCGACGATACGACGAGCCAGCGACCGGGACGAGGCGACGACCAAATTCGCCCACGGGCGCGCACGGCATACATGGTTGACTGATTTCCGCATACTAGAATGAAAAATGCCAGCGTCTGCAAGGTTGCGATGCCCAGCCCCAGACGAAAATGGCCGAACGCCAGAATCCCGACACAGAACGCTAGTTCAGAAACACCCATAAAGATGCCCGCGATAGTGAGCTTGCCGATGTGCCAGCCATTAGGCTGGGAGGAGGGTCGGACATTGTCTGTTGTCAACGACATCCCGAGCAAGTCACCCACCATCATCACAATTATCATCAGCATGGGAGTCAGGATCGCGTGCCCGGTCATAAAGAGGCCGACACCCAGAAACAGCACTTGCACGATCTTCTTGGTCACAGAGTTTAGTGTGTAAGTGAGGATGCGCTGGAACGTGATGCGCCCTTCCTTGACGGCGGCAATAATTCCAGCAAGTCCGGGATTGGTCAGCACGATGCCGGCAGCGGACTTGGCGACATCGGTTGCCGTCGAAACCGCAATTCCCATTTGCGCCTGGCGCAGAGCGGGCGCGTCGTTGGCACCGTCGCCGCACATGCCGACGATATTGCCCGTCTGCTGAAATGCCTTCACCAGTTTGAATTTGTCCTCGGGGAGCACACCAGCAAACACGGCGAAATCTTCTGGACGAACTTTGCCTGGCATCGGTCCGGTCGGACATACCGCGCCATCAAGACCGACGGCATGGGCGACAATTGCCGCCGTGGCTGGGGCATCACCCGTCACCATCACCGTGCGGATACCGAGTGATTTCAATTCCGTAACCAGGGCGGCGGAATCCTCGCGGGCCGGGTCGCTGAGCGCAATCAATCCCAAGAGCTGCATCGCCGCAGGCGGTCCCGCTGCCACCGCCAGCACGCGAAAACCTTTCGCCGCCAGTTCGTTTGCCGCTGCCGTCGCATTCGGTGAAGGAGCCGCGAGAGCGACGACTACAGCAAAAGCCCCCTTGATGATGCGCAGGGTTCCAAGGCTCGGATCAGTCGCTGTTGCCTCGGACATTTTCGTCGCGGGATCAAAGGGTTTGAAGTAAGATAACCTGGGCGGATTCGCAGAAACTTTCTGGGCGGCGGCAGAACGAATGGCTGCGTCCACCGGGTCTTGTCCGCCATCGGAGCTGGCGAGCGCTGCCATCGTCAAAACGTGAGTCTCGTCAAAGCCGGGCATCGGTTGGACCATTGTCACTGAAAGTTGATTGCGCGTGAGAGTCCCGGTTTTGTCGGCGCACAGCACATCAATCGAAGCGGCCTCATCCACGGCCGAGAGCCTTGTTGGCAAAACACCCTGACGCGCCAAAGCTCGTGCCCCCAGCGCACTGGCCAGCGTGAACGTGGCCGGAAGCGCAACGGGAATGGAAGCCAGAACCGCCGTCAATACCAACGGGATGATCTCGCTTGCCGGCATGGCATGAGCCAGCGCATACGTCACGAGAAGGATAATCAGAATACCGTTGAAGACCGCGAGATTCCGCACGACGCGCAACACGGCGTGCTGTTGTGAACTGACGACATGGGCCGTGCGAACCAACTCGGCCGTGCGACCGAACTTGGTATGAATTCCCGTCGCCGTGACTTTCGCAACCGCCTCGCCCCGACGCACGAGCGCCCCGGCAAAAGTTTGGAACCCCGGTCCCGCTTCAGTGCCGATGGATTCGCCGGTGAGCATCGATTGATCGAGCAGAACATTTCCTTCGGTCAGTTTAACGTCAGCAGCAACAACGCTACCAAGTGAAAGTTTCACGCTGTCACCCGGCACCAGGTCGGCGGCGGGGAGATTTTTCCACACACCGTCGCGGTGGACCGAAGCGGTCAGCGCCAAACGTGATTTCAGGGCGGCGAGCGTTGCTTGCGCGCGCCCTTCTTGCAAAAAACCCAGCGCGGCGTTGAACACCAGCAGCACCGCGATAATCCCTGCTTCGACATACTTGCCAAGCGCCAACTCCAGAACAATCGCCGCTTCCAGCATCCAGGGAATCGGCGCCCACAGCTTTTCAATCGCTCTTCGCGCCGGATGCGATGACGTATCGGGCATGGAATTTGGACCCGACTTCGCCAAACGAGCGCGAGCCTCATCGCTTGTCAGCCCATCAGGCGAACTATTGGCCGTTGGAACAACCGCAGCAGGAACGGCAAGAGCTGGAGCAAGTGTCATAAAAAATGGTTTCGATGCAGCAGCCGAAGTGAGGAGGCTCAAACTTCTTTGAACCGATCATTTAATTGGATTCTCCTCACGTCGGCTGCCACATCCTTAAAAGGCTGCTAACTGTTCACCAGTTCATCCACCCAGTATCCCTTGCGATTGTAGTGTCCGTGCAGTCCGATCTCATAATCCCGGGTCAGCAGAGATTCCTCGGTGTATTCCGGCGACTCCTTGATTGCCTGGCGGGAAAGATTGACAAAGACCCTCGACTGGCTCCAACTAACGCGCTCGATCCATTGCGGCGACACCAGAACTTTTTTCCCCGGCCACCAAGTCCCAGTATCAATGATGAGATAACGAATCGCCCATGTCTCATCATCAACGATAAAATCTTCGACACGGCCAAGATCACCATCCAGAGCATGGATGTTGTAACCGCTCACGGCGTGCGTGCTGCGTAAATGATGATCCCACGCTTTCCCACTCGGTTTGAATTGTCCCCATTTAACCCGGTCACGCTCAAGGTAAGGATAATCTCCCCAGCTACATGGACCATACCAATACGTCGGCCAGCCATAATAGCCACAGGAATCCTGCTCGAATTGGAGGGACACAGGTTTGTCAGTGTCCAAGGAGGGACTGGCCTTGATCTGGTCCTTGGTCAGGTCAATGGCGATGCTGCGTTCTGGATTGTTTATGGCGGACAGTGCATACGGGGAGATCAGCACCTGTCTGCCGATGAGCCAGGTTCCCGTGTTGGCGACCAGATAACGGATGGTCCAGTGCCGGTCATCGAAGTAAAGTTCTTTGACGTTGCCGATTTCTCCATCAAGGGTGTCCAATTTGTAACCCTTTAGTGTTTTGACTTTGCTTAACATAATAATTCTTTGGTTTTTCGCGTTTCGCTTTTTTCGCTGCCGGCGTCTTGCCGACAGCGTGTTTGAGAAATCGGTTGCGCCGCGATCAGCACGGATGCCAAGACTAAATTGCGATGGCGGGGACAGCTTAACTATGGGGTGTAACCCTACCGTAAAGGGGTCTTGATAAATGTGTCACTCGGACAGGCGCGCAGAACCGAGCGCGCAATCATCAGTTCTTCGTCCGTGTGAATGACGCGCACTTTGACGCGTCCGGCTGTCGTGGAAATCATCGCCGCGCTTTTTTTATTTCGTGCCTTGGCCAATTTAATGCCAAGAAAGTCCAACCCTTCGCAAATGCGCTTGCGGACTGGTGGTGCGTTTTCGCCGATGCCGCCGGCGAAAACGAGCGTGTCCAAGCCACCGAGCGCAGCGGCATAGGAGCCAATCCATTTTTTCGCCTGATAACAGAACAGCGCCACTGCTTCCGCCGCCCGCACATCGCGTTTTTCGTGGTTGAGCAAGTCCCGCATGTCGGAACTCGTTTCCGATACGCCGAGCAGGCCCGACTCGTGATTCACCATTTTGTAAAACTGGCTGGTGGTCATCCGCTCGGTTCGCGCGAGATACGGCGCGAGTCCGGGATCTAAATCACCGGAGCGCGTGCTCATCACCAAGCCCGCCGTCGGTGTAAAGCACATGCTCGTATCAATGCTTTTGCCATTGCGCACGGCGGCCAGACTTGCGCCGTTGCCGAGATGCGCGAGGATGACGCGACCTTTTTTTGCCGCCGGGTCGCCCAAGCGCGCGAGTTCTTCCATCAGATAGGCGTAGGACAAACCGTGGAAACCGTAACGCTGAATTCCCTTGGCATCGAAGCGGCGCGGAATCGGCAGCAACTTGGCCACGCGCGGCATGGTTTGGTGAAAAGCCGTGTCAAAGCACGCCACCTGCGGCAGTTTCTGGTGGCGCTGGCGAAGCACCTCAATGAGTTCAATCTCGCGGGGCAGATGATCGGGGTCGTTTGGGCTGATGCGACGCAGTTCATCCAATAGTTTTTTTGTGACAATCTCCGGCTCAGTGTGTTTCATGCCGTGAACCACACGATGTCCCACGCCTATTACCGATTTGAAATCGATTTGCTTTTCAAGCCAGCCGATAAGGGCATTCGCCGCTGATTTATGATCGGCGGCGGCGAGCTTGTGGCGCTCCGGCTTTTTCTTCGTCGGTTCATTGAACGTTAGATTTGTCCCGCTCAAGCCGATGCGATCAACCTTTCCGTATAGCCCGCGCTTGAGCGGGGTGACCGTCTCATACAACGCGAACTTGATGCTCGACGAGCCGCCGTTGATTGTCAGGATGGATGGTTTTTCGTTCATCCTGCGATGTCCAATCCGAGCGAAGCCAGTTTCGCGCGGGTGGATTTGTAATCCGTGTGAAGAATGCTTCGAATTCCAATGCCTTCTGCGATCTGGACGAACAGCGGCGTGTTTTCGATATAAACAATCTGCCGCGTGGGTGTTTGGGCGATGTCCAGCGCCAGCTTGAAAATATCCGCGTCCGGTTTTCGGAGACGAACGAAGCAGGAGGAAATAAAAGCATCCACAAACCCGTCCAGCTTAAACTGTCGAATTCGATACGTATTCAATTCGCGGGATTCGTTGCTGACGACGATAATCTTCAATCCATATTTGGCTTTCAGGCTGCGAACCAGTTCAATCATCTCGGCGTAAGATTTCGACTGCGCGAACATGAAACGTCGAAACTCGGCTCGCGTGAAAGGCCGCTTTTGATAGAACACCACGCGGTCCAAATATTCGTTGAAAGTAATTTTATCCTCTTCGTGGGTTTCAAAGTTCAAGCCATGCCGCTCTTCCATCTCGGCCCAGTCCAACTTGAAATGTTTCGTCGCCCGCCGCCGGGCATGATGATCCCACCCGTCGGTGAGCAGGACACCGCCGATGTCCACAAACAAGGCCGAGATTGGCGCTCCTTTTTTCATGAGGCCGGGAGTGGTGAAGTCTGGATAATCGGCCTCGTCATGGCCTGATACATCATTTCCTCACTAAGGAATGGTGCGCCAAGCAGTTCGTAACCGGCGGTTAGCTTTTCGTTCACTATTCGCGCAAGCTCGTCATGGGTCGCCGCATCGGCGTGAAAAGGCACCGCGACGATGATGTATTCGATTGGAGTTTTCATGTTGACTTGAGTTGCAAGTTTTTCCCCTTCTTCTTGCTGGTGGCTATCAATTCGGTCGGCAGTGGCCAGCGATGACCGGGAGCGAGCAGTCCCTGGGTATTCTCCGGTCCCCAGGTGCCGGCGGCGTAATTGGGAAAATCACTTGGTGCCGTGGCCTGCCACGCTTCGAGCACCGGCATCAACAGCTGCCAGGCCGCTTCCACTTGATCGGCGCGCATGAAGAGCGTGGCGTCGTTTTTCATAACGTCCCACAGGAGCGTTTCGTAGGCGTCAGGCGAAGGCGCTGCGAAACTCTCGCGATAACTGAATCGCATGTCCACCGGTCGCAGTTGCATCTTCGGTCCTGGATATTTGGCCTGAAAGCCCAGCACAATGCCTTCGACGGGGTGGATGGAAAGGATGAGCCGGGAAGGCTGCCAACCGAGCGAGGCTTCGGGCGGAAAGGACTGATGCGGCACCGCACGAAACTGGATGGAAATTTCCGAAGCCTGTTGCGGCAGGCACTTGCCCGTGCGCAGATAAAACGGCACGTCTTGCCAGCGCCAGTTGTCTATAAACAGCCTCAACGCGGCAAACGTCTCCGTCTGGGAATCGGGCGCGACGCCATCTTCCTCGCGATAACCGGGCGCCTTTGTTCCGGCAACATGGCCGGAGCCATATTGTCCACGCACCGCGAATTGGGGCACTTCGTCGCGGTGAATTTGACGAACCGCATGAAGCACATCTACTTTCTTGTTGCGGATTTCGTCGGCTTGAAAAGACACCATCGGCTCCATCGCCACGAGACAAAGAAGTTGCATGAGGTGATTCTGCACCATGTCCCGTAACGCTCCAGCATGGTCGTAATAGCCGCCGCGATGCTCGATGCCCACGGTTTCAGCGACGGTAATGGTCACATAATCAATGTAGCGACGATTCCACATCGGCTCGAACAGCGGATTGGCAAAACGAAAGGCTAGAATGTTCTGCACCGTCTCCTTGCCGAGATAATGATCAATCCGAAAGATTTGGGATTCGTCGAAGCTGGCGGCAAGAACGGCGTTCAAGGCGCGCGCCGATTCCAAATCGTAGCCAATCGGTTTCTCAATCACGATCCGCGCCCATTCCAGGTCGCGCGCCAATCCGGCCTTGCCGAGATATTTTGGAATTTCGCCGAACATGCTCGGCGGCGTGGCCATGTAAAAGATGCGATGAGCTTTGGTGCCCCATTCCCTTTCCAGCTTCGCGCATTCTTTGCCGAGAGCCGTGTAAGTTGGCAGCTTCTTGAAATCGCCCGCTTGATATTGAATGTGCTTCGCGAACTGATTCCAGACGGCGGCCTTGGATTTTCCGAAACGGGAGAATTGATTGACGCCGTCGTGTAGCCGGCGGCGCAGCGCGTCATCGCCAAGCTTGATGCGGTCCACCACGATGATCGCAAACTGCGCTGGTAGGCTGCGATCCTGCGAGAGGTCGAACAAGGCCGGCACGAGTTTCCGCCAAGTCAGGTCACCGGCCCCGCCAAAAATGACGAACACCGTCGGCTCAAGCTGGTCGTTCATCATCGTTGCCATAAGATTCGTGAGTCTTCCAGTGGAATTGCGACACCGTCGCAGTGCGGCATCACTCGCGCCGTGTAGTCCGCCGATGGGCGGTCCGCAGCAACCGTTGCACTGTAAGCATAGCCGCCTGATTCGTCGGCCAGCGGGTGAAGACAGGTCATTTCCTGCCGCACCGACAGACTGCCTTTGACTCCGTCGGCATAAAGCTCCACCCGCACCGCCTTGGGGTCGAGGCCATGAAGACTAACTTGAACTTCAATGATGTGTTTCCCGTCGCGAGTCGCCACTTTCACTTCGCCGAAGTTCAGCGTGCCCCATTTCTGTTCCACGCTGTGGCGCCAGTCCACCATTTGCTTGCCGACTGCGCCTTTATTGGCCACGCGCGCTTGGCAGGCGATAGCCGCCGGCAGATAATGTTGCTCGGTGTATTCACACACGGCGCGGTTGGCCGAGAAGCGCGGGGTCAACCGCGCCATGCTTTCGCGCATTCGGGCGATCCAGGCCGTGGGAATGCCCTTCTCGTTGCGGGTATAAAACTCTGGAATCACCTCGCGTTCGAGCCGTTCGTAAAGCGCCTCGGCTTCAGCCGCGTCCCAGGCAGGATTGCTGCCATGTTCCTGACCGTCGCCCAGCGCCCAGCCCAACTCCGGCACATACGCTTCCGCCCACCAGCCGTCCAATTCCGAAAGATTTATGCCGCCGTTGACTAACACCTTCATGCCACTCGTGCCACACGCCTCCCAAGGCCGCTGTGGCGTGTTGAGCCAGACATCCACCCCTTGCACCAAGCGTTCGGTCAAGTGCATGTCGTAGTCGCTCAAGAAAATTGCGTGAGGCCGGACATCAGGTCGGCGAATAAACTGAATCCATTTCTGAATCAACGCCTGCCCCGCTTGGTCCGCCGGATGAGCCTTGCCCGCAATGATGAGTTGCACCGGGCGCTGGGGATTCGATAACAGGCGTAGCAACCGCTCCGGGTCGTGGAGCAAAAGATTTGGTCTTTTGTAGGTCGCAAAGCGCCGCGCAAAACCCAGGGTCAACGCATTGGGGTCAAACAGATGCTTCGCCTCTTCAACCGTCTCGGACGACGCTCCGGCGGCGGCATAGTGCCGGGCCAGGCGTTCACGGGCGTATTCCACCAGCGACTTGCTGGTGGTGAGACGAAATTTCCAAAGGGTGTCGTCGGAGACACGGCGAATGTCCTGCTCCAGAGTTTCCGACTTCCCCAGCCATCGGTCTTTGCCACAGGCCTTGGTCCAAAGTTCATCAGCGGCTGCTGAATCCCAGGTCGGCATGTGAACTCCGTTGGTGACATGGCCGATGGGCACTTCGTCTGCCGGCCAGTTGGGAAAAAGCGCCTCAAAAAGATGTCGGCTGACTTTTCCATGCAAACGGCTCACGCCATTCACCGACCCGCTGCCGCGAATGGCCAGATAAGCCATGTTGAAACTTTCCGCCGCGTCGTTCGGATTCTGGCGGCCCAAGGCCAACAAATCATGGAGCGAAATTCCGAGTTTTTTCTCCGCATAACCGCCGAGATATTGTTCGATGAGTGCCGGAGTGAAACGATCAAACCCGGCGGCAACTGCCGTGTGGGTGGTAAAAAGATTTCCCGCGCGCGTGGCGGCCAGCGCGACTTCAAATGGCTGCTTAATTTCCTGCATGAAATCGCGGGCACGTTCCAACACCGCGAAGGCCGCATGACCTTCATTCAAATGACAGACATCCGGCTTGATGCCGAGTGCCGCGAGCAGCCGCCAGCCACCAATCCCAAGCAGCAATTCCTGCTTGAGGCGCAACTCCGGTCCGCCGCCATATAACTCGCTGGTGATTCCCCGATGCGCCGGGAAATTCGCCGCGTCGTTGCTGTCCAGCAGGTAAAGTTTCACCCGACCCACCTGGACCTGCCATGCGCGCAGCCAGACCGAGTAACCGGGCAATGCGATTTCCAAGCGCAACCACTCACCGTTCGGATGGCGCAACGGCGTGACCGGCAATTGTCCTGGGTCGTTATACGGATAAAGGGCTTGTTGCGCCCCGTCTTTGTCAATCACCTGACGAAAATAGCCTTGCTGGTAAAGCAGCCCCACGCCCACCACCGGCACGCCCAAGTCGCTGGCGGCCTTGAGTTGATCTCCGGCCACGTTGCCCAGCCCGCCGGAATAAATGGGCAGCGCTTCGCTCAACATGTATTCCATGCTGAAATACGCGACACACTTCAAGGGCGACTGTGGATGGCTTTTTTGAAACCACGCAGGCGTCTCTGCCTCCTGCCGCTTCGCTTGCAGAAGGCCATCAATGTTTTTGCGGAACGTTGAATCGGCCAGCACGCTTTTGAGTTTGTCCCTGGAGACAGTTTGCAAAACCACCCAGGGATTTTGCGTGAGTTCCCACAGCGCGGGATCAAGTTTCCGCCACACTTTGTCAGTGGCATGATTCCATGACCAGCGCAAGTCCAGCGCCAGCTCCGCCAGTGAATCGAAGCCGTCGATTTCCGTTGGCAGAGAATCATAGTTCGGGTTTCTGGCCGGTGCTTGTTTGCTTGTCGTCATAGTATTTTGTTGTTCAAAGTTTGTTTTCCAAATCCGCCACTTTTGCCAAACGGCGTTGAAAACGTGCCGCTCCGGTGAATCGCGCGGTGAGAAACGTCTGCGCTAATTCCCAGGCGAGCGCGTGACCAATCACGAGGCCGCCAAAACAGATCAGGTTCAAATCGTCATCCTCGACGCCTTGATGCGCCGAAAAATTTTCATGAATCAAGCAGGCCCGAACCCCTGCCACTTTATTCGCGCATACCGATGCTCCAACCCCGCTGCCACAAATGCCCACGCCGCGATCCAACTTTCCGGCGGCAACTGCGCGCGCCAGTGGCACGATGAAATCCGGATAATCATCGTCCTCTTTCGGGCGACCGTCACCAAAGTCAACCACTTCATGACCGGCTTCGCGCAATTTCCCGGCCAGATATTCTTTCAACTCGTAACCGCCGTGATCGGCGGCGATGCCAATGCGTTTCGTATTAGGCAAAATGGTCACGGGATCAGACATATTTCTTTGCGGGCAAAAAAAGCGGTCGCTGACCCATGAGCCGCCACGATGGGTTTGCCTTGGCGGTTCGTCGCTTCAATCGCGCCCACACAAGCGCGTGAAAAAGGTTGGATGAATACATTTTTTGCCATGAGGACTTTGGCTCCTTTGGCCGACGCGAACAATGGGGTCAACACCTTATAGCAGTGGGCCGGCCTACGACCTAAAATGTCATCTGCAATAAAACAAAACGGAAAATTGAAAGAACAAACAATATGACCAAGAACAATTCCATCGTGGCGATTTTCAAATCCCACATCGAAGCCGAAACCGCCGTCAAGGAACTCCAGCAGGCGGGCTTTGACATGAAGAAACTCTCCATCGTTGGCCGGGACTATCACACGGATGAAAACGTGATCGGCTACTACAATACCGGCGACCGCATGAAATACTGGGGCAAGCTGGGCGCTTTCTGGGGTGGCTTCTGGGGCTTGTTGTTCGGTTCCGCGTTCTTTTTTGTTCCCGGTGTTGGCCCGTTGCTGTTCGCAGGACCAATTGTCAGCTATATCGTCGGCGCGCTGGAAGGCGCAGTGGTAGTGGGCGGTTTGAGTGCTCTCGGAGCCGGGCTTTACGGCATGGGCATCCCCAAGGACAGCATTCTGCAATACGAGACGGCGGTGAAGAGCGGCAAGTATGTCTTGATCGCCCACGGCTCCGATGTGGAAATGGTTCACGCGCGCGAAATCATCAGCCGCACCAACCCGGAAGCGTTGGAAGAACATCAACCAGCGTGCGCCAGCACGAAAACCTGCGCGGTGGGAGCATAATTCGTTGCTGTATTTGGACAATATCCGCACGGCAAACAATCTCATGAAAAAACAACCAACCATGCAACTCGGCATGATTGGCCTGGGCCGAATGGGTTCCAACATGGTTCGGCGGCTGATCCAAAACGGCCACCGATGTGTCGTCTTTGACCAGTTACCAAAAGCGGTGAAGGATTTGGCCAAGGGCAAGGCGGTAGGCGCGGCTTCGCTCGCGGACATGGTCAAAAAACTCGCCAAGCCGCGCGCCATCTGGCTGATGGTGCCCGCGGCAGTGGTGGATACAACCATTGCCGACCTCGTGCCATTGCTCGAAACGGATGACACGCTCATTGACGGCGGCAATTCTTATTACATTGACGACATTCGGCGTGCGAAGGAACTCGCACCGAAGGGAATTCACTATGTTGATGTGGGCACCAGCGGCGGCGTGTGGGGATTTGAGCGCGGTTATTGCATGATGATTGGCGGTGATTCAAAGGTGGTTAAACGCCTCGATCCCATTTTTGCTACACTGGCACCGGGCATCGGCGACGTCGCGCGCACACCGGGACGCGAGAAGCTTGGCGGCACTTCCGAGCAAGGTTATTTACACTGCGGCCCCAACGGTGCCGGGCATTTTGTCAAAATGGTTCACAACGGCATCGAATATGGCATGATGGCCGCGTATGCCGAAGGTTTGGGCGTCTTGCGCGGTGCGAATATCGGCAAACAACAGGGCGAAGCGAATGCCGAGACCACGCCGTTGCGCGAACCAGAAAACTACCAATACGACCTGAACCTCGCCGACATCTCCGAAGTTTGGCGGCGCGGCAGCGTGATCGCCTCGTGGCTGCTCGACCTGACGGCGGATGCGTTGGCAAAAGATTCCGCCCTAGCGAAGTTTGCCGGTCGCGTCTCCGATTCGGGCGAAGGCCGGTGGACGATCAAGGCGGCCATTGATGAAGGCGTGCCTGCGCCGGTGCTGACCACGGCGCTCTACGCGCGTTTCAGTTCGCGTGGCGACGCAGATTTTCAGGACAAGCTGCTCTCGGCCATGCGCTACGGTTTTGGCGGACATTTGGAAAAATCTACCAATTAAGGGCGAGCCGATGATCTGGTCTGACTTGGCCATTTGTGCTTTTCGGGGATTCCTTACGTTCTTTCCGCTTGATTTAAGGTTTCCAGTGTAATTTCCTGTTGGTCTGGTGACAAAGCTGGAGCACTCCAAAAAGAAAGAGGGGTATGCAGTGTTTTGCCCCGTTGGAGAGTTTTCGTTTGACGAAATGGCTCATTTGATAAGCCGCGCGGTAGTTCGTTGCCGCAAGCAAAAGATCGAAAAACTCCTGATTATTTCAACGGGGGCATCAGGATTTCAGTCGGCCGGAATTGCCGAACAATATGATTACGTCGAACAAATTGCTTCTGACGCAGCATCATTGGTCAAGATTGCACATGTGGCCAATCCGATTTGGATTCGCTCGCGGGACTTTAGAGTCATGGTGGCCAAGAATCGGGGACTTGAATTGGAAAACTTTCAGGCGGAGTCAGCCGCTTTGGAATGGCTGCTGCAACCGGCGAAAAGCAGGCCTCCGCCAACAAACCGACATGAATGTGAATAAATCCGTTGTGAGATGATGACATGAGGCATTATTTTCAAAAAATGCCGGTAGATCACCTTGCACAGCTTGTGCTGCTGTATATCACTTCTCTGGCTTGCAAATGGAAAATTGAAAAAAGATATTCACATGGAAAGTGTGACCGCATGGTGAGTTCCGGCGCGCCTCGTTTCGTCCATTGTATGGCTCGACTGCGCCTGTCAAGGTTGTCCAAATAAAACGATGCGCCTCGCGCCGAGTTTTCTTTTTGTGGCTCCATGACAGTGCTCGCCGAGCCGGGGACGTGGCTGGTTAGGAAGGCGCGTCGGGATTTCTGGCCGGAAATTTGTGCAAGCACATTTTCAATCATAAGCCATGCTCAAGACGGCATCCAAGCCGATGGCGGGAAATTCAGAAATACAATTTCAAGATTTATAGTTGACAACTGTATCTGTCATGCTACGATAGGGAATATGCCGTTTATTCAGTTTCCATTCATCGAAGTGCCGAAGGAATTGCACAAGCTGGTCGGCGAGCCGACGCCCGGCACTCGTGCCTACCGGCGGGAGGGAACCTTCAAGGAATGCGGCGAGTGGCTGGAAAAACTCGGTGAGTTTTACAAAGGAGACGTGGGGCTTTCAACCAGCAGCGTCGTTCTATTCGTTCCCGTCTCTCGCGCCAGCGTCTATAAACGCATCAAGGAAGGCAAACTGACCGCTTTTTTCTTTTACGTCACTCACGAGGAAACCAGGTTGTTCGGCGCAAAGCGCAGAGCCAAAGAGCGCCCCTTTATTGTCGTGTCGGTCAGTGAATGCAAAGCCTGGGCGGAGGAAATCAAGCGCAGAGTTGGTTTTGTGGACGACCCGGGTGAGAGTCTGCTTAAAGAAAGTGAACGTCTGTTGCAGGCGGGCGGTGGGGATGAGCCAACGGAGCAAGAAGCCAAAGAAGCAGTGGAATTCACCGAACGTGACCCGAAGGACAAAGGCAACCGAAAGGTGAAGTATCAAAAGGAACGAAGCACCATTTACGAGGACTACAAACAGCAGGATATGCTTTATCTGCTGACGGAATTGAAGGCGGCAATGGCTTCCCCTGCAAAAGCTGCTGCCTTGCGGAGACGGCTGCGAAAGGGAGTGGAATGGGACAAGGCAGGAAAGACTTGGAAATTGAAGGAGGAAAAATGATGTTTTATGCCAGTCGAGCATCAATTTAATGACCGTTTAATCCGGTTCCCGGAATTGGAAAAAATTTTCGGCGTCTGCAAGCGGACGGTGAGACGGAGGGCGGAGAGTGGCGAGTTGCCACCGTTGCGGCGAATTGGCCGCGCCGTGGGAATGTTGGAAAGCCAGGTCAAAGCGTATTTTCAAAAGTTGAGTCAACCAAGCAATTGAAAGGGACGAGAAATATGGAAGCGAGAATCTATAAACCCAAACGGCAACGCAACGGCAAACGGACAATCGGGCGGTTATACCGCGCGCGTGTCAAACTCGCCGGTGACAGCAAAGTGCGGGACATCGCCTTGCAGGTATCCGACAAGCAGGTCGCCCAACAAAAGCTCAACAAGCTGATTCAGGAATTGGAACACGAATCGGCGGGCTTGATTCCGGCAAAAGCAGAACGGGAGGCGGCGCAAAGTCCGTTGCTCGATCTGGTTTCAGAATACGTCAACGAACTGACCGTCCTGGGGCGGTCGGGAGACCACCTGCGTCATGTGGACAAGCGGCTGCGGCGGCTGGTGCGGGAGTGCGGCTGGACGAGATTGGCCGACGTGACGCCCGCCTCGTTTCAAATGTGGCGCAAGGAGCAAGCCCACAAGGCCCCCAAGACCCTGAATGAATATCTGGCCACGCTCTCGGCCTTTTGGACGTGGCTCCGCAAGCAAAGCCGTGTCAGCGTGAACCCCTTCGAATTGGTGGAACGGACGGACACGCGCGGCAAGGAACGGGTTCAACGGCGGGCGTTGTCGGATGCGCAAGTCGTCCAGTTGTTGCAAGCGGCTGGCAAGAATCAACTGGCCTATATGCTGCCGTTGTATGCGGGTTTGCGGCGCAATGAAGTCAAAACGCTACGCTGGTCGAATCTGGTGCTTGGCGAGTCAGGCGGATTGCTACGCATTCATGCCGCCGTGAACAAGAATCGGAAGGAACAGGCATTGCCGTTGCATCGTGAGCTGGCCGAAGTATTGCAGCAGCAGAAACCGGCAGACAGCAAAACAGACAATCTGGTGGTGGTCAACGGCGTGCCGAAAATGAAGGAATTCAGGCAAGACTTGGCAAAAGCGGGCATCCCGTTTCTGGACGAGCGCGGACACCGCATGGATTATCATGCGTTGCGGACGACGTTTATCACCCGGCTTTCGACCATGAAAGTGCATCCCCGGCTGGCGATGGAATTGGCGCGGCACAGCGATATGCGTCTGACGATGAAGACCTACACGGACGCCGGGCAACTGCCATTGCGCGAAGTCATGGACACGTTGCCGGGTTTTGGTGAACGCACTGACTCCCGAATAGACTCCCGAATTTTAGGCGCGACGGGTCAAACGGTGTCACAGCCTGTCACTGAAACAAGGGAGTTGAAAACTAAAAAAATCCTTGCAAACACTGGCGAAAGTCATCGTGACTCACAGCTTGTCACCACGAGTCACGAAAAGTCAGAATGGCGGAGAGAGGGGGATTCGAATGCCAAATCCACCGCTTTCGGGTTCAGAGTGACATACAGGGACCGCCGCAGTCAAGTCGTGACTTTCGCCTTTATTTGCAATGCTTTTTTCAGTTTTCAACTCCCTTGTTTCAGTGACAGGTTGTGACGCCGTTTGACCCGTCGGGCCTAAATTTCGGGAGTCTATTTGGGAGTCAGAACCAAAGCCCGGCAGACTGTCCATCACTTCGCGCAACGGCAGTTGTCCAACATCCGTGTAAGTCTTCATCGTCAGACGCATATCGCTGTGCCGTGCCAGCTCCATCGCCACGCGCGGATGCACCTTCATGGTCGAGAGTCGCGTGATGAAGGTCGTCCGCAATGCGTG
>Ga0181534_10000882_pt1 | contig 20705 bp, 22 predicted proteins | sample PEATcosm2014_Bin_37_FD_119758 | JGI IMG/M metagenome (GOLD analysis project Ga0181534, IMG submission 119758) | Peatland microbial communities from MTU Mesocosm Facility, Houghton, MI, USA - PEATcosm2014_Bin17_10_metaG | ecosystem: Environmental > Terrestrial > Soil > Wetlands > Peat | place... | reverse complement strand
CGAACATGGTTACGATGAGGCGCATGCGATCGAGACCTCTTTCGGCGATCTCATCCTGGAGGTATTCGAAGATGGGGTCCCGCCGCGCTTTCGCTTGCGGGCGGCTCTTGGACCGCCGCCTGCCGCTGGGACGACGCTCATTACCACCGTGCGCCCGGACGGCATGCGGCAGGAATTCGCTCTGGTCGGGCGCGGCGATTTTCTCGAGTCTGAGGATGTCATTCCGGAACCGCATGCGTTCACCGCGCAGCTCAAGCTCGGCGCCGATGCCTACACGACCGTCTTTGAGGAACACGACCACGGACACGGTGCCGCAGGACGAGATAACAATATGCGGGCCGCGATCATCCACGTGATCGCGGACGCTGCGGTGTCGGTTTTGGTGATCATTGGGTTGCTGCTTGCACGTGCATTCGGATGGCTATGGATGGATCCACTCGCGGGCATCGCCGGAGCCTGCGTGATCGCCAGTTGGTCCTATGGACTCATTCGCGATACCGGCGCCATTTTGCTTGATCGAATTCCGGACAGCCGGCTAGCCCAGGATCTTCGGGCGGCGATCGAGAGCGATGGCAGCACGCTCGCCGATCTCCATCTGTGGCGATTGGGCCCCGGCCATCTGGGGGCCATCGTGTCGGTCTGTCCCAAAGAACGGCGAGACGCGGATTATTACCGGGCGAAATTGGCGCGCTACCGGGCGCTTTCGCATGTCACGATCGAGATTCACCCGCAGTCGACCCCTGCAAGTGAGTGACCGGTCTGCAGTTCTCAAGCTGCATATCCGTGCGTCTCCCGGGGTGTAGTTTTACGCCGACACCAACCGCAGACCCACTGCCCATTAGGGATCTCTAGATTTGTCGAACTTAGGGACCCCTCAATTTAATTTGAACAAGATGAAAGCGGCGAGCGAGGCGATGAGCGCTGGCGGCATGACGAGGCACCCGAGCCCCAAGAACTGCCACGCGCTCACAGCCTGACCTTCCCGGCGCAGCGCAACCAGCCAGAGAATGGTCGCGAGCGACCCGGTTACCGACAGGTTGGGTCCAAGGTCGACGCCAATGAGGAGCGCTCCGGTCACATGCGGCGACAGATTCGCGCCGCTCGCGGCGGTGCCTGCGAGAAGGCCCAAAGGTAGGTTGTTGACGACGTTACAGACAACTGCCACAACGGAACCCAGCGCCAATGCCGTCGCATCCGGTGCTGAAGAAGCACTGGCCGGCAACCAGGCTACAAGCGGTTTCAGCAATCCGGTTCGCTCCACCGCCTCGACCAACACGAAAAGCCCAGCCACCAAGGGAAGAACGCTCCAAGAAATGTCCCTGGCAATTTTCCACGGCGAGAGTCGATTTAAGATCAGAATCACCACGGCCGTGGTCATCCCTGCCAGAAACGTCGGCAATCCCAATTGCCAATCGAGGCTCGAGGCCACGAGCAGCACGATCGCCGTCAAGAGGATGCCGCCGGCGGTGACACGGCCGCCGCGCGACAAGCTTGGCATCTTGATCTTTCGCGAGATCTCTGCAGTGAGATCGGCGCGTTGGGTAAAACGCAACATCACGAACGTGACGAGAATCGATGCGATCGACGCGGCGCTGAATTGAGCAATCCAGGTCGCCAACGATGGCATGTGGCCGCCGCCGTACACCACGAGGTTTGCGGGATTAGAAATCGGCAGCACGAAGCTCGCGGCATTCGCAATGAAGGCGCAGATGAACAGATAAGGTAACGGCTTGGCGTTGGCTTGCTTGGTCGCTGCATATACGGCTGGCGTGAGTACGACGGCAGTCGCATCATTGGAAAGAAAGATGGTGACGATCGTCCCAACCAGGTAGACCAACGCAAACAGCCGGGAGGAAGAACCGTTCGAGTGTTTAACGGCAAAGGCCGCGAGCCAATCAAATAGTCCCTGGTGCCGCGCGAGCTCCGCAAGCAACATCATGCCGATGAGAAAAAGATAAACGTCGGTGCCTTTGAGAGCCGCCTTTCCCGCATCGGGCCAGGAGATCAGCCCGAAAATCGTGAGCGTGAACGCCGCGGCCACCGCCCAAAGCGCTTCCTGCAATTTCCAAGGTCGGATGATCACGCCGGCAATGGCGAGTGCGGCAATGACCCAGGTCGCGATTTGGGCTGAAGAGGCGAGCATTTAGTGTGCGATCTCGACTATGGCTACCATTAGCGACCGTTCCGATTGGGCCCCAAGGTATGATGTTTGAGCCTAAACCAAGGCGACTCCACCAAGCGCGCCCAGGATAACGACCAGGAGCGGTGGAGCGCGCCATGCGGTGAGCAATGCGAATCCTGTGAGAGCGATCGAAAAATCGCCCGGCGATCCCACGGAGCTGACCCACAGTGGATTGTAGAGCGCCGCACCGAGCAGTCCAACAACAGCCGCGTTGACTCCGCTCATGATGGCTTGCGCGCCGACACGCTGGCGGAACGTGTCCCAGAACGGCAACGTACCCAAGAGGATCAGAATACCGGGCAGAAAGATACCGACGATTCCGAGTGCTGCCCCGGCGATTCCATGTGGAGACGGTTTACCCACAGCACCAAGATACGCCGCGAACGTAAACAAGGGCCCGGGCACAGCCTGTACGGCGCCGTAACCTTCAAGAAAGAAATCCTGACTCACCCAGCCGGGCGTTACAAATGCCTTGTTCAACAAAGGCAATACCACGTGGCCACCGCCAAATACCAGAGCACCCGACCGGTAGAAGGCGTCGAAGAGGTCAATCCCTGGAGATTGCGTGCCCAGGACCGGAAGTAAAATCAACAGTCCAAAGAACGCCGCGAGAGCCACAATGCCCAGGCGGCGCGAGACCGGTATTCCGAGCGGCCGTTTTATCGTCGGGGCCGAGGCGCGGCATAGCCAGAAGCCCGCGACGCCGCCCAAGAGGATCATGCCGACTTGAGAGATCGAGGAGTTGCTAAATAGAATGATGACGGCCGCGACGCAAGCAATCGACGCGCGCTGACGGTCCGGGCAAAGTGTACCGGCCATTCCCCATACGGCTTGTGCGACGATCGCGACGGCTACCAGCTTGAGTCCGTGCAGGATGCCTAGGCCAATCGGATTATTGAGTTCGCCTGCGCCATAAGCGATTGCTGTCATGAGTACGGCCGAGGGGAGCGTAAAGCCGCTCCAGGCTGCGAGAGCACCCCAATACCGAGCCCGAATCAACCCGAGAGAGAATCCGACCTGGCTGCTGGCCGGGCCGGGCAGAAACTGGCAGAGCGCCACGAGGTCGGTGTAAGTGGCATCATCGACCCAACGGCGGCGAACAACGATCTCTTCGCGGAAATAGCCGATATGGGCGATGGGACCGCCGAACGATGTAAGTCCCAGCTTGAGAAATGCAAGAAATACCTCGACCGCGGATCGCTCACGCATACTTGAATAACGCCATGAACCCGAAATCCATGTGTAACTGCTGGTGACAGTGAAAGAGCGTCGGTCCCGGATTGTCTGCGGCGAAGTCAAAGGCGAGTTCCTGAAAGCCGCCAAGCATGACGACGTCCTTGATTACGCCGGCCGTTGCCTTGCCGCCGATCTGGGTCAGTTCAAAACTGTGGCGGTGCAGGTGCAGCGGATGAATGTCATCGCTTGCGTTGCGGAATTTGAGGCGATAGCGGCGGCCCGAGTGCAGGGTATACAGGGGCGTCATACTCTCCATTGAAAACGCCACACCGTTGAGCGTCCATTGGTTAAAGCCATCGCGCGCGGCGTTATTTTTGACGATGGTCATCTCAATCGTTTCCTCTGGCGGAGCAGGCGCGACATTGGAATGTCCGAAACGCGCGTAATCCCAGCGAAAGGGTTTCGGTTTGACCCACTGAGGCCTGCCTTGCTGGCCGGCGTATTGGACGACTATACCCATGCCGTGCCGTCGATCATCATCGTCAAGATCGCCCATGACCCATACGCCCGGGTGATTCATCTCGACGAGGGCGGAAATGCGCTCGGCAGTTCCCAGCCAAAGGAGCGGCACGGCGGCCTGCGTCGGCACAGGATTACCGTCGAGCGCTACGATTCGAAACGTGTGGCCAGGCAGCGCCAGGCTACGGATCTCGCCGGCACTGGCGTTCAAGACATGAAATAAGACGCGCTCTCCCTGCTTGACCCGGATGGGATCTCCGTGTCCAAGCATCTTCCCGTTGATGGCAAATCGCTCGTAACCGACTTCGAAGCCCTTGCGCCGATCCTTGGCCTGCTCATCGGCTTGTTTGCCCATTTGCTGCAATTCTTTGATCGGATGGCCCGCGAGGAAATCCATGGCCATGTCGCCGCCGCGGCTGAGGGAGGGTTCGAATTCCTTCATGACAAGAAAGATCTCGCGGTCATAAGCACCGGGATTGTTCTTCGGCTCGATGTATAGCGGTCCCGCTTGACCCGTGTAGGTGCCGCGCTTCAAGTCCCCACCGGCTAAGACATGGGTGTGATAGAAGCGAAACCCTGATGGCTTCGGCACGAAAGAGAGGCGTCGCATCCCGCGCGCAGGGACGAAGGGTGTGCCTTCTTCGGAGGCTCCATCGACCTCGCTCGGAATCATCTGCCCATGCCAATGGACGAGTTCTGGCGTGTCGGTGTCGTTAGAAATATCCACGACGACGCGCTCACCCTCCTTGAACCGCAACAAGGGCCCGGGAAACTGACCGTTATAGAGCGTGGTCGATATGATGTGCTCGCGTGAGAGTTCGACGAGCCCGCTGGCGATCCGCAGCGTGTAGTCGGCCTTCACGGCCGGATCGGCGGGTGCTAGACGCGAAAGCGCGCCAAGGGCCGCAGCCTGGGAGGCGTACCGAAGTAGGGCTCGGCGAGTGATGGTCATATTTCCTCCACAGTCACTGTTGCGTTGGCATGCCCGCATCCGGCGTGGTGCCAGGGGTACTGACATGACGCAGAGCCGCTCACCTGATTTGCGCCAAACCGCCATACCGTTCATTGGGTCGCCTTCGCGGCACCGGCTGCGCGACGCGTCCCGAAGAGAATGCGCGCAACCGGGATCGCTGCGCTGGCGCCGAGGAGCTGGGCGAGCACAAAGGCCGACACATTCGAGGGGGCGATACCCGCAAACGTATTGGATAGCGAGCGTGCGATCGTAATGGCGGGGTTTGCGAATGATGTCGATGAGGTAAACCAGTAGGCAGCTCCGATCCAGCCGGCCACCATCCAGGGAGCGTCCACCGCTCGCCGATGCCCCAGGATGATGAGCAACAGTCCAAATGTAGCAACGAACTCCGCCAGCCATTGAGCCATGCCAGTCCGAGCATGCAAAGAAGGCTGTAGCAGCGGCAAATCGAACATCGCGTGCGCCAAGAGTGCGCCCAAACAACAGCCGCCGACTTGAATGATGATGTACGCGATCGCTTGGTGAACGGTCAGCTTGCCGCGGATAGCCTCTACGATCGACACCGCGGGGTTGAAGTGTGCACCGCTGACGGGGCCCAAGAGCGCAACCAGTGTGGCAAGCACGGCGACCGTGGCTCCCGTGTTCGCGAGCAACGCTACCGCCAGATTGCCGCCGGCCAGTCGCTCCGCCATGATGCCAGAGCCGATGACGGTTGCAGCCAACAGCATGGATCCCAAACCTTCGGCGCCGAGCGCGCGGTACGGCACGTTAAACGGGCTCAGTGACAGGGCCGGTCTTGCCGATTTCAGTAAGCTTGGCTTGTAGTGTCATTCGGTCGAGCGAGCCGATTGAAAGACTCGTCAAGAGTTTGATGCGAGTTTCCAGTTCTTCGAATGCCTTTCGGAAGGCAAATGCCTTTTCGGCATCGCTGCCTTCTACGGTAGCTGGGTCTGCGATTCCCCAGTGCGCCGTCATGGGCTGCCCAGGCCAGATCGGACAGACCTCTCCCGCCGCGTTGTCGCAGACCGTGACGATGAGATCGATAGGCGGCGTCCCGGGAGCTGCAAACTCGTCCCAGCTCTTGCTTCGAAGGTACTCTGCAGGCAGATTCATGCGCTTGAGCAACTCGACAGCGATCGGATGCACCCGACCTTTAGGGTAGCTTCCAGCACTGAAGGCGCGGAACTTACCCTGCCCCCAATGATTGAGAAGCGACTCGGCGAGGATGCTCCGCGCCGAGTTGCCCGTGCACAAGAACAGGACGTCATAGATACGATCGGTATTCATTTGGCGCAGCGGCTTGCTGCGGGCTCAACCTGCGGCGTCGGCATGCAGCATGGGGAGCCGGAACCCTGAACCGGTACGATCGACGTACCATGATCGCAGACCGCCGTATCCTTGCCATACACCGGGATGTTGCCCAGTGTGTGGAAGGTTTCGCACGCAATGCCGCTGGGATCGGTTACCCAGTACTTGTCTGACTGCGCATAGCAGCAGGGCTGCTCGTTAGGCAACCTTGTATGCACGTTTGGTGACCTTCGCGGGCGTAGCCGGCGCGCAGCTCACCGCACAATCGGCCCCGCTGTTGCCGCAACAGTTCTCGGTGAGGTACCCCACAAGGCCGTTCATTACGCTGAAATCGACCGAGTAAAAGAGCTGACGGCTTTCGCGTCGCTGCGTGATGAGACCGGCGCGCTGGAGACTCTGCAGGTGGAACGTCAGCGATGAGGGGAGTAACCCTATGCGCTGGCCAATAGTACCGGCCGCTAAGCCTTCGGGGCCGCACTGCACCAGCACTCGGTATATCGCGAGCCGGTGTTCGTGGGCCAGGGCGCCGAGCGCCTCGATGACGGCGGCGATTTTCATCTACTTACTATATTACGGGTATCCTCGTATCGTCAAGTTCCTGCCTCAGAGGCCTGAATGGAACCTTAGTCGCTCGTTTCGCTTTGACTTGCGACTTGTGCAGGCGGTTATCCATCGTCCGCGTGGCCTAATGCGTGTGGATGGAATCGGAGATCAACCAACCGGTTTTCACGGGCTGAAACTGCACCGTCCCGCGAGCCTGGGCGTCTTGGCGATTCAGCACGAACTTCGCGGTCGCAATGCCGAGGGCGGCGCCGGCGACCGTATTGGAAAGCCGCGATCGGCTGTGGTGCATCTGCGTATGGCGATGTGAGCCGCGCGTCGATGGCCGCGCGGTCACTGAATCGTCTTGCCGACGACTGGAGAGAGCGGACTTTCAACGTTTGCCGTGTTGAACGCGGATACCGCGAAGTCCCAGCTACCCGGCGCCAGATTGGTAATCTCCACGCTAGAGGTACTCGCGGAGGCGAGCGAAATCACGTTGTTGAGGGCCGTGGGGCTGGTTCCGTAGCGGACTACATAGCCGGCCAAGTTCGTCAGCGGCGACCCATCGGTATTCTCAGTGGGCCGCGTCCAGCTGATGGACGCGGTGCCTGCGGCGGCCGGTGTGGCCGGCGCGGGCTGGACGGTGATATTGAACGCAGAAAGGGCCGCGCTCTGCGAGCCGTTCGATACGCTGACCACGATATTGGCATCGGTCGTTGCGCTGCCCGCGGCGGGTGTGCCCGAGAGCGTGCCCGTCGTCGCGCTGAAATGCGCCCAAGCGGGCGCATTCGCCACCGCATAGGTCAAAGTGCTACCGGTCGGCGCCACGACGGTCGGCGTGAAACTGTAAAATTGTCCGACCTCGGCGGTTGTCGGCGGCGCGCCCGAAATCTGCAGCGTCTGCGCGGCTGTCGCTGATCCAGGTCCGTTCAGCGTGAACGTAGAGCCGCCATGGGTGATCGATGTTCCAAGCAGACTTGCCGAATACGCGTAGCCGCTCGTGTCCCAGCCCCCATTGGCCGGCGCCGTACCGTTGCTGACGATGCCGATCACGTTATCGACTGCCGCGAGACTAACTTGGACTGGCGCCGTCCCCACGGTCCCGACATCGATGGCCAGCACAGACACATTACGATTGTCCGGCAGCGTGAGGCTTTTGGGGGTCTTTGTGCCATCGATCGCAAATGTGTAACCGTACACGTATACCAGATGATTCACCGTGGCCCCGGTGGGACCGAGCAAGTACGGCATCTGCGTGACGGTCGATTCGCCGGCGAAATTCTGCGGTGGTCCCCACCAATCGCTGAGGCTTTGGTTGATCGTGGTCGTCGTACCATCCGTGTAGGTGACGACGAAAACCTGATTTCGCTGGCTGCCGTTGGCGCCCGCGCCGAGCAAGCTGAGCAAGGTGTAATTCCCCGCCGGCAGCGGTATCGTCGCATTGCTCACCGCGTCGGGTGTCCCGCCGGCAGCGGTTGCGCTCGAGGAAAAACAGGTCATCGACAACCAGACGGTCATCAAAGAAGCAGTAACGATGCTGATGCGTGGCATTAATCGCCTCCCGAAATGCCGCTGCGCCGGCATTTCGTACTGTGTATCAAATGATTGAGAGGCGATTTAAGCGGCCTTCATCAGGCCATGCAAATGTCGCGACATGCAGACATGCAGCCGCAGAAAATTCGGGACCGAAGGATCGCGCGAGCCCATAGGTCGCATCAACGAACCACGAACAAGTAAAAGCTTACGAAAGAAAAATATTTGAAATGTGCGAAGGAAAGATGATGGTGCCGGCTGATGGATTCCGCTACGAGGTCCGCAACCGCGTGATCTTGTGCCGATGCGGCGCGTCGCGGAACAAGCCATTTTGCGACGGCACGCATGCGCCGGTCAAATTCAAGGACGCATGAGCGAGGGCAGGCCGGCGGGCACCAGTCGAATGCGGGTAATTTCCGATGGGACGCCGAAGCGATTCGGCGGACCCCAGTAGCCGGTGCCGCGGCTCACGTAGACCATCAGGTTTTTCAACCGGTACAGTCCGCCGGTGAAAGGCTGGAAGAATCGCACGAAGAAGTTCCAGGGCCAGAACTGCCCCCCATGCGTATGCCCCGAGATCTGCACGTCGAAACCGGCACCCGCCGCGGCCGTTGCCGAGTTCGGCTGGTGAGCGAGCAGAATTCTCGCTCCGGCATCGGCCGGTGCGCCGCGCAGCGCCGCTGCCGGGTCGCTGTGCTCGGCGGCGTCAAAATGATGGGCGCTCAAGTCGGTGACGCCGGCAAGCACCAGCGAGGCGCCGTCATGGGCCAGAACCACGTGCTCATTCTTGAGAACCCGCAGTCCGAGACGGCGAATCTCCGCGGTCCATGCTCGCTCTCCGGAGTAGTACTCGTGATTTCCCGTGACGAAGAAGACGCCGTGCCGCGCGGCCAGCCCCGCCAGCGGGGCGGTGTGTGCGGATAACTGTTGCACCGAACCGTCGACCAGATCGCCGGTCACGGCGATCAGATCCGCCTTCAGCCCGTTGACCAGAGAAACGATTCTCTCGACGAAACCTCGCTTGATCGTGGATCCCACATGCACGTCGCTGATCTGGGCGATCGAAAAGCCGTGCAAAGCCTCGGGAAGTCCTTGGACCGGGATGTCGACCTCGATCACATGCGGCCGCCGCCGCGCGATCACCAGCCCTGCCAGCGTGACGAACGCGGTGAGCGCCACGGTCAGGCGCGCGGAGGGGGCCGTCAGGGATGCGGTACGGCCGGCGGATAGAAACAAATGAGCACCCAACAACACGACATCGCGCAGCAAGGTAAATACGAATAGCGATGAAAAGAATCCCAGCGACAGGACTCCGATCCAGGCCAGAAGATGCTCCAGCGTGGGGTTGCGGACCTGGTGATGTCGCACCGAGAGTGGAATGACGACGCAGCAAACGATCAATAACACGATGCCGGCGCCTGTGCCGAGCGGGCCCGCCGATAATCCAGGAAGCAGCCGCCAGCCGATGTATCCAGGCAGCGACAGCATCAGCCACAGGGGATTCAAGAGTACACGGCGCACGCTCACCCACCCCAAGGTTGGGGGCGATCGGCTCACTTCAAGGCCGCGCGAAGTTCGATTGTACTTTCTGCGCGCGCGTGGGCTTGCGCAGTGATTCCATGTCCCTGAATTCGACGAACTGGGTGGTGGTGGCCCACAGGTAGTCGCCGTAGAGGAAGGGCTCGAACGAGGCCGCACCGTCCATGGGCAGCGGACGAATCTCGGCGTCGGCACGGGCTTCGTAGAAAAACGGTATGGACATGCGTTCCCGGCCCGACCCTATGACGCGATGCTCCGTCGCCTTGATGCGCCCGCCGCTCCAACGTTCCAGCACCTTGCCGAAATTCACCGCCAAGCCGTCGTCGGTCGGCGGCACATCGAGCCAGGTCCCATCGCGGTGCCGCGCCTGCAGACCCGAAACTCCGTCCTGCGCGAGCAGCGTTAAGAATCCCGAATCGACATGCGCTGCGCCGTTCACGTAAAACCGCCTGCCGTGGTGGGTCACCCAGACATTGGGTTCCGTTCGCGCGGTCTGCTCCGCATCGGTTCGAACCGGGTAGCGCAGCAGGCGCAGGGTCGACAGCCCTTTGTCGAAGTCTCGATCGAAGAAGCGCTCCTCCAATGTCAGGCCGCGCGCGATCGCCCGCATCAGCGCCTGACTCACATGTTCCATGCCGCGATAGTACGCAGCCACCGCTTCGCGCCAGCCCGGCAGCGCCTCCGCAGAGGGCAGGGGAGTCGCCTCGCGCAGAGGATCGTCGCTGCGCACCACCGAAGGGCCATGGAGCACATCGGCACCCATGTCGATGCCTTCCTTGGCGGTGAGAAACCCTGTCTGCAGCGGGAACCACCCGCGATAGACGTTGGCGTGCGCAGGATCGAATTTCTGGCGCCAGAGCTTGCGTGTCTCGCTCTGCGGCAGCTGAAACAGACGCAGCAGATCCGCGCGCACCGCACGGCCCGCCGGTACATCCGGCGGCAATCCCGTGACCACCATGAATCCCGAGGCGGCGGCCGCCGCCATGATCGCCCGGTCGGCAAGGTCGCGCTCGACCGACGGCGCTCCGAATAGCGGGCCGATGTCGATGCAGGGGATGGCGTGAACGGGAATGGCATCGTCCATGGGCGGATCCTACGGCGCCGTGCTCTTCTCGAGCAAGATCGGCCGCGGGCCGATAGACTCGCGTCTCATGGGTCCGTACGTTGATTCAATCATTTCCGATGAGCTAATGCCTGCGGCTACGGCTGTGGTCGTCATCGGCGGCGGCATTGTCGGCACATTTGCCGCGCTGACCCTGGCCAGCCGCGGCATTCCCGTGGTGCTGTGCGAGAAGGGATATATTGCCTGCGAACAGTCCAGCCGCAACTGGGGATGGTGCCGGCAAGCCGGCCGCGACGCGCGAGAAATGCCGCTGATCGTGCAGAGCCTGGGGTTGTGGCGCGACATGAACCGCTTGACGGAAGCCGACACGGGATATCGCGAGTGCGGTGTTCTGTACGTGGGCGAGATCGAGGCGGACGAGATCCGCTTCGCCGCATGGGCAGAGATGGCGAAACCCTTTGACATCGGCACGCGCATCGTGCGCGGCGCCGAACTGGCCGCGCTCATGCCCGGCGCGAGCCGCAGGTACGATTGCGGGTTGTATGTGCCGACCGACGGCTGCGCAGAGCCGCAGCGGGCGGCGCCGGCGGTTGCGCGTGCCGCGCAGCGCAAAGGGGCGATCATTCTCGCCCATTGCGCCGCGCGCGGCATCGAACGCACGGGCGGCCGCACGGCGGCGGTGGTGACCGAACGCGGGCGTATCGCCTGCGATGCCGTCATCCTCGCCGGCGGGGCATGGTCCAGTCTTTTTTGCGCAAGTCTCGGCATTCGGCTGCCGCAGCTGAAAGTGCTCTCTTCCGTCATGCGCACGGCGCCCGTGGCCGTGGGACCTGACGCGTGCACTTACATGGATGCCGTCGGCTACCGCAAGCGGCGCGACGGCGGCTACACCATTGCCAGGGGGGCGGGCTATGTTGCGCCCTTGGTGCCGGATTCACTGCGTTATTTGCGCGATTTTCTGCCGACCATTCGCCAAGAACGCGCTTCCCTGCGGCTACGGGTCAATGCGCAGTCGTTGCGCGAACTTCGAGCGCCGCGAAGCTGGCCTCTGGATCGGCCGAGCCCGTTCGAGGCGATGCGAGTGCTGGATCCCGCGCCCAACAAAAGCCTGAATCGCGAGGCTCTGGCTGCGATGGTGAGTCTGTACCCGCAGTTTCGCGAGGTACCCATCGTGCAGCAGTGGGGCGGATATATCGATGTCACGCCCGACGTCGTGCCCTATATCAGCCCGGTCGGCACGTTGCCGGGTCTCACCGTCGCGACTGGCTTCTCCGGTCACGGATTCGGTATCGGTCCGGCCGCCGGCCGATTGGCGGCGGAGCTTGCCATCGGCGCGACCCCATCCGTGGATCCGGCGCCGTTCCGCTCGTCCCGGTTCAGCGACGGCTCGCCGATCGTGATTGGTGCGGAAATTTAATCCGCCGTCTCCCTGCCCAGCTCATTTCGGCTTGCGGAACTTGAGCACGTAGTTGTCGGCTTCGCCGATGGCGACATATCGGGCACGATCCTTCTCTCCTTGAGAGAGCGTCGGCGGCAGCGTCCAGACACCGTCAACCCAGTCCTTGGTGTCGCGGGGATTCGCGTTCACTTCCGATGCAGCGACGAACACAAAGCCTGCCTTCTTCGCCAATGCAATCGTATAGTCTTGACGAACATAGCCATTCTTGGCTTTTGGATCCTGTGGTTGATCGTTCCGGGCCCGGTGCTCTTCGATTCCCAGGACACCGCCGGGTTTGAGTGCCTTGAAAGACGCCGCCAGTGCTGCGTCTGCATAGCCCGCTTCCATCCAATTGTGCAGATTGCGGAATGTCAGCACGAGGTCGGCCGACCCGGGTGGCGCGATATCGAATTGGCCGGCGCCAAGCGTGGTGACATGGACGGTGCCGAGCCGGTCCTTCTCTGCGGCGATTCGATCGCGGAAGCGCTTCACGCCAGCATCCTCCTCGGGATCTCCCGCCAGGGGCAAGGCAACGTAATAGTGGCCGCCCGCGGCGAGGTAGGGACCTAAGATGTCAGTCCAGTAGCCCCCGCCGGGCCACAGCTCCACCACGGTCATCTTCGGAGCCAGCCCAAAGAACGTCAGCTCCTCGACGGGGTGACGCGCCTGGTCTCTGGCAACCGCGGCGGGGCTGCGCCCCGGACTCGCAACCACACTGACGAGGGCCGGATCAGGAGAGGTCGCCGCCAGTGAGGCGACGGAGCCGGCGGCCGTGAGCAGACTCGCTGCGAGCAGCGTGCGGAAGCGGGGAGTTTGCATGGTCCTACCTTTTGCGCCGTTGATCGGGCGCAGTATCACAAATTCGCGGGCGCGCCGTCACCTCATCGTCGAACCGGCGGGGAAGTTGACAATCCGGCCAAGTTGGCAAACACTTCACTATATGGTGAACTATAACTCACAGCTCAACCGCACCTTCGCGGCGCTCGTCGATCCGACGCGGCGCGCAATCCTCGCCCGGCTCGAGCGCGGCGACAGCGCCTCGGTGAGCGAGCTAGCAAAGCCCTTTGCGATCAAACTGCCCGCGGTGATGAAGCATCTTGACGTACTCCAAGACGCCGGACTGATTACACGCTCGAAGGTGGGACGGATCGTGACCGTACGGCTGTCGCCGCAACCCATGCGGGCGGCCTTCGATTGGCTTCGACGCTATGAGCGCTTCTGGTCGGCCAGCCTCGATCGACTGGCGGCGTACGCCGAGAGTCAGGAAGCCGAGGCAAGGAAGAGCGGCCAATGACCAGCCTCACCCTCGTGCGCCGGATCGCCGCGCGGCCCTCCATTGTCTTCGACGCACTCACGACTCCCGAGGGGATCGCCCGTTGGTGGGGTCCGGACGCCGGCCCCGTGCTCGTTGCCGAGACAGACCTGCGTATTGGCGGACGTTTCCGCGTGCGCTTCCGCATGCTCGACGGCACCGAGCATGAGAGCAGCGGCGAATATCTCGAGGTCGTCAGACCGCAGCGGCTGGCCATGAGCTGGCGATGGGAGGGAAGCGAGGATTGCGGCGGCGAATCGCGCGTCGAGATCGAGCTTCGCACTGTCGCCGAGGGCACGGAACTGACTTTCACTCATTCGCGCCTGCATGACGAGGAGACGCGTCTCGGCCACGAGGGGGGTTGGATCGGCGCACTCGACAAGCTGCAGCGGCAGTTCAACGAGGATGACCCGAACAACCCGTCGGCCAGGTTCCCGCCATCGAGACGGATGACCTGAAGCTCTTCGAGTACGGCGCCATCGTGATCCACATCGCCGAACAGAGCGATGCGCTCACCGCCGAGAGCGTTGCGAGTCGAGAGGCGCCTTCCGGAAGGCGCTGGCGGATCACCTCAGACCGTTCGCGGTAAAGGCCGGCTAAGAATGCCCTGCGGGTGCAGCTGCGCGTGAGGTTGTCCCTTGTCGCGTTGCTTGGTTCTGCACACATCCGGCGAATCCGTGCTCTTGCAGGTGCTGCAGGCCGACAAGGCCAGGGCCAGGAGCAGACCGACGACTCTCTTCATGAAATCATCCCTTGCCGTGTTATCGACACCAGCGCCGGCGCAATTGTACACAACGTCATAGAGCGCGACGCAGGGTCAGATTGAGGCGGCAGTTGCCCGTGAGAGGATGGTTCCCGTCCGAGAGGGCCTTGACACCGTGATAGTTCAGGCGCGAGGCTCCGCCCCAAACGACCACATCGCCGCTGCGCACGGCGATGCTGCGGGGTTTATCGGCGCGTTTCCTTCCGCCCCAAAGAAATATCGCGGGCAGTCCCAACGAGACGGACACGATAGGGTGCGAGATATCGCGTTCGTCCCTGTCCTGATGCAGCGACATGCGGGCACCGGGCGCGTAACGATTGATGAGGCAGGCATCTGGAGTGAAACCGGGGAAGCCGGCAGCCGCGGCGGCGGCCGCTGCGATGCGCAGAAAGCTTTCCGGCATCCCCGGCCATGGAGCGCCGGTGGCGGGGTCCAAGGGATCGTATCGATACCCGGCCGCGTCAGTGACCCAACCCGCCTCTCCGCAATTGGTCATCTCCGCCGACATAGGCCACCCTCCGGGAGTAACCATGTGACGGAACGGCGACACGGTGCTCACCGCCCTTATCGCCGCCGTGAGTTCCTGCGCGGCGGCCGCCGCGAAGCCCTTCAGGTGGACGGCGTCGGGCCCTATCCCGGCGATCGTGGGCGCTTCGCTCAGCGGCGCGAACAGCAGACTTTGCTCATTTTGCGTCATGAAAAATGATGCCGAGCGTGTGGCGGTGACCCCGACGAATCGTGCTGACTCCATGACGCATGTGAACGCGATAGTCGCCGCGGATTCCCCGGACCGGGCGGTCGTTCACGGCGAATACCACACCGTCGCCGGACGCGAGGGGCACCACTTCGACGCGAGATTGCATCCGAGGTCTCTGTTCGGTCAGCACAAATTCGCCTCCCTCGAAATCCACCGCCGGCTGGGACAGCAAGACCGCAATTTGCAGCGGAAAAACATGCTCCCCGTACAAGTCCTGGTGCAGGCAATTGTAATCGCCGGCGCCGTACTGCAACAGTAGCGGCGTCGGCTTGACCTGCTGCGCATCGTGGCAGCGCGCGATAAACTCGGCATGGGTCGGCGGAAATCGGACGTCGAGCCTCATCCGTTCCTGCCATGCGTTGGCGATCGGCACCAGGTACGGGTACAGGTTGGTCCGCAATGTTTGAATGAGATCCGGCAGCGGATAAGCGAAATATCGATATTCGCCGCGGCCGAACCCATGGCGCGCCATGACCACGCGGCTGCGAAATACGGAGTCGCGCCCGTATAGCGCCGACATCTCGCCGCATTGCCCTCGATCGAGCAATTTGGGCAGCACTGTCCAACCTCGCTCATCGAGTTCCCGGCTTCTGCTCGGCCAATCGATGAGGCTCTCGAGGGCTACGGGAGGGGCGGTAGACATGGGATCCGCCGTAGGTCGCCGGTTTGTCGGCGGATGGTGCTGGTTCATAATCTCGTCCTCAAGAGCCGATTCGGATACTGCAATGATTTTAACGGCGCGCAAAGCGGCATTCGCTTGGATAGTAGATAATGGTCGCCTTGCTCCGACCATCGGCAGGAACCATGTGCGGCCGCTACGTATCCCCTGACGAAGCCTCGATCGAGCGCGAATTCAGCCTGGTGCACAGCGAGTGGCAATTCCCGTCGAGCTTCAACGTCGCTCCCACTCAATCGGTACCGGTGATCCGCAAAGTCGATGGCAAGCATCATGGATCGTTGATGCGATGGGGACTCATTCCGTACTTCGCCCGCGGCGTGCCGCCCAAGTACAGTACAATCAACGCCCGCGTGGAGACCGTGCGGTCCGCGGCGAGTTATCGAGGGCCGTGGCAGCGTGGACAACGGTGCCTGCAGATCGCGTCCGGATTCTATGAGTGGCAGGTTCAGGCCGACGGCAAGACCAAAGTGCCGTTCTATATCACGGCAAATGACCAGCCCATCTTTGCGTTTGCCGCGCTGTGGGATACGTCGAAGACGGACGGCGGCGAGCGCATCGAGTCGGTCGCGCACATCACTCTCCCCGCCAATGGCCTGCTGGAGGAGATCCATAATACGAAGCGTCGGATGCCGGCGATTCTCGAGAAGGCCGATCGGGAGGCCTGGCTTCACGGTACGCCCGAGGAGGCATGGGAGACGCTCGTTCCCTATCCGGATGACCTCATGGTGGCATGGCCGGTCAGCACGCGCGACAACACACCGAAGAACAACGACGCGGGCCTGCTGACGGCCGTCACCTAAGTGAATAGCTCCCGCATCGCCCGTCGGGTTGGAATCAGCTTCGTATTCCTGTGGTTCGCGATCGGTGGCATTGCTCATTTTGCCGCGACGGCTACGGAAATGCGCATCGTGCCACCTTACATTCCCTGGTCGCGCGCGGTGGTCTTGGTCAGCGGCGTTTTCGAACTACTGGGCGCTGCAGGCTTGTTGTGCCGGCCAACGCGACGTGCCGCGGGCGTTGGCCTGTTCGCTCTGACCGTTGCGGTGACGCCGGCACATATCTTTATGCTGCAACGTCCCGAATTGTTCGGCATTCCGTACTGGGTGCTGGTCCTGAGACTGCCCCTGCAAGCGGCGCTCCTGGCGCTGATTGCCTGGTCGACCATGTCGGCCCCTCGCATCGTCGGTGGCGACGCGAGGCCGATTGATCCACATTAGTGTGGAACTACTTTTTATCTATCCACGTGCCGCGAACTTTGTCCGTCCATTCCTTGTAGCTGCGCCAATTATTGACATTATTGGTGATCGCGGCGTGACGGCCGCGGATTCTTTCTCCGTTCTTGTTTACCGTGGGATCGATGGCCGCTCCAGCGCCACGGAACAGCGCCTTCGCGAATCGATCCGGAGTTTTACGGTCGCTCATGTCGTGCCTCGTTCACGTACGCGACCCTGGATGTCGCATACTCTCGACGGGAACACTGACACAGAGGAGCAGTCGCCGTAGACAGGCACGTGCGAGCATTGCGATGGATGCCGCACTGCGCACCGCGGTAAGTTAAATGGCCGCCGGCAATGCAGGCCGGCAGGGCAGATGTTACAAAATGAGGTTCCCGGGAACCGCCGCTAGGGAGCCATGGCGTTCATCATCACCTTGCCATCGGGCCCGGCGACATCCCCGAGCTTCATGCCGGCCGGACATGCGCCCACACACTTCATCTCGATCGCGCTCTCGACCGAATTGTCGGCTTTGCGCGTTTCGAGCCGCATTCCGGTGTTGCCTGTGAGTTTTGCTGGTAAAATTTTCGGGCCAAGAACAACGCCCACGGAGATGCGCTTGAGCCTCGGCAAGCGAAACAGACAAGCGCTCATGGCCAGCATTATGCTGGTCGCGTTTGCGTCGCGCGGTCTCATTGCGCCGGGATTCATGCCGGCAAGCGACCGGCCGTTCTCGTTGGAGATCTGCTGGGAGGGCCTTCCCGCCGACATGCTCGCGCACGTCGAGCCATCGCAAGCAGACTCCGGGGGAATGGCGGCCATGGGCATGGGTCCCCACGACTCCATGCTCGGGGATCCGGGGGAGGATTCCACGTCCCACCGCGGCCGCCAGCAGGGACTGCACCGTCACGGAAGCCCCTCGCAGAGCGAACACTGCGTGTTCGGCACCGCCTGCAGTGCCGGGCCAATCCCCAACCTGCCGCCGCCGGGCCGATTTTTATCTGCCCGCCAGCTCCGCACGGCGGACTTCGCATCGAACCCCGTCGCCGTCCGGGTCGTTCATCTCCCACAGTCCCGAGCACCGCCGGATCGGCTGAGCTGATCTCCATCGGCTGAATTTGTGCCAGCCGCAATCTCGAGCGCACGCCGCGAATGACGTGCGCTCGCCCGTAGTTTACGGGGCTTTGCCCAGAAGACGGAGCCCGCGGAGTATTCACGTGATCGATCGCATCAAAGCGCCGACGGCGCGCGCCCGCCGCCGTCCCGGAACTAGTTTGGTCCTCTGCGGGGCGGCAGTCCTCGCGCTTCTCATGTCCCTTCTCCCGGCGCGTGGCTGGGCCGCGGCCTATGGCACCATGAGCGGCATTGTCCGCGACGACGGCGACCGGCCGGTAGCGGGAGCGAAGGTGGTGCTCGAGTCTGCCGCCCACGCGATCGTGGAGCGGCAGACGGACTCGGCGGGCCGCTTCGACTTTCCGAACGTGGCGATCGGCCACTATGTGCTCACCATCTCGCAGCGCGACTTCGCCTCCCTCAGCCAGCCGGTCACGGTGCAGGCGGGCTATTTTCCGTTCGCTGACATTGTGTTGAAGAGCTCCTCGGAGCTCGCCGAGGTGATGGTGACAGCGACGCGGCTGCCGGTCGTCGCCTCGGTCACACCGATCACGATGGTGAGCCAGGAGGACATCGAGAACACTCCGGGAGCGAGCAACCTCAACAGTCTCGCCATGATCACCGACTACGTTCCGGGCGCGTACCAAGCCCATGACATGCTGCACATGCGCGGTGGTCATCAGACAAATTGGCTGCTCGGCGGGGTCGAGATTCCGAACACCAACATCGCCGAGAACCTCGGCCCTGCGTTGAATCCTCAGGACGTGCAGACCTTGGGAATCGAGCGTGGCGGCTACCTGGCCGACGAGGGTGACCGCACCTACGGCATCTTCAATGTGATACCGAAGAGCGGCTTCAGCAGCAAATCTCAGGCCGAGCTCGACTTCACGGCGGGTAATTTCGGCCAGACCGACGACTACATGAGCGTCGCGAGTCACACGGACGACTTCGCGTACTATGCGAGTGTCGAGGGCAATCGCAGCGATCTCGGCCTGCAGACCCCCGTCTCCCAGGCGATCCATGACCAGAGGCATGGGTATGGTGCGTTCACCAATCTGGAGTACGAGCCGAGCGCGCAAGATACGGTGACCCTCATCGCCCAGCTGCGGCAGGATGATTACCAGATACCGAACTGCACCGCGCCGCTCTCCGACGACCCGGGCTGCGTCGGACAATTCGGCGATGTGCAGGGTGAGGCGGACAACTTCGCGGTGCTGTCGTGGGCGCACGCCTTCACGAACAACGCGGTGCTGACGAGTTCGCTCCTCTATCACTTCGACCGGGCGGATTACGACGGGGGCGCCGGCGACTATCCGACCATCACGAGCTATCACCACAGCTCACAGTACGAGGGCGCCGAAGAGCAGCTGAAGTGGGACACCAGCCGCAATCACCTGGATGCCGGTCTCTTCGGCTTCGCGCAGCAGGATCGAGTCGACTTCAATTTGGCGTTCACCGACCTGAGCTCGCCTACGCTCAGCGAGTTGGAGAGACCCACCGGCGGCCTCGTCGCTGCCTGGGTGCAGGATACCTTTGCAGTGACGCATTGGCTCAACCTGTCGGCGGGGGTGCGCCAGTCACACTTCCAGGGCAAATTCACCGAGAACGCGACCGACCCGCGCCTTGGCGTGACTGTCCAACTGCCGCGGCTTGACTGGGTGCTGAGCGCCTTCTGGGGCAAGTACTACCAGGCCCCGCCGCTCGAGACGCTCTCGGGGCCCTTGGTCGCCTATGCGACCGCGAATGACACGGCCTTTCTGCCCCTGCACGGAGAGCGCGACACGGAACGCCTGTTCGGCGTGACGATCCCGGTGAAGGGCTGGACCATCGAGGCGGACTACTTCGTCACCGAGTCGACGAATTTCTTCGATCACAACCCGCTCGGTGAATCCGCTATCTACCTGCCGATCACGGAGCAGGGGGCACTGATCGAGGGGCGCGAGCTCACGGTCCGCTCACCGGCCCTCTGGCCCTACGGACAGGTGCACCTCGCCTACTCGAATCAGACGGCGGAGTGCTTCGGGTCGATAACCGGAGGTCTCGTGGTCCCCGGCACGGGCTGCGGCAGTCCCCCGATCGGGCTCGACCACGATCAGCGCAACACTCTAAATATCGGGTACAACGCGACCCTGCCGCTGCGGTTCTTCGTCGGCTCCAACCTGTCGGTCAATTCAGGACTGTCCAACGGCTTCGCACCGCCGACCCACCTGCCGAGCTACGCAGTGTTCGACCTGACCGCCGGCCGCAACATCAGCCGTGACCTGTCGGTGTCGATCACGACGCTGAACCTCGCCAACAAGCACCTGCTCACCGACAACAGTCTAACCTTCGGCGGCGTCCACTGGAACAATCCGTTCCAGATCTACGCAGAGCTGCGTTACAAGTTTCACTACTAGCGGGCATGCGTCTTTAGTTGCCGGGACGCGGCCGCGCGGTGCGCAGATCACGGATTTGCAGCATGGGTCGTCTCTGCAGCGATGAATGTTGCATCCAGTGTGCCTTTTATCGTTAGCCTTGAAGCAGGATCTACCAGCCTATCTGCGCTCGTATCACCGGTTCGCATGGGCGTGACTTGGTGGGTGCCCCTGTCGCT
>Ga0181534_10000881_pt1 | contig 20727 bp, 12 predicted proteins | sample PEATcosm2014_Bin_37_FD_119758 | JGI IMG/M metagenome (GOLD analysis project Ga0181534, IMG submission 119758) | Peatland microbial communities from MTU Mesocosm Facility, Houghton, MI, USA - PEATcosm2014_Bin17_10_metaG | ecosystem: Environmental > Terrestrial > Soil > Wetlands > Peat | place... | reverse complement strand
GGCGTAGAGCCGCTCGTATTCCCTGTCTTTGAGCGCACGATATTGGGCACACGTGAGCCCGAGCTTCTTGGCCTTGCGGTAGTCCCGCATCCTGTGGGCGGTAGTGTTGACTTCGCCACTCTTGGTGGGGGCCTTGTAGTAGACGCGGGAGTTCATTTGCCTTCCGCCCTCGCCAGTTTGACCTTCGACCAGCAACGCAAATCCCATTTGTTGACGGTGCCGTCCTGATTGATACGGACATTGCCGCCTGCGACCAATTCCCTGATGTCTTTCTTCGTCAAAGCGGTTTTCATACAGTCGCCGCCTTCGCTTCTAAGTCAGTGGGGGCGATGTAGAAGAGTCCGACTTTGTAGTCCGCGTACTTGACCGTCTGCCGCTGCTCATACACCATCACGCCATCCGCCGTGCGGTATTCCCAGAAATACCTATGCGTCGTGCGGTGGTGTGGACACCACCCGATGACTGGATTCAGATTGTCCATAAGCATCATTTCACGGGAAAACTCAAGATAGTCGCCCCGTCCGCCGTGGACAGCGCGAATACAGTCAGTCGCAACGACTATCCCTGTTTTAGTGTGATAGGTCATACGGTCGCCTCCTCTGCGAGAAAGGCACGCACGGCGGGGTCATTCCTCACCGTCTTGAGAGCCGCACGAGTCTCAGCGGTTTTCTTCGACTTCTCCGCACGCTTCTCTAAGCAACGGGTACAGTTGACGGACTTTCCCGTGGCTACATTGTTGGCCTCGTCAGAGGGACCTGTAACGCCGTCGTGGAAGGTAAGAGGCGTATTGCATAGCGTACCGTCGTCTCCCCAGCCTGTCTTCTTGGCGTGGAGAATCGTTGTGGGCTTAACAGCCCAAACTTTGCGGTCACGGGTTTTGTTGACGGCCTCCGTGGGAATCTCCATGCCTTCTGGAAGTGGCTTCACCAGTTTGTGAAGTTTCTCCGAGGCAATGGTGGTATGACCTTCGCCGAATTTGTGACGACCTGTTGAGCCCAAGCCTTTGTAGCGCATTGGCGTCCATTCCGGTTTCCCGTTGCGATTCGTGAATGCCACGAGATACCCCCGCCCAACCACATAGTGCGGCTCTATATCTTTAAGCTCATCGTCATCCTGAGCCCGCCTGTCATTCTTAGTGCCAATGCCCAGCGTGCGACTATCGCTGCCAACCTTGTAGAAGGCTTTCTTCTTGGGGATGAGTAGGTTAATCAAGGCTTGAGTGAGGACGACCTTTGCGCCGTCAACTGTAACGGTCATGCCAACCTTCAAGGCGACATCATGTCGCTTCTGTGGCGTCCCACTGATGATGCGCTGGATTTGGCGGATGGTAATGGACTGGGACGATGCCCAATCTTCCTTGGATGTGAAGCCGCCAACACTCTCGCCTCGCTTTAAGGCGTCCCAGATGGCGCTGAGGATGGGTTGTAATTCCGCCGTAGCTTGCTTGCGGCGTTGGTTGTAGGATTTCACGCAACCTTTAGCGTTGGTCTCTGTGGCGTTGCGTTGCCTGTCTAACAGTAGTCTTACGGCTTCTTCGTGTAGTTGATTGTTATTCATGGTGAAACCTCCGAGCTATATATACCCAGCCCAACCCGATTTCGGTTAGGAATGCAGGGCGTCCCCGAAAATATTCCCGCACATTTCGAGTGACAAAGTTTGTCACTCGGTTCCATGCGTAGGCGGCCCGCTGGTTGCGGACTGATCTTTAGTGCCTTTTGTTTGAAGAGCGTGCGGTGTCCACGGGCACCTACCCTCGGTTGAGGGCCGCTTGAGATGGGGCAGGGAAAGCTTGCCTTACTACATCCCCGCTACTAACTATAAAGTTAACACAGGCCGAAAGCCTTGTCAATCGGCCTGTGTGGGGCGATGGCAAAAATGTGGACGTGTTCTTTACGCAGCCTTCGCCCAGACGAGCGTCACCTTCTCCGCACGCTTGTCTTGGTCGAGTGCACGTAAGTATCTCTCAATGCTCTTCAGATCGGAATGACCCATCTGGTCTCTCAGCGAGGCGATGTCCATGCCTTGGCGCAGGCAGTGGGTCGCGTATGTCGAGCGCCAGCGATGCAGCCGCCAGTCGTCCTGCACCATGCCCGCGTTCTTCGCGATCCGCTTGCACATGATGAGTAGCTTGTCGTTTGGTGTGCCATTACGGGTTGGGAAAACTAGGTCGCAGCCAGCCATCGGCTTGACTTTGCGAAGCTCTTCAACAAGCTCAGGCGGGATATAAACGTCCCTGCACTGATAAGCCTTGGGCATAAAGTCGTATTTCGGATTCTCGTCAATGCGGATCACGCCCCGATCAAGATGCAGGCGGTCGAACGTCAAAAATACAAGCTCCGACTCCCGCAGCCCCGCCATCTGGAACGTTTTGAAGATCGGACGCTGGCGAGGACTGCACTTGGCGAAGAACCTCCCGAGTTGTTCTTCCGAGTAGACAAGCACGGGTGGGTTCTTCGTGTACTTCGGGGCATCCGCGTTCGTGGCGATGAAGATTCCCTGCGCCTTGAGAAACTGGTTCACGCGGATGAATTTCGTGTTCGCGGTACGTCGGGATTTCGTGGGGCTATGCTGGTGCGCCCAGCCCGCATAGTTGAGCAGGTCGAGCTTGGTGATCTTCGATAGACCTTTCTTGCCCTTGCGTTCGCAGTAGGCTTGGAACTCGCGAAGGATTTGCTTGGACGCGGCGTGCGTTTGAGGGCGCTTGCTCCCGTTGCCGACCTTCGCCTGAAGCTCCTCCAGATACGCCGTGACTGCCTCGTCTATCGTCCCCGTGGTCTGCGACTTCTTGGGTCGCTCGACGATACCGTGCTCCATCGCCTTGAAGAGCGCACGCTGACGCTCCGCAGCGACGACGGCATCCGCTGGTTTCCGTCCGCATTTCTGCCAAGTCAGCTTCGGGTTGTAAAACGAGATTACGTAGTTGCCTTCCGCGTGGTGCTCTTCGCGCCCTTTAACCATCACCATGTCGGAGACGATCTTGCCTTTGGCGTCGAGCACGGGGCGGCAGTACCGCCACTTCCCATCAGCGAGACGCACGTGTTTCCAAATGCTCACTCTTCTGTTCAATCGCATCGACCTCTCCCTTCTAATACTGAGATTTGAGAGAATCGGGGCGAAACATTAGAACAAACATTAGAAAGGAACGTCGTAGCCTTGCGGAGTCAGTGGTTTAGAAAAGAAATGGCTCCTCAGGTAGGATTCGAACCTACAACCCTTCGGTTAACAGCCGAATGCTCTGCCATTGAGCTACTGAGGAGTGTGGGAAACGCGCGCCGAGAGCGCGCACTTTCTAGCTGCATCATAGCATTTTGGACGGAGGAGTCAAAACACTCTCGTGCCCTTTGGTAGTGGGTTACTTTGAGCACTTACGATGATTTTGTTGCGTGTCTTCCCGAAGTCCCGCGTTTTCATCAGCCGAACCAGGAATCTCCCGAGCACACCGGATTATGCTCAGAGGGACCCACTGCTGTGGTCTTTGATAGGCTGTCGTGGATAGGCTGTCGTGAATAGGCAACCCTGTGGCGAGGTTAAGGGATGAGCGGTCTGGCGGTAATTGCAGCTTCGGTATTTGTACTGACGGGATTGATGATTGCCGGAAGGGATCCTTCGGAGCCGCCAGCGAGCGTGGCCGGCCCCCCTCGAGCGGACAAGCGACCGCTCGAGGAGACGCGGCACGGAGTGAAGGTCGTCGACAACTACCGCTGGCTCGAGGATGGATCGAGTCCCGATACCCAGAAGTGGGTGGCGGAGGAGATGGCCTATACCCGCAGCCTGCTGGATCCGCTGCCTGGGCGGCAGGCGATCCACCGGCGTCTGACGGAATTATTGAGCATCGGCAGCATCACTCCTCCCCAGAACGCCGGGAAATATTATTTCTATACCCGGCGCGAAGGGATGCAGAACCAGCCAGTTCTTTATGTCCGCGAAGGCATCGAGGGCAAGGATCGCGCGCTGCTGGATGCCAACGCCCTTTCGGCGGATGGAACCATTGCGCTCGATTGGTACCAGCCTTCGGAGAGCGGCAAATATCTGGCCTACGGCACTTCGCGCAGCGGATCGGAGATGAGCACCCTGCACATCCTTGAGACCGCCACCGGCAAGCCGCTCCCCGACGTGATTGACCGCACGCGAGCGTGCAGCATCGCCTGGCTGCACGATGGCTCCGGTTTTTACTACACGCGCTATCCCAGGAAGGGCGATGTGCCCGACGGGCAGGAGATGTACAACCGCCACGTGTTTTATCACGATCTGGGCGCCGATCCGGAGACCGATCTCAAGATTTTCGGCGAAGGGCGCGACCCCGAGGATTGGCCCAGCGTGCATTTCGACAATGATGGACGATTTCTGCTGATCGAGGTGCAGGAGGGATGGACCAAGAGTGAACTGTACTTGATGGACGTGAAGAAGGGCACTCCCCCCGAGCGCATCACCACTGGAAAAAATTTTCTTTATGGCGGCTCCATTTATAACGGCAGACTTTACATCGTCACCAACGAGGATGCCCCGCGCTACCGCGTGTTCGCGGCCGAAGCCGGCAACTATGAGCGCGACGACTGGAAGGAAATCATTCCGCAGGGCGATGCGGTGTTGCAGGGCGCGGCGGTTTGGGGCGGAAAGTTGTTCGCGCAGTATGAGCATAACGCCAGTTCGCAGCTGAAGATTTTCGATACCAACGGGGACAAGCTGAGCGATCTGCCGCTGCCCGCTATCGGCACGGTTTTTGCCTCGGAAGGAAAATGGAATCGCGACGAACTTTTCTATGGGTTTCAGTCCTTCACCTTCGCCCCGTCGATCTATCGCTACGATCTAAAGAGCGGCAAGACTTCGGAGTGGGCCAAAGTCGATGCGCCAGCCATCGATCCCTCGGGGTATGAAGTGAATCAGGAATGGTGCCAGTCGAAAGATGGAACGCGCGTGCCCATGTTCGTGGTGAATAAGAAAGGGTTGAAGAAAGACGGGCGCAATCCCACGCTGCTTACGGCTTACGGAGGCTTTAATGTGAGCCTGACGCCAACGTTCAGCCGCACCGCCTATCTGTGGATGGAGCATGGCGGAGTTTACGCCGTGGCCAACTTGCGCGGCGGCGCCGAGTTCGGTGAGGACTGGCATCGCGCCGGCATGCTTTCCAAGAAGCAGAACGTCTTCGATGACATGATCGCCGCCAGCGAACATCTGATTGCGGAAAAATATACCGACAGGGATCATCTGGCGATCCAGGGAGGATCGAATGGCGGCCTGTTGATGGGCGCGATGATTACCCAGCGCCCTGATTTGTTTCGCGCCGTGGTCTGCCAGGTCCCGCTGCTCGACATGCTGCGCTATCAGTATTTTCAGATCGCGAAGCTGTGGATTCCGGAGTATGGGACATCGGACGATCCCGAGCAGTTCAAGTGGCTGTACGCGTATTCTCCCTATCATCATGTGAAGGCCGGGGTGGAGTATCCGGCGGTGTTGTTTATGACGGCGGATACGGATACGCGGGTCGATCCCATGCATGCGAAGAAGATGGCGGCGGAGATGCAGGCGGAAGCAAAAAACGGCGCCAGCAAGACGCGTCCTATTTTGTTGCGGATCGAGAGCAAGGCCGGTCATGGGGCGGGCAAACCGGTGGCCAAGCAGATCGAAGAGTATACGGATCTGTATTCGTTTTTGTTTTGGCAGCTTGGGGTGCGGTAACGGGATTAAGGCCTCAGAATTCGGGCTTGGGAAAGCGTTTGACAAGGGATCGTCAGGCATCAAGGTGGCAAGCGACGTTCATTTTTTTTTCGTGAAGCAGCCCCGATTGGCTATCGGGGCTGTTCTGCGTTTGGAGTCACGATTGCGCCTGCATGTAGGAGCGCAAGATGGCGTTGATGCGGGTTTGGTAGCCGGGCTGTTGGCGGAACCAGCGGAGGAGGTCGGCATCGAGGCGGATGCTGATGATCTCTTTGGGGATGGGAAGAACGACTTTGGCATTTTTCCAGAACGCATCGTCGGTGGGCCGGGCGTCGGGGTCGGCGAGGATGCCTCGGCGAATTTCGGCGGGCGTCATGCGGTCCAGCTTTTGCCAGTCAGGGGCGGGCAGGGGCTTGCGCCGGGATGCCGAGCTAGGGCGTCGAGGTTTTGCCAGAAGTAGCGCCTCTCCTGCGGCTCGGAGCGCCCTTCTCTTCGTCTCAACTGTAGCGCATCCCGTTGTATCTACAAAATGTAAATATAAGTACAAGTCGGCCCGCTACTGGCAGGAACGATTATGCCGGTGTATCCGAATGGCGCTTTGGATTCGTGGTAATTTCAAGTCCATCCTTCCCAAAACGGGAACGCCTCGCACACGTTTTCCCTGATCTTTACCCTTTCCCCTTGACGCGCCACCAGCCCCTGCTACCATCGTCTTGCATCTCTCACTCGCATGGAAGACAGCCCCGGATGGCTAGCCTCCGGGGCTGTTTTTTTTGTTTGCCAGTGCCGGAGCCAAACCTCACTTCCCTGCTAAAAGCTCCTCCACTTGTCTCTGCGCGGCGGCCAGGTTGGGGGACGTGAGCTTCACCCTGCGGGCAATCTTGCTGGCTTCTTCGCTCCGTCCCTCCAGTTGCAGAGCGTGGGCTAGAAGCAAGTCTCCCACGTCGCTGTGCTGGAGCGATGCGGCGTACTGAAGCTGACGAACTGCTTCTGAAATATTGCCATCTCTTAGGTCCATCACGCCCATCTCGACGAGGATAGTGGGCTGATTGGGGACGAACTCCAGTGAAGCCTCGAAATATTCCCGGGCCATCGTCAGGTCGCCCGTCTGGCGGTAAACCGAACCGATTTCAGCGTTGGCCTGGGCGCGAATGCGCGGATTGGCGCCAATCTCGGCGACGTGTCGATAAAGTTCGACGGCAGACTGAAAACTCCCCCGGCTGCGCTCCTGCGCCCCGAGATAAAGATTGGACGCAATGTCATCGGGGCGGATGGCGAGGGCGGCACGCAGGTGAAGAATGGCCTCGTGGTCGTCGCCGCGCTCGTGCAGCACGCCGGCCAGGTTGCGTTCGGCGATGTAGTTGTTCTGCGTCAGCGCCAGGGTGCGGCGCCAGAAGGATTCGCCGTCATGCCAGTAGCCGACCTGCCGGTAAGTAAGAACGGCCAGAACCAGCAGATACCCGACAGCGGGAACGGCCAGCCACCGGCCGGAAAATCTCAGCTTTCCGGCCACCTCCGCCGCCAGCCACACCACCATCACGAATAGGCCAACATAAGAGAGATAGGCATAGCGATCGGCCATGGCCTGTTCTCCGACCTGCATTAGCCCTAGCATCGGGACGAGCGTTCCCAGGAACCAGAGCCATCCCACGATGAGGTAAGGTTGCTGGCGCGCGCGCCAGCAGACGAGGGCGGTGACCAGCAATAACAAAAGTGCGGCGGCGGCCACTTGCCCGGCGGGATACAGTTGCGTGGGATGAGGATAAAGCGCGACAAGACGAACCGGCCAGAAGGCTTTGCCGAGATAGCGGGAGTAAGAGATGACTGCGTTCTCGATCCGCATGAGGAAGCTGTAGCGGGCAAGATCCTTGACCGCGCCGCCCGAGGATTGCGCCAGCACGGTGACCACGGCGCTGGCCGCGGAAAGCAGGAAAAGAGGAATTTTCTCCCGCACCAGAGCGACGATTCGAGTTCCGACCGGCGGACTAGCGGCATTGCCACGAAGCTTCTTCGAACCCCGCTTCGAGTCAAAGCTGGCGGAGGTGAAACGGCGGAGCGGCCAGAAGTCCAGCAGCAGCAGCACAAAGGGAAAGGTGATCACCTGCGGCTTGGATAGCAGCGCCAGCGCAAACAGTCCCGCCACCGCCGCATAGCGTCCCGCAGCCCGCTGCCGTGTGTACCGGACGTAGGCATAAGCCGCGAGCAAAAAGAAGAACATGCTCAGGACATTCTTGCGCTCCGCGGCCCAGGCCACGGACTCCACATTCACGGGATGCAGTGCGAACAAGGCGGCCACCATCAGGCTGCGCCAGCGCATTCGCGTCGCCGCCTGCAGCAGCCAGAAAACCAGCACGCCGTTGAAGGCATGCAATGCAACGTTTTCCCAGTGCGGGCCCGCGGGATTCAGGCCGAAGAGATCGCAATCCAGCGCATGCGAAAGCCAGGTCAGAGGATGCCAGTTGGCTTCCGTGTTGGTCAGGAACGCCCATTTGATGGTTCGCCAGGTAAGTCCGGCCTTGACGTGAGCATTGTCCAGGATGTAGCCGGGATCGTCGTAGGCGATGAATTCGTTGTGCCCCACGGCTGCATACGCAAGCAAAACCGCGACGACCAGCCCCAGCGAAAAAATTAAGCTTTGCCGATCGAGTCCCAGACCGTCGAGACCCAACCAGAAAGGCTCTGAAGACGGCCTCGCCGAGGCCGCGGCTCCCCGCCTGGGTTTGATTCGTTTCGCAGATTTGGCGGTCGAGGACATAGCGTCGAGAACATAGCTCCAAGAACATGGATGATACCGATTGAGCCGATGGGTGGCCGCGCGGGCGAAGCTGCTTCAACCTACTGCGGGTGCAACGACGGATCCTCGGCCTGCAAAAGCGAATCCACCTTTTGCTGCGCGGCAGCGGCATCGGGCGAGGTCACGGATACGCGGTTGCGAATCGCATTGGCCTTGGCGACCTCGCCATTCAGCTGCAATGCCTGGGCGAGCAACAACTCTCCAATGTCGGTGCGCTGCAAGGAGACGGCGTGGCGAAACTGGCGCAAGGCTTCGGGCAAGTCGCCCGCGCGCACCGCCAGCACTCCCAGGTCGATCATCACCGGAGCCTGATTGGGCACCGCCTGGAGCGAGATTTCAAAATATCGCTTCGCCTTCTCCACGTCTCCCTTCTTGAGATAGACAAATCCCAGCTCAGTATTGGCCTGCGCACGGAGGCGTGGCTTGACTGCATTGTCGGCGACCAGTTGGAAATGTTCCAACGCCGAATCCAAGTTTCCATGGTTTTTCTCATGCGCTCCCGCATACAGATTCGAGAGCAAATCATCGGGACGGATGGCAAGGGCGGCGCGAAGGTGCTGGATGGCCTCGTCCTCGCGATTCTGGTCGTGCAGATATTCGGCGAGATCGCGGTGGGCGACATAGTTGTCCTGGGTGAGCGCGATCATTCGCAACCAGAACGATCCACTATCGTGCCAGACGCGTATCTGGCGATAGGTAAGGCCGCCCAACAAAAGAAGGCAGGCAAGCGCCGGGACCGCCAGCCATTTCGCGGATACTTTGAAAGCGACCGCCGCGTCGGCCACCAGCCACACCACCGCCAAAAAAATCCCAATGAACGAGAGATAGGCGTACCGGTCGGCCATGGCCTGGGCGCCAACCTGCACCAATCCGATCATGGGCACCAGGCTGCCTAAAAACCAAAACCAGCCAACCGCCAGATATTTCTGCTGGCGGAAGCGCAGCCCGACCGCAACCGTGATGAGCAGTAAGCAGGCCGCCGCCGCCGCGACCTCCCAGGGAGGATAGAGGGAGCGTGGATGAGGATACATCGCCACCAGTTTGGAGGGCCAAAAAGCTTTTCCCAGATAGCGCACGTAGGCGACGGTAGCGGTTTCCAGGCGGTTGGCCAGAGGATAATGCGCGAGTTCCCTGGCAGCGCGCTGGGCGAACATGGTGACCAGCGAGTTGATGGCGGAGAGCGCGAAGAGCGGAACTTTTTCCCAGAGCAGCGAACTAAAGCTCGCCTGCGGCACGGAACTGGTGCCCGGGTCCCCATCTCCTCCGCTGCGGATCCGCCCCAGCGGCCAGTAGTCCAAGAGCAGGAGCAGGAAAGGAAAAGTCACGGCCTGGGCCTTGGCCATCAGCGAAAGAATAAAGAAACCCGCCACCGCGGCGTAGCGGCCCAGAACCGGCCGTCGCACATACCAGACGTAGGCATAGAGCGCCAGCAAAAAGAACAACATGCTCAACGTGTTCTTGCGCTCGGCGGCCCAGGCCACGGATTCCACGTTGACGGGATGAAGCGCGAACAGCGCGGCCACCATCAGGCTGCGCCAGCGGAAGCCGGTGGCGCTTTGCAGCAGCCAGAAGAGCAGCACGGCGTTCAGGGCATGCAGCAGCACGTTCATCCAGTGGTGCCCGGCAGGGTTCATGCCGAAGAGCTCCCGGTCCAGCGCGTGCGAGAGCCAGGTGAGGGGGTGCCAGTTGGCCTCGTCAAAGCTGGTGAACGCCCAGGCCAGAGTGCTCCAGCTCAGGCCTTCCTGAATGTGAGTATTGCTGACGATGTACGCCGGGTCATCGTAGTTGACGAAATCGTTATGGGTGACGGAGCTGTAGAACCCGAGCACGGCAGCGACCAGCAGGAGAGAGAAGACGAGAGTCGTGCGATCCAGCGCCAGAAACGATGTCAACGACAAAGACTGTTCCTGCTGGCGCGCCTGGGCGCGCTTGGTGGCCTTGGGCTGATCACGCTTGGCTGCTTTGAAGGAGGAAACCTGGGTCATGGGTTGGCTGGTATTCGCGGCTCGCCGCGGGAGGACGACGCCTCGCTATATTATCGCAGACCGCTCCGCTCCTGAACGGCGTCCTCACGAAACCGGGTAGGAGTGCAGTCGGCCTTTCCATGACCTTGTCATCCTGAGCGTAGCCGCAAGCTTCCGCTCCGCCTGAAGTGCGGCTGCGCTCAGGATGACGCAGCAAAAAGCCCAGGCTCGCTGCAATGAGCGAGCCTGGGACGGTTGCTTCAACTGCTTGCATGGGTCCGAAGTTAGTAGAAGTAGATACTCCACTTCTGCGCAACGCTATACTTCTTCGTCCACTTGGTTTCGTAACACGGTGCGGCCACGCTACAGGGCGTACCGTCTACCGTGCCCTTGGTCACTTTGGTATACGCGGGCGACCCTATTTCTGTGGTTGCCGTGAAGCTAACCAGGCCAGTCGTAGGAACTCCGCAGGTTTTGTTGGCGGGAACTATGTATACCGCTCCCGGGTTGGCAGCAGAAGACAGCGGATAGTTATAGGCAGCCGAGCAGTTACCGTTGTTGGGGCCGGCAGTGATTCCCATATTCCCAAAGTTCTGCGGGCCATAGATGACGATGTCGTCGGCCGGGCTGGCTCCGCCGTAAGGGTTGGGTCCAAAGTCCACGGTGCCGGAGTCGTACAGGACGTTTGTGCCCTGGACGGCTTCGAGGGTGTAGAGCAGTTCATCGGTGGCGCTGGTGTCGTTCGAGTCATCCTCGTACCAGGTTTCCGTCTCGCCGCACACCGGGGTGCTGGTGCTGGTGGCATTGCAAGCCGAAAGCGGCCAGCTATAGGAATAAGCGCCCACCGCTACTCCGCCCGCGGGGAACGGAATCTTGGGGTCGCCGATGGTGGGGCAGTCCGGGTTCTCGTCGCTGGTGGCAGTGCCGGCAGGTCCAGTTCCGCCTGAGCTGAAGCAGGGCCAGATATCGGACGTGTCACTGTTCAGGGTTGGGTAAGCGGTATAAGCGAAAACTGCGCTGACGCCGTAAAGACCATCGGCCAGGCTTGCGGGAGTGGCTAGGGCGGCATTCGGTCCGCCATGGGGGATTACCTTAATTTTGTACTTGGTGTGGTTTTTAACTTCCGCCTGCGCCTGCTGGCCGCAAATACACAGGGCTACGGCCGCCAGCACAGCAACGAGGGAAAGCATCTTCGATCGGGTCATTGAATCTCCAGGGTTCCAGGGTATGCTGACGAAACCATTCCGTCAGAGGCCACGAATTATCGGCCATGCTTCCGATGGTGTCAATCGAAATAGGGGCAAAACGAACTTTCGATCCGTATCAAACCGGGCGCGGAATGCGATATCCCGATAGGCGAGTGGCGTTCAGGCGCGTCATCAGCGGACAATCGAAGCGTTGGCGATTTCCACCGGCAGGCGCAAATCGGCAGTTTGCTTCTTAACTCTTAACATAAGCGTAACATTCTGGGTCAGCGAGCCGGAGGTTGCCTTCACAGTGACGGGGAAAACTCCAGGAGTGGCTCCGACCCCGGCGCTCAAGGTGAGCACCGAGGTGTTGTGGGCATTCACCACGGGCGTGACCGGATTGCTGGAGAAGGACGCGGCCACGCCGTTGGGTAATCCGCTGACGCTGAGGGTAACCGCGGACTTGAAGCCGTGATGGCTGGCGATGACGATGCTGCCGGTGGTGGACGTGCCTTGCAGCACGTGCAGCGATGTGGGCGATGCGGAGAGGGTGAAGCTGGGCGGCGGGTTCACGGTCAGCGCAAGCGTGGTGCTGGCCGACAAGTTCCCCGAGGTTCCGGTGATGGTGAGGTTGACCGCGCCGGTCGCGGCGGTGCTGGACGCGCTCAAAGTGAGTTTGCTCGAGCTGCTGCTGGAGCTGGGATTGAATGCAGCGGTCACGCCGCTGGGCAGGCCGGAAATGGCCAGCGATACATTGCCGTTGAATCCTCCCGCATCGAGGATGGCGATGGTGGTGCTTGCGCTCGACCCGCCCTGCACCAGCGTGAGGCTGCGGGGCGACGCCGTCAGAGTGAAGCTTTGCGCCACATTCACGGTGAGCGAAAGCGGCGTGCTGGCGGACAAGCTGCCGGAGGTTCCGGTGATGGTCACGCTGGCGGTTCCAGTCGTCGCCGTGCTGGATGCAGACAGGGTGAGCACGCTGGAGCCGGTGGTGGAGCTGGGATTAAAGGATGCAGTCACACCGCTCGGCAGTCCGGAAACCGAGAGCGCGACGCTGCCATTGAATCCGCCTTGATCGGTGATGGCGATGGTGCTGCTCCCGCTGGCTCCCGGCGCCAGGGTCAGGCTGTTGGGAGACGCGCCCACGGTAAATCCCGGCGGCACGTTGACGGTAAGAGAAAGCGTGGCGCTGGCGGACAAGCTGCCGGAGGTTCCGGTGATGGTTATGGTGGCCGTTCCCGTCGCGGCCGTGCTGGATGCGCTGAGTGTGAGCGTGCTGGCGCCAGTGGTGGAGCTGGGGTTGAAGGATGCGGTCACGCCGCTGGGTAGGCCGGAAGCGGAGAGTGCGACGCTGCCGTTGAATCCGCCTTGATCGGTGATGGCGATGGCCGTGGTCGCGCTCGCGCCTCGCACCACGGTAAGGCTGCCGGGCGTGGCGGCGAGGCTGAAGCCTTGCGGAACATTTACGGTGAGCGCAAGGGTGGTACTCGCCGACAGACTTCCGGATGTGCCTTTGATGGTCACAGTGGCCGTGCCGGTTGCGGCTGAACTGGATGCGGTCAGCGTGAGCGTGCTGGCGCTGGTGGTGGAGCTGGGGCTGAACGAAGCGGTCACGCCACTGGGCAAGCCGGAAGCGGAGAGTGCGACGCTCCCGTTGAACCCACCCTGATCGGTAATCGCGATAGCCGTGGTCGCGCTGGCTCCCTGAAGCAGCGTGAGGCTGCTGGGCGAGGCGGCGAGCGTGAAGCCCTGCTGCACATTTACGCTGAGCGCAAGCGTGGTGCTCGCCGAGAGACTTCCGGATGTGCCTTTGATGGTCAGCGTCGCCGTTCCCGTTGGAGCGGCGCTCGACGCGGCGAGCGTGAGGGTGCTCGCGCCAGTGGTAGAACTCGGGTTGAACGACGCAGTCACGCCGCTGGGTAGGCCGGATACGGAGAGTGCGACGCTGCCGTTGAATCCGCCTTGATCGGTAATGGCGATGGCCGTCGTCGCGCTGGCTCCTTGAACTAGCGTGAGGCTGCTGGGCGAGGCGGAGAGTGAGAAACCGGCCGGCACGTTCACCGTAAGAGAAAGCGTCGTACTCGCCGACAAGCTGCCGGACGTGCCTTTGATCGTTACCGTGGCGGTGCCCGTCGCGGCAGTGCTGGAAGCTGTCAAGGTGAGCGTACTGGCCCCGGTTGTGGAACTGGGGCTGAAAGATGCGGTTACACCGCTCGGCAGGCCGGATGCGGCGAGAGCAACGCTGCCATTGAATCCGCCTTGATCGGTGACCGCGAGGGTGGTGCTGGCGCTGGCCCCGCCTTGCGTCAGCGTCAGGCTGCTGGGCGATGCCGCCAGACTGAAGCTTGGCGGCACGCTCACGGTAAGCGAAAGGGTGGTGCTGGCGGAAACACTTCCCGAGGTTCCGGTGATGGTCACAGTGGCCCTGCCCGCCGAGGCTGCGCTGGAAGCGCTTAAGGTGAGCGTGGTGGCGCTGTTGCTGGAACTGGGATTGAACGACGCGGTGACGCCGCTGGGCAGGCCACTTGCGGCGAAAGAGACGCTGCCGTTGAATCCGCCTTGATCGGTGACGGCGATGCTGGTCGTCGCGCTCGCCCCGCCCTGCACCAGGGTGAGGCTGTTGGGCGATGCGGCCAGGGTGAAGCTTTGTGGCACGTTCACCGCGACCGACAGCGTGGTGCTCGCGGACAAGCTTCCGGATGTCCCAGTGACGGTCACGGTGGCATTGCCGAGGGCGGCTGAACTGGATGCGGTCAGGCTGAGCGTGCTGGTTCCCGAGGTGGCGCCAGGATTGAACGACGCAGTCACTCCGCTGGGCAGACCGGAGGCGGAGAAGGAGACGCTGCCCTTGAATCCACCACGATCGATGACCGCGATGGTTGCGGTTGCGCTGCTTCCGCCCTGCACCAGGCTCAGGCTGGTGGGCGATGCGGTTAGCGTGAAGCTGGGCGCGGTGTTGACGGTAACCGAAAGAGAGGTGGTCTCGGTCAGGTTTCCTGAGGTGCCGGTGATGGTCGCCGTGACCGTTCCGGTAGCGGCGGTGCTGGATGCGATCAACTGAAGCGTGCTACTGCCGGTGGTGCTGCTGGGACTGAAAGTCGCGCTCACGCCGCTCGGCAGGCCGGAGACTGAAAGCGCCACAGTGCCGTTGAATCCCCCCTGGTCGAGGACGGTAATGGTGGTGCTCTCATTGCTTCCGCCCTGCACCAGGGTGAGGCTGCTGGGCGATGGCGCAATACTGAAGCTTGGAGTCGGAGCGGTGGTCAGCGCATTGATGAGGTTCTGCCCGTTCGGGCTGCCCCATCCGGTGACCAGATCGTATCCGGCAACGGCGTTGTAGGAGACTCCGTTCCCGTTATTGTTGTTGCCGCTGGTGATGTCGTGGAAGTCGCTGCCGTAATTGGAGCCCTCGCCAATGGAATAGAGCGCGGGGTTGATAAACCCCAGGCTGGAAGCGCCATTGGCTTCCGCCTGCTGATTGACCAGAGCGAGAAAACCCGCCCAGCGGGGCGTAGCGAAGCTGGTGCCTCCCCAGCCGCCGCCGCAACTGCCTTGCACGCACAGGTAGTTGTCGAAGTTGGACTCCGCCGCCACGTCGGGCACGTTGCGCAGGGTGGTGGAACCGTCATTCGACGAATTCGCCACTCCCACCTGCCAGCTGGGGATGGCAACGTCGTCCGGCGAAGGGCCGCCGCCGCTATAGGCCCATGCGGTTTCCGACTCCCAGGAGCCGCCCGCACCGCTGGTCGTCAAATCCGTCCCGCCCACCGCGGTCACAAACGCGTTCTCCGCCGGAAAGTATTCCGCTGGAGTGGTTTCAGGGTAGGCCTTCCAATCTCCGGAGGCGGCGAAAATATTCTGGCCTTGCGCCGCCATCTCCTGGAAGATCTGATTGTCCGTCAAGGGGTATTCCGGCGTCCAAACCCAGGAGACGCCGATCTGCTTGCAGATATTGTCCGTCGCCATCTGGTTAAAAATCTGGGTGTCTCCGGAACCGTCCCCCCCGGGCGCGATGTAAACCATAACCGAGTTCAAACCCGGCGCCATGGAAATTGCCTGCACAATATCCAGCACCTGCTCGGCATCGTTGCCATCGGACGCGCCGCTGGCGCCGTCAACCAGCACGTTGCTGATGGCGACCGAATAAGACTGTCCATCGAAGGTGGAATTCACGTCGCTCAGGTTGTAGCCGTCATATTCGAACAGGCCCACGGACTGGCCAGAGCCGGTAAGAGCGGTGCCGCCATAGTAGGCCGCTCGCATGTCGCTACCCAGGTATTGCCCGCCCGGACCGGAACCGGCGGCGCCGGATACGGCGTGGGTGGCCAGTGATCTGGCCACCATGGGACGCGGGATGGAAAAATTGTTCAGCCCGGCGATGTGTTCCACGGGCACGCTAAGATTGAGCTCCGGCTCTCGATCCGGGGAATAAAACGTTCGATTCTCCGTGGGGTGGCGATAGACCATCATCGATAGATGGAAGGCTTGTTCAATCTGCGCAACCGATCCTTCAATGCCGACGAGGAGACGGTTCGAGGGCTCGGCCGTGATGGTGAATCCGTTGGCCACCGCGAAATCGACGACTTTCCGATAATCCGCCGGCGTGGGTGAAAAACGCTCGCTGAATTGCGCCACGGAAAGAAATTGCCGGTAATGCGGGCTGGCGGGATCGTAGAGTTCCTTGAGCAGGTTCCCGAGTTCGTCCTGGTGGCGCAGCGGCAAGGTGATGGCGAGCTTGAGCCGCTGCGTGGCCGGCATGACAGCCACGGGGATCGCCTCCCCATTGGTCACCGCGGGGCGAACATGATCGTGCAGCAACTGCGGCGCGGTTTCGGCCGCGGCCGGGATCGTGAGAAAACAATAGGCCAGGAGAAGAACGGTAACGGTAAGGATTGCGGAGTTCGGGCTTTTCGAATTCATTTTTCCTTGGTCCACGTCGCGCTTGGAGCAAGGATCATACTCGATGAAAAGCCGCGCCGAATATGGCCTTTCGGGGGGATTACCGGAAAATTTCGAGGAGACTTTCAGCTAGAGGAGAAAGTTTGGCGATTCGTTTTATCTTTGCCATCCGTTGGACCCAAAAACTGAGCAGACGGCCGGTTCAGGGTCTCAACTCTCCAGGCGGAAACGGGTTTCGGCCAGACCGTAGAGCTTCCGCCACACCAGTCGGTTGATGGTGACCACCGTAGCCGCCATCATCATGGTGGCGGCGATCAGCAGTTTGAAGTTGCCCGCGTCCGTGGCTTGCTGGATGGTCGCACCCAATCCGACCGTGGTATAGATCTGGCCTTTGAAATGAAAATATTCTGCGACGATGCTGGCGTTCCAGGCTCCGCCCGAAGCCGTGACCATGCCGGTGACGAGATAGGGAAAAATTCCGGGGAGGATCAATTTCTTCCAGCGCTCCCAATTGCGAATCTGGAAAACCGAACAGCATTCCTTCAAGTCCGTGGGGATGGCAATGGCGCCGGCGATCACGTTAAACAACACGTACCATTGGGTGCCGAGGAGAAGAACCACGATCGAAGCCAGTCCCAGTCCGCCGCCAATCTTTATCAACAGAAGAAGAATTACGGGCAACAGAGCCGTGGCCGGGACGGACGCCGCGATCTGGGCCAGCGGCTGCGCAATCCGCGCCAGCCGCGGATTCAGGCCGATGGCAACCCCCGCGGGAATGGTCCATAGCGCGCCGAGGAGCAATGCAAGATTCACCCGTAAAAACGTCGCGCCCAGGCCGAGCGCGGCGGCGTGCAGTTCGGAGCTTTGCAATCCGCTCAGGAGAATAGCCACGCGCACCACGCCGTAAACAATCCCCCCCAGGGCCAGTCCGGCTATCGCGCGCACTATCCAGGCCTGGACGGCGGATGCGGGATGCTCGGGAGCTTCTTGATTGTGGCGGCGTGCGAACCGCAGCAGCAGCCGCTCGCTCAAGGGCCGGACGGTTTTCCGGCGAATCTTTGCCAGCGCCGTGGAATGCTGAACCAGATTCAACACCCATGAGCCGGAAGTCTCGGTGCTCTCCACCTGCTCGACCTTAAATTTCTCCGCCCAGGCAATCACCGGACGCCATATGAATTGATCCAGCAGAACGATCACGGCCACCATGGTCGCGATGCCCCACAGGATGGAGGGGGTATCACCCGCGCTGGCGGCGGTTTGCAGGTAAGAACCCAGGCCGGGCAACCGGAAATCGCGCGTGCCCAGCACGAACATCTCGCACACCATCAGCGCGAACCACCCCCCCGCCACCGACATCATGGAATTCCACACTAGACCGATAGCCGAGAAAGGAAGCTCCATCTGAATGAAGCGTTGCCACCCGCTAAAGCGATAAATGGTCGCGGCCTCCCGCATATCCTTCGGAATACTCTTCAGCGACGCATAAAAGCTGAAGGCCATGTTCCACACCTGCCCGGTGAAGATCAGCAGGATTGCGCCCATCTCCACGCCCAGCTGCCGGCCGGGAAAAAGCGCCACCATAGCCAACATCACCCCCGGGAGAAAGCTGAGCACGGGAATCGACTGCAAGACGTCGAGCAGCGGGATCATGAACTTTTCCGCACGTGGATTGTAGGCGGCGACGTAGCCATACACCAGCGTGAACAGCAGGCTCAGCAGGTAAGCGATGGTAATGCGCAGCAGAGAATACCCCGCATATGCGGGAAGCGCCCAAAGACTGCGCGAAATTTCAACCGTGGGAGTAAAAGGTCCGAGCCAGGTGCGGCCGACGGTCATTACCCCGTAGAAAAGAGAGATCGCCAGCCCGAACATCAGGACATCGGGGAGGTGCGAGGCCTCCAGGCCGGGAAGCTGCGCCCACAATCGCAGGGGTGAAAGGCTGCGCAGACTGATATTTTTTTTCATCAAGGCTTACTCAAAACCCCCGCCCCGGGGCTGATTCCAGGAAAGGCGCCAGTTCAGAGGCGGCGGAAAAACTCATAAATGTCAGCTTCACCGTGGAAGAGCGGCTCTTCAGAGCCGCGTAAGTCTTTTCAAAAGATCGCGGGCTTCAGCCCCGGTGGCAGTCATCCCCATCCGAGTGACTTTTTCCGCAACCTCTTCACTCGTTCCGCTGAGTGCTCTTGACTCTTCTGCGCCTCGGTCCCCGAGATTCGGGTTCGTTGGCCGAGATGAGTTTTTCAGCACCCTGTCAGGATACTCTCCGGCCATCGGACAAAATCCGCTAGGATTTTGGCGCGACTGCCGAGCTTTGATCGTCCGGGGCCAGATCTGTCGGGGTTGATTCGGCTGGACTTAGTTCGGCTGGGCTTAGGTCGGCTGGGCTTAGTTCCGCGCCTTCCCCCGGCCCCGCTTCGGTTAGGGTCAGCTGCCCAAGTTCGCGGTCGTAATCGAAAATTTCCGCGTAACGTCCCCAGTTCATGGCGGTATCGAACTGGCGTTGCACTTCCTCGTTGGAAAAATGCTCGTCGAGGATATCGCGAAAGAATTCGTCGGAAATCGCGTGGTCCGATTTGCGCTTCAAGACGCTGTCAATCTGCTTCAGAATGGTGACGTGTTGCAGCGCGGCCTGGCGAAATAACACCTTCCTGGCCTGAATGTCGGCGTCAGCGAACGCGGTTCCCGCCGGCGAGATCTCGACGTCCCCCTCTTTTAACCGCGCAAAACCCAAAAGCACGCAAGCTTCGAGAATCGGCAGCAAGTCTTCCACGTCCATTACCAGGTCTTCACTGAGGCGAAAAAGATCCTCTCGCCCGCCGCGGTCCTGCAGCAGTTCCAGCAGGCCGGCCACCCCGCCGACCCGGGCGTGGGGAAGAATCTGATATTTACTGGCTCGCACCGGCGCTTCCTTCTTATTTTTCAGCCCGCCGCGCGGCATCACAATCTCGCCCGTGCTCTCCGGATCGGGCAAGGTATGTTCGACATCGGGCTCGGTCATGATCTTGTAAATGTAATCGACCAGTTCGACAAACCGGCTGGATTTGCGGTCGCGGGGATGCTTGAGCTTTACATTAAAGTCGGACCGGATTCGCGCCGGATTTCTGCCCAGCACCACGATGCGGTCGGCCAGCATCACGGCCTCTTCAATATTGTGGGTGACGATGAAAATCGCGTTCGTCGGCATCTTCTTGTTCAGCCAGAGCTCCAGCAATTCGCCGCGCAGGCTCTCCGCCGTCAGCACGTCAAGCGCGGAAAACGGTTCATCCATGAAGAGGACTTCGGGTTCCACCACCAGCGCGCGCGCGAAGCCCACGCGTTGCTTCATGCCCCCAGAGAGCTCTTTGGGATATGCGGTCTCAAAGCCGTCCAGACCAACCGTGTCCAGGGTGCGCAAGGCCCGCTTCCGTCGCTCCACGGCTTCCACACCGCGCGCTTCGAGAGGCGCTTCCACATTCTCCAGCACGGTCAGCCAGGGAAACAGCGCAAAGCTTTGAAAGACAATGGCGACATTCGGCGACTGCCCATCGAGCGGCTTGCCATGCCAGAACAGGGCTCCCGAGGTGGGTTTGGCCAGACCGCTCAGGATGCGCAGCAGTGTCGATTTGCCGCAACCGGATGCGCCCAGCAGGCAAATGATTTTGCCCGGCTCGATGCTGAAATCCGTGAGCCCCACCACCTGGATCCGCGTCCCATCGGGTTGCGGATAGGATTTTTCAATGGCCTTGCCTTCGATGATGGGTTGGCTTGACAAGAAAACTCTCCGTAACTTCTATACACGAACTCCCGCCCGCAGCAAAACGGTTCTGCGGCCATACTGGCTCCGGTTTCGATTACTCTCCTGCCAGGCCTTCATCCCGAAAGCCGGCGCCGCCGCTGCGGCTGACTTCGCTAGGCCGCGTATGCTTGTTCCGGTGGGATGGGAATCGCCTTGGGAAGCCGATCCGTCACTTCCGCCAGGCTGGCGAGTTTGGCGGTTAAATCGGACGTAAACTGCCCGGAGTCCAGGCGCCACTTCCAGTTTCCGCCATCCACGCTGGGAGTGTTCATGCGAGCCTCGCTGCCCAGTCCGAGCACATCCTGCATTGGAATCAGCGCGAGATCGGCCACCGAGCCCAATGCCGCGCGAATGAACGCCCAGTGAATTCCGTCGTCGCTGCGGCCCAGATAGCATAAGGCGTTGCGCCGTTCATGATCCTCGGCGCTCGCTTCAAACCAGCCGGCTGTGGTG
>Ga0181534_10000880_pt1 | contig 20746 bp, 15 predicted proteins | sample PEATcosm2014_Bin_37_FD_119758 | JGI IMG/M metagenome (GOLD analysis project Ga0181534, IMG submission 119758) | Peatland microbial communities from MTU Mesocosm Facility, Houghton, MI, USA - PEATcosm2014_Bin17_10_metaG | ecosystem: Environmental > Terrestrial > Soil > Wetlands > Peat | place... | reverse complement strand
CTCCACCGCGGGATGCGACGACAGGAACTCGGCAATCCGCTGGGCGTTGGCAGATTGCGCCCGATAGCGCACGAAATACGTCTTCAAGCCACGCTGTATCAGAAAGGCAGCGTGCGGATCGAGCACCCCTCCGAGCAGCGTAAAGTCCGGCCGCAGCGAACGGATGATGTCCGCGTTGCCGATCGCCGCGCCGCCCATCACATCGCCATGGCCGGAAGCGTACTTGGTGAGGCTGTGCACGAAAATGTCGATGTCGAAGCCGCCATGGTTGTGAAACCCGGCAAAGGTGTTGTCCATGACCGTGAGGCACCCGGTGCGCCGCGCGTGCGCGGTCAGATGCTCGATGTCCGCGATCTTGGTCACCGGATTGGTGGGGCTTTCGAACAGGGCCAGCCGGGTCGGCCGCTCGCCGAGCAGCCGTTCGATGCCGGCCCGATCCTCGATCGACAACAGGCTGTGCGAGACGCCGAATTTGGCGAGCAGATGCTGCACGAGGTAGCGCGTGGGGCCGTAGGACTCGACGAACGCCAGCACGTGATCGCCCTGTTTGCACAACGCCAGCACCGTGGCCGCGATCGTGGCGACGCCCGAGCCGACCAGCAGGCAGGCATCCCGCCCCTGCAGCTGCGCGAGCAGAAGTTCGAGCTGACGCAGCGTGGGGTTGGACGACCGCGAGTAAAAGAATCCCTCCCGCTCGCCGCGCAGGTAGCGCAGGGTCTCGTCCGCATCGTCGAAGGAGAACTTGACCGACTGATAGATGGGCGCCACCAGCGGACGGTTGTCCGCGGGCACCGCCACCTCGGGCGGATGATTGACGAAGGTGTTGTTTTTCATCACCGGACAATAAGCGACTCGGTTGCGCTTGGAAAGGTAACATGCTGCCACCATGAACGCCGTTTCCGACCTGACCCCTGCGCATGTCGCGCCGCGCCTGCGGGAGATCCCCTACAATTACACCTCGCTCGCCGACCGTGAAATCGTCGTGCGGCTGCTCGGCCAGCCGGCCTGGGATCTGCTCGATGAGCTGCGCAAGGAGCGGCGCACCGGGCGATCGGCGCGGATGCTCTATGAAGTGCTGGGCGATCTGTGGGTGGTCGGGCGCAATCCCTTTCTCGAGGAGGATCTGCTCGACAACCCCAAGCGCCGGCGCCAGCTGATCGAGGCGCTGCACCACCGCCTGCACGAGGTGGACAAGCGGCGCGATCCGGCCGATGAGGCGCGCGGGGCGCGCGTCGCGAAGCTGCTCGATGCGGCGCGCGAGGCGGTGCGGCGCTTCGAGCGGCAGTTCCCCAAGGTCGGTGCGCTGCGCAAGCGCACCCGCGCCGCCCTGCTCAAGCACACGCGGCGCGACAACATCCGCTTCGACGCCTACTCACGGGTGGCGCATGTCACGGACGCGACCGACTGGCGGGTCGAACTGCCCTTCGTGGTGTTGGCGCCGGACACCGAGGAGGAGATTCCCCACCTCATCCGCGCCTGCTTCGAACTCGGGCTCACGGTGATCCCGCGCGGCGGCGGTACCGGCTACACCGGCGGCGTCGTGCCGCTCACCCCCTGGTCGGCGGTGATCAACACCGAGAAGCTCGAGCGCCTGGGCGCGGTCGAATGGCTGCAGCTGCCCGGCACGGCAGGCGCGAGTCCGACCATCCTCGCCCAGGCGGGCGTCGTCACCAAACGGGTCGCGGATGCGGCCGAGGCCTGCGAACTCGTGTTCGCGGTGGACCCCACCTCCGCGGAGGCGTCCTGCGTCGGCGGCAACATCGCGATGAATGCCGGCGGAAAAAAGGCGGTGCTGTGGGGCACGGCGGTCGACAATCTCGCCTGGTGGCGCATGGTCGATCCGCAGGGCAACTGGCTCGAGGTGACGCGGCTCGAGCACAATCTCGGCCGGATTCACGACGCGCGCGTGGCGGTTTTCGAGCTGTGCTGGAAGGACGGCCGGGCGGCCCCCGACCGGGCCGCGATCCTGCGCACCGAAACTTTGCACATCGAGGGCGCGGCGTTTCGCAAGACCGGACTCGGCAAGGACGTGACCGACAAGTTTCTCGGCGGCCTTCCCGGCGTGCAGAAGGAGGGCTGCGACGGCCTGATCACCGCGGCCCGCTGGATCCTGCACCGCATGCCGAAGTACGTCCGCACCGTGTGCCTGGAATTCTTCGGCCAGGCGCGCGATGCCATACCGAGCATCGTCGAGATCAAGCGCCAGCTCGACGGCGGCCACGGCGCCATCCTCGCGGGACTCGAACACATGGATGAGCGTTATCTGCGCGCGGTCGGCTACAGCACCAAATCCAAACGCGGCGAATTGCCCAAGATGATCCTGCTCGGCGACATCGCCGGCGAAGACGAGGCCGCGGTGGCGCGCGCCGCCTCGCAGGTGGTGCGGCTGGCGAACGCGCGTTCCGGCGAGGGTTTCATCGCGGTCAACCCCGCGGCCCGCCAGCAATTCTGGCGGGACCGCGCCAAGACCGCCGCCATTGCCAGGCACACCAACGCGTTCAAGATCAACGAGGACGTGGTGATCCCGCTCGAGCGCCTGGGCGAATACACCGATGCCATCGAGCGCATCAACATCGAACTGTCGATCCAGAACAAGCTCGAGCTGATCGATGAACTCGACCGGCACTTCGCGCAGGCAGGCGGTTCGCTCGCGGCGGGACTCGACCTCGAGGCCGAGCGGCGCGCCGAGGCGCGCGATTTGCTCGGACGGGTGCGGGCGCGCTGGAGTTATCTGCTCGGCGCGCTCGATGTTCCGTTGGGCGCCGCGCTTGCCGATTTCTCGGCGCTCGGAATCGGACAGCCGCAGGAGCTGACGGGCAGCGTGTTCGACCGGCTGCAGGATCGCAGCATCCGCGTCAGCTGGAAGTCCGAACTGCGCGCGCCGCTCGCGCACCTGTTCGTCGGGTCGGCAACCGCACCGCTGCTCGCCGACTGCGACGCCGTGCACCGCACCGTCCTGCAGGCCCGCCTGTTCGTCGCGCTGCACATGCACGCCGGCGACGGCAACGTTCACACCAACATCCCCGTGAATTCCGACAACTATGCGATGCTGCACACGGCGAACCGCGTGGTCGCGCGCATCATGCGGATCGCGCGCGAGTTGGGCGGCGTCATATCCGGCGAGCACGGCATCGGCATCACCAAGCTCGAATACCTGAGCGAGGCGGAGCTGCGCGAGTTTCGCGCCTACAAGCAGCGCATCGATCCGGACGGACGCTTCAACAAGCACAAGCTGATGGCGGATGCCGATCTGCGGCGCGCCTATACGCCGAGTTTCGGGCTGCTCGGCCATGAATCGCTCATCATGCAGCAGGCCGACATCAACACCATCTCGGACGCCGTCAAGGACTGCCTGCGCTGCGGAAAATGCAAGCCGGTGTGCGCGACGCACGTGCCGCGCGCGAATCTGCTGTACTCGCCGCGCGACAAGATCCTCGCGACCTCGTTGTTGATCGAGGCGTTTTTGTACGAGGAACAGACCCGGCGCGGCGTGTCGATCAAGCATTGGGACGAGCTTGCGGACGTGGCGGATCACTGTACGGTGTGCCACAAGTGCCTGACGCCCTGCCCGGTCGGCATCGACTTCGGGAACGTCTCGATGGGGCTGCGCGACCTGCTGCGCCGCATGGGCAAAAAGCGCTTCAATCCGGGCACGGCGGCATCGATGTTTTTCCTCAATGCGACCAAGCCGCGCACCATCAAGCTCGCGCGCACGCTGATGATCGGCTGGGGCTACCGCGCGCAGCGGCTCGCCAATGGCGTGCTGCACCGGGCCGCGGCCGCACAGACCCGGCGTCCCCCGGCCACCACCGGCCGGGCGCCCATCCGCGAACAGGTGATCCACTTCGTCAACAAGCGCATGCCCGGCGGGCTGCCGAAGCGCACCGCACGCGCGCTGCTCGACATCGAGGACCGCAATTACGTGCCCATCATCCGTGACCCTGATCGCACCACCAGCGAATCCGAGGCGGTGTTTTATTTTCCGGGCTGCGGTTCGGAGCGCCTGTTCTCACAGGTGGGCCTCGCGACCCAGGCGATGCTCTGGCACGTGGGGGTGCAGACGGTGCTGCCGCCGGGTTATTTGTGCTGCGGGTATCCGCAGCGCGGCGCGGGCGAATTCGAGCAGGCCGAAAAGATCATCACCGACAATCGCGTGCTGTTTCACCGCGTGGCCAACACGCTGAATTATCTCGACATCCGCACGGTGGTGGTGAGCTGCGGCACCTGCTTCGACCAGCTGCAGGGCTATGCCTTCGATCAGATCTTTCCGGGCTGCAAGATCATCGATATTCACGAGTACCTGATGGAAAAAGGCGTGCGCCTCGAGGGCACCGCCGGCGTGCGCTACATGTACCACGATCCGTGCCATTCGCCGATGAAAAAGCACGCTCCGCTCACCGTGGTCAACACGCTCATGAACGGCGCGCAAAACGGTCGAATCGGCTTGAGCGATCGCTGCTGCGGGGAGGCCGGGACGCTCGCGATCAGCCGCCCCGATGTATCCACCCAGGTGCGGTTTCGCAAGGAGCAGGAGCTGCGCGAGGGCGCCGCGGCACTGCGCGCGCAGGGGCACGGCGGCGCCGTCAAGGTGCTCACCTCCTGCCCGTCATGCCTGCAGGGCCTCAAACGCTACAATGACGATGCCGAGCTCGATGCGGACTACATCGTGGTGGAGGTTGCCAGGCACCTGCTCGGACCGGATTGGCTGCCCGAATACGTGGCCAAGGCCAACCGGGGGGGTATCGAGCGGGTCTTGGTCTAGCGCACCCGGCGGGGGTGACGGCAATGCGGACCCGAATCACATCCTGAGGTCAAGAGCGGGGTCGCTACGGCCGCAAAATAGCGGCAGCGGAACTCCATCACACCGTGGGGATGCAAGCATGACGACAATTGCACAATCGCGGTGCAGCAGCATCGCAGTCTAGTGACGGGTATGCGGCAACTGAGGAACTGCACGGCCATCTGGATGATGGGATTCGCGATCGCCATCGGGGCGACGTGGGCACCGCCCTGCCCGGCCGCCACGCAAACCCTCGCCGATCAGATCGAAATGCTCGACTGGTTCGACCCGGAGCGCGCCGAGAAATTGCTCTATGCGGTGCCCGCGCCGACCGAAAAACGCGATTCCGAAGCGCAAATGCTCGAAGTGCTCGGCATGGTCTATGCCGACGTGCAGCGCGATGCCGATCTGCAGGCGACGATCGCCCGCCTGCAGGCGCTTGCGGACAAGGGCGACCCCACGGCCGCCCTGGGCGGGCGCTACGTACGTGCCTACTCGCTCTACGTGCGCGCGCAATACGCGGCGGCCGGCGCAGAGCTCGCCGGGCTCGACATCGAGTCGATTTCCACGCCGACCGAACGCTACCGATTTTCCATCCTGCGCGGCAACACGCTGCGCACCCTGGGCCAGGCCGAGGCGGCACTGCCGCACTTGGAGCGCGCCCTCGACATCGCCCAACAATTGAACGACGACCCACGCACCCTGCACGCCATGCTGTGGCTGGCGCACATCTACAACAATACCGGCAATTTCGAGCGCGCCGAGGCCCAACTCGACAGCGCGCGGCGTCTTGCGGTCGCGCTCGGCGATGAGGCCGCGCTGGTCGAGGTGGAGGGGCGCTGGTCGGACATCGCGGACCTGCGCGGCGACGCCGCCGGGGAGCGGCGCGCCAGCCTCGCGGCCCTCGAGCATGCCAAGCTCGCGGGCAGCAACAAGTGGATGGCGCATGCGCTCGCGAATCTCGGCAATTCCTACCTGGAGACGCACGACTACGCCGAATCGCTCAAGTACACCAAGCAGGCCCTGCCGCTGCTCGCGCGGCAGCGCGGCAGCCGCGAGGAGCAGGTCGTGCTGTTCAACGAGGGCATTGCCGACATCGGGCTCGGCAACATCAAGCCGGGCGAAAGACTGGCCGAGAACACCATCACCGCGGCGATCGACGGCGACAATCTGCTCGATGCCCAGGGGCTGCTGCGCGAATACGCCGATGCGCTCGAGCATGCCGGATACCTGATGATGGCGATCCAGGTCTATCACCGCTACGACGCGATCAGCGAGAAAATCATGACCAGTGCGCGCCAGCGCGCGTTCCTCGAACTGTCCGCCAAGTTCGACGACGAGCGCCGGGCGCGCGAACTGGAGCTCCTGCGCCGCGACAATGCGCTCAAGGCGTCGGAGATGCACGGCCAGCGCCTGCGCCAGCAGCTCATCCTCGCCGGCGCCCTGTTCGCGACCTGCCTGTGCGCGGCGCTCGGTTGGGCGTTCGCCCGGGTGCGCAAGGCCAATGACCGGCTGCGCTTCAACAGCGAGCGCGATGCGCTCACCGGCCTGCGCAATCGCCGCTATTTCAACGACCACGTCCTGAGCGTGGATGGCGCCCGGCCGGTCGGCGGCTGCGTGCTGCTCGCGGATCTCGACCATTTCAAGCGCATCAACGACACCTTGGGCCATCCGGCCGGGGACGCGGTGCTCGCCACGGTGAGCCATCGCCTCTCGGCGGCGCTGCGCGAGACCGACAAGCTGGTGCGCTGGGGCGGGGAGGAGTTCCTGGCGGTCCTCGATCCGATCACGCCCGAACAGGCCGACCGCACGGTCGAGCGGCTGCTGCACGCGGTGCGACGCGATCCGGTACTGTGGAACGGTCAGGCGATCAAATGCACGATTTCCGTGGGTTACGCCTATTTTCCCATGGCCGGATCGGAGACGCCGATCTCGCTCGAGAGCGCCATCGGGCTCATCGACAAGGCGCTCTACGAGGCGAAACGCCGCGGCCGCGACCGGGCCTGCTTGATCAGCGCCGTCACCGCCCACGATGCGCGCGATCTGCGCGACATCAGCGCCGAATTCGAGACCGCGGCGGCCCAGCACCGGGTCGAACTCATCGACATGGGCATCGCCGCCTGAGGATTTAGGCGGCGGCGCTCTGCTCGAGCCGGCTCATCCGCGCCATCCACAGGCTCACCCCGACGATCATGACGGTCACCACGCTGATGGTGAGGGTCGCGAGCACGTTGATCTCCGGGCTCACCCCCAAACGCACTTTCGAGAACACCACCATCGGCAGCGTGCTGCTGCCGGGACCGGAGGTGAAGCTCGAGATCACCAGATCGTCCCAGGAGAGGGTGAACGCCAGCAGCCATCCGGACAGGATGGCGGGGAAAATGATCGGCAGGGTGATGACGAAGAACACCTTGAGCGGACGCGCCCCGAGATCCATGGCGGCCTCCTCGAGCGCGGTGTCGAACGTCGCCAGACGGGACTGCACCACCACGGTCACGTAGGCCATGGAAAAGGTCATGTGCCCGATGGTCATGGTCGTCACGCCGCGTCCCGCCGGCCAGCCGATCGTTTGTTCGAGCGCGACGAACAGCAGCAGCAACGACAACCCGGTGATGACCTCGGGCATGACCAGCGGCGCCGTCGTCATGGCATTCAGGGTGAAGCGGCCGCGAAAATGGGTGAAGCGCGCCAGACCGAATCCGGCGAGAGTGCCGAGGATGACCGCGCCGGAGGCATTGGTGACCGCGACTTTCAGGGATATCCAGGCCGCATCGAGGATCTCCTCGTTGTTGAGCAGCGCGTGGTACCACTTCAGGGTCGGCGAATTGGCCGCATCCCACACGGTGACGAGCTTCGATGCGTTGAAGGAGAAGACCACCATCGACAGGATCGGCACGTACAGGAAGGCGAAGCCGAAGGCGAGGCAGGTGACGATGAAGAAGGAGCGGCGGTAGTTCATCGCGCTCCCGCCGACTCACGCGCCTGTACGCTCTGGTACCACATCATGAAGGGCACCAACAGGATCAGCAGCAGGATCGCCACCGCGCTCGCCACCGGCCAGGCGCGGTTCGAGAAGAACTCGTCCCACAAAACCCGGCCGATCATCAGCGCATTCGGGCCGCCGAGCAGCGCCGGGATCACGAATTCGCCCACCGCCGGAATGAACACCAGCATGGAGCCGGCCAGGATGCCGTTGCGCGAGAGCGGCAGGGTGATCTTGTAGAACGCCTGCCACGGGCGGCAGCCGAGATCCTCCGCCGCCTCGAGCAGCTGCCAGTCCATTTTTTCCAGGTTCGCGTACAGCGGCAGGATGAAGAAGGGCAGGTACGAATAGACGATGCCGACGTACATCGCGAACGGGGTGTAGAGCATCGTGAGCGGCTCATGAATGACGCCGAGCCAGATCAACACGTTGTTGATGACGCCGTTGGCCTTCAGCAGCCCGATCCACGCATACACCCGCAGCAGCAGCGAGGTCCAGAAGGGCAGCACCACGAGCAGCAGCAGCACGTTGCGCGTGCGGGTCGGCGAGCGGGCGATGCCATAGGCCATCGGATACCCGACCACCAGGCACAGCAGCGTCGAGATGAACGCAACCTTGATCGAATTCAGGAACGCATGGATGTACAGCGAATCGGTGAACAGGAACGCGTAATTATTGAAATTGACCTTGATTGCGAGCGAATTCTGGCCGATCCATTCGAGCAGCGGCTTGTACGGCGGAATCGCCAGATCGATGTCGGAGAAGGAGATCTTCAGGACGATGACGAAGGGCACGACGAAAAACAGCAGCAGCCACAGATACGGCAGCGCGACCACGAGACCGCGGCCGGAGATGCCCACCTTTTGCAGATAGCCGCGCTTCATGCTGGTTTATCGGGTGACCACCACCGGGCTCGCGGCATCCCAGGTCAGGTACACCTGCTGCTCCCAGGTGATCGATTCGGCATGGCGCGACGTGTTCGGCTGCGTCACCCGCACCACCTTGCCGGTCGGCAGCTTGACCAGATAGATCGACAGATCACCGAGGTAGGCGATGTCCTGGACCGCGCCGCGCACCACGTTGTCGGTGCCCTGCGGCGCCGCGGTCGACATGAAGATCTTCTCCGGACGCACCGCCGCCCAGACGATCGCCTCCGGCGCCGCGCTGATTCCGTGGCTGACGTAGATGGTACCGCCGAGTTCGTCCGAGGCGATGCGCACGTACTCCGGTTCGTCCTCGACCAGCTTGCCCTCGAAAATATTCACCGAGCCGACGAAGTCGGCCACGAACTTCGAGGAGGGAAATTCGTAGATCTCGGAGGGCGTGCCGGCCTGCACGATCTCGCCGTGATCCATCACGCCGATGCGGCTCGCCAGGGTCATCGCCTCTTCCTGATCGTGCGTGACCACGAGAAAGGTCACCCCGAGCTTATCCTGCAGGCTGATCAACTCGAATTGCGTGTGTTCGCGCAGCTTCTTGTCGAGCGCCCCCAGGGGTTCGTCGAGCAGCAGCAGTTTCGGCCGCTTGACCAGCGAGCGGGCGAGCGCAACGCGCTGCTTCTGACCGCCCGACAGCTGGTGCGGCTTGCGCTTGGCGAAGCCGCCGAGCTTCACCAGTTCGAGCATGGTGGCGACGCGTTCGGCGATCTCCGCCTTCGGCACCCGGTCCTGTTTGAGGCCGAAGGCGACGTTCTGCTCGACGTTCATGTGCGGGAACAGCGCGTACGACTGGAACATCATGTTGACCGGCCGCTCGTACGGCGGTACGCCGGTCATGTCCTCGCCGTCGATCAGGATCCGGCCGGACGAGGGCGACTCGAAGCCGCCGAGCATGCGCAGCAGCGTGGTCTTGCCGCAGCCCGAGGCGCCCAGCAGGCAGAAGATCTCGCCCTGGTAGATCTTCAGGCTGACGTCATCGACCGCCTTGAAGTCGCCGAAGGACTTGGTGATCCTTTCGATCTGCACATAGGGACGGGCATTCGGATCGCGCCAGGGCGCGGTTTTCACGGTTTCGCCGGAGTTCGCCATGCTCATTGACCGGTTTTGAATTTTTGCCAGACGCGCGTGATGGCGCGGGTCTGCTCGGGCGAATCGGCGAGCTGCACGGCGAGCTTGGTGCGCAGCTCGGGCGGCGGATAGATTGACGGATCATTGCGCACCGCGGCTTCGACCAGCGGCTGCGCCGCGGCGTTGGCATTGGCATAGCGCTTGTAGTCGGAGATGTCGGCGATGACCTGCGGGCTCATGATGTAGTTCATGTACGCATAGGCGCTTTCCGGGTCCGGCGCATCCTTCGGTATGGCGAGCATGTCGAACCAGAGTATCGAACCCTCCTTCGGCACCATGTATTTGATGTCGATCCCCTTGTTCGCCTCGCGGGCGCGGTCGCGCGCCTGCAGTACGTCGCCGTTGTAGCCGACCGCGACGCACAGATCCCCGTTGGCGAGCGCCTCGATGTACTCCGAGGAGTTGATGTTGCGGATATAGGGCCGGATTTTAAGCAGGGTGGCCTCGGCCACCGCCAGATCCTCGGGTTTCTGCGAGTTCGGATCGCGCCCGAGATAGTTGAGCACGGCGCGCATCATTTCCGCCGGCGAATCGAGCACGCTGATGCCGCACTTGGCCACCTTCGAGGCCACCGCGGGATCGAACACCAGCCGCCAGCTGTCGAGCGGCGCGTCCGGCATCACCTCGCGCACCATTTTCTCGTTGTAGCCGATGCCGTTCGTGCCCCAGGTGTAGATGACGCCGTGGGCGTTGTCCGGATCGTGCTGGGCGACCCGGGCCATCAGCTGCGGGTCCATGTTCTTGAGGTTGGGCAGCTTCGACTTGTCGAGCGTCTGGTACACGCCGGCCTTGATTTGCCGCTCAAAGTAGGAGGCGGTCGGCACCACGATGTCATAGCCGCTGCTGCCGGCGAGCAGCTTGGTCTCGAGAGTCTCGTTGGTGTCGAAATACGCGACCCGCACCTTGATGCCGGTCTGCTTCTCGAAGTCGGACAGGGTGTTTGGTGCGAGATAATCCGACCAGATGTACAGGTTCAACACCTTGCCGGTGTCGGGCGCGGCCCCCGCGCCGCTGCCGCCGGCGGGCGCCGCCGATGGGGATGCGGGACCGGTTTTGCCTCCGCCGCACGCGCTCAGCAACAGCGAACATCCAAGGGCGAGAATCGCCGTCCGACGAGCACTCTGCATTAATCGAATCCCCTTTTCGTTCGAAGCGCTAGTTATATCGCAGCCGGGGCCCCGCGGACAGGGCCGCGTGGCAACCGCTTGGCTCCAGGATCAGACGTTGAGCAGCAAGTGCTCCCGCTCCCAGGAGCTGATGACCTGGGCAAAGGTCTCATACTCGGCTTCCTTGACCGCGGTGTAGGCGAGCACGAAGCGGTCTCCGAACACATCGACCAGCGGCTTCGATTCGCGCAGCAGCCGCAGCGATTCCGCCAGGGTGCGCGGCAGGGCGATGGCCAGATCGTAGGCGCTGCCGGCAATCGGCTCGGACGGCTTCAATCCCTCCACCATGCCGAGATAGCCGCACGCGAGCGAGGCGGCGATCGCCAGATACGGATTCGCATCCGCGCCGCCCACCCGGTTCTCGACCCGGCGCGCATCGGGGCCCGACATCGGCACCCGCAGGCCCGCGGTCCGGTTGTCGTAGCCCCAATGCACGTTGATCGGCGCCGAGGAGTAGCGGCTGATGCGCCGGTAGCTGTTGACGTTCGGCGCGAACAACGACATGGAGCCGGGCAGATATTTCTGCAGGCCGGCGATGTGCCCGAAAAACAGCGAGGACGGCGAACCGTCGGGGTTGCTGAAGATGTTCTTGCGCGTCTTCGAGTCGACGATGCTTTGATGCAGGTGCATCGCGCTGCCCGGCTCCTTCGCCATCGGCTTGGCCATGAACGTCGCGTACATCTTGTGGCGCAGCGCCGCTTCGCGCGCGGTGCGCTTGAACAGGAATGCCTGGTCCGCGAGGCTCATCGGATAGCCGTGCAGCAGGTTGATTTCCATCTGGGCGGCGCCCGATTCGTGGATCAGCGTGTCGATCTCGATGTCCTGCGCCTCGCAGAAGGAATACATGTCGTCGAACAGCGGATCGAACTCGTTCACCGCCGCGATGCTGTAGGCCTGGCGGCCGATTTCCGGCCGTCCGGAACGGCCCACCGGCGGCTTCAACGGATAGTCCGAGTCGATGTTCGGTTCGACCAGGAAGAATTCGAGCTCCGGCGCCACCACCGGCTCCCAGCCGTGCGCCTCGTACAATTCCAGCACGCGGCGCAGAACATAGCGTGGGGCCATGGTCACGGGCCGTCCGTCGCCGTAGAAGCAGTCGTGAATGACCTGCGCGGTGGGCTCTGCCGCCCATGGCACCACGCGCACGGTTTTCGGATCCGCCCGCAGCACGATGTCGATGTCGGAGGGGTTCATCGCGCTTTGATCGTCCGGATAATCACCGGTGACCGTCTGCAGAAAAATCGCCTCCGGCAGGCGCATGCCCTCCTCCTCGGCGAACTTCTGGGCGGGCATGAGTTTGCCGCGTGCGACGCCGGCCATGTCCGGGATGATCGCTTCGACCTCGGAAATGCCGTGTTCTTTTAGAAACTGCTGAATCGTGCTTGCCATAAAATCACCTTGGGCCTTGTGCGCGCTGTCGACTGGCTTCACCAAAGGCGGCAAACAACGCGCGGGAAAACGGATTTTTTTCGAACTGCCATTCCGGATGCCATTGCACCCCGACTGCGAAACTCGGCGATCCGGCCACCCGGAACGCCTCGATCACGCCATCCGGTGCGCGCGCTTCGACGCGCAGGTCACCGCCCAAAGTCTCCACGCCCTGCCAATGCAGCGAGTTGACCCGCAGGCGATCCTGTCCGGCGATTTCGCGCAGCGCCCCTCCAGGCTCGAGCAGCACCTCATGCGCGGGGCCGTATTGCACGTCGAGCGGCGATGTCTCGTCCTCGCGGTGATCGCCAAGCCCTTCGACCTCGTGCAGGCGCTGGTGCAGCGTGCCGCCGTAGGCAACATTCATTTCTTGGAATCCGCGGCAGATCGCCAGCACCGGCAAGCCGGCCGCGACAGCCCGCGGAATCAGCGGAAGCGTCGTAGCATCCCGATTTGGATCATGTAGCGTACCCGGCGCGCTGGCCGGGCCTCCGTAGTGGTGGGGTTCGACGTTCGATGCACTGCCGGTGAACAACAACCCGTCGCAGGCATCGAGCAGGGCGCTCAAATTGAGGTTCGGCCCCAGAGCGGGGACGAGCACCGGCAGCGCGTTCGCCCCGAGGGCAACGGCTTCGATGTACTTCTCGCCGACCATGTGGAAAGGGTGTTTCCCACACAGGCGGCGATCGGCTGGAATTCCGATGAGCGGCACACGAGACATGTTTAATATATTAAACGCCTAGTTGGACGACCAGGCTTTCTTAACGACCGTATTACACCACACCGCCGTCGACTCGTCCCGGCCGGCGCTACAAATAAGGCTAAGATTTAGGCATTTCCGACACTTAGGATCGTTTGCTGCGACGCAGCAATGTTGCATTTGGGCTGATCCACCCGGTAGGCTCACAGGGGACAATTCCTGTCAATAGCCACAACATTTTAAACACCCCAAGCGCCTCGAGTTGTCAAGTGCACCTGAAATTGCCGCCCGCCGCCTCCTATTACGAAGCCTCGAGTCCTGAAGCTGCGGGCGCGCAGCGCGGCGCACTCGCCGGCGAGTGGCGCGCCGACGTCTGTGTCATCGGCGGCGGGATCGCGGGCCTGTCGGCCGCACTGCATCTCGCGGAGCGCGGCTACCGCGTGGCGCTGCTCGAGGCGCGATTCGTCGGCTACGGCGCATCCGGGCGCAGCGGCGGCCAAACCATTTTCGGACTCGCCGCCAGCCAGAAAGCCCTGATTGCCCAGGTGGGGGTGGCGGATGCGCGCCGCCTGTTCGACTTGTCGATCGAGGCGCTCGATCTGACCCAGGAGCTGATCCGCAAGCACCGCATCGAGTGCGACTACCGGCCGAATCACGTGCACGTCGCCACCAAGCCGCGCCACCTCACGGAACTTGCCGATTGGGCGCGTGAACTGCACGAGGAGTACGGTTATGAGTCCGCCCGGCTGCTCGACCGGACCGAACTCGAGGGCCACGTGCGCAGTTCCCGCTATCTCGGCGGACTGCTCGACACGCGCAGCGGCCATCTGCACCCGCTCAAGTACACCCAGGGCCTGGCGCGCGCCGCGGAGCGGGCCGGGGTGCGTATTTTCGAGAACACGCAGGCGGATGGCTATGAGGAGGGCAAGGAGATCGTGGTGCGCACGGCGCAGGGCACGGTGCGCTGCGCCCAGCTCGTGCTGTGCGGCAACGCCTACCTCGGCCGCGTCGCCCCCGCCCTCGCGCGGCGCATTCTGGGGGTGGGCACCTACATCATCGCGACGCAGCCGCTCACCGCCGAACGCGCCCGCGCACTGCTGCCGAGCGATGCGGCGATCGCCGACATCAACTGGATCCTGGATTACTTCAGGCTCTCGGCCGATCACCGCATCCTGTTCGGCGGCCGCGTGAGCTACAGCGCGTTCGAGCCGCCGCGCCTCGCCGAGGCCATGCGCAAACGCCTGGTGGCCGTGTTTCCCAGCACCGCCGATCTCAAGGTCGAGTACACCTGGGGCGGCTACCTCGACATCACCATGAGCCGCGCGCCGGACTTCGGCCGGCTGTCGCCGCGGGTGTTCTATCTGCAGGGATTCTCGGGTCACGGCATGTCGCTCACTGGTCTCGCCGGCCGGCTGGTGGCCGAGGCCGTGGCCGGCACCGCGGAGCGCTTCGACGTGTTCGCTCGACTGCCGCATCGCGACTTTCCGGGCGGCGCGCTGCTGCGCCGTCCATCGCTGGTGCTCGCGATGCTCTACTATCGGCTGCGCGACCTCCTCTAGGAACCGGCCCGGCATGTTGCATCAGTTCATTCACTGGCTCGGGCACACCGCCGCGAGCCAGTTCATTCAGCGGGTGTTTTGGATCATTCCCGTCGTGCAGATCGTGCACATTCTCGCGATTTCCGTGGTGGTCTCCTCGATGGCGATGTTCAATCTGCGCCTGTTGGGGCTCGCCGCCCGGCGCAACAGCATCGCCTCGCTGGCACGGCGCTTCATGCCCTGGCTGTGGGTGGCGCTGCTCGTCCTCCTGGTGAGCGGCAGCATCCTCATCGTCGGCGAGCCCCAGCGCTCGCTCGACAATGCGGTGTTCAAATTGAAAATGGCGTTGGTCGCGACCGCGATCATCATCACCGCCGTCTTTCAAGTGGTGCTGCGCAGGGATCTCGCCGCCGGCGCCGCGGACCTGCGCCCGCACCATGCGCGCACGGCGAAATTAACCGGCGGGATTTCGCTGCTGCTCTGGCTCGGCATCGTCGCGTGCGGCCGGCTGATCGCCTACGTTTGATCGCCGCTCTATTGCAGTCCGGGCTTTTCCTGCGCGGCGAAATTGGCCTCGAGCTTCTGGCCGGTGGCGAGAATGGTCACCGAATTCAACCCGCCGCCATGCGAGCCGTCGCGCAGCGGATTGAACTCCACGGTCACCTTATCGCCGGGATTGAGCGAATGGCGCGTCCACCCCGAGCGCGTCAGCACGCCCGGACTCGTGGTCTCGATCGACCATTCCTGCGGCGCGGCCGCGCCTTCGGGCTGGATCATCACCCAGACCACGACGTGCGGATTGGTCCACTGGAACGTCTTGACCGTGCCGGTGAGCTTCAAGGTCTTGGTGCGGTCGTAGGCGGCGAAGGAATGATGCGCGAGCGCCGGCAGCGCCGCCGCGCTCAGCGCCGCGCCGAGCGCAAGGGCGCGAATGCAGTTCAACTCGAAGCGGTTTTTCATTTGGAGGCGCCACCTACGGGCACGTTGTCGTGGAATGTCACCGGCGCAAAGATATCGTGGCCATTGGCGTCCTTGGCGTCGATGAATCCGCCCTGCTCGCACACACCCTCGACGATCTCATACTTCTGCGCGCGCTGGCGGTAGAATTTGCGCGTGGTGAGCCAGGGCTTGCTCAACACCCGCCCGGCGGTGATCTGCAATTCATCAAGCAGCGTGTCCGGCCCCTGCAGGTGCATGCGCTCGACGATGTGCATGTCGCCGTCGTTCGGCACCCCCACCGCCTCATTGACCGCGAGATACGCCTGCGGCAGCAAGGCGATGGTGTCGATCACCAGGGTGCCCCCCTCCCAATGACCGATCGAGTGCCCGTGAAAACTCGGATCCGGATCGGCGGGATGCCCCCGCCCGTCGGTATAGATGCGCCGCAGCCGGTTGCCATCCCCCTCACCGAGCAGGGTCACCCGCCCCGGCGTGAATAGCACCTCGAATGCGTTGTGCGTGATCAGCATGTAACTCGGCATGCCGGTGGGAAAGCAGTGATCGATGATCTCGAACGGGTGGCCGGCCTTTTCATCGGCATACATTTTGGCGATCTGGCGCGCGATCTCCGGCTTCCAGGGCGGCGGATTGGTGCGCTCCTGGGCGATCTGATCGGTCATGTCGGGCGTCCAGATGCCGCTCCAATCAGGCAACGCCGCGAGCGACCGGTAGTCGGGAGCGGCCGGCCGAGGTGGGGCCGGCTGAGGTGCGGCCGGCTGGGGTTTATCGGCGGCGGCTGGGGCATTGTGTGCCAGGGTGGCGGCGAGTGCGGCGGCGGCAAGCAGCGTTTTGATCATGATGGCGCCAAGTTTCGCACGAGATCACGCCGTCAAGGAACCTGCGCGTCGATTTTCCGGATCGCCTCGAGAATCACCTGGGTGCCGGCGGCCAGATCTTCGGCGCTCGCCCATTCCTCCGGTGTGTGGCTGCGGCCGCCCTTGCAGGGAATGAACACCATGGCGGCGGGCGCGATGCCGGCCATGAAGGCCATGTCATGGCCCGCACCGCTTGCCATGGCGCGGCTCGAGAGCCCGAGCATGTCCGCGCTCTGCCTGAGGGCCTCGCGCAGCTGCGGATCGCACAGCGCGGCCCGGGTATCGGAGAGCACGCTGAAGCGGCTGCGCTCGACGTGGGCGGCGGCGGCGGCCGCCGCGCTTTCGGCGTCGAGCGCGCTGCGAAACTCCTCCATCAGCTGCGGCGTTTCGCTGCGTGCATCGATCACCAGCCGCGCACTCTTGGCGATCACGTTGCTCGCTCCCGGCAGCGCCTCGATGATTCCCACCGTGGCGACGAAGTGGCCCCGCTCGCGCGCAGCGAGTTCGCGGGCCTGGCTGCTCACCCAGCCGATCAGACGGGCGGCGGCGATGAGCGGATCGCGGCGCGCGTTCATCGGCGTGGTGCCGGCATGGCCGGCGGTACCGCGAAACTCGATTTCCACACGCGTGATCCCGACGATGGCGGTGACCAGCCCGATCGCGATGCCCTGCGCCTCGAGCACCGGCCCCTGCTCGATGTGCAATTCGAAGGCGGCGCGGATGTCGCTGCGCCGTGCGGCCGCGATTCGCGCAGGGTCGCCGCCGACCCGCGCAATCGCCGCGGCGAGCGTCTCGCGCTGCGGGTTGCAAAGCGCCAGCTGTTCCTCCGTCAAGGCGCCGCTGAGCGCTCGGCTGCCGATGCAGGACAGCCCGAACTCGTTTGGCTCCTCGGCCAGGAAGTCGATGATTTCAAGGGTGTGCCCGAGCGCCGCACCGCTCGCCACGAGCGCGCGGGCGATGGCGATGCCGCCGATCACGCCGGCCATGCCGTCGAAGCGTCCGCCCGAGGGCACCGAATCGCTGTGCGAGCCGACCACGATCGTGCGGCTCGCGGCCGTACCCCCGGCCCGGCGCCCGATCAAATTGCCCGCCGCGTCGATCTGCGTGACGAGCCCGGCCTCGCGCATGCACTGCGTGAGCCAGAGGCGGCCCTGTTGAAACAGCGGTGAGAACGATCGACGGGTGTACGGCCGGTCGGGCTCGGTGATCGCACCGAGCGCCATCAGATCCGCCCACAGGCGTTCGCCATCGATGCGCGGGTTGCTCATGCCGGGTGCTGCGGTCCGTCCAATCGCGGCCGCACGAAGCGGCCGCTGCCGGCGGTGTTGACGATGCGGGTGCCATCGAAGGCGAGCTGGCCGCGCACGAAGGTCGCGCCGACGCGAATGCGCATCTCGCGCCCGTGAAACGAACTCCATTGGACCGCGGAGAGGCTCTTCGAAGCGTCGAACTCGAAGCGCCCCGGCTCGGCGATGACGATGTCGGCATCCGCCCCGACGTCGAACGAGCCCTTGCGGTCGCGCATCAGAAAATGCCGTGCCGGCCCGTCGCACAACATGCGCACCACCATGGTCGGCGACAGGCCGCGTTCTTCACAACCGGTCCAGAACGCGGGCAGCAGGGTCTCGAGGCCGGGGCCGCCGGAGGCGTTCTTGAAGATGTTCGGGTTGGACTTGCGCTCGAGGCCCCAGGACACGTGATCGGAGGAGACGAAGCTGCAGCGTCCCGCCGCCACGTGCGTCCACAACCGGTCGACCTCGGACTGCGGCCGCACCGGCGGATAGTGCTTGAGCATCGCCCCCAGCCGTTTCATGTCCGTTTCGGCATTCATCGTGAGGTACTGCACGCAGGTTTCGACGCTCGCCTTGTGGCCCGCCGCCTGGTAGCTCGCGCACAGCTCGAAACCCCGCGACAGCGAGCAATGCACCACGTGGGCCCGCGCCCCGCTGAGCGCGCCGAGTTCGAAGATCTGCGCCGTCGCCAGCTGCTCGATCAGCGGCGTGTGGGCGCGGCAGAAGGCATCCCAACCGGTATCCTGGGCCTCGGTGAGCCGCGCGATGTTCTTGCGGGTCAGTTCCTGAATCTGATTGTGAACGCCGCAGGCGAGGCCGCTCGGTGCGATCAGCCCGAATGCCTCGTACAGCAGGTCCTCCTCGATGCGCGGGAAGCGGCCCGGCGCCGCCTCGAAGGTCGAAAACTTGAAGGCGCACGCGCCCGCTTCGATCAAGCCGGCGATGGTCGAGGTGCCGTAGGGCTCGCTGATGGTCGCATAGAGCGCCACATCGACGTGCGAATCGCGCTCGACCTGGCCGATCTTGGTGCGCAGCAGCTCGGCGTGCCACACCGGCTCCGGATCGTCGTACGGCATGTCGACCATGGTCGTCACACCGCCCGCGGCGGCGGCGCGCGATGCGCGGCCGATGCCCTCCTGGTTCGCCTGGCTGCCGGCATGCACCTGGCCGTCGATGATGCCCGGCATGACCCATTGGCCGCGCACGTCGATGTGTTCGCGGGCCGCCGGTGCCGCGCCCCGTCCGATGAGGGCGATTTTTCCGGCGGATACCGCCACGAAGCCGTTCTCCAAGATCCGATCGGCGCAAATCACGTTTCCGGTCACCACGAGATCAAAATCCGCCATGTCAGTCCTCCTGATCGGGCCAGCGTTTGAGCGCCGGCACGGGCATGCCGAGCACGTCGAGCGCGCGCGCAGCGGTTTGAGTCGCGATCTCCTCCACCGTGGCGGGCCGGGTATAGAAGGCCGGCACCGGCGGCATGACGATCGCCCCGAAACGCGTGACCTGGGCCATCAACTCGATGTGGCCCAGGTGCAGCGGCGTTTCCCGGAACAACAGTACCAGCCGGCGCCGCTCCTTCAAGCAGACATCCGCGGCACGCACGATGAGGTTCTCCCCGAGCGAGTTCGCAATGCCGCCGAGCGTGCGTGCCGAACACGGCGCCACCAGCATGCCGTGGACCACGAAAGAGCCGCTCGCCAGCGGCGCGGCGATGTCGCGAAAGGCATGGCAGACATCGGCCATGGCATCGACCTGAACCGGGGTGAAATCGGTCTCCTCGAGAATCGTGCGCGCACCGGCCGGCGAGGTCACCAGGTGCGTCTCGACGCCGCCGAGTTCACGCAGCAATTGCAGCGCCTTGATGCCGTAGATCGCGCCGGAGGCACCCGAGATCGCGACGATGACGCGCGGTTTGCTCACTCGAGCCACCGGCGCGCATCGGCGGGCAGATGCTCGCGCAGCCAGTTCTTCACGTCCTCGCGCACCGCCGCGGGCGGCAGGGCGCGCGCGTTGCCTTCGCTGCGGTCATGCTCCTTGGCGGTCGCGTCGAAGCCGATCTTGGTCACGAGGCCGCCCACCTCCATCGGTTCGGAGCGGTCGGCACCGGCCTGCGGAATCAGCATCAGATCGCGTTCTAGCCGCATCCGCGAGGTGCGCGCCCATTCGACCGCCACCGGATTCCACGGATCGATGTCATCATCCACCACCGTGACGCGCTTGACCAGATTGACCGCCGCGAACGCCGCGAACATGATGCGCCGCGCCTGACCCGGGCGCGGCGCACTGACCTGGATGACGACATCGGTGCGGCCCGCGCCCGCCTCGGTGACCGCCACCTCGCGCACGTTCGGCGCCACCGCCTGCAAGGCGGCCTGCAAACCCGCGGCGATCGGCAGCGCGCCCAGGTACATGTGCTCGCGGTGATAGCCGGGCTCGATGACCTGCAGCATGGCATCGCGGCGCCGGGTGAGCGCGCTGAACGTGGCGAGGAAGCCGCCGCCGTAGTTCTCGTACATGCCGTGATATTCGGATACCAATCCTTCCTCGACCGTCTCGCGCGCATCGATGCGCCCCTCGAGCACCAGTTCGGCCTCGGCCGGCACCTGCAAATCGACGGTGCGCGCCTGGACCAGCCGGATCGGCTCGCCGAGCAACCGCCCGGCGCATTCCATTTCATCATCCCCCACCCCGAGATACAGGCACGCGGCGAGCTGCACGGCCGGATGGGCGCCGATGACGGCCGCGATGTCGAGCGGGCGGCCCTGCGCGGCCGCACGCCGCGCGAACAACGCGAGGTGATGATTGGGCGCAATGCCGATCAGCGCGCGCCTGCCATCGAGCACGCCGATGCGCGCGAACGGCGTGTCGCAGACGCGGAAGCCAAGGTCGCCGGGCGTGAAATAATACTTCTCGAAGAAGAGCGGATCGTCGGGGATGTGCATCTTGCGATAGAGGCCAAGCGTCTCGCCCTTCGTG
>Ga0181534_10000879_pt1 | contig 20751 bp, 19 predicted proteins | sample PEATcosm2014_Bin_37_FD_119758 | JGI IMG/M metagenome (GOLD analysis project Ga0181534, IMG submission 119758) | Peatland microbial communities from MTU Mesocosm Facility, Houghton, MI, USA - PEATcosm2014_Bin17_10_metaG | ecosystem: Environmental > Terrestrial > Soil > Wetlands > Peat | place... | reverse complement strand
GTTCACGCGCGAACCCCTTCGGGAAGAGGAATTCGCGCGTGTACCCGAAACCCTCCGGTCTGTTGTCGACCGGCGAGGAGTTCGCCTCCGTAGAGCGCCACGCGTTCGCGCATGCCCACCAGACCGCGACCACTCGTTTCGCCCAGCGCCTCGTCTGTCGTCGACATGCGTCCCGTATCGGTAATTTCAAGCTCCAGCGCGCCGGCGTTGAACATCACGCGGATCATGGCCCGCGCTGGACTCGCATGCTTTATAGCGTTGGTGAGTGCTTCTTGCACTACGCGGAACGCGGTGAGATCAACGGGAGGCGACAGCAGGTATGGCAACCCCTCAATGCATAGATCCACTATCAGTCCCGCGGCTTGGGCGCGATCGACCAGGACGTGCAGCTGGCCAAGGCCGGGCGTCGCCAGCTCTAATTCGCCTCGGTGAAGTACGCCAATCATCCGACGGACATCTCTTAGCGCGTCGCGCCCGCAGTCCTCTACCGCGCGCATTGCCGCACGCGCCGCCGCAAGATCATCGGCCGCGACGAGGCGAGCAGCCTGAGTCTGTATCACCATGACGCTAACGCTGTGAGCCACCACGTCATGGAGTTCACGAGCAATTCGATTGCGTTCTTCCCACGCGACCCGTTCGGCGCTCGCGCTCTGCTCTCGAGCCAGTTGGTCACTCTCCGCGCGTAACTCCTGGGCACGGGCACCATGGCTCCCCACTAGGCGGCCAATAGCAAACGGCGCGACCATGAAGAGCATCCACACCGTCGCGACGACGTTCACCGAACCGTTACCCGGGGTGAAGGCCACCAGTGGAATCGCGACAGCGAGTAAAAGCGCGTCGACCCACGACCAACCGCGATTCACCGAGTGCCGACCGAGCATGTAGCTAGCCAGGACGATCGCGAGTGGCTGTACCGCCAGGTTTGGGTCACCGCCCGTACGATTGAAGACGAACGTTCCCACTCCAACGGCGATGGTCCCCGCCACTGGATATGGCCGCCGTATCATAACCGACGCGCCGAAGACGAAAGCGGCGGCGACCGTTAAGACCCCCGCACTCTTCGTCGTAAGTGCAGAGTTGACCGCGATGGCGATAATGGCAATACCGACGACGACGTCGACGACCCGAGAATTTACCTTTCGGATTTTCTCCAGGAGCCCGCGTGACACCTTCATCCGCCTGACTCTACTGTCGAAGTATTCGGCTCGGCGTCCTTCCTTCGGATGAGAGGTTGTCCTTCGATGCGACGACGCGAAGTCAACATCCGGTCTACAGAAATCGCTCGTGGGAGCGATGACCTCTGCTAAAGAAACGGCAACCATGGACGTTGACGTTCACCATAAGGGTGACGCCGACGGCGATATCACCCCGTCGTGAGCGAAAGGATTAGCGAGTATGAAACGATTTCTAGTATCGCAGGTGGTCGTCGTAATCACTCTGCTTGGGAGTGTTGCCATCGGAGATGGCGTAGTCGCGAGCATTGCTGGGGCTAGCTCGCCCAAAGGAGGTACCGTGAAAGCCTTCGTAACGCCGGGCTCGAACGGCAGGGCAACGATCGTACTCACCGGGGCCATCGGCGACTACGGGACGACCCAAAGTATTGACGCGAATGGCAAGGTTGACTCGAGCGGCGCTTACGCCAAGGTCGACCTCAAACACGGGAGTTTTCGGATCGATCAATCGGCGTTCAACAAGGCCATCGCCACCGCATCACCCGTGGCCTATAACTCGACGACCTGCTCGGGGTACATCCGCGCCAGTGGTCCAATCACCTTGTTGGACGGGACCGGTAGCTATCTAGGGATCTCTGGAACGGTGACGCTCACGATTACCGACGCGTTTGTCTCGCCGCGATACGTCTCCGGCGCCCACAAGGGTCAATGCAACACGAGCAATGGCGTTGCTCCTCTCGCGGAGTTCGCATCGATTTCCGGCGCTGGCTCGGTTGGCTACTAATTCCGAGACGCGCAAGACGGAGGAGGCGCCAGCGCTAGCTCATATATCAGCGATCCGTTGCGTGAGAAGCGCTGCATTCGTCCCGAGGGATTTCAGCAGTGGGCGCTGGGGGACTCGAACCCTCGACCTCAGCCGTGTGAAGGCTGCGCTCTAACCAACTGAGCTAAGCGCCCGGGGCCCCAATGCTACCCGCACGGGACCGTGAGGTCATTTGCTTAGAGTTGTAACCTTCACACGTGCAAGATAACACTGAGTCGACCTCCAAGGGGTCGATGAGAAGCCGCCGCGGTCGACGTCCGTCGCTCGCCCCCCGAGAGGTCGTTCTTGGCCTCGACCCCTTAGAGCGCGGTGTGAGCCTTTTCGGCGCCGCCATTGGTTTGGTTCTCGCACTGGTAACGGGAATTCAGTGGGACCGTAACCGCCCGATTATCAAAACCGCAAAACATGTCGCTGGGACGAAATGCGCGCCCACATATTCTCTCCATCTCACGTTGTGCGAACACATTGTGAAAGATCCTCGGAGCTATTGGGGATGGCAGTTCATTTTCATATTTGGAGTGTCTCTTTGCATATTGCTGTTTGCGCTCCGTCGAAAGCGAGCCGGAGCGGCCTGCTTCGCAATATTTCTCGGCCTCGGTCTTGAGACTTTAGATGGAAGCGCTGGATTGGTCTTCTTTTTCCTGGGTGCCTGGTTGATCATGCGTGCATATCGCCTGCAGAAGTATGGTGTCGCCACAATGACAGGCTCCAATCGGGTGGCGAGGGAGATGGCTCGGGCTCGTAAAGAAGGACGACAGCCCGACATCGAGCCGTACATCGGATCAACGGGCATCGCTACGTCGCCGGCGACACGGGCTAGGTCGTCCAAGAAGACCCCCGCCAAGCCGACGACACCCGAAGCCTCCAAGCGCTACACCCCGAAGAAGCCCGCGCCTAAACGTCGCTAGAACATGGCCAAACTAGGACTGGACTTTCCAACGAAGTGGGGACGGGGATACACGGCCCGTTTCGCGCGCGACGTTATCCAGACGTATTTCATGGGCCCCTACGCGCGCTATCTCTCGACGCTGGAAGTTCGAGGAAGTGAGAACGTGAGCGGGGAGCGGCCCTTCATCTTCGTCGCCAATCACGCGAGCCACTCCGACACCATCTTGTTACTCACGGCGATTCCCGCCAAGGAACGTCGACGCACCGTGGTCGCCGCGGCCATGGACAGTTTTTTCATGGACTACCGACAGGCCATCAAGACGGTGCTCTACTTCAACGCGATTCCCGTCGATCGGCTCAAGGTGAATCGGCGCAGCGCTCAGCTCGCCCTCGAACTCGTCGAGGACGACTGGAACCTGGTCATCTACCCCGAGGGCGGTCGCACCCCCGACGGCCAGCTCCAAGAGTTCAAAGGGGGCGCCGCCTACCTCGCCGAACGTTCAAAGGCGACGGTCATCCCGACCTACATCCACGAGTCGGGTTATCTCAAGGGCGCCAAGTACGCCAAGGCACCGATCTACGTGGAGGCCAACGAGAAGCGACACCACGTCATCATCGCCTTCGGTGAGCCCCTGCGCTGCGGTGAGGGCGAGAATATGCGTCACTTCGGCGTGAGGATTGAGCAGGCCGTTGAGGAACTAGGGCGCGCAGTGAGCGGTGACCCGACTTATGGCCGACGCGAGGACTCCGTCGAGTGAAGGATCGCGTTGCGGCGTTCTGCGTAGAGGTCATCGGCGATTGAGTCGAGCGGTTCAAGTTCGCGTTCGAGAACGCGTGAGAGAATCTCATCGGCGAGCCAGGGGTTCATGGCGAGCACCGGTCCGTGCGCGTAGCTGGCCCAGATCGTGGCGGTGCAATAACCATCAACGACGCCATCGTTGCCGCGGCCCCGTTCCACCAGACCGAAGGGTTCAACGCCCGAGCCGATCTCGGTTCGCCCTCCGTGATTCTCAAACCCGACCAGCACCTCGCGACCGCGCCGGACCAGAAGTTCACCCACCGCGCGCGTGAGACCGCGACGCGTGACGGCGGTGACGAGCCCCAGTCCCTCGTACTCGTCATCGCCCTCGACGGCGAAGCTGGTGCCCAGAATCTGCAGTCCGGCGCACACCGCCAGCACGTGCTTGCCGTCGCGAACTCGTGCGGCGAAGGACGACTCTCGCAGGAGGTCCGCCCCGAGGCGTTGCGGACCGTCTTCCCCCCCGCCCAGCAGGTAGAGGGACGCGTCGGGCATGTGGTCACCGATGCCGACCCTCAGCACGTCCACCTCAATCCCGCGACGCCGGGCCCGCTCGCCCAGCACGAGGGCGTTACCGCCATCGCCGTAGGTGCCGAGCAACTCGGGGTAGACGAGAGCAATCTTCAGCACGGCGCTGACTTCTTTCGCCAGTCTTGAAAGGCCGTGTAGTTCGAGAGCACGTCGATGACCTCGCCGGACCTCGGGAGCGAGGCCTCGTCGCTTACCACTACGTAGTCGACCCCGGCGTAGTCGAGTCGCGTGGCGAGGTCGAGGCGTCGATCACCAAAGCAGTAGACGCGATGACCTCGCAGTTTCTCGAAGGGAACGTCGTAAAGCCACGAGGGATCCTTTCCATCGGCGACGCGAGCGTTGATGGCGACCCAGATGTCGCTCTCGTCGTCCTTGAGCGTGTTCAACATGGCGGTGAAACCCGCCGGGTTCTTCGCCAGCAGAAGTCGCAGCTGGTGGCCCCGCCAGCGACGCAGGCTAAACCTCCCGGCCACACTTTCGAGTTCGTTCACTCTCGCGAGAGCCTCGTGCGGGTCCACCTCGAGGTAGGTGAGAGCGGTGAGGGCCATCGCGGCGTTCGCCTCGTTGAAGGCCCCGGGCAGGCGAAGATCCAGACGAAGGAGGTTCCCTCGAACCGTGAGTTCGTTGCTCAAGGTCGTGGCGACGTTCAGCGGCTTGGAGAACCCGCACTCACTCCACCACGATCCGTCGGCAAATCGAAGCGGGAGGGTGCAGCGAGGACACGAGACCGCATCAGTGTTCCAGGGAGTGGGCACATCGCACCACGCCACGTTCGCCGCGAGCTCGGCGGCGTAGACCACGAGTGGATCATTGGCGTTCGCCACGACCATCGCACCGTCGCCGACGCTGAGCAGGGTTCGCCATCGCTCAGCGATCTGGCGCACTTCGTTGGCTCGATCGAGTTGGTCGCGCGAGAGGTTTAACAGAACGATGACGCGAGGACTGGTGGCGGGAGTCACGCTCGACATCCACGACTCGTCGACCTCCAATACCGCCCGGGAGCTTCGTGACGACGCCAGCGCGGCCACGTGGCCCGGGGGCATGTTGGATCCTGTTTCGTTGGTCGCGACGTCGCCGCCCCAACCGGCCGCGATCATCGCCGTCGTGGTGGTCTTGCCGTTCGTCCCACTCACCAGCACCACGGTGCGCGGGGCGGCCAAGTCTTCCAACAATCGCGGGGCGAGGGCGAGACCGACGCGGCCCCCAATGACCGTTCCCGAGCCGCCCACGGTCACGCGAGAAAGAAAATTAACCGCGAGAATCGCTCTCGTGGCGAACGCGTCGCGAAGTGAGAGTGCCGGGGACATTTGGATTAACGCTAACGCCCGAGAAAACGCAAAAGGACCAACCGGGGGGTGGTTGGTCCTTTTGCAAAACCCTGGGACTACTAGAGGGGGGGTTCTAGTAATGCAGGCTTCGACCAGTATGCACGGTCCGTCCGTATCTTTCAAGTGAATACTTTTGATACTTTCCATCTGTATAATAGATAGGTGGAAATACGCCAATTAGAGGCCCTGATCGGCATCGCCGAGCACGGAACCTTCTCAAATGCGGCGGAATCGTTGGGGACCGTTCAGTCAAATATCTCGAACCGGATCGCCCGGCTCGAGGCGGAACTGGGGACCGAACTGGTGAATCGCGCGACGGGAACCCTCACTGAGTCGGGCGCCGTGGTGGCGGAGCGCGCGCGTCGAATACTTAATGAGTTACGGGCTATCGCCTCTGACGTGTCCGAGTTGAACTCCGAGATCCGAGGGCAAGTAACCCTCGGCATGATCGGTACCGCGGGTCGGTGGCTCGTGCCGCTCCTGCTCGAGAATCTGCGCGAGCGCTTCCACCACATCAACCTTCGCATCAGCGAAGGAACGAACTCCGCCATCGAGCCTCGACTCGTCAATGGACAGCTCGATTTGGCGGTGTTGGCGTGGCCGGTGCAAGCCGACGAACTCCAAGAAGTTGATCTCTTTACCGAGGATCTTGTCGTCATTGCGCATCACGATCATCCCCTCGCGGACTACGTGGGGCCACTTCCGTTTTCTGTTCTCGCAGAACACGACATTCTCCTGCCGATGCGCGGCACTCCGATCCGTCGAGAGATCGACGAAGCGGCGCGAGTCGCAGGCGTTGAACTCCATCCCCTAGTGGAACTGGACGGTCTGCGCACCATCGCCTCGATGACCTTCGACGGGCACGGCCCCTCAATCCTTCCCGCCACCATGCTCTCACCGCACCTTCGGGCGAGTTTCGTGGCGCTACCCATTGAGAACATCGCCAAGCGCCGAGTCGTGCTCGCCACTCGACGATTTGGTTTTCCCTCGGCCCCGGTTCGCGCCATTCACTCGTTGCTAGAGGACGTGGTCGCCAACGCCAAGAATCCACCCGAGGGCGTCTATCTGCCCAGTGACAAGACCTCGGCGTAGTTTCGCCGGGACAAGGAGCAACGGCTCGACGTCATCGCGAAGCCTTGGCCATTCTCGGGTGAGGCATCTCCGGCGCTCGCCGAGTCTTGGGATCCAATGCCGAAAGTGGCGTCGCCACGTCTTCGAGCGACTTGCGCTCGGCGTCAACACCTAAGAACACTTCGGCCAGACCTCCAATGATCATCACGCCCGCGCCGACGAGATAGGCGACAAACAACCCGCGGTGGCTGTTCACCAGTCCGCCGTAAATATTGGGACCGAGCGCACCAAAGCACTGTGCGATCGCGAAGAACACCGCGATCGCCTTCGCCCTTACCTCCAACGGAAACACCTCGCTGACCGTCAGATACCCCGCGCTCGCTCCGGCGGAGGCAAAGAAGAACACAACCGACCAACAGAGCGTTTGGCTGAGACCAGACAACAGGTTGGCATCAAAGGCCCACGCCGTTGCCGCCAGCAATATCCCAGAGATTAGGTACGTCCCGCTGATCATGATTCTGCGACCGAGTGTGTCAAAGAGCGGTCCGATGAGGAGCGGCCCCAGTAAATTCCCCACGCAGAACGCGATGAAGTAGAGCGGGATCGTTGACTCACCCACGTGGTACACGTTCGCGAGCACGAGGGCGTAGGTAAAGAAGATCGCGTTATAGAGAAACGACTGCGAGATCATCAAGCACGCCCCCAAGACGCTGCGCTTGGGCATCTGGCGAAAGAGGACCCAGGCCAGCGCGAAGAAGCCGATGTCGTTACGCGGGCTGATCTCGATGGCCTTGGACTGGTCGGGCATTGGCGCGTCCTTCTCGTCCGAAAGACTTTCAATCCGTTTCATCGCCGCTTCGGCTTCTTTTTCTCGACCATGCATGATCAACCAACGCGGACTCTCCGGAAGATTTCGACGCACGTAGATCACGGCGAGCGCTAAGACCGGTCCAATGAGAAAGCCGAGACGCCAGTTCACCGTGTCGCTGAAGTGACCCAAGATGTAGGACTCCGCGATTGTGCCGATCAGCGCGCCGCCCCAGTAGGTGCCATTGATGGCAATGTCGACGCGTCCGCGGTAGTGGGCGGGAATCATCTCATCGATGGCTGAGTTGATGGCCGCGTACTCGCCGCCGATTCCCATGCCAGCGATAAATCGTGTGGCGTAGAGAAAAGTCACCCACCCGGCTCCGTGGCCAAAGGTGGCCGCCGTCAGACCAGAACCGATGAGATACACGCCGAGAGTAACGAGAAAGAGCTTCTTGCGTCCGAGCTTGTCGGAGAGCCGACCGAAGATAATGGCTCCGAAGACTTCCCCGATGAGGTACACCGATGCGATATCGCCCACCGCGCGTGGCGACATGGCCAGCGTGCTCTTCTTTTCCAAGATGTCCGCCACGTCGGCCGCCAGGGTGATCTCGAGGCCGTCGAGAATCCACGCAATGCCAAGGGCCATCACCATTCTTGTATGGAATTTGGACCACTTCAGTCGGTCAATGCGTGCAGGTATCAATGTCTTGATCGTTGACGTGTCGCTGGCGGTGGTTTTGGTGCTCACGGTTCGACCGTTTCAGGGCGGATTCACCATGTCGTTGAAACGTCTCCGCTCGTTCAACGTTGCAACGTGTTTCTCTCGACGAAAAAAATATCAACTTCGCCCATGAGTTTCCTGATCACCGCTTTGAAAGTTCTTAGAACCAACCGAGTATGAGCGAATGCAACGAATGTCTTAGAAGGCATCGCCGAGAATAACCATTACACACGTGTGCAATAGTCCTGTCGTGCCACCACCAATGTCGCCGAGCGAGCGAGCCCTCGACATCGCACGACGTGACCACGCTTTTTTCGATCTCATTGAGCGCGTTGGTCCACCACCGCGACGGCGCAGTGCGCCCGTCGCTGATCGATTCGGAACACTTGCGCGCTCGATCACGTTTCAACTTCTCGCGACCAAGGCCGCGGACACGATTCACCAACGTGTGATCGACGCCTGCGGCGGCACAGTGAATCCCGACTCAATCTTGAAGGCGGGACACGCGAACTTGCGAGGAGTCGGGCTGTCGAACGCCAAGGCGGCGGCCATGCTCGACCTCGCTGAGCGGGCACGAGATGGTCGCATTCATTTAGATCAACATGGACGAATGACCGACCTCGAAGTCATCACCGACGTCGTAGCGGTTCGCGGCATCGGAATTTGGACCGTGCAGATGTACCTCATGCACACCTTGGCTCGTCACGACGTGTGGCCCGCGGGTGATCTGGGGGTGCGCCATGGATGGTCTCTTCTGCATCAACTGGAAGAGATGGTGACGGAAAAGGATCTCCGGGGGCGCGGCGACATCTTCGAAGGCGTGCGCTCGGACGTTGCCTGGTACTGCTGGCAGGCCGTGCACCTTTCGCGCGGACAGTAATCTCGCATCTATGCCGCTCATTTCCCTCGACGACTTCGAACGTGACGCCCTGCCCGCCTTGACGGAGTTCGCGACAATCCCCTCCCTCTCGCCGATGTTCGACGCCGAGTGGGCGACGGACGGATACCTCGATCAGGCGGCGGAGCTCCTCGCCAACTGGGCTCGAGAGCGCACCCTGAAAAACGTCAAGATTGAGATTCGTCGACTCGAAGGCCGTACCCCCATGCTCGTCGTCACTGTCGACTCGACCGCCGGCGAGACCGGCACCGTCATTCTTTACGGTCACCTTGACAAGCAACCTCCGCTGGGTAACTGGTCGGAGGGACTCGGACCCTACAGCCCCGTGCGGCGCGGGGACCGCCTCTACGCGCGCGGTGTCGCCGATGACGGCTACGCCTGCTTCTCTGCTCTCAGCGCAATCGAAGCCATGGAAGCCCACGACATCCCCCACGGACGCTGCGTCGTGCTGATCGAAGCCAGCGAGGAGAGTGGCAGCGTCGATCTCGAGGCGTACCTCGACGATCTGGCTGAACACTTGGGGAACGTCGAACTACTGATCTGCCTCGACTCTGGGGCGCTCACCTACGACCGACTGTGGGTCACGTCGTCCCTTCGCGGAGTGGTGAACCTCGACCTCAACGTCTCAGTTCTAGAGGAGGGCCGCCACAGCGGCTCGGCCAGTGGCATCGTGCCGTCGTCGTTTCGCATCCTTCGTCAACTGTTGGATCGCGTCGAAGACGCCACGACGGGCGAGATACTGGTCGAAGAACTCCACGCCACGGTTCCCGCGTCGCACGCGAAGTCGGCCCACGACATCGCCCTGGAGTTCGGCGACGTTTTCGCGCACGACTTCCCCACCCTTGAGGGACTAGAGCTCATGGGCGCCAACGCCGAAGAGAGAATCTTGCGACGAAATTGGTACCCCACCCTCTCCGTCATCGGCATGGGAGGCATACCCGGACCCGACATCGCCGGCAACGTTCTTCGACCCTCCACGACAGCCGTCCTCTCGTTTCGTCTGCCCCCGTCGGTTGACGCCTTCGCCGCCGCGCAAGTCCTTCAGCGCATCCTGACGACCGACGTCCCTTCTCACGCCACGGTCACGATCACGAGAGTGAATCCCGGTGATGGATGGGTGTCACCCGAGCTGGCTCCGTGGCTCGCTCCGGCGCTCGAAAAGGCCTCACTCGACTACTTCGGCAAGTCGGTCGGCTTTACCGGCGAAGGCGGCTCCATCCCTTTCCTCGGCTCGCTGGCCAAGCGATATCCCGGGGTGCAGTTTGTCGCGACCGGGGTGGACGGTCCCGAGTCCAACGCCCACGCCATTGACGAGATGTTGGACCTGCCCATGGCGGTTGGCGTCACAAACATGGTCGTTACTGTGTTGGAAGCACACGCCACAAAGTAAGGAACTTCATGACCGATCACGTTGATCTCTGGGTAGATCCCTTGTGCCCCTGGGCCTGGATGACATCGCGCTGGCTCCTCGAAGCAGGAAAAGTCCGTAGCTTCGACGTTGACTTTCACGTCATGAGCCTCGCCGTTTTGAACGAGGGTCGGGACCTGTCCGACGCGTACAAAGAACTTCTTACCAAAGGCTGGGGACCCGTTCGCGTCCTGACCGCCGCCGAAGAGCGTCACGGGAACGAAGTCCTTGAACCCCTCTACAGCGCCATGGGCACCCGTCACCACGTGCACGGCGAGAAGGACCTCGACGCGGTGATCGCGGGCGCGCTGAGCGACGTGGGTCTCGAAGCGGATTTGGCCCTGGCGGCGACGTCCACCGACTACGACGAAGCGCTGCGCAAGAGCCACCACGCCGGAATGGACCCCGTCGGCTACGACGTCGGAACGCCGGTAATTCACGTGGGCGACGTCGCGTTCTTTGGACCCGTCGTCACTCCCGCGCCCAAGGGCGAGATGGCCGGCAAACTCTTCGACGGCGTCATGCTCGTCGCTAGCGTCCCCGGGTTCTATGAGCTCAAGCGCACGCGAACGCTCGGGCCCATATTCGAATGAGCGTCTCACCGAGCTCGCCCGGATTCCCGGTCTACATCGCGGGTTCCACCGACTCCCCACGCGCGCTCATCGTTCTTCAAGAAGGCTTCGGTGTGAACGATCACATCCGCAAGGTGGCCGATCGATACATCGATGACGACTATTTCGTCATCGCCCCGCACCTCTATCACCGCAGCGGGTCGCCGGAGGTCCCCTACGACGACATCGAACAAGCCAAGGCGCTGATGTCGACGCTCACCGAGACCGGGCTGACGAACGACCTCAACGCCACCACCGATTTTCTCGCCACCTTGGGCTTCACTCCGGCATCCATCGGCGCCGTCGGTTTCTGCATGGGCGGTTCGGTCGCCCTGTTTGCCGCCACGTTGGGCACCGTCGGGGCCGCGGTCTCTTATTACGGTGGTGGCATCGCCGTTGGCCGCATGGGACTTCCGCCACTGCTGGAAGTAGCGCAGACTCTGCGCTCCCCGTGGCTCGGACTCTACGGAGACCTGGACTCAGGAATCCCCGTCGAGGAGGTGGAGGACCTGCGCACCCTCACCGATGAACTCGAAGTCGTGACGGAGATTGTTCGCTATCCCGACGCCGGTCACGGCTTTCACTGTGACGCGCGACCGAACGCCTACAACAAAGAGGCCAGTGACGACGCGGACGAGCGGACGCGAGAGTTTCTCAACGCCCAACTGGTGCCCGTTCGCCTCTAACTTCGCGGGACGTCCTTCCAGGGCACATCCTTGTCGTTGCGAGGCTCGCCCGCCAGGCCGAGCACGCGCTCACCGATGATGTTGCGCATGACTTCACTCGTCCCGCCTTCGATGGAGTTTGCCCGCATGCGCAGAAAAGCCTTTCGCATGTCCCCGCCACTGAAAGCCGACTCACTCGGTCGAATCTGCGGGTAGTTGGAGCCGTACAGCATGCCCTCGGATCCCATCAGGTTGACGCACAGCTCACTGGTGCGCTGGTTCTCCTCGGCGAAGGCCAACTTCGCGACCGAGCCCTCCGGTCCCGGCGTCCCGGCTCGACGCAGATCGCTCGCCCGCCAGTTGGTAAGTCGTCCCACTTCGTTTCGCACCCACGCGCGCATGACGTCACTGCGCACCGCCAGAGCGTGGGCGTCGGTGCGCGTGGCCCAGTGGGCTTTCCAGATTTTCAAGGCTTCACCGATCAGTCCTGAGCTGCGAGGTGGGACCGTTCCACCGATGGAGACTCGCTCGTTCATCAGCGTGGTGATGGACACGCCCCAGCCTTCGCCCACTCCCCCCAATCGTCGCGTATCGGGAATACGCACTTCGTTGAAGAAGCACTCGTTGAACTCGGCCTCGCCGGTCACCTGAAACAGAGGGCGAACGTCGACGCCGGGGGCGTGCATATCGACCAGGAACGCTGTGATGCCCTTGTGCTTGGGAACGTCGGGGTTGGTCCGGGCGATGATGAGACCATAGGAGGCGATGTGCGCGAGGGTGGTCCACACCTTTTGGCCCGTCAGTATCCACTCATCGCCGTCACGTTCGGCTCGGGTCGAGAGCGTCGCCACGTCCGATCCCGCACCCGGCTCGGAGAACAACTGACACCAGATCTCTTCACCGGTGAACAAGGGACGCAGGAAGCGCGACTTCTGCTCGTCCGTACCGTGGGTCGCGATGGTGGGGGCCACCATGCCATAACCAATGATGTTGCGCATGAGGGCGCTCGGCGCCCCGAGCGCGGAGAGGCGGCGCATGGCGTAGAGCTGGTCCGCCGGCGAGAGGCCCAGTCCTCCGTTTCCCTCGGGAAAATGCACCCAGGCGAGGCCCCGGTCGAACTGCTCACCGAGGAACTTGACGGGATCGGTGGACTCAATCGGGTAGGTCGTGACGAGATCATCGATCAAGACGTCGAGGTCGGATTCGCTCGTGGCCATGGCTCTCCTTCGGCGGGTGTGCTCTTCGAATACTACGCACGGTCCTCGTCCCCCTTCGCGGGGTGTCCGGTAACAATGGGTCATGACAACTCAACGAATACTGGCAACCTCGGGTGGCTTCGTGGCCGGCCCCGTGCAGGGAACGGTCCGTCTTGGAAATATGATTCTCGGCGCCTTGTCCGCCACCGGGAAGGATCGCCCACGGGTCTGTCTCCTGGAAACGGCCAGCGGTGACCCGGCTGCGTGGTACGCCGAACTGTACGAAGCGTTTAACGCCGCCGGCTGTGACGTCACGGAACTCAAGCTCTTCACTCAGCCCTCCGCCGACCCCGCAGAGCGACTTACGTCGTGTGACTTTGTGTGGGTCGGCGGCGGTTCGGTGGCCAATCTCCTCGCCCTCTGGCGCCTGCACGGCGTCGATCTCGCGATGCGCGAGGCGTGGGAGGGGGGCGTTATTCTCGCGGGGGTGTCCGCGGGGAGTCTCTGTTGGCACGTGGGGGGCACCACGGACTCCTTCGGACCGACCCTTCGACCGGTCACCAACGGGCTCGGGTTCCTGCCCTACGCGAACGGTGTCCACTACGACTCAGAGGCCCAGCGTCGGCCGCTGATTCAACAGCTCATGAAGGACGGGGTGCTCGGACCACTGGCCTTCTGCACCGACGACCGGGTGGGCATCTGGTACGAGGGCGTGGAACCAACCACCGTGGTCTCAGACATCGACGTGGACCCCGCCACCGGGCCGGCCGCGTATCGAACCGAACTGGTGAGTGGCGAGATCATCGAGACGCGCGTGCCCGTGGGCGAGCGCTTCGCTTAGCCCTCCGCGACCTCCACGACCACCTTGCCGCGCGGTGGTGACGCGGCGGTGAGGGCGGAGGCCTCCGTCGCTCTTGGGGCCTCGAGATCTCGCGCGGGGCCGCGCAAGGTGGCGACGGCCGAGTCCACGCCATCGATCGAAAATCGATGGGTGATGAGAAAGGACGGGCGCACCTCCTTCGCGTTCAAACGCTCCACCACCTCGGCGAAGGCCTTTCGGGTGTAGGAGAAGCTCGCCTGAATGATGACGTCGTCATTAACCAAGTCGTCGGGGGCAATCTCCACCTTCGTACCGTGGGGCGGCAGACCCAAGAGGATCACCATTCCGCCTCGGGCGCAGAGACCGAGGGCGCTCGTCACCGCCGCCGCGTTACCCGCGGCCTCGACGACCAGGTCGAACTTTTCGGCCGGTGATTCGTAGAGGAACTCCTGCGCGCCCGCTCGAAGGGCCAACTCACGCTGCTCAGCGCGTCGGCCGATCACGGTGACGCGCGAGGGGGCGAACTGTCCGACCAGGTGCGCGCAGAGCAGGGCGATCGTGCCGTCGCCCACGATGGCCACTCGCAGCCCCGAGCGAAGGGGGACGCGCGTGAGAGCTCGCCAGACCACGGCCATGGGCTCTACCAGCACCGCGTCGTTGAGATCGACGCCCTCCGCGAGACGATGGACCAAGAGCGAGGGAACGCTGACTCGTTCGCCCAGGGCGCCCGCGCGGGTGAAGCCAATCTCGTCGTAGGTAGTGCAGAGGTTGGTGTCACCTCGCCGACACTCCTCACACTGGGCGCAGGGAACGATCCCTTCGACCACCACGTGCGCCCCGGCGGGCCCGACCTCGGAGTCGCCCTCGAGCGAACCCACCCACTCGTGACCAAGGACCAACGGGTATCTCACGTACGCGGGGTCGATGGTTCCGTCGATCAGCTCCAGGTCGGTGGCGCACATCCCGACGAGCAGTGGTCGCACCACGACCTCACCAGTAGAGACCGTGGGTTCGGCCCACTCGCCGAGCGAAGTCGATCCGGGTTCTGTAACGACGAAGGCTCTCACGGTGTCGCTATGCCACGACCTTGGGGCGGACGCCGCCCAACATGGAACTCACGCGGTCGGCGTGTTCTCGAACGGTCAGGCCCAGCTGGCGGACCTCGCGCAGTGGCACGTCAACCTTGAGGCCGGTCACGCTCAGCGCCCCGGCGCACGATCCTTGATGATCGAAGAACGCCGCGCCCACGCAGAACACCCCTTCGGCCTCTTCCTCGTCGTCCAGCGCGTAGCCCTCGCTGCGAACGCGCTCTAGTTCCGTTAAGAGCGTGCCCACCTCCGTGAGGGTCTTTGGCGTGTAGCGCGTCATCCCCGCTTCACCGATGACCCGACGCACGTCACCCTCTTCTAAGTACGCGAGGATCGCCTTGCCCGCCGCCGTGGCGTGCGGTTGCTCTCGCTGCCCCAGGGGTGCGTGAAAGCGGATCGAGCCCTCGCCGTCAATACGTTCGATGAAGACGGGGTATCCCGACTCATTGGACGCCAGGCGGGCCGTCATACCCGTGGTCGATGAGAGGTCCCGCAGCGTGGGTAAGGCCAGTTCGGCGATCGAGGTCTGTTGGCCCACGAGATCACCCAAACGCAGGAGGTTCAGTCCCAGTACGTACCGCGGGCCGGGATCGACCCCGCGCAAGAGGCCCGCCGCGGAGAGCGTGCGGGCCAGGGCGAGGGCCGTGCTCTTGGCGACGCCCAAGCGATCGGAGATCTCGGTCACGCTGAGACCGCGCGCGCCGTGATCGGCGATCTCATTTAAGAGATGGGCGGCGCGGGCGACGGACTGCACCTCGTAGCGACTGTCGTGGAGATAACTTGAACTGTTCGGCACGACAGAACACTATACGCAATCTTTTCGTTAATGGGGAATAGAAACTTGACGATGCGCAGTTCACGTGCTTGGATGCATGTATCAATTCCGACACCCGTTTTGTACTGCCGAACAGAGAGTCTCGTATCCGACGCCGGGCCGACGCGGCGCGGGGCGTCACGCGACGCATCCGCGAAGAGCGGGGAGACCGTGCGCTGCTCCTCACCACGCCAGGCTCAGTGAACTGGCGCACGGGCGGGCTCTCCGATCCGATCGACGTGACCGCGAACAGTGACCCGGTCTGGGTGGTCGACTGTGACGCGGGCTCCGCGCTCATCACCAACGAGATCGAGGCTCCGCGACTGGAACATGACTTTCGCGTCAGCGCGTGGGGCTGGGACGTGATCACCGTGCCGTGGTTCGACGACGAGGCGCGGCTCACGCGAGCGAGCGAGTACGCGAACGTGGCACCGATCGAGCTCTCGAGCGACGTCGCGGGTATCGGGCGCAACGTGAGCGATGTCCTCACGAGGGCGCGCCTCGTGCTCAGCGACGCCGAGCGAGACGACCTCCGGGACTTGGGACGACTGGCGGGTACCGCCCTGGGTGTGGGGATGGACGCGTGGCGTCCCGGCGTCACCCGGGACTTCGACGTGGCCGCGGCGATTAGCGCCACGTTGGAAGCCGAGGGCGCCCGGGCCGTCTGTCTCATCGTCGGTGGCGACGAGCGTCTCAGGACGTTTCGACACCCCTTGGCCGCGGGCGAGGTGGTGAGCGACGCGCTGATGGCGGTCGTCGTGGCCAAACGCGCCGGCGTGCACGTGGCGGCGACTCGTCTTTGCACGCGAAGCGCGGATGACGAGATCGTCACCCTGATGAAGTCCCTCGGGTCCATCAATGACCAGGTTCTCGAGGCGTCACTACCCGGCGGCACGTGGGGAGACACGATGATCGCCCTGGCGCTCGCCTACGACGACGCGGGATATCGCGACGCGTGGCGCGAGCACTTTCAAGGCGGTCCCATTGGCTTTGAGCAGCGCGAGTTTGAGTTGGCCCCCACGCAAATCGACTCACCGTTTTGGTCGGTGGAACGTCGCGCCGGGACGGCGGTGGCGTGGAACCCCAGCCTGCGCGGCGGCGCCAAGATCGAAGAGACGTACCTCATTGGAGAAAATCTCGAACTACTCACCGCGACGCCGTCGTGGCCCACGGTGGAAGGTCCTCGCGGATCGCTCCGCAGCGCCGTCAAGGTTTTGTAGTTCGAGTGAAAGGATCAACATGACACAAGGTCCCGGCAGTCCTCGAGGATCGGCCGCACTGTCGCGACACGTGGGAGAGCTGGGCGCCCCGCCGACCGCCAGCCCGGCGCGTTTCCCCGACGGCGCCCATTTTCGCATTGAGATACCGAGCGTCGAAAACCCCGATGCCCTCAAGGCCGTCGTCGACGAGGCGCGCGAACGAAAGGTCCCCATCCATCGAGCCTCCCAAGGCAGCGGGGCCATGTTGCTGGCGAAGCACGAACTCGCCGAAATGGCCCAGATCGGAGCCGATGAGGGCCTCGAGATCAGCCTCTTTGTGGGTCCCCGGGAAGAGTACGGAGTGGGCGGCGCGGTGAAGTCCCCCGACGGTCTGGTTCTTTCGGGCCGGCTCCGAGGACTTCATCAGTTGCGCTACGCCATCGAAGACATTCAACGCGCGGTCGACCAAGGCATTCGTGGTTTCCTTATCGCCGACACCGGGTTGATGGAAGTTCTGAGCACCATGGTGCGGGCCGGCGAACTGCCGAGCACCATCGTGTGGAAGATCTCGGCGGTCCTCGCCCCTTCCAACCCGGTGACCTTTCGCCAGCTGATCGCTCAAGGCGGCACCACGGTGAACGTGCCGAGCGACATAACTTTGGTCGAGTTGGCGGAGATCCGCGCGCTCTGCGACGCGCCCATCGACCTCTACCTCGAGGCACCCGACGCCATGGGCGGCGTCGTTCGCGGGCACGAACTCGGCGAGATCGCGACTGTGGCCGCTCCGCTGTACGCGAAGTTCGGACTGCGCAACGCTCGGCCGGTCTATCCGGCGGGCGAACATCTGCGCGGCGACGTGGTGGGCAACGTGCGCGAAAAAGTCCGTCGAGCGCAGATCGCCCTCGAGTGGTTAGACGACTCGGCGCTCGATCTCACCATCTCCAAGACCGGGGCCGAGGGTATCGGCGTACCCGAACCATGACCTTACGAAGCGACCGGTGGGTGCGGGGCGACAATGAAGTGGCCCTCGACAGTCGCGTCGCTTTGCGCATGGGAGGGGCCCCCGTGGACGCCGACGGAGGTCGTCCGATCATCGGGATCGCCAACACCGCGAGTGACCTCAATCCCTGCAATCAACCGCTGGACCGAATGGTGCGTCCCCTGAAGGAGAGCATCGAGAAGGCCGGCGGCATCGCGGTCGAGTTCCCGGTGATGTCACTCGGCGAGGACTTGATGAAGCCGTCCTCGATGCTCTATCGCAACCTCGTCGCGATGGAACTCGAAGAGTCGCTCCGCAGCCAGCCCCTCGACGCGATCATTGTGCTGGCGGCCTGCGACAAATCCGTGCCGGGCACGTTGATGGGGGCCTTCAGCACGAACTTGCCGACGTTGCTGATGGTGTCGGGTCCGCGACCCGTCGCCCACTTCGAGGGTCGGCGCATCGGCACCGGTACCGACCTCTGGCGACTCTGGGATCAGCGTCGGGCCGGGGAGCTCTCTGACGAGCGCTGGGCCGAACTCGAGCGCGCACTAACCCTGGGAAAAGGTACCTGCAACACCATGGGAACGGCCTCCACCATGGGCGCTCTCGCCGAGACCCTCGGGCTGGCCTGGCCCGGCTCGACGACCATTCCCGCGGGCGACGGTCGACACCTGCGCATCGCGCGCCTCGTGGGCGAGCGTGCCGTGGCCTTGGCCCTCAGCGAGACGCCTCTCACCTCCCAGATCACACCGGCGTCACTCGAGAACGCGCTGGTCGTGCTGTGCGCGATTGGCGGTTCGACCAACGCCGTCATCCACCTCACGGCCATGGCCAAGCGACTGGGCTACGAGCTTTCGCTGGACGACGTCGACCGGACCTCGAGAGCCACGCCGGTGCTCGTGGACGTCGAGCCGTCGGGCGTAGCCCTCCTCGAGGACCTCGACGCCGACGGAGGATTTCCGACCCTCTTTCGCGCGCTGGGTTCGCACCTCGTGGGCGACGCGCTTCTCGCCAATGGCCGAAAGATGAACGAGGTGCAGGCGGGAGCGCAGGCGCCGAAAGGCGTCATTCACAATCTCACCGATCCCGTCGACGCGCAGGGCGCCTTTCGCGTCGTGCGCGGTAACCTCGCCCCCGACGGCGCGCTGATCAAACGCTCCGCCGCGACCAGCGCTCTCTTGAACCATCGGGGCCCGGCGTACGTCGTCACCGCTGATGACCTTGACGTTCGCACCGGCAAAGACGCACTGTGCCCCGACGACGCCGTATTAGTGCTCGCGGGAGCGGGACCCATCGGCGGACCGGGAATGCCCGAGTGGGGCATGATTCCCATTCCCGAGCCACTCTTAGAGCGCGGCGTCACCGACATGGTCCGCGTGACCGACGCGCGCATGAGCGGCACCAGCTTTGGCACCGTGTTCTTACACGTGGCCCCCGAAGGCGCCGCGGGCGGCCCACTGGGCCTGGTGCGTAATGGCGACATGATTCGCGTGGACGCCGACGGAGGCGAGATCGAGCTCGAAGTCGCTGACGAGGAGCTCGAGACCCGTCGGGCGAGTACCGCTCGCCCGCGCGCCACCGGGCGCGGCTTCACCGAGCTCTACCGGCGCCACGTCAGCCAAGCGCCCGAGGGCTGCGACTTTGATTTCTTGGTAACCCCGCGCGGCCAGGCGCCGCATCTGGAGGAGCCGGTAGTGGGAAGGTCTTGAGAAGTGCACGCTTCACGAGAGTCGGGAGTTCACAGTGAACTTCGAGATAGTTAAGGGGAGAACCACCTTGAAACGAATGGGAACCAAGGGAATCGGAGCGGTGGCGGCTGCTCTGATGGTGGCGGGGCTGTTCTACGCCGTCACACCCGCGTCCGCCAGCTCCAAAATCACCTTGACGTTGGAGCAGAACTACGGCACGGAGCAGAACGCGGTGGCCACCAAGGCGCTCATCAAGGCCTTCGAGGCGCTGCACCCCAACATCACGATCAACGACGTCGCCGAACCGGGTACCAACTACTTTCAGCAGCTCCAGTCCGACGCCATCTCGGGCAACGGACCGGACCTGGCGGTGATGTGGACGGGTATCTACGACCTCCAGTACTCGAGTCTTCTCGTCAACCTGAAGGGCAACGTGCCCGCGGCGGACCTCGCGAAGATGGAGGGACTCCAATGGGAGGCGCCGGACTTCAACACGTCACTCGGTGAGTACGTGATGCCGCTCGAGACGCAGTTCTACATCGGCTTTTACAACAAGGCCCTCTTCAAGAAGGCCGGCATCACGTCGGTCCCCACGGACTGGACCCAGCTGTTCGCCGACTGCAAGTTGCTCAAGGCCAAGGGCATCGAGCCCCTGGTGTACGGCAACGGCGGACAGGCCATCAGCACGGAGTTCTACCCCTGGTACGACATGAGCTACTTGATGATCGGTGCCCACCCGCTCGCTACCTGGAAAAACCTCTACGACGGCGTGACTCCCTGGACCTCGTCGGCCAACAAGGCCCAGCTGACGAAGTGGGCCGAGTTGGAAAAGGACGGGTACACCAACTCGGGCATCTTGACGACGACGGACAACATCACCGCCTTTGAAAAGGGCAAGGCGGCCATGTTGGTTGACGGCACCTGGGACACGGCGCAGTACACCGGGGCGATGGGCAACAACGTCGCGGCCTTCGTTCCGCCGTACTCCAACACGCCGATCAAGGGCGTGGTCGAGTACCCCGGTGACGGATTCTCCGTCATGAAGTGGTCCAAGCACAAGAAGCAGGCCTTTGAGTTCCTCGACTTCCTCACGACCACCCAGGCCGGCAACATCATCAACAAGGCGGGCCTCATTCCCGATATCAAGGGCCTGAAGACAACCAACCCGGTAAACCAGGAGATGTTGAACTTCGTCACCGTCGATCACATGACGCCCTACCCGATGATGGACAACTACGT
>Ga0181534_10000878_pt1 | contig 20770 bp, 15 predicted proteins | sample PEATcosm2014_Bin_37_FD_119758 | JGI IMG/M metagenome (GOLD analysis project Ga0181534, IMG submission 119758) | Peatland microbial communities from MTU Mesocosm Facility, Houghton, MI, USA - PEATcosm2014_Bin17_10_metaG | ecosystem: Environmental > Terrestrial > Soil > Wetlands > Peat | place... | reverse complement strand
TCTCGGCACACTTCACTATGTGCTGTATTTCGATGCGCTGGACACGCCGCAGCCCAATTTGCTGACGTTTGCCAGCAGTGCGGCTGTGGATGTTCATCCAACGCACTATGAGCCGCATGCGCACTTCCAACTACCCCTCCATGGCCGCATCTACGTGTTTGACGGCCATGACTATTACTCCCACCACCGGCGTCAGGATGTGTTCCGCAAGGGAGAATATCGGCCCAACTCGGTGCGCTACGGCTATGATCTGATGATCATGGACATTGTCGGTAATCTCTACAGGGGTGACCGGTTTCGGAAGGAAAACTGGCTGTCGTACGGAGCCCCGGTTTTCGCTCCCGCCAGCGGCAAGGTAGTCGACGCAGCCAATAACGTGCCCGAAAATGCCTATGCCGGGGGCCACGTCATTTATCCGAAAGCGGCTGGGAAACTGGATCCTGCCGGGCTGGGTAACCATGTGACGCTCGACTTCGGGCACGGTGAGTTTGGGATTTTCCTGCACATGCAGACCGGAAGCGTCAAAGTCAACAAGGGTGACACGGTCGCGCCGGGACAGCAGATTGGGGCGATCGGCTTTTCGGGGGATTCGTTCGTGCCTCACTTGCATACGATGCTCATGAGTGGTCCGGACGAGCGGACCAGCCAGGGATTGCCTTCCGACTACGAGGGTTTCAGGAGAGTCCTGGGCAGCAAGCTGGAAACCGTGGATCGGGGGCAGATTGATTCAGGCGACATCGTCGAATACACGCCGTAATCCAACATGCCATTTTTCATTCAGACCCTGCACAAATCGCTCTTTTGGATTGCCTTAGCCTCACTTGCTTGCGCCCAATCGCGGGTGCACTCCGCCGTGTGGCAACCTTCACCCGGCCATGTGCAGGTACCCATCTGGCCCGGTGAGGCACCAGACAACGTTCCCAATGCGAAGCCGGAGTCGGTCAGGGCCGACCGGCCCATCGTCACGAACGTTAGCCAGCCGACGATGACCCTGTACGCTCCTTCGGGGAGCAATACCGGCGCAGCCATAGTGGTATTTCCGGGTGGGGGTTATCTGGCACTTGCGATGGAGCTGGAGGGCACGGAGATTTGCGACTGGCTGACTTCGCATGGCATCACTTGCGTGCTGCTGAAGTATCGCGTCCCCAATTCGGGTCCGACATGGGAGGACCATCAGCGGCATTATCCGAAGGTGCAGACTGCACTTCAGGACGCGCAGCGCACCCTAGGACTGGTCCGCCAGCATGCGACGGAGTGGCATGTTGATCCACATAGGGTCGGTGTGATCGGTTTTTCCGCGGGCGGGCATTTGGTCGCCGCCGTGAGCACGCATTTCGCGCGACGGACGTACCCGCTGGTGGATGCTGCCGACAAGCTGAGTTGCAGGCCTGATTTTGCCATCGCTCTTTACCCCGGCCACCTTTGGGTGCACGAGGACGAGGATAGCGCCACCCGTAACGAGGCCGATCTGCGCTTACGATCGGACATCATCGTTCGCCGCGATACGCCACCGACCTTTCTGCTTCAAGCCGAGAACGACGAGTCGGACGGGGTTGAACAGTCACTGGCCTACTACGTCGCGCTGCTGAAGGCCGGCGTCCCAGCAGAAATGCACCTGTACGCCCAAGGTGGACATGCGTTCGGCCTGCGCTCCAACAAGCTACCCATCGGCCATTGGCCCGGGCTTGTGGAGCAGTGGTTGCACACAATCGGCGTGCTCAGCTCGCACGAAGGTGTTTGACCAAGCTGCGAGCCAATCGCAAGCCCTGATCCGGCCCCTTGCCATTGGCTGCCAGGTGTCCCCGATGAGCCGATTCACAGGTGAAGTCGACACCCATCCAGCCACCGCCCTTCCAAACGCGGCTGAAGCCCGCCTGAGCGCCTCGAGGATCAGACACATTGGCCGGCAGGCCGCCGTACCAGTCCCAACACCATTGCCTGACGTTCCCTGACATGTCGTAAAGCCCCAGCTCGTTGGGGGTTTTTCCGCCGACGGGGTGCGTCCTGTCGCGGTTTTGTTGGATACGGGGCCAGTTCCAGGCACCCGACAGGGGCTCATCGCCGGAATTTCGCCAGTACCATGCGACCTCCTCCACATCATCACTACCGCTGTATGTATAGTTGCGACTCTTGCCGCCGCCGCCCGCGGCCTATTCCCACTCCGCTTCCGTCGGCAACCGATAGCCATCGCCTTCCGGCTGGATGGTGACCAGCCACCTGATGCCATCCAGCTCACCAAACCTCGGGTCCGGCTCGTTGTGGGAGTCTTTAGTGTTCCTGTCTATCTTGTAATACGGCCGCAAACCCTCCGCGAGGCTGCGGCGGTTGCAGTACTCGATACTGTCATACCAGCTCACCATCTCCACCGGCAGGTTGGCGCCTCTGAACCGCGACGGGTTGCCGCCCATGACTGCGCCCCACTCTCTTTGAGTCACCGCGTATTTGCCGATGTAAAAATCAGCTATCGATACATGTCTCGCGAAGTAGTTGGAGCGGGTGTTTTTAAACTCGCCCCCTTTCACCAGTACAAAATCGGGAGGCACGGTGCCCGAGGCGGCGCCGGAAAACAGCAGCAGACACAACAGGACAGTGGAAAAACGACCGGCGGTGCCTGGCAACCGCCGGTCGCGATGAGTCATTCGCTCCACACCGTGGCGTTGACCTGCCCGCTGGCGCCGTTGAATGCTTCCGTCGCCAGTATCATGTAGTTGAAGTTGCCCAGCGCCATTCCCAGGCTTTCCCAGTGGCTGAAATGGTTGCCGGTGGTCACCGTGTGGTTTGAGCCGGTGGACGACCCACCCCAGGCATCCAGGTACTGTTCAAAGGTCGCAGTGCCTTCAATGGAAGGTTGATTTACCTGCAAATGCTCGTAGGTCTGATAGGTGTGACCATCGCTGGTAACACTCCCCTTGTGGGTCGCATTGGCGGTATACAAGTTCCCGAGCTCAGTGATGTAGTATTCGACGAGTGGATTGGTCGTCCATCCGTAGACGGAGATGGTGTTATAGCCATTGGCTGAACCAACATTGTAGCCGACGGTGCGATTGCCACCGGTACTCCAGCCCTTGCCGCCGACCACGTCACCCACACCAGACCAGGTGATGGCGTAGTTGCCGGGATACTGCCCCGCTCCCGGAAACGTCATCGTGGCCGATCCGCCGCTGGTAAACAGCGAGTAGAAGAATCCGCTGTTGGTACCCGTGCCGTTGTTTTGTACCGTTTGAGCAGTGGCTGACAGGGGTATGCAGCTCGCCAGGAGCGCGCCGAAACATACCGGTCGAATGCGAGACAAATCCAATTTGACTGACAGCATGGTGATCACCCCTCTTTCCTTGATGGCCTGCTTGGTCACGCGCGAAGTTATGCGCTGAGCGTTCCTTGTTAGCGCTATCAAACGCGGCCAAAGTTTAGGCGCCGCATTTGCGGAAAGTCAACACGGAGCGTACCGCGGGCAGCCGCCCGGGAACGCCGGCAACAGTCGCAGCAGACTGTCAGGACGAGCGTAGCTGTAACAGTCTGGCGAACTCGGCGGCCGAGGCAGGCTCGCTGACATAGAATCCCTGCATGGCATCGCAGGCATGCTCACGCGCAAACTCCGCCTGCGCCTGGGTCTCAACACCCTCCGCAATAACCGTCAGGCTCAGTGATTTCGCGACGGCGATGATGGCATCAGTGAGCGCCCGCGTTTGCGGCGAGTCGATGTCACGCATCAGGGACCGGTCCACCTTCAAGGTGTCAATCGGGACTTTGCGGATATTCGCCAGCGACAGATAGCTCGCGCCGAAGTTCTGGACGGCGATCCGCACTCCAGCGTGTTTGAGATCCTGGACTATTTTGAGCGACCGGGTGACCTCGCGCAGCAGCACGGCTTCGGAGACTTCGAGCTCCAGCATCCCGGGCGCCACTTGCCCGGATTGCAACGCCGCGAGAACTGTCCGCACGAGGTTCTCGTCGTAGAACTGGCAAGCGCTCAAGTTGACGGAGATACAGACGGCAGGCAGTCCGTGTGTACGCCATATGAGCTGCTGCCTGCACACCGTATCCAACATCCAATCGCCGATTGGAATGGCCAGGCGCGTCTCCTCGGCCAGGGGCAGAAACCGGCTCGGCAGGATCAGGCCGAGATCCGGATGCAGCCAGCGCAACAGCGCCTCGGCACCTGTGATGTGGCCCGAGCTCAGGTCAAATTTGGGCAGGTAGTGAACCAGCAACTCATTGCGCTCAATCGCCCGCCGCAGCTCGTTCTCCAGCATGCCGCGCTCGAGCGACTCGCTCTTGAGTTGGGCGGAGAAAAACCGGTGGATATTTCTGCCTGCCTGCTTCGCGGTGTACATTGCCGTGTCGGCGCTTTTCAACAGTGCGCGCTCGGTTTTGCCATCGTCAGGAAAGATGGCGATGCCGATGCTGGCGCCGACGCGGCGCTCCTGGCCGAGCAGAGTCACCGGCCGACTCAACGCCTGCAGGAGTGAATACGCCACGCCATCAATGATGTCCCGGTCGCAGGGCTCCTGGCACAGGACAACAAATTCATCTCCCCCCAGGCGTGCCACCGTATCCCCGCACCGCACGCACTCAGTCAGCCGGGCAGCCATTGTTTTCAGCAGCTGATCGCCGGCCTCATGACCCAGGCTGTCATTGATGAATTTGAAGTGATCGAGGTCGACAAAGAGGATGGCAAACCGGCTGGTATTGGCCTCGGCCGCGGCGCTAGCGGCACCGAGAACTTCGCTGAATCTGGCGGTTCGGCAGATCCGTCAGGCTGTCGTGAGTGGCAATGTGCCGGATGCGCTCCTCGGCCTGCTTGCGCTCCGTGATATCCACGCCGATACCGATGATGCCGATTACATTGCCGTCGCGATCCCGGAACGGCACCTTGGTGGTCGAGATCCGGCGCATCGCGCCGCTGAGCTTGTCCAGTACCAACTCTTCGCGCCCCAGCAGCGGCTGACCGGAATGCAGTATCGCCTGTTCATCGGTGAAGAAGCCCTCGGCCATGTCCGACGGAAAGAAGTCGAAATCGGTCTTGCCGATGGCCTGGGCCGTCGTCGTGCCCATCTCGCTCGCTACCAACACGTTGCAGGCGATAAAGCGGCTGTGGATGTCCTTCGCGTAGATCTTGGCCGGAATCGAGTCAATGATCGTGCGCAACAGCTCGCGTTCGCGCTCCAGCACTTCTTCCAGGCCGAGTCCCGTGTCCGAATGCGAGGACTCTTCGGCAAGATCCACCAGATAACGCACCAGGGAGGCAACCCCGACAAATTCTCCGCTGTCGTCCGTCAACGGCAGCTTCGTTGTCTGGAGCCTGCGAACTTTACCCGTCGCCGGGTCGGGCGCGTCCGCCTCGAAATGCAGGATCTGGCCGGCACGCACCGGCATCTCCGCATCATCGAGTTGCGCAGCCTGTTCAATGGGCAGGATGTCGAAGTCCGTCTTGTCGCGCAGCGCGCGCGGATCATCGACGCCAAGCAGAGTGGCGGCGGCCTTGTTGACGAGGACGTAGCGGCCGGCTACGTCCTTGACCGTGACCGCCTCCGGTAACTGATCAAACAGCCAACGGCGCAACCGGTCCTCAAAGTTCAGGCGGCTCATAGATCGGACACACCATTGAGTAGAGCGTGGATTCCCCTCAAACCTCGCGCACCCAGAGCGTCCGTGCCGCGGTGAGTATAACGGCACCGCGCGCGCTTATGTCTGAGTATTGCGTTTCGCAACTAGCTGTCTTAGAGTGATAGCGCTACCACCAGTCAGCAGTAGGGGGGACAATGCGGCTGATACTCGCGCTCGTGTCGTTACTATTGGCACTTCCCTCCTGGGCGCAGACTTCCGATGACTTCCAACGTGCCAACACCAACGTATGGGGCGCGGAATATCCACGCGTCGACTCGCAGGGCCGGGTGGAGGTTCGAATCAAGGCGCCGGAAGCAGCCAAGGTCCGCTTGAACTTCTGGAGCGGCCCGAAAGTCGACATGGTGAAGCAGCCGGATGGCTTCTGGACTGCGACCACTACTCCTCTGGCACCCGGCCTGCACTACTACACTGTGATTGTCGACGGCGCTGATGTCAGTGATCCGGGCAGCACTGCCTACTTCGGTGGCACCCGGTATGCGAGCGCGGTGGAAGTCCCCGAGCCTGGCGAAACTTATTACGCCATCAACGCGGTACCCCACGGTCAAGTCAGGGAGATCTGGTATCCCTCCAAGGTCACAGGCGGATGGCGCCACGCGTTGGTGTATCTACCTCCCGATTACGACACCCGCACCAAGACCCGCTATCCCGTTCTGTATCTTCAGCACGGCGGGGGTGAGGATGAAACGGGCTGGATACGCCAGGGCCGGGCGAATTTCATCCTGGACAACCTCGAAGCCGGTGGCCAATCCAAACCCATGATCGTGGTGATGGCCTACGGGTATGCGCAACGAGCCGGACAGCCGCCGCAGGACCTGAGCGGCAAACCGTTCGGCTCGCCCGAGATGCTCAGCGCCATTCATGACATGATCGGGGTGTTCGAAGACGATATGACTCGCGCGCTCATTCCGTTCATTGATGCGACCTTTCGGACCCTCCCGGACCGCGAGCATCGGGCGATGGCCGGGCTGTCCATGGGCGGCATGGAAACCTTTCAGATCACCCTGAATCATCTGGATCTGTTCGCCTACATCGGCGGATTCAGTGGCGCGGGCTCGTTTCTGACCGGTCGGAATCAGTTCGATCCCAAGGCTGACTTCAACGGAGTGTTTGCCGATTCAGCGGCCTTCGCCCGCAAAGTCCATTTGCTCTGGTTGGGAGTGGGTACCCATGAGCCGGAGCGGATGCGAGCGGGACTGCTGTCGCTACACAACTCGTTGGAGCAGGCGCACATCAACCACATCTGGTACGAATCGCCGGGCACCGATCATGAGTGGCAGACCTGGCGGCGGGATCTGCGCGACTTCGCGCCGAGGCTGTTTCACTGATGCGATGCATATTGCTACTGGTTCTGTCGGTTCTGCTTGGCTCGACACGAGCTCATGCACAGGTGCAAACAGAAGTGCCCGCGGTCGTGCCGGGCGCGAAGCCGGTGTCGGCGGAACACATCAAGATTCACGGGCTCGCGCTCGAAGGCAATCTGGAAGGCGACGCGGTCGACCGCGACGTGCTCGTCTTTCTTCCTCCGAGCTACGCGCGCGACAAGTCGCGCCGCTATCCGGTTGTATACGCGCTGCATGGCTACTCTATCGGCGCGGAACAGTGGTCCGGGGAGATCCATGTTCCGCAAACTATCGAAGGCGCCTTTGCGCAGGGCGCCCACGAAATGATCGTCGTGCTGCCGGATTCGAAGACCGCGCACAACGGCTCCATGTACTCGAGCTCAGTGACCACAGGAGACTTTGAGACGTTCATTGCCCGGGACGTGGTCAAATACGTGGATGCCCATTACCGCACTATTCCCGAGCGCGCGAGCCGCGGTCTCGTCGGTCATTCCATGGGCGGCTATGGAGCCACGCGGATCGGGATGAAACATGCCGATGTGTTCGGCAGCCTGTACATCATGAGCCCCTGTTGCCTGTCGGCACGTGAGGTCGGTCAAGCTCCGCAAGAGTTGGAAAAAGCGGTGGCTGCGATGAAAGCGCCCACTGACTCCGCCAGCCTGCCGTTTTTTTCCCGCGCCCAGCTGGCGACCGCGGCAGCCTGGTCGCCGAATCCCAACCATCCGCCGATGTATTTCGATTTACCGACCCAGGACGGTGTGGCGCGGCCCGACATTCTCGCGAAATGGGCGGCGAACGCGCCCCTGGCATTCTTCGATCAATACGTGAGCAACCTGCGTCAATATCGCGCTATCGCGCTGGATGTTGGCGATCAGGACGGCTTGCGTACCGATACCGGGAAGCTACACGAGGCCATGGACAGTTACGCCATCAAGAACTCGTTTGAGGTCTATCCGGGCACTCACACGAGCGCAGTCGCGGACCGATTCCAGAATCACGTCATGCCGTTTTTCAGCGCCAGTTTGTGCGAACGCGCGAGCTGTCGCTAGAGCCCAACTGCCCGGGGGATACTCGTGAATTGTCGGTCCTGGCCAACTTTTGCAGGCTGCGTCCTGCTCGTTACTTCTGCATTTGCCGATACCAACCTGCCCTTTCGCGATCCGTCCTTACCTGTCGGCACTCGCGTCAACGATCTCGTATCGCGCATGACCTTGGAGGAAAAGGCATCGCAGATGATGCATGCTGCCGCGCCAATACCCAGACTAGGGATCCCGGCATACAACTGGTGGAGTGAAGGGCTTCATGGCGTGGCCGCAACGGGCTATGCCACGGTATTTCCTCAGTCGATTGGGTTGGCGGCGACTTTCGATCCTGACCTGTTGCACGCCGACGCAAAAGTGATCGCCACCGAGTTTCGGGCCAAGTATCACGAGGAGTTGCGCACGAAGGGATATACCGGCTGGTTCCACGGACTCACCGTCTGGTCACCCAACGTCAATATCTTCCGTGACCCGCGCTGGGGGCGCGGTCAGGAAACCTACGGTGAGGACCCGTTTCTGACGGCACAGATGGGAGTGGCCTTCGTCACGGGCCTGCAGGGCGACGACCCGAAATACCTTGCGGCGCTTTCAACACCCAAGCACTTTGCCGTACACAGCGGCCCCGAATCAACTCGCCACAGTGCGGACGTCAGCGTCTCTGCTCATGATCTGGAGGACACCTACCTTCCAGCTTTCCGCGCCACCGTGCTTGCCGGCGCGGACTCCGTAATGTGTGCGTACAACTCCATCAACGGGAAGCCCGCTTGTGCCCAACCTGTGCTGTTGCAGGATCACTTGCGCAGCGCCTGGGACTTCAACGGCTACGTAGTGTCTGACTGCGGTGCGGCGAGCGATATCTTTCGCAATCACAAATACACCACCACGATGGCTGAAGGAATGGCCGCGGCCGTCAAATCCGGAATGGACCTGATCTGTACCTGGCCGGAAGCGGCGGTCAAGGAAGAAAGCGCAGCGCTCGTGGAGGCGGTTCGAAACGGCCTGTTGCCCGAAGCAGCCGTCGATCGCGCCGTCCGCCGTTTGTTCACGGCCCGAATGAAGCTCGGCATGTTCGACCCACCCGCTCAGTATTCGCAAATCCCTGCGTCAGAAAACGACACCGCAGCGCACCGGGACCTGGCCCTGCGCACCGCCCGAGAGTCGCTCGTACTTTTGAAAAACACAGGTTCGCTACTTCCGCTGGCAAGCAAGTACAAGAACATCGCCGTTGTCGGGCCCAACGCCGATAACGTCGCCGCGCTCGTCGGCAACTACAACGGCACGCCCTCTCGCCCAGTGACACTGTTGGAGGGAATTCGAAATAGATTCTCCCAAGCAACAGTGACCTACGCGCAGGGCTCGTCGCTGATCGGCGTTCCCCTCGCAGCCATCGACGCACAATTCTTGAAATCAACCTCGGGGGCGCGTGGGCTCGAGGCAGAGTACTTTCAGGGTTCGGAGTTCCACGAGCCTCGTGCCTTGCAACGTACCGATCCCGGAGTCGACTTCCGCTGGCAGGAGCAGGCTGCGCCGGAACTTCCGGGCGAATTCTCGGCGCGCTGGGCCGGCACTTTGCAGGCGCCGGTGAGTGGCGATTACGAGATTGGTTTCAGCGGCACCGGTAGTTTCCGTGTCTGGTTCAAAGACCAGCTGCTGGGCGAGTCCGCTTTCGCCGGCAGCGGCAAGACGGTCAGCCAGCACTTCCAGTTGCAAGCCGGAGTCAGCTACCCCGTCAGGATCGAATCAGCGCAGAAAGGCCCCGGCGGGCACGCCCGGCTCCTGTGGCACCGGCCCGATTCCGGCAAGGATTATACGGCTGCCGTACGCAAAGCCGACCTGATCATCGCCGTCCTCGGGCTCACGAGCGAGCTCGAAGGCGAGGAGATGCCCATCAAGATCCCTGGCTTTCAGGGCGGCGACCGCACCAGCCTCGATCTTCCCCAGGCGCAACAGCAACTGCTGACAGATCTCGCAGCCAGTGGCAAACCCGTGATCCTCGTGTTGATGAACGGCAGCGCGCTGGCCGTGAACTGGGCTGACAAACACGTGGCCGCGATACTCGAAGCCTGGTACCCGGGTGGCCAGGGTGGCACGGCGATTGCCGCGGCGCTGGCGGGCGATTTTTCACCGGCCGGCAAGCTGCCGGTCACCTTTTATCGATCCGTCGACCAACTCCCGGCTTTCGACGACTACACGATGCAAGGGCGCACTTATCGCTACTTCAGCGGCGATCCGCTCTATCCGTTTGGTTACGGTCTCACCTACACCCGCTTCGCTTTCAGCAATCTGCGATTCGACCCGGCCAACCTGGGTGCTTCCGACGATCTCAACGTGACTGTTGATGTCAGGAACATGGGAAAGAACGCCAGTGATGAAGTCGTACAGGTCTATCTCGCGCGGCCCGGCGAGGCCGGCGCGCCCATACGAGCACTCGCCGGGTTCCGCCGCATCAACCTGCAACCGGGCGAATCGAAATCGGTAGCCATCCCCATTGTGAACCGCAATCTCAGTGTCGTGGCCCCGGATGGCACGCGGCGGATCATCCCGGGTGCCGTGCGGGTTTGGGTTGGAGACGGTCAGCCCGACCTGCGCGCAGGCTTGCAGAAATCGGCCGGTGTCGCCGGAACGGTTACCCTGAGTGCAGGCTCCATCTTGCCCAACTGAGCCTATTTGTCTGAGTATATACTGCTGCGCTGTATTGAGGAAATCGCTCATGACTCTGACCTCTCCGCAAGCTGACAAGCGCAGACTGCGTTCACAGGCGTGGTTCGATAATCCCGCGAACATCGACATGACGGCGCTCTACCTCGAGCGCTATTTGAATTTCGGTATCAGCCTGGAGGAATTGCGCTCGGGCCGGCCCATCATCGGCATCGCCCAGACCGGCTCGGACCTGTCGCCCTGCAATCGCCACCATCTCGTGCTCGCGCAACGGGTCCGCGAAGGGATTCGGGAGGCCGGCGGCATTGCCATTGAATTTCCCATCCATCCGATCCAGGAAACGGGCAAGCGCCCCACGGCGGCATTGGATCGCAACCTGTCCTACCTGAGCCTCGTGGAAGTGCTCTACGGATATCCCCTGGATGGTGTCGTCCTCACCATCGGCTGTGACAAAACGACACCGGCCTGTCTCATGGCAGCCGCGACCGTGAACATTCCAGCAATCGCCCTCTCGGTCGGCCCGATGCTCAACGGCTGGCACAAAGGCGAGCGCACCGGCTCCGGCACGATTGTCTGGAAGGCCCGCCAGATGCTGGCGGCCGGCGAGATCGATGAAAAGGGGTTTATTCGTCTCGTGGCCTCCTCCGCGCCCTCCACCGGCTATTGCAACACGATGGGCACGGCCACGACCATGAACTCCCTCGCCGAGGCGCTGGGCATGCAGTTGCCGGGGTCGGCCGCTATTCCGGCGCCGCATCGCGATCGCCAGGAAATGGCCTATCACACCGGCAAGCGCATTGTCGGAATGGTCCATGAGGACCTGAAACCGTCGGACATTCTGACCCGGGATGCGTTTATCAACGCAATCGTCGTCAATTCGGCGATCGGAGGCTCGACCAACGCGCCGATCCATCTGACCGCGATTGCACGTCACATGGGCGTGAGTCTGTCACTGGATGATTGGCAGAAGCACGGGCACAAGATCCCGCTGTTGGTGAACCTGCAGCCCGCCGGCGAGTATCTGGGGGAGGACTACTACCGAGCGGGCGGTGTGCCCGCCGTCGTGGCAGAACTGATGAAGCAGAACTTGATCATTGAGGACGCATTAACGGTCAATGGTCAAACTATTGGAACCAACTGCCGCGATGCCAGCATCGAAGATGAGCGCGTCATTCGCCCCTTTGCAAACCCGCTGGTCCAGGAGGCAGGATTCATCGTGCTACGGGGCAACCTGTTTGATGCGGCGATCATGAAGACCAGCGTGATCGGGCCGGAATTTCGCGAGCGTTACTTGTCTGATCCAAACGATCCCAATGCATTTGAGGGACCGGTGGTCGTGTTCGACGGCCCGGAAGACTACCACCGCCGGATCGACGATCCCTCCTTGAATATAACGTCCCGAACGCTCCTCATCATGCGTGGAACCGGTCCGATCGGGTATCCCGGTAGCGCGGAAGTCGTGAACATGCGACCACCTGCTTACCTCATCACGGAAGGCATTCATGCTTTGCCGTGTATAGGGGATGGCAGACAATCCGGAACGAGCGGCTCACCGTCGATTCTCAATGCTGCGCCAGAAGCAGCCGCTAACGGCGGTCTCGCGTTGATACGAACGGGAGACCGAGTGCGTATAGACCTGGGCCGGGGGATCGCACAGTTGTTGATCCCGGACGCTGAGCTTCAGATGAGACGAGATTCGCTCATGCAAGCGGGAGGGTATCCGTATCCGCCTTCCCAGACTCCGTGGCAGGACATTCAGCGCCGACTGGTGGGTCAACTCGATGGCGGTGGCATTCTGGAGGGCACTGAGCGATTCCAACGCATCGCTCAGGAGCAAGGGTTACCACGCGATAATCACTGAGCTGTATGACCCAACAATCTCGTCGAGAATTCCTAGGTGGCACGGGCGCCATTGCATTGGGCTTGTGTCTCGATTCCCGCGCCGATGCAGGATTGGTCACGGACTCGACGCGGCCCGCCGCGGAATCACTGCGCCCGTTCCCGTTGAGTGCGGTGAGCCTGGGTTCAGGACCGTTCCGGGAGCAGGCGCAAATCAATGACCGATACCTCGACTCACTGAACCATGAGCGTCTGCTGCATTCATTCCGACTGACGGCTGGAATCTCGTCGAGTGCAACACCATACGGCGGCTGGGAAGAACCCAAGTGCGAGCTTCGCGGTCACTTCGCAGGTGGCCATTCGTTATCCGCCCTGGCTCTCGCCGGAGCTTCCGGCAACAGCGACCTGCGGCGTAAAGGCCACCGGTTGGTGGCCGAACTGGCGCAGTGTCAGAAGCGGATCGGCACGGGCTATCTGAGCGCCTACCCGGAGGATCTGTTTGAGGGTCTCGCACAGGGTAAACCGGTGTGGGCGCCCTTCTATACCTATCACAAGATCCTGGCCGGCCTGCTCGACATGCACTCGCTGGCTGACGACGCCGCTGCGCTTGCTGTCGCCGAGGGGATGGCCCGCTGGGCTGGGGATTATTTCACGGGAATGAGCGTCGAATCGCGCCAGCGCATACTCCGTACGGAATACGGTGGCATGAACGAATCGCTCGTCAATCTGGCGGCCATCACTCAAAAGCAACGCTACCTCGACACCGCTCGCCTGTTTGAGCAACCGGCAATTCTCGACCCGTTGGCGGCGCGCCGTGACGACTTGCAGGGCCTGCATGCCAACACCAATATCCCGAAAATTATCGGCGCTGCGCGCATGTACGAGGTCACTGGCGAGCGCCGCTACCGCCAGATCGCGGAGTACTTTCTCGAGGAAGTGGTCACTGCCCGTAACTATGCGATTGGCAATACCAGTGAGGACGAGCACTGGAAAACACCTCCCGGGCAGCTGCAGGGGACCTTGGGATGGAGAAACGCTGAGTGCTGCGTAGCCTACAACCTGATGAAACTCCAAAGGTTGGTTTTCAGCTGGACGGCACAATCACGGTGGATGGACGAATACGAGCGCGCACTCTTCAACTGCCGATTGGGTACCCAGGATGCGCACGGTCTGAAGCAGTATTTCTTCCCGCTTGCTGCGGGCTATTGGCGAGCCTATAACTCCGCCGAAGATTCCTTCTGGTGTTGCACAGGCACAGGCGCTGAAGAATTCGCGAAGCTGACTGACACGATATTTTTCCATCGCGGCGCTGACGTTTACGTCAACCAGTTCATAGCCTCGACACTCGAATGGAAGCAGGAAGGCCTCACACTGGAACAACGCACTCAGTTCCCAACTGAGCCGGGTACTACCCTCAAAGTAATTGCCTCGCCCCCTACCCTGCGAACGATTCACATTCGCGTACCTGCCTGGACCGCGGGCCGCGCGGAAGTCAGGCTCAACGGTCGTGCCCTGGAAGCGCTTGCGGATCCGGGATCCTATGTGTCCATCAGACGTGTCTGGCGCCCCGGCGATACGTTAGCGATTCAACTTCCCATGGAACTGCGGACCGAGAGCTTACCCGGCGACGAATCGGTGAATGCTGTGTTGTTCGGCCCGTTGGTCCTGGCTGCCAACCTGGGAGCCGGTCCAACCGATGACGCCTATCGCGTGGTTCACGGCAGGCCTACTGAGCCTGAAAATCTGCCACCCGCCGCTCAACTTCCAACGGGTGGTGGCAAGGATGCATGGGTGGAGCGAACCTCAAAAACCGACTTGCGCTTTCGGGCGAACGGCGCTGCAGAGCAACATGACTTGCTGCCGCTCTGTGAGATCAGCAACCAGCGCTACTCCGTATACTGGCAAACCAAGTCAACGTAATCACGTGAAACTACTGCGTAGTGACCACCGTCACTGAGGCCGGAGGCAGTGTCAGCGTCATTCGGCCTGCCTTGACCGGGACGGTGATTCTTCTTGGAACCACTGTCTTGGGTGAATCGAAGGTATTTACAGCATCGACCTTTGCGGCTGCGAGAGTTTCACCTGCCGCTGATGTTGCGGACACTTTGCCGAGATCGATCGCGACGGTCGCGGGTTGCCTGGCATCTACGTTGGTGAGCGCCACGGCGATCTTCCCATCCTGCGTCTTCGCTGCAATCACATCGACACGCGGCAGCTTGAATTCCCCGACGCTATAGCTGCCAGCATCGTATTTGACAGGCAGCGTCGCAGCGTCCTGGAATGGAACATACAGGCGGAACACATGATACGTCGGAGTCAGAACCATCCTGGGTCCGTCGGTCAGAATCATGGCCTGCAGAACATTCACCATCTGCGCGATATTCGCGTTGCGCACCCGATCGGCATGCCGGCTGAAAATGTTCAGATTCAAAGCGGCGAGTACCGCATCACGTTGGGAATTCTGTTGCTGTAGAAAGCCGGCGGTGGACCCCTTGGTCGGGGCGAGCCACGCGCCCCACTCATCCACGACCAGCGAAATTTTCTTCTGCGGGTCGTACTGGTCCATGATCGCGGCATTCTTGCGGATCAAATCCTCCATCTTCAAAGTCTCCACCAGGGACTTTGCGTAATCCGACTCGCCGAAATCGGTGGCGGGCCAACTCGGCGGCCACTTTCCCACGGTGTAGGAATGCAGCGACAGGCCCTCGAGGTCCCAGTCCCAGTCGGCGTTGTCCTTCCAGAGTTTCATGACCGTGTCCGTGTAGTCCTCGGTCTTCGGGCCTCCCGGTCCGACCGCCACCCGCTGCATGGGCTGCTCTTTGTTCCAGTTGTGCACGAAGCGGGCGTACAACTTCAGCTGGAAACTGTACTCCGCCGCGCTCATGTGCCCACCGCAATCCCAACTCTCGTTACCCAACCCCAGCATGGCGACCCGGTACGGAGCCGGATGTCCGTTGGCCGCACGTTGCTTCCCCCAGGCCGAGTCCGCACGGGCCGTCATGTACTGCATCCAGTCGGCCGCCTCTTTGACGGTGCCCGACCCAATGTTGACGGAGATGTAGGCTTCGGTGCCGATCTGCTGGGCGAAGTCCATGAATTCGTCGGTACCGAACTCATTGGACTCGAGGACACCGCCCCAGTTGTAGTTGGGCTGCGGGCGACGGACGGCGGCGGGACCGATTCCATCCTGCCAGTGATATTCATCTGCAAAACATCCGCCCGGCCAGCGGACTATCGGCACGTGCAGATCCTTCAACGCGGCCACTACATCGTTACGAATGCCGCGGGTGTTGGGAATGGAGGAGTCCCGACCCACCCAGATGCCGCCATACAATCCGGTGCCCAGATCTTCGGCGAACTGTCCAAATACGTGCCGGTCCAGCTTGGGACCCGGATTGGCGGTATCGACGCCAACTTCGACTGCATCGCGCGCCCAGGCAGATCCTACGAACAACACCGTAGCCAACAGGGCGGCAGCAGCTCGCATAGTGAATTTTCCAGTGAAAGTCATACTTCAGGCCTGCCGGGACGTGCGCCCCACAGCGCATAGAACAAGACGTAGAGCTCGCATGCCACCGTCAACAGGAACGATGACTGTAAACCGAATGCGTCAGCGATCTGCCCCTGCACGACGACCAACGCGCCGCCGGCGATGGCCATGATCAACAACCCCGAGCCCTCCTCCGTCAGGGGCCCGAGACCGCGGATACCTAACGTGAAGATGGTGGGGAACATGATGGAGTGGAACAATCCAACCGAGATCAATGCCCACATCGCAAGGGAGCCCGTGCCGAAACTGGCTATGAGCATCACCGCGGCGGCTCCAATACTGGCGTATGCCAGCACGCGTTCGGGAGGAGTCGTACGCATCAGCCAGCTGCCCGCGAAACGGCCGACCATCATTCCGCCCCATAGCAGGAACAGATAGTGAGAAGCCTGCTCGTGCGTCAGATTCCCGATGTTGGGTTGAGAAACGAAGTTGATGAACAGATTCGAGACGCCGATTTCCGCTATCAGGTAAATGAAGATCGCGGGCACGCCCCAAACCAGGCTGCGGTGGCGCCATAAGGAGTGCTTCTTGCGTTCGAGTCTATCCGCTACCCGTGACATCCCCATGGCCGGCAGCGGGAAGCGGCTGATGATGACTGCCAGCACAACCAACACGCCGGCAACGATCGCGTAAGGCAGTTGCACCGCCTGCGCATCGGACAAGCGCTCGGCAGCGGTCAATACGTGGCCGCTGTCCATCGAGGTCCCGGACACGGACCGGCCGAGGATCAGATAGCCACCGAAAAGAGGCGCCAGCGTGGTACCCAGGGAGTTGAAGGCCTGCACCAGGTTCAGGCGCGATGAGGCGGTTTCCGGGCGGCCAACGACTGCGACATAGGGATTGGCGGCCACCTGCAGGAGCGTGATTCCGCTTGCTATCACAAAAAGCGCGGTGAGAGCGACAGCATAGGAGGGCATACGCGCCGCGGGAATCATCACGAGCGCTCCGACTGCCATGATGAGCAATCCCACCACGATCGCACGCTGATATCCGATGCGCTCGATCAGCCACGCGGAGGGCAGCGAGGCGAAGAAATACGCTATGAACCACACCGACTCGAGCAACGTCGTTTGTGTGTAACTGAGCGAAAAGACAGCACGCAGGTGGGGCAACAACGTGTTGTTGATGACGGTGGTGAAGCCCCAGATGAAAAAGAGGCTGGCCAGCAACGACAACGCCGGACCATACCGTGCCTGCACGGAAGCAGGCTGGGCCTGCGGCACACTTCGGGCCACCTCGATCATTTGCTGCCCCCTCCTCTAATTGTCTGAGTATATACTGAGCTTCCGACTTGATGAAAGCTCGCGCGGGACCGTATAAGATGGCCTGGCGCGGTTTCGCGCACCCAACACTTGGAAGAGCATGCCAGGATCGCCGCCGCCGGCCGACCGACCCGCCAGGTCCTTACGCCTGCACGGGACGATTGCCCGCAAGCTCGGCATTGCCATCGTCTCCGGGAAATACGCGCCCGGTGATCTGTTGGACAGCGAGATCGAGGCCAGCGAGCAGCATGAGGTCTCGCGGTCGGCCTATCGTGAGGCGGTCAGAATCCTGGCTGCGAAGGGACTCGTGGATGCGCGCCCCAAGATCGGCACGCGAATCAATCCGCAATCCAAATGGGCTCTCCTGGACCCGGACGTGCTGGAATGGACGTTCGAATCCGAACCGGATCTCGTCCTGCTCAATAGCCTGTTTGAATTGAGAAATGTGGTGGAATCCGCGGCAGCAGGCCTGGCCGCCACGCGCCGGACAACCGCTCACCTGGAGGCTATGCGCGCGGCCCTGGACGGCATGGCGGCACACACGCTCGCAACTCCCGCAGGGCGGCAGGCCGACCTGGAGTTCCACACTACGCTGCTGGATGCGACCGACAATCCGTTCATCATCTCACTGACCAGTGGAGTGAGCGCGGCGATCCGCACGACCACTATCTTCAAGCAGCGCAAACGGCCTCTACGGCGCGATCCCATGCCGGACCACCTGAAAGTGTTTGCGGCCATTGTGGCGAAGGATGCGGCGAAAGCACAAAAGGCCATGAGCGAGCTCATTGAGCTGGCGCGATTGGATACCCCAAGCTCACGCAGGAGTGAGCAGCGTCGGGCTGTGTAGCACCCGTCTAAAGCCTCGGCGCCGCAAGCATCAGACCTGTTGTTGGAATTGACGTTGTAGCGTTGCTCAGCCCGTTCGTCCTGGAAGCTGACAACGGCTGTCCGGGAAGCGTACGCCAGACGTTTTGTCGTCGCGTGAATTTCTTTATTTATCAGCTGTTTATGGGCTGGCACGGCTCTTGGATAGGGTCTTCGTACCGCCTGGTACTGGAGACTGATATGACACGTTCAACCAAGACCGCCACGTTACTGTTACCCGCTGGCCTGTGTGCCTTGACCATTGCGCATGCACAGGCCCCGTTGTACGACCCTGCTCAACTGCCGAGCATCACGGGACAGGTTCAGCAATTCACACTCACACCCCGCGGCGATATCGACGGGGTAATCCTGAGCGACGGCACTGAAGTAAAGACACCACCGGGTCTCTCCACTTCGGTTGCGTACTCAGTCAAACCCGGCGACACCGTGATCATTCACGGTCTGCGAGCCGCGGCCATCCCGTTGGTGCAGGCTGTTTCGATCACCGATAGCACCAGCGGCAAAACGATTGTCGAGTCCGATCCAGGCCCGGGACCAGGACCAGGACCCGGTCCGCGGCCGCCTGGACCTCGTGGTGTTGGATTGAGCCAGGCCGCTGCACAGGGCACGGTTCGTATGACTGTTCATGGCCCTCGTGGCGAAGTCAACGGAGTGCTGCTCAACGATGGGACTGTCCTGCGACTTCCGCCGGACGCCGCTGTCAACCTCGCCTCGCTGCTGCAACCCGGCAAAACCATAGTTGCCCAGGGAGACGGCGTAACCAATGCAATGGGCAAAGTGCTCGAGGTTCGAGAAATCGGGGCTTCGCGTGACTCTCTCACGCCGGTGATTGCCGGCCCGCCCCCGCCTCCTGGCGCTCGCTGATTACAACAACTGGCTTTCCGTCCACTCAACCGAGGGTAACTAGCATGGATAACATCCGAGCGGCCTGGCTATATCCCATCATCCTGGCGGCAGGGGCGCTGCAGGCGTGGGGACCTCCAATGAACAATGCGCTTCGCAAAGCGTTGATCAATCCATGGCTCAGCAGTGTCGTCTCGTTCGTACCCATTGTCGCCTTCCTCGGCGTGGTGATGCTGTGTTTACCCCGGCCGTTGCCCACCGTGAGCAGTGTTTCTCAGATGCCCTGGTGGGCACCGCTCGGCGGGGTGATTGGTGCGTTCGCGGTGGTGGCAGGGCTTCTCTTTGTGTCCAAGGTGGGCGCCGGGGCCTTTGCCGGACTGACCATCACGGCGAATATTCTGATGTCGCTGGTCATCGACCACTACGGTCTGTTCGGTATGCAGGTCCATTCACTGAACCTGCCCCGATTCGCCGGCGCAGGATTGATGGTGGCCGGCATTGCGCTCATTTCGCGATTTTGACAGCTGCGAAGGATTAAGCTGTCACCCATGTTGCGATCTCTGCAAGCCCGACTGCTGGCATTGTTGATACTGCTGGTGGTCGCGACCGTCGCTGCAGGCGTATTGATGGTTGATCTGTTCCGCCAGTCCGCGACCGCCCGTGTCGGGCAGGCCGACGCGCAGATTGGCCGGGCTTGTGACGCGATCGCAGACGCATACCGCTTCTACATAACCGGTTGGCACCGCGACCGACCGGCGATGGAGGATGAGGCTTTCCGAGCGGGTCTAACGAGTGTGGTGCAAACAGCTCTGCAACGACATGTAGGCGTTGAAGGTGGAATCTGGCAGGGCAACACAGGCTCTCTGGCATACGCATATCCAACTTACGAGGGATCAGGCCCCAAGACCGATGTGCCGCAAGCCGAGTTGCCGCGCATTCGTGAGGTCAATCGGATGGTCAGTGGTGCTGACAGGCCCCACAGCAGTCGCTATGCAACGCCTTCACAGGCACTTTTAATCACTGCCTGTCCGTTGCAGGGGCCGATTCCTGAGCTCACCGCATGGACCATGACACGCCTCGTGACCTTTGCGGGTCGAGCGTACGGGCAGCTCATGGGTGGATTGGCTGTGTTGTTGGCGACTGTACTGCTGGCATCGGTACTCCTGATTCGCTTGGCCCTCACCTGGTCCCGACATGTGTCACGAATCGAGGCGACCCTGACCTCGCACGACGTGGCCGAGCTGCCGAAACTGCAACTCACGGGAGAGCGTGAGCTCGACCGTATCGTCGTTGCACTGAACGACGCAGGCGAGCGATTGCTCGAGGCACGACGGCGGGCGGAGAAGCTTGCCCGAGAAGTGGCCACCAGTGAGCGACTCGCCGCCATCGGCCGGGTGTCGGCTGGGGTCGCTCACGAGATCCGCAATCCCCTTGCGGCGATGCGGCTGAAGGCCGAAAACGCGTTGCTGCATGGGAGCGAACGCTACCGTGATGCGTTATCAGTGATACTCGCTCAAATAGAGCGCCTGGACACACTTCTGCGGCGGCTGCTGGACGTCACAGAGCCGGAGAAGCCTCGACCGGAACGACTGCTTTTGGCTGGGTTCCTCAAAAGCTGTTTGCACGCTCACAGCGAGGTTGCGACGGCGCACGGACTTCAGCTCGAGAGCGAGTCGTTGGTCGAGCGTGCGACGCTCGATCCTGAACTCATGCGCCGCGCTCTGG
>Ga0181534_10000877_pt1 | contig 20773 bp, 29 predicted proteins | sample PEATcosm2014_Bin_37_FD_119758 | JGI IMG/M metagenome (GOLD analysis project Ga0181534, IMG submission 119758) | Peatland microbial communities from MTU Mesocosm Facility, Houghton, MI, USA - PEATcosm2014_Bin17_10_metaG | ecosystem: Environmental > Terrestrial > Soil > Wetlands > Peat | place... | reverse complement strand
GTCAGGAAATAATAACAAGTCGACACTCCAAGGCCGAAGACGGGACCGGCGGATGCGAGCGGGTCGACTCCAAATTTCAATTGCACTACAGCGTTCGCCAGTCCAAGCAAAAACATGACGAGGAGGAAGCACAGCGTATCTAGGAGGAAATTGGCAAAACGTCTCAACCGAGGGGCCAGCTTCAGATGCGGGTCAACAAAGTCCGCTGGGTCGCGAGTTGCATTCAGCACACCTACACTGGGAGCGTATGGATTGCGCTCCTCGGAAGCTATCACTTGTGCCCCACCCTCGGACGGCTGACTCATGAGACTTCTCCCTGTGAGGAATGTATTATGTTTATAAATTGCGTAAGTGCAGTGATTATCTGACATTCGTTAATCGGCCGCCACTGCCTCAGTCACTAGTTTCCGCTTTGTATTCGAAAACTAGCAACAGGGCTGAACCATCCGTGAAATCCGTCGACCTGCCTTCGCCCGCTCCGTTTCCCGAATCACTGCCCACATCGGCACGTCCAATTCGTGACAATTCTCCCGAGATCCCATGTCGCAAACTATCGGTGCGACGACCGCACATGCGACGCAGACAACGATGAATACATCCAGCATCGCGCCTAGAATCATGCGTCGAATGCCGCCAGCGCGTCGCTCCGGATGAAGTCGCCAAAACGCGTGCGCCCGTTCGCGATAGCTCCGCGACACCAGATATCGCAATGCTTTGAAGCCATGGACCATCCACGACCAGATAGCATTGCCGAGCGCCGCTCGAGGATCATCCGCATTCACTCCCTTTGACTTTATCGACACCGGGCCCATCTCGCGGGTCGGAGCCGATTCGTAATCGATATCGCGTTAGGAGGTCCCACTCACTACTCCGCCTCTCAACCTAACTCTCGACTAACGCGCGCTCCTGTTTCGTCCATCCGATGATTTCGTTCATCTTCTTGCTGCTGGGCTGCATGTCAGCGTCAACGCGCAGACGCTGGGACCAAAATTGGACATTCCATTCCTGGCGCGCAAGGTTCGAATCGAACACTCTAATTCGATCATCTCGATTGAGGCCGTAGGCATCAATCAGACAGCGCACCTGCGCAGCTTGAACCTCCACCGGCTGTCGCTCGCCTTTCGAGGATATGCACCAGGTCCAACCATGTATCCCAGATCCCACACAGGCTCTCCCGGACGCTCGATTAAGTGGGATCTGTCCGGTGCTGCCCTAACGATCTGGATCACGCGACACTGGAGTGCCGACGAGGTGATCTGCGCGGCCGTGGACGTGTTGCGGCGGTCACCCCACGTCCCCCCCCCCCGGAACATCCTGATTCCCTCTTCAACCCGCGCCGTTAGAACCTCGCCGAACACTCGGGATTTGGGCGCGCAGGGCCGGACGCGGATCGATTCCCCGATCGCCTCGGCCGACGGACCGTTTACAACCTAGGGCCAAATGAAAACACCGGGCGGGCTCATAGTGCCCCGGTCCTTCGCGGCGATCTGCTGTTCGGTGATTCATTAAGGCTCATCGAGGCCAAGCTCCCTTAACATTGCTGAAACGACGCACAGGTGTGGAGCTTGTTGCCATTTCAGGCCCGGGCACCATTAGCCCCATCTCGCGCCTCTCTGTGGGTATTGCACCCGGTGAGACCACAGGTGCAATATTTCCAGACTCCGCACTTCGGACTTCGATCTGATGGAGATATGAAAAGGGTCACCTTGAAACTAAAGCTGCTGGGGGTCTTGGTGTTCTTGGCCGCTCTGAACGGGCTATCAGCAGCGAACGAGCCGACGGCCGCGGCAACGGCGGTGCCATTTGAGCGTATTCCGGCACAACTAACATTGACCACTGAAGGTAACGAATTCCTGGTCATCCGCACGGAAGCTGAATTAAAAAGGATGTGGGAGACGCATACCCGCTCTACCTACTCCAACCCAGCGTACATGTCCGCCCCGAATCTGCCAGGCCCTGCGCCACAGCCGCCTCCTCAGGTCGACTTCAACAAAAGCGTTCTGGTTGCCTTCCTAGGCGGCTTCTCCGCCTGTGAGCCATATCGAATCACCCGAGTATTGGAACTTCCTGACCGAATTACCGTGGAGGTGACTCATCAGGAAGCCGGCAGCGGCTGCGTTTGCACCACAAACTTTGCTCCCTCCATCGAAATCGCCCGAATTCCGCGCACTAACAAGCCAATCAGCTATGTCGTCGAGACCGATCATACCGAGTGTCGATGAATAGGGGCCAACTCCACCCCTTCCTCGCCCCGAATTCGATCCAACCGATATTCACCTCGGCGAACAGTCCACACTCAAGCAGGCGGCACCCGCCACGGATCGAAAAATGCCCCGATGGGCCTCGACCGACGGACCGCTCACAACCCCGGACCGCCCATGGGCCTCTGCAACGCATCGAAACTCGGGACTCCAATCCAACCGGCGATTACGGTTACGCGCCAACCTCTATTACAATGCGGCAGGTACTAAGGACCTTTTCAGTGGTTTTCTGTTTTCCCTGTTGAACCACGAACCGAATGACGCACATGCGAGCTGTTCAACGTATGAACGAGATCGATAGGGTATTTGAGGTCACTTTTGCCCGTTGGCGGCGCAAGCTCGGAGATTCCAACTTGGAATCTGCATGGCGTCGTGCCAGCAACTCCATCTCGGGTGGATTCTGTTCCCGACCGCAGCGATTATCATCCCCTGCTCACCCACATCCGCTTCCGGGCGCGCAGCGCCGGCCGGGGACCGACTCCCCCATCGCCTCGAGACGTCAGTGAAACCACTTAGAGACCGCACGCATGAACCAACTCTGTTGCGGATAGAAACTGAAACCACTGAACTGACGACTGTCATCAGGCGATCGCTCGGAGACATGCGATATCCACATCTTTGAGCGCGCGGTTGCACTAACATGAGCCTCCGCGAGCTCCGTCAACATCACATCAAACAGCGCCGAACGATCGATAGATTCAATGGCGACCGCCTCCACTGCACGGTTGGCATAGAATCCCCACCCGGACTCCTTGACCGTCAAAAAGACCCTCAAAGTGGATGCCTTCCACCATGACTAGGAATCTCACGAAACTCCCCTGAGTCTCATTCGCGCATTCATCCAAGGTAACTCAGTATCAATCGCACTGCGACCGATGGTCAGATCCGGAACTTCCCGCTCGATCAACAAGCCCCACGGCGCAACGCGCTCTTGAGTGCGGATATCATCTGATCTTTCCTAGTCCCACCTCCCACTCCGGGCGCGCCGCGCCGGCCCTGGATCGACTCTCCGAGCGCCTCGACCGAGAGACCTCTCGAGACCCAAAGCGGACAACGCAGGATCAGAAAAGGCCGCCCAGGTTGGCCCAAAAGTCCAGCTCTCTGACAACGTATTCCGCGACGGCTTGCTCAACAGATGGAAAGCTCACTACCGAATCGACGATGCCGACGCGACCGATGTCGAGACCCGAGAGATACCATCCGCCAATAGTACGCTTATCCTCAGAATACTGGGCCCACTCCTCCATTAAATGCGGATGTCTTCTCAACATCGGCATGAGTTCCGTTGGCCCAAACTTGCTTCGCAGTTTCTTGTAGCGCGTTTCCAGAAGCGCGTTGCGCATTGACACTCCCGCACCTCGATGCGAGGTCTCATGCCCAATCCGGAGAATCCCAAGTAGATCCCGTTCTGTTGCACCCATGCAAATGATGATAGCAGCTTCGTGAAAGTCCGATTCCTGGCCGACTGCGGACTCTGACGTCCCGCCGCCCTCTCCGACCGGATCGCCCCAGAGGATCGAGATCCGTGCATCGGAGTAGTCTACATTGAGGACACCGGTGTGGGATCTGAAACGTCAGTCCATACGATGCAAATCGTCTCCCGCCAGCCCAATAATTTCGACTCGAATGACACCGTTCGCAGCGGATGAAAGACATCGCCACTGAACTGAGGGCGGCCAGGGCAAACACCCCAGGGCTCGTTCCAGACTCGCATAGCAGGAAGAGCCAACTGCACAGGAACACCCTGAGCACCACACCGGCTTTCACACGAACAAACGAGCATTTTGGACCGAAGCGCCGGGGCCCGAGCGGGCAGTGTATAACGCACCAGACTGCGATGCCGTTCGGGTGTGTCTGGGCTACACTGTCATTAGTCGCCTCTTGCCATCATCGCCACGACTCCTATTTGGCATCGCTATTCAAACCCTGCCAGTGGGGGTCCGTCTGGCGATGCGGCGATATAACCGAACGGCTTTCCATAGATCGTGACACACCGCGCGAAGTATCGTTGGTTCTCACGCAGGCTGCCGATCACTGAGAACCATCCTTGCTCGGTATTGCTATCGACGATAATCGGAACGAAGGGCAGGATTCCGGGAGTAACGTTCGTGATTTCAAAGTGGTAGCACTGCACGTGAAGTCTATGAATCCCCGGTGCGACCCTGACTAGTGCGCCAAATGACGGCGTCTCTTTCCCATCAACCATGGGGAATCTTGCGAATGCGGATAAGCCCCCTTGATTCACGAGATACGCCGCTGCAGACTTTGAAGGTGGAGGTTCGTATCTGTTAGGCGCGGTTGCACACGCCGCCATCACAGCGGCGAGGCACAGTAGAATGCTTGTGCAAAACTCGTTTGCGAAACCGACTGAGTCCACGCTGGGAAGTTCGTCTCTGTGCGGCATGCGATTACGGTGAACGTGACCGCATGCGGGAGCAAATCGGCGAGCCGACTGGTTGATTGATGCCTCTCATCATGTTGCCGTCCCTTGACTCTGTGCGGGCACACTGCAAAGTCGTGTGTCTATTTTGATGCGACACTCTTCCCTCGTCTGTCTTGCCTGAGGAGTGTTTGCGCCTGATCCCCAGCGGTACCGACATGGCTCCTCATCTGACTGTTTGGGTACTACGTTTGCATCATCCTCCGTTCCCCGCCCGGGGTCGACTCGAACTGCTCGACCTCCCCAGCCGCTCGGTCCGACCGGATCGCCCCAGAGATCCCGAAACTCGGGCGCACAGAGAGCACCCAGCAGCGGCGACGGGATACGCAGCCCGCAGTGGACCCGTCAATCCGTCGGGTTCCCATCCGACGCACCGGACCGACCATCGATCAAGAAAACGAGATCGACTGCGTGCGAGTTCCATGAAGATCACGCCATCCAACTGCGTCGGTGAGCATTCCCGCCCGATCGCGTGAGCACAGGGGTCCGTGACAGCTACTGAACCGGTCCCTGTGTTGTGCCGGTTAAACCGGGCCTCGGGTTGTCTAAGTGCTGCAGCAAGCTGTCGCGCAGCCTCCTGTACAGATGCTGCTGCTCGCCGTGCCCCGCGCCGCTCAAGGCATCCGCAATATGGGTCACGGTTTCGGCCAGGAGTTGCCCCCAGATTTCGACGTGACCTCCGAAGGCCTCAAAGGCGATAGAGACCTGAAGATCCTCCCCGACTACCCAGCCGCGGAGTAACTCGACAGCGTCTGGATTCTCAATGGCTTCGTCGGGTGGCGGAAGGGGTTTCATCGGGTGGCTCTCGTAGGATGTGGATCACGATGTCCATTGTGGCGTGAGGGCTGAGCTACGTCTCTCGTGTGAGTCATCATGAGGCAACGACTCAATATCCACATCGATGTCATCCGGCGGCGGATCCTCTTACTGTACCACCGCCCAGTCGGTCGCCACCGCTCCCTCAAACCCATCACACTCCTCGAGTTCCGCAATCTGCCTAACGTAAGGACTCTAGGAACCGCGTTCTTGTGGCGAGCTTCCTCATGGGTTAGGTCCGACACGGCAATCAACGGTAGTGGAAGCTTGCACAACGTAACCGGCCGGCCAACTCCGAGGAACTCATCTCGAGTCGCCGGCGGTATACGCTGGCGATATGATGCGGGGTCGGGACTCAGCGAACAAGCCACGATCAGAGCGCAGGCCATACCCGTTGTCGGACTCTAAAAGAATTTACACAACCGCCTTCGAAGGCGCACTGGGCGAGCTGGGGTTCCTCAGGCGTTACGGCCTATTCGTTCGAACTCTCTCGCAGGGGAACACGGGCACCTTGGGGCTCACGACAACGCTTCTGCGGGATGGGCCCGTGCACGTGTTTGCGGTGGCTTGGGTTCGACATTCCGAGATATACGACAGGGGCGTGGAGCTGGGCGCTTACCCGGAATCGAAGACAAATGGAACGCTCTCTGTACCGCTACAGTACTTGGATCCTGCAGGCGAGGCCGGCAACTACCAACTCGACCGATCCGGCATAGGCAGCGAAGCGGAGATCGCGCGGTTGAGGGAGGACGTCGTCCGGCTGGCCCTTCCATTTTACGAGCGACTCAGCACACCCGAGCTGGCTCTTGAGGAGATTCGAGCTCGCAGTTTCAGGTTGCTGAACAATGTGCCGAGTTTCGTCCCGGTTGCGATGCTGCTGTCTGGAGACGTCGTGGGGGCTTTGGATAGCGCGAAGACATTCCTTGCTTCCATGGACGCGCGCCGTGGAAGTGGCAGGCAGTATCAGCAGTTCGTAGACAAGCTCGCCGCGGCTACACGTCATTGAAGGGGTTTGGCTGCGCGTGCTCGGGTAGATAGATCTCCGCTCTGGACGTGTTGACTGCTCACCGCCGGAAGTGGCGTTCGTGGGGAATGAGAGGTCCCCCCGTGCAGGTTTAGCGTGGCGGCACGAGGTTATCAGTCGATCAGGTGGGCCTTGCGAGGAGCGCGCCACGGCTCGGACGTTCCGAGGCAGTAGCGCCTCGAGCGCTTCCACGGTATCAGCGGCAGGCAGATTCGCGAGAGGTAGTTCCTATATGCATATGGCTCGAGGCCGTTGGCGCGGGCGGAACTCACGAGAGAGAACAGATTGGCGCTGGCCCGTGCGCCGAGCGGGTTGTTCGCAAAGAGCCAAACACGGCGTCCCGAGAAAATGGCCGGATCTCGTTCTCGGCAGCGTTGTTATGTATCGGCACTTCGCTGTGCTCGAGGTGCGCATGACCCACACGAGAGAATGAAAGAAAATGGCGATGGCCTACCGCCCGAACCGCCCGATGCCTTCCGATCCGCCCTCGTAATCCATAGCCGAGGTAGCCTGCTGCTCAGATCTGAACGCGTCCGGTGACATAGTCCTTCAGGCCGTTGAACTTCCCGATATCAACATAGTTCATAAACTTTCTCGCCGGATGCGCCCCCCACACGTCTTTTTTTACGCTGTCCAACAAGGACGCTTCGCTCGTCGGCAGCGACTCGAGCAAACCCACCAGAGCGTCGCAGAAGGCCACGACGGCAGCTTTGAAATCGCCCTGACCGGGAATATAGCGTGCGCTGAGTAACTCGGGAAAATTGACAATCAGAGAGGTCGCCGCCCAGGCGTGCACGCTCGCGTGCCCGGGATATCGCTGTGACCACGCCTGCTCGAATCCTGCATGAATGACTCCGATGGATCCCTTCACTGCACAATCCCCCCACGGCCGACGATCCACATCCCACAACACAAAATACGGGGTCACGATGCCGCCCCGGCAGTAACAGGGCGGCAATGCACACACGGAGCGGTATGCCCAACCGCGCATTCGTAGGTTCGCGTCAATGGCGGCGCGGACCTCGTCTTTCCTATCCATCGATGGACGGCTTAGGCATCCGCGCGTCTAGACTTGCGAACACGGCTCGATGGGCACGGTCGAGTTGAATGCGCGCCGCCGTGACGTCCCATCCGATCTCCGAAAGATCCTTGGCCAGATCCTTCAGCGCGCTGCCGCGGAAATGGGCAAAGATTGCGCGAATCTCGGCCCGCCGCCGCTTGAGCCAACTCACGCGGGCCTGCTCGGTCAACGCCAATCCGGCGGCCTGTCGGATGCGGCCCGCGGCGATCGGTCGCCCCAGCTGTTCATAACCGATCGCCGCGAGCACAAACCAGTCGGGAATGTTATAGGCGGCCTGGGCAAACCCGCCGTTAAATACGTTGTACTCCATCAAGCCCGTGGCCCAATACACGATGACGGGTTCCGGAAAGTCGTGGCAGTCCGCGGCGGCGTACGGGAGGATGCGCCTCAAAAACCAACCCCAATGTCGTGCAAAGTCGTCATCGCTCAACGAGCCGGCCGCGTCCGCGCTCATCAGCGCAGCCATCGACTCAAACAGCGACGGCCGGAAGAGTCTTTCGAATAGATTCTCATTGGAGTCGGTGTCAGTCATCTGCGGATCAGGTCGGGTGTTTGTCGCAGTATGCGCAAAAAAGAACGTCGCGAACACCTCCCCGCACCGCTGGCGCGAGCCGAGCCCCCCGGGCTTCGCCCCGGTCACCCGGGATCGTGCCACGGCCGGCCGTCGGTAAAAAGGCCGGGGCCTATGATGCGTGATGCGGCCGGGAGTTGAATGCGGGGCCCGATGCCGTACGATGGCAATATGACACTTGGCGAGTACCTGATTCGCCGCAGCCGAATCGTTGGAATTCCCGGCGTGCTGGGAACAGCGAAGACATTGCCGCGCGGCGGCTCATTTGAGGAAGAATTCGAGATGAACATAACCCGGCACACACGGAAGTGGCAGCCGATCGCTGTCGTCACGCTCAATTTCGAGCGCGAATCGGTCGTCCAAGTTGAAGTCGGAATAGAGCAGGAATCGGCGTCGGCCGCGTAATCAAACGTGCACCCTGCGATAAAGTTTGGGTTCTCCGGTCTGTTCGCCTGGGTGGGAATTCCTGTGCTGTTTGCAGGGGCCGCGCGCCTGGCATTTGTCCTGGTAAATCATGGACATTGGCCCGACAACCTTTCGGTGAACATTGTCCTGCTCGGTATGATGTTGGCATTTGTTGCCTTAGGAACTCTTGCCATCCGAAAGGCAAGGCCTCGAGCCTCTTTTGCATCTCCGATCTACGCGATTGCAATGCTAGTGATCCTATTTGCCATTTTGGCTTTCACTGGCTGCCTGTCCGGCCAGGACTGTACAACCTGAGCACTTTCGAATAAACAATGACGGCAACTAGGTTGACACGCACCGACTCCGCCAAGGCGGGTGCTGGCGTCTGGCATGCCACGGTAAAAGGATATCGGGCCTTGCGCCCCTCTATACGAAACGGTGCATCATCGGCGCTGGACACACATAGGGAGGTAGACACCCATGCAATCTTGGTTTTCCACGCTGGTTGCGCTGGGTTTATTCTTGCAAGGCTGCACTCCTGAGTCTGCGGCGATCTCGCAGCCCAAGACCTACCCTACGGCGGCCGTGACCGCAGGAGGAACTCCGGGGCCGTACACCACCGAGTTCGAGGCGCAAGCGGCGGCCGTGAAGGCGCTCAGCGGCGACCCTGAGGCCGCGTTCGGCCTCTTTCTTTACTACACCGGCGATCGATTCGAGGCGCAGCGCATGATCTATTGGTTGCAGATTGCGGCCGAAAATGGCAAAGCTGACGCGTTGAACTACTTTGGAAGCCGATTGAGCTCATCGGATGATCCGTGCCGGATCCTACGCGGCATCTATTTTCTAAAGCAAGCCAACAAGTCAATGCCTAACACGTCGCAGCCCGAAGGTCGGGCGAAAGGTCAAACGGAAATTGACATCGCGGGAGAACGACTTCGCAAGTTGCCCAGCGCGAACTGCCTGCGCGCGGACGCGAGCATGCAAGGCACACTCGTGCCAACCCCACGATGAAATGCCCCCTCCACCTCGGGCTAGCCACTGTGATCGTCGTCCCACGCGGATTGCCGGTCCGTCAGGCGGCCACAAATCCCGGCAGTTTGAGGGCACCGGCGTCGAAGGTGGCGGTCGCCGTGCACCCGAGCGCCCGAAATCGCGCGCCGATCAAACAATCCGCAAACTGAGCGGCGGCATCCTGCCACACAAACAGCGCCTCCTCGATCGCCGCCTCGTCCTCAAACGTCAAATCCACGGCACTCAGGAGATCTGAAAAGGTGCTGAGAATTTCAGCTTTGCTCAATTGATAGCGACTGCGCAGGACCCACTCGGTCTCGAGTAAGACGACGAGACTGATGCACGCCGGTTCGCCGCCTTGCGCTTCCCGGCGGATGAGCCGGCGGGCACGCTCAAATTGCGCTTCGTCGTCGCGCACCAGAAACCGGACCAACACGTTCGTGTCCAGGCCGATCATCGGCGCGACAGATCCTCGATCGGCACCGCTTTGCGCCCTTTCTTCTGCAGTCGCCCCCCCACCTCCAGGGCGGACTTGTTTTTGACACGCATCAACACGGTCCCATTCGGCAGCAGGGTGAAGGTCATGCGATCGCCTTCTTTGATCGCCAAGCCGTCGCGAATTTCTTTCGGGATCGTGGTTTGACCCTTACTGGTCAACGTGGCCTCTGCGCTCATCGCGAAGTTTCCCAAGTCCTTACTTATCGTAGTATAGTAAGGACCTGCGCCCGTGTCCAGCTCGAGGCTCGGCGCACAGAGCCAAAACGCTAGGGGCGGGATCTTCGAAGATGAACGCGCTTAGCTTGGCCTGAGACATTCAACCCGCTAAGTAACGTATACCCCGCGGGGCTCCAAAACATCTCGCCCTGCTCCAAGTCATCTGAATGCAATCCGATGTACGTGAGCTTTCTTACCTGAAAGTCCGGATTCTCACTCAAAAACCGGGATACGTTGTCATTGAGTTCCGATTGATGCTGGAACAAAAACTCCGCGCGAGCCTGGTGCAACTCAACAAATCGATCCTTTCTGATGTCAATAAAGACTGGTTGTTGTTGCAGTTCAATAAACAATCCGAACGACAGCGTTGAATCCACGACGTATGCGCCCACCCTCCCATAGGTAACCGGATATTCGAAAAGTTGCTTCCCTAGGGTGGTCGTACTCTTGTCAATTGAGCGCATATCGACGGCGTAGAAGAAGAGCGCCGCCAGCAACAATGGGGCCCAAAGTAAAGTCGCCGTCTTGAAAAATACGATCGCCGCAAGGACCAGTAGCAATGAGCCGCGTAGCGCCTTTCTCCAAGGTTTCTTTACTGGCCGCATGTTCAATCCGCGCTATTGGATGCCATCATGGCAGTCGGCAGGGTACAAGTGGTCACGTTGGATCGCGTCATTCCTGACTCATCTATTCTTTGACAGGCACGCGTGCGGGTTGGTCGCGTCTCGTCCTCCGCCCGGCCTGCCTCCCGAATCCCTCCCCACGAGACATAACATACCACGCTCATATCTCACCCGCCTGCATCCGAAACGGGACAGCTCAACTTCCCGCCGCCGTCTCAGACCGGCTAACCCCAGAGAACCGAGACTCCGGCACACAGACGCCTTAAGGTAAGCGGATTAAACCGACACCGGCCGCCCCGGCAAATCGGATCCCACCGATCCTCACTTCGACCACTCTCCCACTCCGGGGCGCGCGGCGCCGACCGCGGATCCACTCCGCGATCGCCTCGACCGACGGACCGCTCAGGACTCAGACGGTCAGCGGAACCGTCGCGGACCAGTTGAGCAGATCAGACGCTGGGTCTTTCTCTGTCGCGCCGTATGCGTCGGCTGCGCTACGGCTCTTCGACGATATGAATGTCTGCCGTCCCCATCAGGATTGCGCCGAGAGTCTTGTCGAGCTGCGATATGGCCGCGGCCGTGTCGGGTCTGGAGAACGGAAGCAGACGTCTCCACCAGGGAAGTTCGGCCACAACAAAACAATGCCACACGGGCGATTCTTCCGGATCAGCGTGCCCGATTGCGCGGGGTCCATCCTATTTCCACATCCGACCCAGAGCAGGAAGGGATCTCGGGAGCACATGAGGCAGCGGCCCCAGTCCTCGTTGAGGATCCGCTCTACGGAGTAGCCCCGCTGCTCGAGCTGCGCCTTCAGCCAGATCACCAATTGTGGCCCATAGCAACCGGGGTTGATTTCGGCATCCTCGCCCGGTTAAATTTGAAACAGGGAAGACGTGAACCAATAGCCGTTCATATCGATAGAATCCTTCGAGACCAACACTTAAAATCAACTCCTTCGCCACCCATTCGAGTCACCTGTCCATCGCCCTGCTGTCACCTTCCGCATCCGAAACGGACTCCTCGAACTCCGCCGCTCGTTCCGACCGGACGGCCCCGGAGGATCGAGACGCGGGCACCTGCGAGTGGGACAGCCACTGTCGCGCCGTCAACGTCAAAAGCGAACTCCGCGACGTCCGCGCCGCGGATGCGATCCTAGATCCTCCCCTCGCCCCACCTCCAGCTCCGGGCGCCCATCCTCGGCCACGGATCCACCCCCCCGACCCTCTTGGCCGATGGACCGCTCGACCCTCTCCGGTCCGTCAAGGTGACCGCTTTCCTGACATCAGGCGACCCTATAGCCTCTGACAGTAATCACCAGCGATGCGACCATTTTTCGCGGGAGCTGGCAATTAGTGCTGCGGTCGCGGCATGCCCACTCTCTCTCGCCAGAATTTCTGGGAGGCACCCGTCCGCGCGCGGAATCGTTGGGTCGGCGCCATGATCAAGCAAGAGCTTTGCCAAGTCGTACCATCCGTAATGGGCAGCCACGCCCAGTGCGGTATAGCCGTTGGTGTCGGGATAGTGATCTTTAAAGGCGTCATACCACATGTCGCCTTCGCGCACATTGGGATCCGCATGGTGCTTTAGCAGTAGCGAAATCGTTTGAAAATACGACGCATCTCTAGGGCATGGCAGAGTCCCGCATTCAAACGCATATCTGTAGATGGCCTCCATAATCGGGGAGGCGAAGGTACCCCGAATATTGACGTTGGCACCTTTTGAAAGAAAGAACTCGATAAATCGAAGTCGATGTGAGTCAACCGCCACGATGAGCGGCGGATGACCGTCACCAATACCATCGATGTTGGCGCCGCGATCGATGAGCAGTTGCGCCGACTGCAGGCAGTGAGTCTGCAATTCACTGCCGTCGTCACCAACCACCGTACCTGCGAGAGGCGACGTGCTCCCGCCGCCCCCCTTGCCATAGTTTGGGTCTGCACCGTGGTCTAACAACATTTTCAGGATGCCTGGCGCATCGCAAGTCGCATAGTTGATGGCGGTGTTGGGTTCCGCACCGGATTCCAAAAGCAACCTTACGGCATCCGTATCCCTCCAATCGACCGCATGAACCAGCGCCGGGAGGAGATTGGGGCCACCGGTGGACTTCCCCGGTTTATTGACCGACGCTCCATCGTGGAGAGCGGCCACCATAGCTGACAGGTCCCGCACGTGAGCCGCCTGCACGAGGCGATCTGTAGCATCGTCCTGTTGACCGATAGCGATCGATGAAACCAGTAGTCCACTGGCGAGTAGGAGCGGCCGGTAACCATTCATTGGTTGATAACTCATGGGTCCACCCTTGTCTAAGGTCGCCAGGGCGCCAAGCTCAGAATACGCCCCTTTTGACGGCCATCTTTGGCACGTGAATGGCAGCGTCCAGGCGCGCATTCTAGCCCACCGAATGTCCCATAGTGGCCGGCGAGGTTGCAAAGCCAATGCCACATTGAACTTAAGTTCGATTCATCCGAACTTCGCCCGCACTGAACAAACTACAGCCCAGTCTAGCCCTTGAAGTGCCGGTCAATGGTGATCGCCATCCCAGTCCACATCACGGCGGTGTTGTCCTTAGACGGCCGGCAAACCCGCGATTCTGTGTGTGTGTGTGTGTGCTCGTCCCTGAGTGTCCGCTATATCGGACAGCGGTCGTGAAGGCGACTCCTGGCCGAAAGCCGACGATCACTCCACAGCACGCCAACACGAATTACCGACACAGTCGGATCTCCCGACCTCCTCCGCCGCCGCCCCTCCCACCGGATCGCCCCAGCGGATCGAGAGGCTGACACACCCGCGTGCGAGGGAAACCAGACTCGCCGCCGAGTATTACGCGGCACCGTATCCGTAAACATCTTTGGCACGTCGTTCTGCAATGCAGCTCAGTTGGGGCGGGCCGCCCCCATGCAGGTCGCCCTTGGGGTAGCTGAGTTCCCACAACCGGCCGTCCTGCGGATCGCGGTAGAGCGTGTTCCAGCCGGAGGCATCGCGGACGAGTTCCACCAATAGCTCACTCGTAAGACGGTGTATGCGAGCGCAAGTGTCATCGCCAACCACCTTGCTGCCCGCGCGCACCCACCGTCCTGTCAACTGAGTTTCATCCGGGCGCAGCTTTATCATCGATCACCGGTTCTACCGTCGTGGTGGGACGATACCTCAACCATAAGTGACCCTAGCGCGCTGTCTCGCGGCGATGGATACCATTTTTTGCAGCGTTCGTAGCCTTCTCGCAAACTACTCGATCGCAATCCTACCTCGCCCCACGTCCCACTCTGGGCGCGCAGCGCAGGCCGCGGATCGATTCCCCGATCGCCTCGACCGACGGACCGCTTACGACCCAAGCGAGCACCCGACTCAAGCAAATCAGGTCGCGGCTCGGATCTGTTGACCTCGGGACGCCAACAGGAAAATAGCTCCGTTCCCATCCACGATTCTCACGACGATATCCACTCTCGCCTGGGGTGGCCACTTCGGACCATTTCGAAGAGTAACGGCCAGTTCGTGAGCCGCAGGGTCACCGGTTTGCTCTTCGACAGGCTGCGACTGCCAGATGCGTTGCCCGAACAGTACCCAGGCAACATCCACTCGGCAGCCTTTGGGTATTCGCAGATCTTTTTGCGCAACGATCCGTAGCTCTGCGAGCATCGGTTTCCCAGGCCCGTCGGGTTCTTCTGACTCCGAGTCCGTAGACGCCCGGCCCGGCATGAAGTCACGCCATACGTGGGCCTCGAGGTGCAGCGCCACGCCGTCGACCCGAATCGACTGTGGCGCATCCCGTAGAGCGGCGCGCGGCACTGACTCTGCCCGAGTGTCGCTGGCGAAGCACTGCAGCGCGACAGAGCAAACAACGATCGAGACAAAGCGATACATGGACGGTGGCTCCCGAAGGGTTGTGTTGTGCTGTCCTGTTACATCGGATGATGCGACCTGCGATCTTCCGTCGTCGGCATGAGCTACCGGCCGCTGCGGACCCCTAACATCCCGTCTAGCCTTCCGCTGAGTTGCATGCAAACATACCATTATCCGAAGGCGCTGATGCGCGGTCGATCGCTGTTGTCACTTACGTCAGCCTGCGGACTGCTCGACCTCCGCAGCCGCCCTCTCCGACCACATCGGCCCAGCAGATCGAGAGTCGGGCACCCGTAAGTTAGAACAGAGCCTGCCAGCAACGACCACTAATTCGAGTGCTCCATGCGATCCAGCTCCACCGCCGCCGTTTACTTGGCGCGTGAACACAACCATCCGTTCGAGGTCAGCCAATCCAAAATAGGAGCCTGCCATTGGTCACGCGGCATCATGAAGAATCCGTGCTGTCCCTTCTGAAAGAGCAGCGCTTCAACGGGGACTCCTGCCCGTCGCAGGGCCTCAAAAAAGACAATGCTATTGTCCACATCGACCAGTCGATCATCGGCGGCATGAAGTATCAGTGTGGGAGGTGTGTCCTTAGTCACTTGCAGTTCGTTGGAAAACAGCCGGACCTGGTCTTCAGAGGGGTCAGTGCCGAGCAGCGCCTTGCGCGAATCCATGTGGGTGATCTTCGCGTCCATGCTGATCACCGGATAGACCACGATGAGGAAGTCGGGGCGTAGACTGATGTGGTCCGGATTATCAACATAGGCTTTGGTAAAATGCGTCGCCAGGGTCGAAGCCAGATGCCCACCTGCCGAAAATCCAATTACTCCAACACGTGCCGCATCCAGATTCCACTCTGTGGCGTGCACACGGACGAACCGCATCGCCTGCTGCGCGTCCTGAAGCGGCCCAATAGACTTGTCCTCCATTGTCTGCTCGCTGGGAATCCGGTACTTGACCACAAACGCTGCGATTCCGTGGTCTACGAAGAACTGGGCCTGCTGTGTTCCCTCGTAGTCAAACGTAAGCCCGACATAGCTGCCGCCAGGAAAGACCACGACGCTGGCCCCGTTGCCTTTCATTTTTGCGGGCAGATAAACCTGGATTTGCGGACGAGACACCTTTCGAATGAACGCGCCAACTGATTCCTCATCTGGCCCCGGTTTTGAATTCGGGATCGCGCCATGTCCATAAAGGGGAAAGCTTTGCATACTTGGCGGAAAGAAGTCCCCCGTTCCGGACAGTGCGTCGGTTCTCTGTGGTGCTGCTGGTGTCGGCCCTGCGTTTTGACCAAACAACACTGGCACGAAACCCGCCAAACCGAGAACCAGCGCCGCGCTCACCCATTTCATAAACACCCGTCCTCCCATCTACGCTGGCGTGAATTGGAGCTTTCCACATGACTTGTGCGCCAAGTCAACTACGCTATCACCCAGGACTCGGAGACGGAAGCGGCTTCCCGGCGTATCGCGCCAATACACCCCTGGTGAAATCAATAAAACGCGGGCGAGCCGGACGCGTTGCCATTGCGTGCCGGGCGTCCGATCAATTGGCAGATTGGCCCGGACAACAGCGCAAATCAAACGTGTTGAGAGAACACCCTGGCGCGAGATGCGAGCCGCTTGGGCGCTCGCCCAGGCGAGGATAAAGGAGAGGCTCAGCGGAAGTTGATCTGCCAAAGTCGACATCGAAAATCAAATCGCGCAAATGGCATCGGCCATCTTCAGCGTTTCCTCGCCCGCCCGCCTCCCCGCCTTTCCGGACGGGCTTTCCGATCTCGGGCGACCCTGAAGCGAAAGTGGACGTCGGACATCTCAACCCGCTGTTCACGGAAAGCGAGTCTTCGGTCGGTCCCGTGCCGCGTTTTGCAGGGCTATCAATCATTTGACTCTGATCGCAGATTTCGGACCTGCAATGAGATCTGATCTGTCTCGTTGAGTCAGGCGACTAGTTCAGTGGCCACACCTCAACGACACCATGCGCGATAGCGCACGGAACGCGCGAGACTTTTTCGATGGCTTCAGCCAAGTCGGCGGCTTCGATGACGGCGAAACCGGCGATTGGCAACGCAGATGACATGAACGGGCCATCGATCGTTTCGAGGCGGGCCGCCTCGGGATTGCGCACCTGTACGGGTGTGCCGGCAATCCCCATCAGCGCGCCCTCCGATCGCAATTTGGCGTCCTGCTCGTGAGCGGCGTCCCTGATCGTACTAGGCGTTCGGTCATAGCCGGCTTGATCGCCGTATCCGATCGTGACGAACTTCGGCATCGTATGGTCCCCTTTCACCGTTTCGATACGAGGATACGGCAACGGTCGCCGCGCAGGCCAGCCTGCAATCCGTCCGAAGGACTCGCCGCGGATGCTGGCGGCACAAATCCCGACGGCTATGTTAGTCCGCACGGATGGCAACATTTTCCATTGAGCAGCGAAGCACTTCAGATCCCTCACTATATGCCCTTCTGATCGATGTCAAGAAGACGCCAGCGTCGGACTTCTGGGGGCGCCGCGCCGACTGCGGATCGACTCTAATCCCGAAGCCCCACCAATGGCGCACCTGTCTATCCGGTCGCCCACAGCGGCAGATGCCGGGTGACCGCCATCTTCGCGAGGCGCGCAATCGTGTGCGACGCCTGCCAAGCAGCCGCTAGAACGGGCGTAGATGCCTCCGAATCGGAATAATGAAGGACGGAAGGATGCGCATCCGAAATAGCGGACCGGACGCTGGTCACCTCATCGAGCAAGTGGATGACGGACCCGTATCGAGCTGGATGGCCGTCCCAGTTGGGTTCCTCGATCATCAGCGCACTGCGGTAGGGCAGCCACACACTCGCACCCAACAGCAAGTGGGGAAAACGGCCTCCGAAGCCCCGCCGCTCGGCCTCGGCAAAAACGGCATCGAGTGCATGAGAAGGCGGATCATCGACCTCCACCAATCCGCGGACCTCGGACAGCCCGTGTTGATCGAGCACGGCGGCCACGTAACGAAACATCACATCGGGGTGAGTGCCGATATCGTCGGACACTTCGAATGAGCTGCCCTCATCCCACCTCAATCGCTCTGCCAACTCATGACGGTATTTCCGTGCCAAGCGCTCGCGCCACGCTACCACATCTTTTTGGGCCGGCGAACGATAACGGATCGGTCCATCGCTCACCTCGGTGCCCGGCGGGGGCCCGCCCATCGAATCGAGTGCCGGACTCTGCCCCTTCACCCACGGCTGCGGATGCAACGCGGACGTGTCCAGGTAGATGATGCGGTGAAGCGGGGATACACAGTATCCAACACCCATTTGATTCAATTACTCCGTATGTTCCATCCCGTGAAAGCTTTCGACGATGCAGCGGACACTTGGCATGTGCACGCCATGTTAGCGGCCCCTTGCAGACTCCGGAGCAAAACGCCACTAATACGCGCCCTCACCCGTCAACGCGCGACTCGCTGCTCCGGTTCTCCGCCGCCGCTCTTCAGATCGGAACGCCCCAGAGCAGCAATGGGGCCCAAAGTAAAGTCGCCGTCTTGAAAAATACGACCGCCGCAAGGACCAGTAGCAATGAGCCGCGTAGCGCCTTTCTCCAAAGTGTCTTTACTGGCCGCATGTTCAATCCGCGCTATGGGATGCCATCATGGCAGTCGGCCGGGCATAAGTAGTCACGTTGGATCGCGTCATTCCTGACCCATCTATTCGTTCACAGGCACGCGTGCCGGGTTGGTCGCGTCTCGTCCTCCGCCCGGCCTGCCTCCCGAACCCTCCCCCCCACGAAAAATAACATACCGCGCTCATCTCTCACCCGCCTGCGACCGACACGGACGCCTTGCCCTCGCCGCCGCTCTCTCCGACCGGATCGCCCCAGCGGATCGAGACTCGGGCACCTGCACGCTAGAACAGTGACTATCCGGCAAACGCAACGAGTAATGGAATTTTGATCGCGTCGTCACATCCTCGTCGCGAAGTCGACTCCAACACGCAACTCGATAACCTGCAACGCTGCAATCGAGTACAATCTGCGTCGAGGGACCTATTCATCTTGCCGCCAAACATGCGCCGGACGATCCTGTCCACTTTGTTTGACTCAATGATCGCGACGAGCCGAAGCGCTCGACAGCCCGGAGCGAGGCTCAACGCCCTCTGTAACGAAGCGCGTTGATCAGTGCGTTGGTAATCTTCACGTCGTCGAGCGCCTCGTCGGACAGACGATACAAGGTACGTCTGCGCACTTCGAGAAGCTGGGTGATCAGGAAGTCAGATTCGAGACCCGAATCCAGGATGGCCACGGGGCTGGTTCTATCGTCCCTTCCTGACTGAGCAATCATCGCATCGAGTCGAGATTTCACTTCCGAATCGGTAAGCTTGTTCTCACCCGGCAGCTCTGCAAAGGATTTCCGCACGGTCTCGAACGACGCCTGTTGAATCGCCGCGTGGACTTTCGACCAATATTCGCGGGATCGGGCATCCAAAGTATCGGGCGCGAGCGTCAGCATGAACTCTCGACCCGCCACACCGCCCGCGCGCATCATAAAAGACGTTACGCGGGAGAACGTTTCATAGTCCGGGGACGCCGCCAACGTCTCACCGACCGCTCGTACCGAGTCAGGGGATCCGAGCCATGCGAGCACTTCTAATACGCGCTTGGTGGCCGACGGGTCTTTGAGTTTTGCTCTCAAAACCTGCTCCGAGTCTGCACCGTAGGCGCCGTATAGAAAGACGCAGGTCATCGTTCCGTTGAGTGTGAGAAAGTGCTGTGGAATGAAGACGCTCTGATCAGAGGACAGAAATGTGGTCTCAATGAGACCCAGCACCCGCGGATCATGATCCTGCGCCACGGAGTGAACAAATTCGAAGAGCTCCAGGAAGTTTGTTTGAATAATCGCAGAGCGCGGGTTGAGTCGGAAGAGAGCGTCCCGAGCGAGTGATGTATCCTCGCCAGTCGCGTTTGCGTTCAAAAATAGTCCGATATCCAAGAGGACCAGATCGCTCGGCTGGTCTTTCCCGAGTTCCGCCTGCAACTGGCTTCGCAGTATCGGCAGCACGACGGGTTTGTTCGCGTTAAAGAACTGCCATGCGCCATCCATTTGTTTGTTGTAAGCGGCGTTCTGTTTCTCTGTTCCACCCACCGCGATGGCTCGAATCTCATTGAGGTGAGCGAGCGTTTCCTGCTCTAGCGTGCCCGCATGGACACTGTGGAACGTTCCTGCAAGGAGTCCTCCCAGAATGACGAGAACACGAGGCAGTCCTAGACAGGTTCTGACAAGCATGCGAATGTACGCTCCATTGCCGGAAGCGGTGGACAATAAAGGCAACTTTATCTTCAAAGAGGAAATCGGTCCCTGCCCCCATCGCCCTTTTTTTCATCTTTTAGCCGCTGGCTGAACTTCAGCACGCAAGACTGGAAATCGTCAACGACGACATTGATTTTCTGTGAAGAAAGGGGTGTTCCGGCGGGGCTCGGTCACGCTGGAAGCCACCTCCGACTCTGAGGCGCGCGGCGCCGGACGCGGATCGACTCCCCGATCGTCTCGACCGACGGACGGCTCAGGACTCAGACGGTCATCGGAACCGTCGCGGACCAGTTGAGCAGATCGGACGCTGGGTCTTTCTCTGTCGCGCCGTATGCGTCAGCTGCGCTACGGCTCTTCGACGATATTAATGTCTACCGTCCCCGTCAGGATTGCGCCGAGAGTCTTGTCGAGCTGCGCTATGGCCGCGGCCGTGTCGGGTCTGGAGAACGGGAGCAGACGTCTCCACCAGGGAAGTTCGGCCACAACAAAACAATGCCACACAACGGGCCTCGCCGGATGACCGGTCCCCGATTGCTCCGGATCCGCTACATTCCCACATCCGACCCAGAGCAGGAAGGGATCTCGGGAGCACCTGAGGCACCGGCCCCAGTCCTCGTTGATGATCGGCTCAACGGGATAGCCCCGGTGTTCGAGCTGCGACTTCAGCCAGATCGCCAATTGTCAGCCATAGCAGCCGGGGTTG
>Ga0181534_10000876_pt1 | contig 20786 bp, 17 predicted proteins | sample PEATcosm2014_Bin_37_FD_119758 | JGI IMG/M metagenome (GOLD analysis project Ga0181534, IMG submission 119758) | Peatland microbial communities from MTU Mesocosm Facility, Houghton, MI, USA - PEATcosm2014_Bin17_10_metaG | ecosystem: Environmental > Terrestrial > Soil > Wetlands > Peat | place... | reverse complement strand
CGCCGGGCCACTACCACCCGCCGGGCCACTGCCACCCGCCGGACCACCCCAACCCGCCGGACCACCCCCACCCGCCGCGCCACCCCCACCCGCCGCGCCACCACCACCCGCTGTGCCACCGCCACCCGCCGCGCCACCGCCAGCCGCGTCACCAAAGCCAGCCGCTGCGCCTCCGCCACCCGCTGCGCCGCGGCCCATCCCATCGCGGCCCCGCGTGATACCGCGTGAGCCGCATCGAGTCACAGCGGCGATTTGCGCGCGCGCGTAAAAGTCTATCGACATAGCCGCGGCGACATCGCCGTTGCTCACCGTGGCTGGCAACTCGTTGGCCGCCTGCGTAAACCCCTTGGCGTTGGCGGCAATCTGTCGTATCAACCCCATCCCCCGTGCCCATGCCTGCTCCTGCGGGCGATGCTCCTCCGTAGCCGTCTCAATCTCACGCTCCACAATCACCTGCAACGCCGCTTTCGCCGACGCCGAGCGCGTTGGGTCCGCCAGCTCCAGCCAGCCGCTGTAGCGCGGATCAGCCAGATCACCCCAGGTTTTGGGCTCTGGAAGATGCAGGTAAGCCAGAACATCCCGGTTGAACATGATGCCGAAGCTCGAAAGCGCAGCTCCAAACCAACGGGGGCCGCCAGGTGATGTGTCGTAGAGCGGCACTCCGCCGATGTCCGGAGCTGGGAAGGCCGCCTCCAGCACACCAGGCGTCAGGGAGACCGTCTCCAGGTACTTACTCCCGAGCGCATCGCTGAACAGAGAGTCGCTGCCACCCCAGATGAGATCAACATTGTAGGTACCCGATCGCTTGTAGGCAGCTTCGCTCGCTTGGAAAAACTTCACGATCTCGCCGCCGCCGAAGCTCAGGTATTCGATCTTCACGAAACGGTGATACCTGCTCGCGTACCAGGTGACAAACGCCTTGCTGAACTTCCGCCGCACCGTCTCCAGGTGCGGCGTCATGATGACGAGTTGATCGGGTGGCGCCATATCGACCGCGATCGCAGACGACGGCACGACAATGAACAACCGGAAGACAAAAGGCAGCATCACCACCAGGACAACGAGCGCCAGCAAAATGCGAGTGCCCCAGGACTTCATCGCGCCAACACCACCACATCAGCAGGCGCGAACTCCATGGCAACAGCGCCTTTCAACCCATGTTTCGGCGGGGCGGACACCACGCTCAGTCGCCCACCCCCAACAGCAACCAGGTGCTCGCTGAACTGCCCCAGGAAGGTATCCTCCACCACTGTCCCGACCAGCCGATTAACCCCCGTCCGCTCCCCCGCTGCCACAAACCCACTCGCCCACGGCACACCCGACCCCTGAATAGCCGCGACCGCCAACCCCGCGGCGGCGGCGTTTGTGCCGTCGCTGTCAGCCCGCGCGAAAATGCTAATCAACTCTGGCCGTATGCTGACGGTAACGTGCCCACTCGCCGGGCCGGTAGCGGCGATGATGTCACCCACGGCGGTGGTCACATGCACCTGCCCGTCCCCCGACCCCACAACCTCCCCGTCAATCAGGTTAGTCGGCCCCATAAACTCGGCGACAAAAGCATTCGTCGGCGCGCAATACAGCTCCTGCGGAGTCCCAACCTGAACGAGCTTCCCAGCCTTCATCACCGCAACGCGGTCAGCCGTGCTCAGCGCTTCTTTCTGGTCATGGGTGACATAAACAGTCGTAATCCCAGCCTCACGGCAAATTCGCTGAATTTCTCGCCTCAGCTCCTGCCGCAAATGCGTATCGAGGTTGCTCAACGGCTCATCCAGCAACAGGCACGCCGGCTGCACCGCGAGCGCTCGCGCCAGTGCCACCCGCTGCTGCTGTCCACCAGACAGTTCCTGCGGTTTGCGATCAGCCAGATCGCGCATTCGCACGATGTCGAGGGCCCGCTCCACCTGAGCATCCCCACTGATCGCGGACTTGCCGTGGGCGGCACCTCGCACTGACAATCCAAACTGGATGTTCTCGCGCACCGTCATGTGCGGCCACAAGGCGTACCCCTGAAAACACATCACCGCGTTACGCTTCTGTGTCGGCACTGCCGTAACATCATTCCCATCGAACAGAATCCGCCCGCGGGTGGGCATCTGCAGTCCCGCGATAGTTCGCAGCAAAGTGGTCTTGCCACACCCGCTGGGACCTAACAGGAAAAACAGCTCGCCACTGCGAATTTCGAGATCGACCGCGTGCAGCGCATGCGTGCTGCCGTAGGTTTTAGTTAGGCCTTCGATACGTATCTGAGTCACAGCGCGAGCATATCGTGATGTGGCTCATTGAATCACCCCGACTGCTCAGGTACTGTCTCCGGCAGTGCATCCACGGCAAAAGGGAACCTCCGTGAGAGAACCAACCCCCCGCTCTCCGTTTCGAATCCTCTGCCCGCTGCTCCTGCTCACGTTAGTTGCAGGTTGCGCCTCCGAATCCCATCAGGCCGTCCAGGTTGAACATACAGCCGCGTCAGCCGTGCCGTACCGCGGCACCCGCGAATCCATCGCCGTCGGGAAATTCGACAACCGATCGACCTATCTACGCGGACTGTTCTCCGATGGTGTTGATCGGCTGGGCGGCCAGGCAAAGACCATTCTCGTCGGTCACCTGCAGGAAACCGGTCGCTTCAATGTCCTCGAGCGCGAGAACATGGAAGAGAACGCCCGCGAGGCCCAGCTGAGCGGCAAGCAACAGAAGCTGCAGGGTGCCGAGTTCACCATCACGGGCGATGTCGTCGAATTTGGCCGCAAGGAAACCGGCGACGCCCAGTTGTTCGGAATTCTGGGCGAAGGCAAAAAGCAGGTCGCCTACTCCAAGGTCACTTTGAACGTGGTCAATGTACTGACCTCGCAAGTGGTTTATAGCGCCTCCGGCGCCGGTGAATACGCCCTGAGCAACCGCGAGGTGCTGGGCTTCGGCGGCACGGCGAGCTACGACTCCACGCTGAACGGCAAGGTCCTGGACCTCGCCATTCGCGAGGCCGTCGACAACCTGGTCCAGGGAATGGAGAGCGGAAGTTGGTCACCGCGCGCATCGCGATGATCCGGGGCCCGGGTCTATTGACGAGCTTGCTGGTCGGCATGAGCTTCGTGTTGGCCGGCTGCGCCACCCAGAAATCCCGGTACGAGTGGGGCAGCTACGAGGAAGTCGTTTACGCCTCGTACCTCGCACGCGACGATGTGCCAGCGGAGAAGCAGGTCGAGGTCCTCGAGAAGGACTATCAGACTGCCCGCTCGGAGAACAAGCGCATGCCGCCCGGCTGGCATGCCCACCTGGGCTATCTGTACTACCAGGCCGGCAAGGGTGACCAGGCCCGCCAGGAGCTCATGACCGAGAAGGCGGAGTTTCCGGAATCCGCCGTGTTTGTGGACCGGCTGCTCGCGAATTTGAAAAAACCATGAGCATTGTCACTCGCTTCAGTGTCCTGGCGGTGTTGCTGCTGACCGGGTGTCAGACCGTAAAGCCGTACGATTACACCAACTTCAAGGCGCATCCACCGCGTTCCATCCTCGTGCTGCCGCCGCTGAATGAAAGCACGGCGATCGAAGGAACCTATGGGTATCTCACCACCGTGACGCGACCCGTGGCTGAACGGGGGTACTACGTGTTTCCGGTGGCGGTGGTGGATCAGTTCATGAAGGAAAACGGACTGCCTGGCGCTGCGGAGATGCAGCAGGCGCCGTTGGCGAAGGTTGCGGAAATCACGGGTGCTGATGCCGTGTTGTTCCTGGATCTCAAGCAGTATGGGGCGCAGTACAGGTTGCTGGCCAGTGTCGTCACCGTGGAGGTGACCGCGAAACTCGTGGATACCCGCAGCGGCATACTGCTGTGGGAGGGCCACGGCATGGCGCAACAGGGCTCAAACGGGTCAGGTAATCTGCTCGGGGACCTCATAGCAGCGGCAATCACGCAGGCTATCAACAAAAAGACCGACAGGGCGCACCAGGTCAGCCGATTGGCGAACGCCAACCTGTTCTTCCCGGAGCAAACAGGCCTGCCCTACGGCCCCTACAGCGAGAAATACGACAAAGCGCACTGAGCCCCAGCCTGTTGGCGCCCTCACGCCAACCATTGCCTACGGAGCGTCTACCACTACGCCTACGCGCCAGGGCGCCCACGGAGGTGGTGCCCCCCAGACGTCGGCTCCTGCTCCGTCAACCGCTCAGGTTGCCTGCGCGACCACGCCCGGTGAGGTATCGACCACCTGCGGCGTCTTCTCCCCGCTCATGAACGCGTCGAGCGCATCACGCGCCTCCATGGCATCGCGATACCCTAACTCAATCAACTCGCGCGTATACCCCGACTCAAACGTCAGGTAACTCGCCAACTGAGACCCGGAAGCATCGCGCCCGCCGATAACCCGCAACAGCGCACGTAACCCTTTCGGCAGCTCATTGCCATGCCGGCTGGCGATCTCCCGCGGATCCACGCTGGGCGCCAGCATCAACGTTTCGACATGTCGTGAAGCGCCCGCCGCCTCCGGCGCCAGCTTCACCAGGTCGTTGATCTTCTCCAGCTGCTCCAGGTCACCATAAATCTGGTCCGTGAACAGCGTATCCAGCATGTATCCGAAAATCTCACCCGGGCTCGGCATCATTGGCTGCGTCCGGGTAACCGAAACACCCGCGGACTGCCGAGCGCGCACGCCAATGATCAACACCCGATCGGCCCCCAGATGAATCGCCGGGCTCAACGGATTGAGCTGCCGCATCGCGCCGTCACCAAAGAACTCATCGCCGAGCCGCATGGGCGGAAACAACAGAGGAATCGCCGCACTCGACAGCAAATGATCGAGTGTCAATTCCGTACGGCGCCCCACCCGCTGTACCCGGGACCATTCAGTACAGGGCTCGATGCCCTCATAGAACGCGACCGAATGCCCTGTAACATAACTAGTTGAACACAACGCAACCGCGCGCAGGTGGCCACGCGCGAGGCTGCGCCGAATTCCCGAAAAATCAATGTGCGCATTCAACAAATGCCGCAGCGGCGTGTTGTCGAGCATGGACTTCGGCGGCGTCAACACCATCCCGCCCGAAGCCAACGCGAGCACCCAATGCATGCCCGCGCGGAGCATGTGCACTGGATCGACGTGAAAAATCTGTTCGGAGCGAAAGTTGGCCCACACCCGTTCGAGTCCCTGCACAGCGCGGCGCCACTGATGCGCTTCGGATGCGAGTACGGCGGCGGCCATTGCGCCCGCCGAAGTCCCTACAATGACCTGAAACGGATTACGCGAGCGGGGCCATAGTTCAGACAATGCCAGTAGCGCGCCGACCTGATACGCGGCGCGCGAGCCGCCCCCGGTGAGAACCAGCCCAACCGTGGGACGACCGCCGGAGCGGTGGGATTGGAAGGAACCTTCCGTCATGAGCTACCCGGCATTATTAGATGTCGCCCATACCCCCCGATGTGACCGAGGTCTCTCCTCCAGGTTGCGACTCAGGTCTCGGGCCACTCAACGGGCGCCGCAACGCGCCGATAGCGGCATCCAGTCCCTGGATCGTCACCGGAAACATCCGCTCATCCACCAGTTCCCGCGTGATCCGCACCGATGCGGTGTACTCCCAACGGTCCTGCTTTTCGGGATTCAACCATACCAGTCGTGGGTATGTGGCAGTCATCCGCCCCATCCAGACAGACCCCGCTTCCTTATTCCAGTGCTCAACACTGCCGCCCGGCTGCGTAATCTCGTAAGGACTCATCGTGGCATCGCCGATGAAGATAACGCGATAATCGTGCCCGTAGGTACGCAAAATCTGCGTCACCGGAGTGACTTGCGAAAACCGCCGCCGGTTGTCCTTCCAGACACTCTCATACAGGAAGTTGTGGAAGTAAAAATATTCCAGGTGCTTGAACTCGCTGCGGGCCGCCGAGAACAACTCCTCACACACCCGGATGTGGTCATCCATCGAACCGCCCACATCCAGGAACAACAGCACCTTGACGGCATTGCGCCGCTCAGCCACGAGCTTCAGATCCAACAGGCCGGCGTTGCGGGCGGTGGCATTGATGGTGGCATCGAGATCGAGCTGGTCCTGGGCACCCTCGCGGGCGAATTTGCGCAGTTTGCGCAACGCCAGTTTCATGTTGCGGGTGCCCAGCTCAACTGTATCGTCAAAGTTGCGATACTCACGCTGGTCCCAAACCTTCACGGCACGGCGGTTGCGTGATCCAGCCTGACCGATCCGAATGCCTTCGGGGTTGTAACCGTACGCGCCAAAGGGTGAGGTGCCGCCGGTGCCAATCCACTTGTTACCACCCTGGTGCCGCCCTCTCTGCTCTTCCAACCGCTGGCGCAGAGTCTCGAGCAGCTTCTCCCAACCGCCCAGAGATTCGACTTTGCGCTTCTCTTCCTCGCTCAGCGTGCGGGCCGCCAGTGCCTGCAGCCACTCGGCCGGCACGTTGGCCACGATCTCATCAAACAGCTTCTCGGCGCCGTTGAAGATCTCGGCAAACACCCGGTCGAAGCGGTCGTAGTGACGCTCGTCTTTGACGAGCGTGGTCCGCGCGAGATAGTAGAAATCCTGCACCGACGCCCAGGCAACCCCGGCGCGTAAGCCTTCGAGCAGAGTGAGGAACTCGGTGATGGTGACCGGAACCCCGCCTTTGCGCAGCTCGAAGAAGAAGTTGACGAGCATCGCGTCCTACCGGACACGCCTGTTCAGGAACACGAGCTGCTCAAACAGATGCACGTCCTGCTCGTTCTTCAGCAGCGCGCCGTGCAGGATGGGCAAGGTCTTCTTCGGGTCCTGCGAGCGCAGCACCGCCGGATCGATATCCTCCGCGACCAGCAGCTTGATCCAATCCAGCAGCTCCGAGGTGGACGGCTTTTTCTTCAGTCCCGGTGTGTCGCGCAACTGGAAGAATGCCCCCAGTGCCTCCGACAGCAACTCCTTCTTCAAGCCGGGAAAATGCACCGCGACGATGCTCGCCATCGTCTCCTGGTCCGGGAAGCGGATGTAGTGGAAGAAGCAACGCCGTAGAAACGCATCCGGCAGCTCCTTCTCGTTGTTGCTGGTGATCACGATGATCGGGCGGTTACGCGCCTTCACCAGCTGGCGCGTCTCGTAGACATAGAATTCCATCCGATCCAGCTCACGCAGCAGATCGTTGGGAAACTCGATGTCGGCCTTGTCGATCTCGTCAATCAGCAACACCGGTTGCTGCTCGGATTCGAACGCCTGCCAAAGGCTGCCTTTGAGGATGTAGTTGGCAATGTCATGCACTCGCGCATCGCCGAGTTGCGAATCCCGCAGGCGCGAGACCGCGTCATACTCGTACAAGCCTTGTTGGGCCTTGCTGGTGGACTTGACGTGCCACTCAAACATGGGGCGCCCCAGCGAGCGGGCGATCTCCTCGGCGAGCTGAGTCTTGCCGGTGCCCGGCTCGCCCTTGATGAGCAACGGCCGACCCAACGTGACAGCGGCGTTCACCGCCATCATCAGATCATCAGTGGCAATGTAGCGATCGGTGCCGGCAAAGCGTTCGGTCACAGAGGATCTCCGCGGATCATTCCGCCTGAAGTGTCAGCCGGTGCTCGGAGGGCCCGGGCAGAAACGGCGTCGGTCGCCCCATCGCCCAGTCCATGAATCCGGCTCTGTAGAAGGGCGACAACGGATGCCCGCTCTGCCCTCCAGGCAGATGAATATAGCCCTGTTCTTCATGCCCCGGCGACACCGCAAACCGCTCCGAGGCACCGATGGACCCGTCCTGGACGCGCGGCATGTCGTGATCGCCCGGAAGCTGCATCTGCGGCATGTCCAGGAAGTGGGACAGGAGCGGGATGGCATTCGACAGGGGATGCTGAACGTGCACAGGTTTGTGCGCACCCCAGGTACAGCTGTCGAGCTGCGGACAGGAATCATGCAAGTCGGCAATCGTCGCATCGACTTCAGCCAGCAGGAACTGCCGCCAGTTGGGATAAGTCGGGGCGAGCATGTGTTGAGGCTGCTGGTGCACCATCAGCCACAGCGCAGGCTCGAAGCTCGACGGTGCCCAGTCATGCTCATCGGGCGTCAGTCGCAGACCGTTCAGGACCATCTCCCACGCGGTTTTCTCCAGCCGCTCGTGGAAACCACGTACCAGCCGGTAGCCCACGGAACCGGTACCCGCCTCGGCATCCCAGTTGGCAATCAACTTCTTGAACTGTGCGCGCTCGGCGTGATTCGCCAGCGCGTCCGTGTCCAGCAACTCGATGAGGAACTGCTGCCACCGGGTCAGAAACAGAGCGCGGTCGTCCAGTTGGATGCGGAGCATGTCCTGTGGGGCCACCGGATGTTGACTCGCCAGCAGATCGTCCCGGATCTGCCGGGACCTGGCGGCCAGGTCGTAATCGGCGCCGACGGTGGAGTCGATGCCGCCGATGGCAGCCAGTTGCGCGGGATCTTCGGTGGCGCGTGCATTCGCGGTCCAGATTCGGCCGATTTGCGGGTCGACGATCCGGGGATGCGTCTCGGGTGTCGTCCATGACGGGGAGCCCGTGGAACGTGTCGGTCCGGAATCCGCCGGGATGCGCCCGCCGATAGTCCAGGCAATGTGCCCCTGTTGGTCGCCGATGACAAAATTCTGATGGGGAATTCCCAAAGTCGGCGCCAGTGTCAGCGCATCGTCAACTGACAATGCCCGCTCCAGCCCCATCAGGTTGATGTTGGTGGCAGACGGCTGCTGCGCGAGCCAGGAAACGAACCAGCACGCTTTACCGTCAGGTTCCGCTCGATATAGAACCCCCGTGGCGTTCGACTTCACCGTGAAGCTGACACTGGGGGCACCGTGAACGCGGATTTCTTCCTGTTGGCTCGCATCAGCAGACGCGCAATCTGCCTTTTTGACATCCACCCAGTCGCCGTAGCTGTTGGTAAATCCCCAGGCGATGTGACCATTGGAGCCGGCAACCAGAAGCGGCGTACCCGGAAGCGTGACGCCGTTGAGATCGAGAGCTGACTGCGAATCCGAAGCCCTCACACGCATGTGGGCGCGATACCAGATGATCGGAACACGGGCACGCAAGTGCATGTCGTTGGCAATCAGCGCTGCGCCCGTGGTGGTGTATTGCCCGCTCACCGCCCAGTTGTTACTGCCGATGCCTGTGTCAGGTGCGACAGGCACCAGCGACGTCGCCGCTCCTTGGACAGCGCCCCGCACGTTAATCACCTCAGGTGGCGGAATCGCCACCGCGCCGTAGCTTGGGACACCCGAATTGACCACACCAATGGGTGCGTTGGGAGCATCCCACTCCGTCTTGCCGGGATACATGAACTGCATCCCACACTTCCACCCGCCCTCACACTCCGGTCCACCGACCCGCTCGTTGATCTGCATGCGCCGGATCTGGCGGTCGATTCCGGAGTACTGTAGGTCCCACCACATGGCATGCGACACCAGTAGCGTATCTTCCGGTCGCCACTCGGCGGGCGCCGATCCCAACACCCAGTATTCCCAGGGCCGCGACCGCAAGCTGGCCAACCCGGCATTCACTCCACGTGCATAGGCTTCCAACACAGCCCGCTGTTCCGGCGTACCCTGCTGGAGAGCTGCCCGCGCAACTTCCCGGAACCGGAAGAGTCGTGCCTTTTTATCTTGCTCGACCGCGGCCTTCCCAAACACCTCGGACAGCTCACCCGCGGGCAGACGCCGCGACAGGTCCATCTCGAAAAAACGGTCCTGCCCGTGCGCAAAGCCGATCCCGTAGGCGAGATCGACGCGATTGCCCGCCTCAACTGTAGGGACACCCATCGCGTCTCGATCGATGGTGACCGGTGCAACCACGCCCAGGTGATGCACGTCCCCATCCAGGGAAGGAAGGGACGCCCGCAATACGACGTGGACGGCCGTGAGCGGCACCAGAATCAGTGCCGCACACGCCGCCGCAACGACGTATTTGAGTTTCATACGAAGATGAGAACTCTCTAACCGTCCAGGGCAACCTTGAGAATCAACATGGAGTTGGTGCCGCCCGTCACTCCGGACAACTCGCCCTTGGTCAGAATCACCAGGTCGTTCTTCTTTACGAGCTGCAGATCCAGCATCCGCGTAAACAACTCCCGATACAGACCCTCGCTCGAGTCCGGCGACGTGACATCGAATATGACCGGATAGACGCCGCGAAACATCGTGACCCGCCGACGCGTAGCTTCGTGTCGGGTGAACGCATAGATGGGAATGTCCGATCGGATACGTGACATCCAAAGCGGCGTGGCACCTGTTTCCGTCAGCGCGACGATGGCCCCCACCTTCATGTGGTTGGCGGTGTACATCACCGACATCGCGATCGCCTCTTCCGTGGCCTTGAATTGACCTTCGACCCGATGTCGAGTGCGCGTATGGGTAAGCTGATATTTCTCAGCGCCCTCGATCACCTGCGCCATTGCTTGCACAGCCTTGACCGGATAGCGACCCGTCGCACTCTCGGCGGAGAGCATCACACAATCGGTACCGTCCATAACCGCGTTCGCGACGTCACTCACCTCGGCACGTGTCGGCACAGGACTCGTAATCATCGACTCCATCATCTGGGTCGCCGTGATGACCACCCGGTTCCGCGCGCGAGTCTGATGAATGATCGTCTTCTGCAAGCCGGTCAGCTCGGCATAGCCCATCTCGACACCGAGGTCACCGCGGGCAACCATCACGACGTCCGAGGCGTCGATGATGCCAGCCAGGTTGGCAACAGCCTCATGACGCTCGATCTTCGCAACAATCCGCGCCTCACCGCCTGCCTCGCGCAAGAGTGATCGCGCCTGCTGAATATCAGCCGCATCACGCGCGAACGACACTGCCATGTAGTCGATGCCTTCCTGGGCAACGAACTTGATGTCCTCACGATCCTTGTCGGAGATGGCCGGTGCGGAGATACCGCCGCCCTGGCGATTCACACCCTTTCGGTCGGACAGCTCACCGCCCACGCGCACCTTGGTCTCTATACGGGTTCCGGTGACCTTGAGCACATCCAGTACGATGAGGCCGTCAGCCAGCAACAAAGTGTCGCCGGCGACAACGTCATTCGGCAGCTCCTTGTACGCAACACCGACCACCTCGGGCGACCCCGAGCTCGGGTCGAGCGTGGTGTCCAAGGCAAACGCCTGCCCTTCCTCGAGCAGCACCTTGCCCGTCCGAAATTTTTCGATGCGAATCTTCGGACCGCCGAGGTCGAGCAACACGCCAATACACTTGTCCGCGCGCGCAGCCGCTTCTCGCACCAACGCGAGCCGGCGACGGCGATCTTCCACAGTTCCATGCGATGCGTTGAGGCGAACGACGTCCAGTCCCGCACGCATCATGTCAGTTAATACGTTCAGGTCATCCGTCGACGGTCCAACCGTCGCAACAATCTTAGTACGTCTCATTATCCCTGCAGCCAAAGTAGCGGACGGCATCCCCCGAAGCCGTCCAACGCACCCACAAAATCAACCTTTTGCTCGCACCTCCAGCATCGCAACCGCGGGTAGGGTCTTGCCCTCGACGAACTCGAGGAACGCCCCACCACCGGTCGAGATGTAGGAAATGCCGTCTTCGATGTTGTATTTCTCGATTGCAGCGAGGGTGTCACCGCCACCCGCGAGTGAGAACGCCTTGCTGCGAGCGATGGCCAGCGAGATGGCTCGCGTGCCTTCACCGAATTGCTCAAACTCAAATACGCCCAGGGGGCCGTTCCAGATAATCGTGCCTGCCGTCTGCACCAGCTCGCTGAAGCGATCGGCAGTATCTGGACCGATATCGAGAATCATCTCGTCGCTGCGGACGTCGTGCACCCCACGCACATCCGCATGAGCGGTCGCAGCGAATTCCTTGGCAACCACGACGTCGGTGGGAAGTGGAATTTCCGTCCCCTTCTCCTTCGCTTTGGTCATCAATCGGCGCGCAACGTCCAGCATCTCAGCCTCGTGCAACGACTTGCCCACGTTGACGCCCGTAGCGGCCAGGAACGTGTTGGCAATCCCGCCGCCGACAATCAGCTTGTCGACCTTCTCGAGCAACGACTCGAGCACAGTCAGCTTGGTGGATACCTTGGAGCCGCCCACAATGGCAACCAACGGCCGGGCCGGCTTCTCGAGCGCCGTCTCCAGTGCTTCGAGCTCGCCCACGAGGAGCGGGCCCGCACAGGCAACCTTGGCGAACTTTGCCGCGCCATGGGTGCTCGCTTCCGCACGATGTGCAGTGCCGAACGCGTCCATCACGAATACATCACACAGCTCGGCCATCTTCCGCGCGAGTTTCTCGTCGTCCTTCTTCTCGCCCTTGTTGAAGCGAACGTTTTCGCACAACACAGCGCTGCCCGCCGGGCAATCCACCCCGTCGAGCCAGTCCTTACGCAGAGGGACTGGCTTGCCGAGCAACTCTGACAGGCGCGTCGCCACCGGGGCGAGCGACAAGGACTCGTCGTACTTGCCCTCCTCGGGACGTCCGAGGTGCGAGAGGATGAACACCTTGGCGTTCTGATCCAACGCGTAGCGGATGGTCGGCAGAGCCGCCCGAATCCGCGCATCGCTGGTCACAACTCCACTTTGCACCGGGACATTGAGATCCTCCCTGATCAACACGCGCTTGTTGCGCAGGTCGGTATCCGTGAGTCGCAATACCTTCATGACGCTTTAGACCAGGCCACCGTGGTGTCGATCATGCGGTTGGAGAAGCCCCACTCATTGTCGTACCACGAGCAGACCTTCACGAGGGTGCCGTCGGCAACCTTGGTCAGCGTCGAGTCGAAGATCGACGAATGCGAGTCGTGGTTGAAGTCGACCGAAACCAACGGTCCGTCGTTGTAGCCCAGGACGCCCTTCCAACCGGCCGAAGCCGCAGCTTCCTTGAGGATCTTGTTGACTTCCTCGACGCTGGTGGCGCGCTTCGCCGTGAAAACGAGGTCCACCAACGAAACATTGATTGTCGGTACGCGCACAGCGAAGCCATCCAGCTTGCCCTTCAACTCCGGCAGCACCAGGCCCACTGCGGCAGCGGCACCGGTCTTGGTCGGGATCATGGACATTGTCGCCGAACGAGCACGGCGCAGATCCGAGTGATAGACGTCCGTCAGAACCTGGTCGTTCGTGTAGGAGTGAATCGTCGTCATGAGACCGGCAACGAGGCCGATCTTGTCATGCAACACCTTCGCAACGGGCGCCAGGCAGTTGGTCGTGCAGGACGCGTTGGAAATCACAGTGAAGTCCTTCTTCAGGACGTTGTGATTGACGCCATACACAACCGTGGCATCGACATCATCACCGCCGGGTGCCGAGATGATGACTTTCTTGGCTCCGCCCTTGAGGTGCGCGCCCGCTTTCGCTTTCGAGGTGAACAGACCCGTGCACTCGAGAACAATCTCAGCGCCGAGCTCACCCCAGGGCAGCTTGGAAGGATCGCGCTCCGCGAGCACGCGGATACGGTCGCCATTGACGACCATCGAGTCGCCATCAACGCTCACTTCGCCAGGAAACTTGCCGTGCGCCGTGTCGTAGCGCGTGAGGTGCGCATTGGTCTTTGCATCGCCCAGATCATTGATCCCTACGATCTGAACCTCTGAAGTGCGCTTCGCTTCGTAGAGCGCGCGCAGAATGTTACGCCCGATTCGGCCGTAACCGTTGATTCCCACCTTTATTGCCATGCCCCTCATCCTTCCGGAAAAAACGATGGTTTACACCTGAATCGCTTCGCGAATCAGCCGTGCGACATTATCGACTGTGAACCCGAAGTGTGGAAACAGATCCTGAACCTTTCCGGAGGCGCCGAAGCGGTCAATTCCCAAAATACGGCCGTCCAGCCCGACATATTTCCACCATCCGACGGTTGCGCCCGCCTCCACGGCAACGCGAGCCCGCACAGCCTTCGGTAGGACACTCTCCCGGTAGGCGGCGTCCTGAGCGTCAAAAACTTCTGTACAGGGCATGGACACGAGGCGGACGCGCAGTCCGTCGGCATTGGCCGCCTTCACCGCCTCGGCCGCGATCCCGACCTCAGAGCCGGTTGCAACCACTATGCACTGCGGGATGCCCTCTACGTCGATCAGGACGTAGCCGCCGCGAGCGATGTCCGACCGCTGCTGCGGCGTCCGCTGCTGCTGTGGCAGCGCCTGGCGCGTCAGGATGTGCAAGGTCGGGCCCTTGCGCTCAATTGAGGCGACCCAGGCCACGGCGGTCTCGACGCCGTCACAGGGCCGCCAAAGCGTCATATTCGGCATCGCGCGGAGGCTGGCGACGTGCTCGACCGGCTGGTGAGTCGGTCCGTCCTCGCCGAGGCCGATCGAGTCATGGGTGTAAACGAGGATCGTGTGGCTGTTCATCAGGCACGCCAGACGTATGGCATTTCTGGCGTAGTCAGAGAACGTCAGGAACGTACCGCCGTAAGGAATGAACCCACCGTGCAGCGCCACCCCGTTGAGGGCGGCGGTCATTCCAAATTCACGCACCCCGTAGTGCATGTAGTTCCCTTTGAAATCTTCCGGCGTCACCGTAACGGCGGTCTTGAACTGGGTATTGTTCGAAGGCGTCAGATCGGCTGAGCCGCCAAAGAACTCCGGTATGCCGGGCGCCAGCAGATCCAGGACGGCTTGAGAGGACTGACGGGTCGCCTGAGGCTTGGACTGTGAGCCGAGGGACTCGACGGTGCGAGTCGCTGTGTCACGCCAGGTTGTGGGCAGCTGTCCCGACGTGCGTCGCTCGAATTCCGCCGCCAGCTCCGGGTATTCCTTCTGGTAGCGGGCGAACAGATCCTTCCAGATCTTCTCGGCAGCTTCGCCCGGTTGGCGATGATCCCATTGCGCCTTCAAAGCATCCGGAATGACGAACGGCTCGTAGGACCAGTTCAATTGCTTGCGGGCCTTGGCGATTTCCTCCGCGCCCAGCGCCTCACCGTGAGCGGCCTTGGTTCCCTGCTTATCGGGAGCGCCGTAGCCGATGATTGTCTTGCAAATGATCAGGGTCGGACGCGAGCCTTCAGCCTGCGCGGCTTTGATCGCTGCGGCGATGGCGTCGGGGTTGTAGCCATCGACGTTTGGAATGACGTGCCAGTGATAACCCTCGAAGCGCTTGGCCGTGTCGTCCCGGAACCACCCTGCCACCTTGCCGTCGATGGAGATTCCGTTGTCGTCATAGAACACGATCAGCTTGCCCAGCCCCAACGTTCCAGCCAGCGAGCACGCCTCGTGCGATATGCCTTCCATGAGGCAACCGTCACCTGCAAACACGTACGTGTAGTGATTGACGATGTTGAAATTGGGCTTGTTGAATTGCGCCGCGAGCATCTTCTCGGCGAGCGCCATGCCGACGGCCGTCGCGAGCCCCTGACCGAGGGGACCCGTGGTGGTCTCGATGCCGATGCCAACTTCGTGTTCCGGATGACCCGCGCAGCGCGAGCCCAACTGCCGGAACGATTTGATCTCATCGAGCTTCAGCGGATAGCCGGTCAGGTACAGCAGCGAATACAGCAGCATGGAGGCGTGCCCGTTGGAGAGCACAAAGCGGTCGCGGTCGACCCACTCCGGATGACCCGGGTTGTACCTGAGGAAATCTCCCCACAGAACCTGGGCGATGTCCGCCATGCCCATGGGAGCACCCGGATGTCCGGACTTGGCGCTCTCGACGGCGTCCATGGAGAGCGCACGAATGCAGTTGGCCAGATCGCGTCGTGTAGTCATAGGTTGTTCGAGGGGGTAAGGTGAGGAAAAGAACAGTTTGCCATAGTGCGGCGCGGACACCCCAGCTCGTACGGACACGTGGCGGCACGCCGCTCGAAAACTGACCCATCGGAACTAGTCGAACCTGCCTCGTCGTGCTGTCTGGCAGCACCGACATGGGCGTATTCACACGCGACATTGGCCTCGGTCGATGCGACTATATGTAGGCGTTTGGCTTCACAATTTCTGGCAGTTACACGGTACTGCGTCATGTTCGTGAGCAACCGCTCCACGTGCATGACCCAGTTCACTGCAGGGCCCCAGGGACCGAGTGTTACGCTGTCTATCATGACTGGTTTGCGCCTCATTCAATTCACCGATCCGCACCTGTACGGGAGCGAAACCGAAACGCTGCGCGGGATCGCAACACTACCCGCGCTCGAGGCCGCGCTTGCCGATGCGCAGCGCTCCCCGGCCTGGCCGCCCGATGTTGTGCTGGTCACCGGCGATCTGGTGCAGGACGACCCGACCGGTTACAAGCACATCCGCCGCATGTTTGGACATCTGGGTATGCCGGTACTGTGCATACCTGGAAATCATGACGATCCTGCGGTGCTGCGCCGTGAGCTGCGGGTGGATCCTTTCATTGTCGAAGGCTACGCCGACTACGACGCGTGGCGGATCGTGCTCCTGGACAGCGCATTGCCCGGCTCAGCGAGTGGCCGCCTGAGCGACAAGACGCTCGCGCAGCTCGAGCAGGCCCTCGCGACCGCCGACGGCCGGCACTGCATGGTGACCCTGCATCATCACCCGGTCGCGATGGCGAGCCGCTGGTTGGATCGCGTAGGGCTCGAGAACGCCGAAGAATTTTTCAATGTGATCGACCGACACGATAATGTACGCGCCATCGTCTGGGGCCATGTGCACCAGGTGTATGAAGGAATGCGCAAGAATGTGCGCTTGTTGGCGACGCCATCGACATGCGCGCAGTTCGTGCCGCACGCCGACGAGTTTGCCGTGGATCGGCGACCGCCTGCCTACCGCACTCTCGAGCTGCGATCGGATGGCTCGTTGCTTACGGAGGTTGTGTGGGTCGAAAAACGTTTGGCTGGCTCTGCGCGCTCGGTTTACTCGGCAGCGTAACTGCCCACGCCGGCAGTCCCGTGTGGGCGATTCACGGCGACCACAACACCGTCTATCTCGCAGGATCCGTCCATCTGCTGAAAGCAGAAGACTCCAAGCTTCCGGCCGGTTTTGATCGCGCCTACAAAGGCTCCAAAGCGATTGTCATGGAGCTCGCCATGGACAAGGTGGATCCGATGGCGACCGCGTCCTGGATGATGGAAAACGGGATGCTGAAAGAGGGCACGACACTCCGCGCCACGATTGGTGACGAACGTTACAACCGCGTCAGCAAGGAGGCCGAGCGTCTCGGCGTCCCGATGGAAGCGGCAGAGATGCTGCAACCTTGGGTGCTCGCGCTGCAGTTGATTGAGATGCAATACATGCAGCTCGGCTTCGATCCTCAGAAGGGGGTCGAGCAACAGTTGACGCACGAAGCCCAGGCGGACGGGAAACCCATCAGTGGCCTGGAAACGATGGACGAGCAGCTGGGCGTTCTGCAGGGCCTGTCAAAGTCCGATCAGGTGAAGTTTCTCGACATGGCCGTCTCGGAGATGCACGACGTCGGCAGCGAGACCCAGTCGGTCGTAACGGCGTGGCGCTCGGGCGACGCGGCGAAACTGGCTGCCTTGTTGAGTGACGAGTACAAGTCGTTTCCCAATCTGTATCGGGTGCTCGTCACCGAGCGTAACAAGCGCTGGGTGCCGCAGATTGAGAAGCTGTTACACGGGAACCAGGACGTGTTCGTGGTGGTCGGCGCCTTACACTTGGTCGGCGACGGCGGTCTGCTCGACCTTATGCGCCACGACGGCTACAAGCCCGAACAGCTGAATTAGTTTTATTGGCGCGGCACTGGCCGCGCGGAGCCCGGGTCCTTTTCCGCCGGCAAAAGGCGTGACTTTTGCCGGCTGCTCAACCGATCAGCCCTTTGCTGAGCATGTACAAACCCAGGTACTTGCGGCGGACGTAGTTCGCTTCCACTAAGTGGAATACCAGCCCGCGCCAGCCGTCAAGAAACCCCAGCCGCACCACGTACCCGCGGAAGAACCGCCATTGCGGGTTGAAAAGCACTTTCCCCAATCCGCACCGCTTACCCCGTGCGTAAAGCGCATGCGCCATGAGATCGGCGTAGCGGACCATCCGGTCCTGATGATCTCTCAGACTTCGATATGAAAAATGCTCCAGGTGGCCCTGGAGACGCCCCACGCTGCCGGTCACACGAGTGTTCTCGTGGATCTCCTCCCCTTTCCAGCCACCGCGCCGCCGGTCGAACAGTCGGATCAGCCGATCGGGGTACGTGTTGCCGTGACGAAGAAAGCGACCGAAATAGTCCGTGATTCGCGGCACTGACCAACCAGCATGTTCCCGAAAGCCATTCGCGCGCAGCGCCTCGATCTCCTGCCGCAACTCGCCAGTGACCCGCTCGTCCGCGTCCAGGCACAGAACCCAGTCGTGAGCGGCACTTTCAATCGCAAACTGCTTTTGTGAACGAAAGCCCGGCCAATCGCGCTCAATGACGCGCGCGCCCAATGAGCGGGCAAGCTCGCGGGTTGCATCCGTCGAATGCGAATCAACGACGAGGAGCTCGTCGCAAAAGCTCAGGGACCGCAGGCAAGCTTCGATCCGATCCGCCTCGTTGTACGTGATGATGCAGGCGGTCAGCTTCATTGGCATAGAATACCGTTAATGAGCTCTGTGTTGTTCTATGACCCATCCTGCCAGCGGCCGTACGACACTCGTACGCTCCGCGAAAAGGCCACTGGCGGCACAGAAGCCAGCGTCACACGCATAGCGGATGCCCTCGGCGCATTCGTCATGCAGCACAATCGTACCGAGGCTTATGGCTCGTACCTGCCACCAGGAAAGATCGCAGGGATCGAACACGTCATTCTGAACCGCGACTCGCGCGCGCTTCCGAAGGTGCGCGAGCTTTACCCAGACGCGAAGACGTACCTGTGGGTCCACGATCAACTCAATCCCGGCTCCAAACGGGGCCGACGGCTCGCCTCCACATCTAAGCTCCTGCGCGAACGCAACGTTACGATCATCTGCGTTTCCGATACTCAGCGCCGGGGAGTCGAAGCAACCGTCCGCCGGATCGGAGTGGCCGACGCCGTGCGGGCTGTGACCATTTACAACCCGGTCACCGACGATCTCGTACCGGACGGCTCGCCCGTTGATGAGCGCAAGCTGGTCTTTTTCTCTTCGCCCAACAAAGGCCTGGCATTCAGCCTGGACGCATTCCGCGCGCTGCGCAGACGCATGCCTGACCTTCGGTTACAAGTAGGCAACCCGGGTTACAAATTCCGCAGGTCATCCGCGATCGACGGTGTCGAGTACCTCGGCCCGCAACCGCAGGAGCGTATCCACAAGGAAGTCCGCAGCGCCCTGTGCACCTTCTTTCCCAACTTCGTGTTGCCCGAAACCTTCGGGCTGGTGTTTGCCGAGTCCAAGGCCGTGGGGACGCCGATTCTCACGTGCGATGCCGGCGCGGCCGCCGAGATCGTCGGCGACCCGCAGCAGGTACTCCCCGTTACATTCGGCCAGCGGGCATACGAAGCAACATTCCAGAGTTTCTCGCCCAGCTGGCGCAGCGGACCTGCACGAGTCGCCGACGACCTCGGATTGTTTGATGCTTACATCGAGCGCATAAGCGCCTGGCGCGCCGGAGGCCGCCCTAGCACTGCACCCGATCCGCGCTTCCGACTCACGGTGGTTGCGGATCAGTGGCGGGCGATGCTGGGGATCCGGTGAAGCTGTTGTTGGTTGTCCGCTGCTCGGCCGTAATCAGACCGAGCCGCTCCAGGCGAGCCTCGATGGCCCGCAGCGTCCGCCCGTGCTTCGACGCAATATCCGTCAACGGATCGCCGCCCTGGAACTCCGATACCAGCATGCGCTCCTCGTCGGACGACCACGGCAAGCCAACATTTTCCGGTAATTGCGCCCGCCTCTGCGCCCGCGCGGAAATCTGCTCCAAAGCGGCGACACCGGCGAGCAACGCACGAAGTACGTCCGCCCGCTGCAACACCGTTCCGGCTTCCAGTTCCGCGCCCGTCGTTGGGTCCACTCCCTGTACGAGAGCCTGAAGAATTTTACGTGCTCGTTGTTCTTGCATGACACATACCTTCCATGGTTATTGATCACAAAGCCATTGTCTATAGTCGGGAAATGCAACGACACCCCAACAGCCTCCGGCTTTGCGTACTAATTAGGAGGCCTTGTTGATGCGTGCGTTTCTCCTGTTCTTCGGGCTGATGTTGGGGGCGCTGGCCTCCGTTGCCATCTTTACCTACCCGGCATGGCTGGTCCTGCATCCTCACTTCGATTGGCCGTTTCATCGCATCGGTGAGCGCATCGGAATGCTGGCGCTCGTCATCGGCTTCATACTGGTTGCACGTCGTGTCGGGCTGTCTGACAAGCGAAGCGTCGGCTACGCGCTGCCGCGCCCGCTCTTCATTCGAGAAATGCTGACCGCGCTCGCCCTCGGGGTGGTCGGCATGGCCGCGATTGTGGGAATCATGACGGCGTTGGGGCTGCTGGACTGGTCGCAAGCGGCCAACGCCACGGGTGGCAAGCTGGCCAAGATCGTCTTCAATCGTCTGCTGAGTGGCATCGCGGTCGGCTTCATCGAAGAGACGATGTTACGAGGCGTGATGTTTGCGGCAATCGAGCGCGAGTCCGGGACGAAGTGGGCCATCTTCCTGACATCCGCCGTGTATGCAGCCGTACACTTCCTGGCCAAGTTCTACATCCCACCCGAGCAGGTCACCTCGCACAGCGGATTCACCCTGCTGGCCGGTATGACCAACTGGTTCTCACGGCCGCTGCAGATGGCAGATGCGTACTTTTGTCTGTTTGCAGTCGGGATGACCCTCGCTATCATCCGTGCGCGCAGGGGCAACATCGCAGCCTGTATCGGCCTCCATGCCGGCTGGGTGTGGGTGATGCTGATCGCCCGCGAGCTGACGAATCCGGTCCGCGACCAACCTCTCAGCTTCCTGCTGAGTCAGTTCGACGGGTTCATCGGCTGGTTGGTGTTTGGCTGGACGGTGCTGATGGGAATCTT
>Ga0181534_10000875_pt1 | contig 20802 bp, 18 predicted proteins | sample PEATcosm2014_Bin_37_FD_119758 | JGI IMG/M metagenome (GOLD analysis project Ga0181534, IMG submission 119758) | Peatland microbial communities from MTU Mesocosm Facility, Houghton, MI, USA - PEATcosm2014_Bin17_10_metaG | ecosystem: Environmental > Terrestrial > Soil > Wetlands > Peat | place... | reverse complement strand
GCGGCGCGATCACCGGCATGCTGGTGGTCGGCTTGGGCCTGCTCGGGGTCGCCGGCTACTACCTGCTCATGCTGCGCTTCCTCGGCGACCCGGAGGCGGCGTTGCGCTCGCTGGTCGGTCTCGCCTTCGGCGGCTCGCTGATTTCCATCTTCGCGCGCTTGGGCGGCGGCATATTCACCAAGGGCGCCGATGTGGGCGCGGACCTGGTGGGCAAAGTGGAAGCCGGAATCCCCGAGGATGATCCGCGCAATCCGGCGGTCATCGCCGACAACGTCGGCGACAACGTGGGTGACTGCGCCGGCATGGCGGCCGACCTGTTCGAAACCTACGCCGTCACCCTGGTGGCCACCATGCTGCTGGGCGGCCTGGTGATGGTGGACATGGGCGAGCGGGCGGTGCTGTTTCCGCTGGTGCTCGGCGCCATTTCCATCATCTCCTCCATCGTCGGAACCTTCTTCGTTTCCACGCGCGAGGGCGGCAAGATCATGAACGCGCTGTACAAGGGCGTGATCGTTTCCGCGGTCATCTCCGCCGTCGCCTTCTATTTCGTCTCCAAGTCCATCATGGGCGATCAGGCCATGTCCGTCTGGCTGTGCACCCTGGTCGGGCTGGCGCTCACCGCGGCGATGATCGTGATCACCGAGTACTACACCGCCACCGAGTACAAGCCCGTGCAGCACGTGGCCGCGGCCTCGCAAACCGGCCACGCCACCAACATCATCGCGGGCCTGGGCGTCTCGATGAAGGCCTGCGCGCTGCCGGTGCTCGCGGTCGCCTTGAGCATCTGGGCCTCCTTTCAGCTCGAGGGCCTGTACGGCATCGCCATCGCCGCCACCGCCATGCTGTCCATGACCGGCATGATCGTCGCGCTCGACGCCTATGGCCCGATCACCGACAACGCCGGCGGCATCGCGGAAATGGCCGGCCTGGACAAGAAGGTGCGCGATGTCACCGACCCGCTCGATGCGGTCGGCAATACCACCAAGGCGGTCACCAAGGGCTACGCCATCGGCTCGGCGGGTCTGGCGGCGCTGGTGCTGTTTGCCGATTACACCCACAAGCTGGGCGAGGTTCTGGGTCACGAAACCAGCTTCGATTTGTCGAACCCCGCCGTCATCATCGGCTTGTTTATCGGCGGGCTCGTGCCCTATCTGTTCGCCGCGATGGCCATGGAAGCGGTGGGGCGCGCCGCGGGCGCGGTGGTCAACGAGGTGCGGCGCCAGTTCCGCGAGATCAAGGGCATCATGGAGGGCACGGCGAAGCCGGACTACTCGCGCGCGGTGGACATGCTCACCAAGGCGGCGATCAAGGAAATGATCATTCCCTCGCTGCTGCCGATTCTCGTGCCCATCGTGCTGGTATTCGTGGTGAATTTCCTCATGGGTCCGGGTTCCGGCGTGCAGGCGCTCGGGGGCCTGCTGATCGGCACCATCGTGACGGGCCTGTTCGTCGCCATCTCCATGACCACGGGCGGTGGCGCCTGGGACAATGCCAAGAAGTACATCGAAGAAGGACACTACGGCGGCAAGGGCTCCGACGCGCACAAGGCCGCGGTCACCGGCGACACCGTGGGCGATCCCTACAAGGACACCGCCGGCCCGGCCATCAACCCGCTGATCAAGATCATCAACATCGTCGCACTGCTGCTCGTGCCCGTGCTGGGCAAAATGATGTGATCTGATTCTTTCCGAACCTCAACGGACGGGGTCGCCTCGACCCCGTAGATTCGGCGCGTAGCGCCTGACTAGATATCGAAGTAGATGGCGTCCGGCTCCACGGCACCGTCGCGCGTGGCCACGCGCAGCTCCGGCTCCTTGAGCGAGACGCGCGAGCGCGGCGGCACGCTGTGGGTCAGGAACACCGACCCGCCGATGACGCTGTCCGCACCGACCACGGTTTGGCCGCCGAGCACCGTGGCGTTGGCATAGAGCGTGGAGCCGCTCTCCACGGTGGGGTGGCGCTTCTTGCCGCGAATGATGTGTCCGGCCGCATCGCGCGGAAATGACAGCGCGCCCAGGGTCACGCCCTGGTACAGCTTGACCCCCTCGCCGATCAGCGTGGTTTCGCCGACCACCACGCCGGTGGCGTGATCGATGAAGAAGGCCGGGCCGATCGTGGCTCCCGGATGAATATCCGCGCCGGTCTTCGAATGCGCCCATTCGGTCATGATGCGCGCCATCATCGGCACTCCCAGGTCGTGCAAGGCATGGGCGATGCGGTACACGCTGACCGCCAGCACTCCCGGGTAGGCGAGGATCACTTCATCCAGATTCGTCGCCGCCGGGTCCCCGTCGAAGGCCGCCTGCACGTCGCGGATCAGCAGCGCGCGGATCTGGGGCAGGCGCTTGAGGAAAATCCCTGCGAGTTCCTGCGCCCGCGGCGCGCAATCGCCGAATTCCGCCTGCGCATCCCGCTCGCGCCCATAGCACAGGCAGTGCTCCATTTCGCGCTCGAGCTTCGGTGCCAGTGCGGCCACCGATTGCGCCACGTACGCGCCGAGATTGTCGCGGCTCAGATCGCGGCGGCCGAAGTAGCCGGGGTACATCAGGTCGAGCACCGACTCCAGGATCTCGATGATGGCTTCGCGTGAGGGCAGGTAACGCTGCGAAACGCGGCGCGCGCGCTCATCGCCCAAGTAGCTGCCCAGAATCTCTCCCGTGAGCTCCTCGAGCGCCGTGGCCGGCGGATAGGCGACTGCTTTCATATGACCCTTCAGGCGACGGCCTGCATCTTCTCGACTTCCTCGAACAAGCCTTCGAACAGCGCGCCCGACAGGTAGCGTTCGCCGGCATCCGGCAGTATCACCACGATGGTCTTACCCTGCTGCGCGGGCTCGCGCGCCAGGCGCAGCGCCGCGGCTATCGCCGCGCCGCAGGAAATGCCGCACAGAATGCCTTCCTCGCGCGCCAGACGGCGCGCCAGGGCAATGGCTTCGTCGTTGCTGACCTGTTCGACCCGGTCGACCATCGACAAGTCCAGATTCTTCGGGACGAACCCCGCGCCGATACCCTGGATCTTGTGCGGCGCGGGTGTCGGCGCCTGGCCGGCCAAAGTCTGGCTGATGACGGGCGAATGGGTGGGTTCGACCGCGACGGTGAGGATCTTCTTGCCGCGCGTGCCCTTGATGTACCGCGAGACCCCCGTCAGCGTGCCGCCCGTGCCGACTCCGCTGACGAACACATCCACCCTGCCGTCGGTGTCCTCCCAGATCTCAGGTCCCGTGGTTCTTTCATGGATCGCGGGATTGGCGGGATTCTCGAACTGTTTCATCAACAGGTACTTGCCGGGGTCCGCGGCGGCGATTTCCTCGGCCTTGGCGATCGCACCCCTCATGCCCTTGGCGCCGGGAGTCAGCACCAGCCTGGCGCCGAAGGCGACCAACACCTTGCGCCGTTCCATGCTCATGGTATCCGGCATGGTCAGAACGCATCCATAGCCGCGCGAAGCGGCGGCATAGGCCAATGCGATGCCCGTATTGCCGCTGGTGGCTTCGACCAGGGACATTCCGGGCTTCAACGCACCGCGCTCTTCGGCGTCCCACACCATCGCCGCCCCGATCCGGCACTTCACCGAGTACGCGGGATTGCGCCCCTCGATCTTGGCAAGAACCGTCGCGCCGCTGCTCGCGTCCAGCCGGTTGATGCGGATCAGGGGCGTGCGGCCGATGGACTTGGTGTTGTCCTCATAAATTTGCATAGCTCACCTCATGGGCAGTCCCCACGGGATTTTCCTCCTAAGCGTGAAGGAAATGCCATAGTTTTTGTTATGTGAACCTGCCCGAGGGTTATAAGGAGCCGGGCACCATCAACAGCGGCTGCGGGCGGCCCACGACGAATCCCTGCACGAAGTCGATCCCCATGCCGACCGCCGTGTCGAGCGACAGCTGATCCTCGACCTGTTCGGCCACGACGCGGAAATTCAGGCTGCGCGACAGCTCGATCATGGCGGCGACCATGGCCTGATTCACGGTGTCGCCCGCCAGGTTGTTGATGAAGGAGCCGTCGATTTTCAGATAGTCCATCGGCAGCTTGCGCAGCGTCGAGAACGAGCTCAAGCCGCTGCCGAAATCGTCGAGGGCGAATTCGCATCCCATGCCGTGCAGCACCGCGATGAAGCGCTGGGCGTGATCCAGATTCGCCACCACCGAGCTTTCGGTGACCTCGAAGCAGATTTCGCCCGGGTTCGCGCCCGTGTGATCGAAGCAGTCGACGACGAACTCCAGGAAATCCGAATCCCCCAGCGTCTGCCCGGCGATGTTGATGGCGACGCTGCGGCCGGCCGGCAATTTCAGGCCGCCGCGGCCGAGCGCGGACAGCACGGTCTGCACCACCCATCGGTCGATGTGCGGCATCAGGCGGTAGCGCTCGGCCGCGCGGATGAATTCCGCGGGCGGCACGCCGGGCTGGCCGCTCTCTCCCTCGAGGCGCACGAAGACTTCGATCGCAGGCCCGCGCAGGCCGTCGGCTCGGGCATGCACGATGGGCTGGTAGTAGAGCTCGAACTTGTTGTCGCGCAGGGCGCCCTGCAGCTTCTGCAGCCAATGAATCTCGCCGCTGTGCCGCGCGCTCGCCTCCTCGCGCGCCGAATACACATGCACGTGCAGCCCACCCTGCTTCTTCGCCACATAGCAGGCGGAATCCGCCGAATTCATGATGTCTTCGATGGCGCCGCCGCCGCGGCCGATCTCCACCAGCCCGATGCTCACGCCGATGTTGAAAATCTTGTCCTTCCAGACGAACCGATAGTCGCTCACCGAGCGCACCACGTCGTCGGCGATCTGGCGCGCCTTCTCCAGGGGACAGCCCACCAGCAGCAGGGCGAACTCATCGCCGCCGATGCGCCCCACCGTATCCGAATCGCGCACCGCCTCCTTGATGAGCGAGGCCACCTCGCGCAGCATGTTGTCTCCGGCGGTATGGCCGCAGGTGTCGTTCACCACCTTGAAGCGGTCCAGATCGAGATAGCACAGCGCGTGTCCGGCGTTCCCGGTCTGCGCGGAGTCCATGGCTTCCTGCAGCCGCCGCTCGAATTCGCGGCGGTTGATCAGCCCCGTCAATGCATCGTGGCTGGCCTGATAGGTCATCTGACGCGTGAGGCCGCGCAGCTCGCTGGTGTCGTGCAGCACGAGCACCAGTCCCAGTATGTCCTTGCCGTCGAAGCGCAGCGGAGTGACGCTGATTTCCACCGACCGCTCCGGGCCCGCGTTGGCCGGGACCAGCACCGCGCGCCGGCCCACGGTCACCCGGCCTCCGGTGGTGAGCGCCTTGCGCACCGGATCTCCCAGCGGGCGCCGATCCGTCTCATCGACCAGCGACGCCACTTCGGCAAACGACTTGCCCATGACCTGGTCGAAGCGCTGGCCCAGCAAGCTCTCGGCGGCGAGATTGATGTAGTCGATGCGGCCCTCTGCGTCGACGGTGATGACGCTCTCGCCCATGGCATCGAGAGTCACCATGGCGCGCGGCCTGGATGGAGCCCCCGTCTGGGCGGATTCGGGCAGCATTTCCAGAACGGTGAGCAGGAGCGAGGCTTCGCCGGCGGTGTCGATCACCGCACTCGAGAGCTCGACGCGCGTGACCTGAGCCTGCGCGCCGACCAGCTCGACCTCGTAGCGCTCGGCCGCGGGCTCGCCCGCCAGCCGCCGGCGCAGGTTGTTGGCCACCAGCTCGACATACTCCGGTGCGACGAAATCGGTCAGGGGCTTGCCGACGACATCCGCGGCGCTCAGGTTGAGCAGCGCCAGGAAACGCGAGTTGGCGAACATGATGTGATCGCGGTGCACGAGCACGGCGTCGTGCACCGTCTCGACCAGGCGCTGAAACAGCTGTTCGCGATCGAGCAGCCGCGCGCCGCGCTGTTCGAGATCGTCCAGCAGCTTGTTGACGGCGGAGCCGAGTTTTTCCAGCGATTCGGGCTTGCCCACGAGACTGATGCGCTCCGCGGAGCCGGCCTCGCGCGTGAGCCGCCGCACCTGCGCCGAGAACTCCTTGACGAAGCGCTCCTGGCGCCGTTTCCACGCGAGCAGAATACTCAAGCCCACCGCTAGAACGGCCGCGGTCGATACCCACATGACGATGGAAGACAAGATCAACGCGAACCTCAATAACGACAAATCCTGGCGACGCGTGAGTTTTGGCCCCATCGCGGGTTCTGTGCGTCGCGAATCATCGTGCCCCTAAGAATAGCGCACAGGCATGGCATAGCCTGTTGAAATTGACCATAATCAACGGCCTTAAATCACCTCGAGAAATCATGGATCCTTTGGCCGCTCGACAGCAAATGGTGGATCAGCAAATACGCACGTGGGAAGTTCTCGACCCGCGCGTGCTCGATACTCTGTCCGCCGTCCCGCGCGAAGCCTTCGTGCCTCCCGAGTACCGCGAGCTTGCATTCGCTGACGCGCCGATTCCCATCGGATTCGGCCAGTCCATGCTCGCCCCCAAGCTACAGGGCCGCCTTCTGCAAGCGCTCGGCGTCACCGCCACCGACAGCGTGCTCGAAGTCGGCAGCGGCACCGGCTATCTGTCGGCCGCGTTAAGTTTACTCGCCGCTTCGACATATTCGATCGACATTCACGCCGGACTCATCGCCTTGGCCGAGGTGAATCTTCGCGCGGTGCCCCAGGCCCAAGTGCGATTCGAGATCCGCGATGCCTTCAGCGCCGCGCCGCTCGGCGAGTACGATGTGATCGCAGTCACCGGCTCGCTGCCGGTTTACGATACGCGCTTTGAGCGCTGTCTGCGCGTCGGTGGCCGTCTATTTGCCGTGGTCGGCGTCGCGCCCGTGATGGATGCCCTGCTGGTGCGCCGGGTCGACAGCAATGAATGGATTCGCGAGAGCTTGTTCGAGACCGTGGTCGAACCTCTGATCAACGCCGCCGCGGCGCCGAGATTCGTGTTTTGATGATCAAGGAAATCACCCCCCAGGAGTTTCTGGAGCGTCGCGCCGGCGGCGCCGACATGACGCTGCTCGATGTTCGCGAGGATTGGGAAACGGCGCTGGCGCCGGTGCCTGCCGACCTCAAGCACATCCCCATGGGGCAGGTCGCGGACCGTCTCGGCGAGCTCGATCCGCAGCGCGAAACCGTGGTGATCTGCCGCTCCGGAGGCCGCAGCCTGCAAGTGGCGCGTTTCCTCGCCGGGCAGGGCTTTGCATCGGTGTACAACCTGGCCGGCGGCATCCTGGCCTGGTCCCGAGACGTGGACCCCCGGATTCCACAATATTGAGCCCGCCCGGGACTCTTGACTCACAGGTGATATGGTTATATATAACACTATATAACCCGGATGATCCATGACGCGATCGCTGCTCCTCCTCGCCCTGTTCTTCAGTGCCGCCGCACCGGCCGCGGATCTGCTTGCCGTCTACCAGCGTGCACTGCAAAACGATCCGCAGCTACGCGAAGCCGAAGCGACCCGGCTGGCGGCGCTGGAAGCGAAGCCTCAGGCCCTTTCGGCCCTGCTGCCGCAGTTGTCGGGAACTGGCATCGTGACCCGCGAGAAGGACACGGGATTCACGAATACCACGGAACCCGTCAGCGTGCCGCCCGCGCCCACCGTGCTCGAGAGCTTTCCCTTCGATGGGCGCGTCTCGACCACGACCCACCGCTATGGCGTCGATCTGAAGCAAAACGTGTTTCGCTGGGAGAACTGGGTGGCCCTGCAGCGCGCTGACGCCCAAGTGGCCCAGGCCGAGGCGGATTACCAGGCCGCGCAGCAAGATCTGATGGAGCGGGTCGCGCAACGCTACTTCGACGTGCTCGGCGCCCAGGATGACCTGGAGGCCCAGCAGGTGGCGCTGACCTCGATCAATCGTCAGCTCGAGCAGGCGGAGTCGCGCTACCAAATCGGCCTGATCGCGGTGACCGACGTCGAAGAGGCGCGCGCCGCGCACGACAGCGGCGCGGCGGCCGTGATCGCGGCGAAGCGCACCCTGGCCTCCACTCAGGAACTGTTGCGCGAGATCACCGGCGACGCCTTCGACTGGCTGGCCCGTCCCATCGAGCCGTTCGAGCTCGCGAATCCCGACCCCGTCAGCGAGGACCGCTGGGTCGAGATGGCTTTGCAGCAGAACCTGGTGCTGGTTTCCAGCCGCTTGGCGGCCGACATTGCGCGCGAGGATATCAGCGCCGCCCGCGGCGGCCACTTTCCCTCCCTCGACTTGGTGGGCAGCGGGTACAAGGCGACCAGCAACGGCGTGGACACTTTCAGCGACGGTACCTCGGCGGGCGGCACCATCCTGAACCAAACCCAGCGCACCATCGGCCTGCAGCTGAGCTTTCCGCTCTATTCGGGAGGCATGGTGTCCTCGCAGGTACGCCAGGCCGTCTACCAGCACCGCGCCGCCAAGGAAAGAGTGGAGCGGGTGGCGCGCCAGACCGAGCACGATGCCCGCGATTCGTATCTCGGCGTGCTGTCGGAGATCTCGCGAGTCAAGGCGCTGCGGCGCGCGGTCGAGTCGAACGCCACCTCGCTGCGCGCCACCGAGTCCGGCTATGAAGCCGGAACGCGCACCGCCGTGGATGTGCTGCAATCGCGGCAGCTTTGGGTCCAGGCGCAAACCGACTATTCCCGCAGCCGCTACGATTACATGTTGAATGTGCTCAAGCTGCAGCAGGCCGCCGGAACGCTGTCCCGGCAGAGCCTCGAGAAAATAAACAGCTTGCTCAAGGATTCGCCGCCGGCCGCCCAGCCGGCAATAACGGCTCCATGAGCGCGAGCAATCGCGCGACGCTGCCGCGATTCGCCTCGACGATGTCCCGCCCGCTCGCGCCCCGGCGCCGACGCTCCTCCGGATCGGCGAGCAGCCGCGCCAACGCGCGCTCGAGCGCGCGCGCGTCCGCCACCTCCAGGGCGGCGCCGCGGTCGAGCAGCAGCCGCGCGATGTCCCTGCTGTTCGAGTAATAGGGACCGGTGAGCACCGGCAGCCCGAGCGCCGCGGGCTCGAGCAAATTGTGGCCTCCGATGGGCACCAGACTGCCGCCCACGAACGCCACATCGGCCGACGCATACAGCGCGGCGAGCTCACCCACCGTGTCCACCAGGACCACTTGCGTGGCCGCATCCGGCGCCCCGCCGGCGCTGCGCCGCGTGAATCGCAGGCCCCGGCTGCGCAACAGCTGCGCAACGCCGTCGAAGCGTTGCGGATGCCGCGGAACCAGCAACAGCAGCGCGTCGCCCGGCAATTGCGCGTGCGCCGCCAGCAGCTGCTCCTCTTCACCGGCATGGGTGCTGCCCGCGATCCACGTTGGCCTCGAGCCGCCCAATTGCGCACGCAGCTCGCGGCCTCGGTCCATGACGCCCGCACTCGGTTCCACGTCGAATTTGATGTTGCCGACCACGTGGATCCTGGCGCTCTGCGCGCCGATCGCAGCGAAGCGTCCGGCATCCTCGCGGGTCTGTGCCGCTATCAACGAACTGGCGGAGAAAATCCCGCGAAACAGGCCGCCGAATCGCCGGTAGCGCGAAACCGATCTCGCCGACAATCGCGCGCTGGCGAGCACCAGGGGCACGCCGCGGCGCTCGCACTCCTTGAACAGATTGGGCCACAGCTCGGTTTCCATGATGATGGCGAGCCGCGGCTGAATGCGATCCAACAAGCGCGCGGCCGCACCCGGCGTGTCGTAGGGCAGGAAGCGGATGTCCACGCCGTCGCCGAACAGGCCTCGGGCGCGGGCCCATCCTGTCGGCGTTGCCGTGGTGAGCACCAGCGGGTGCTGCGGATACGCCGCGCGCAGCGCGCGCGCCAGAGGAGCCGCGGCGGACATCTCGCCCAGGCTGACCGCGTGGAGCCAGATGTTCCCCGCCGTGGGGATCCGCCCGCCATAGCCGAAGCGCTCGCCAAGACCCCGCCAATAACCGCGGTCGCGCCAGCCGCGCCACAACACCGCGGCAAAGGCGAAGGGCACGGCGCAGTACGTCAGCCAGGAGTACAGGCGTCTCATCCCGTCGCTCGATATCCGCCCATCAGCCACTCCCACGCGGTGTCCGAATACGCCCCGATCTTGGCCAGCGAGCGCCGCAGCCGCCGCAAATTCCGCGCCTTCCAGCCGCCGCTTTTGCGCACACGCCCGCGATCGAAGTCGATCACACTGACGCCATGGGCGCCGATCAATATGTTGTGCGCGTTCAGATCGGCATGATCGACCCCGGCGCCGTGCAGTTGCGCCACGGCGGCGCCGACTGCGCGCCAGGCGGATTCGGCCAGCGCGCCTCGCGCAAGCGCCGCGCTCAAAGGCTCGGCATCGGCGATGCGCTGCGTGATCAAATCGCAGCGATAGCCGAACAGGGTCTTCTCATAGCGGGCCGCAACGGGCTTGGGCACCGGCAGGCCTCGCCGGGTCAAAAGCTCCAGCAGCCGCCACTCGGCGAATGCCCGCACGCGCTCCTCGCCCGCCCACGGATACACATCCTTCGACCAGCGCGCGATGAAGCCGCCGCGACGGAAATGCCGCAGTACCCAGCGATGCTCGCCCGAGTCGATGAACCACGCGGACCCGCGTCCCGCGGCCGCGTCCGACAACTCGCCACGGCGCCGCCAGAACTCCGGGTCGAACAGCGCTTCTCGGGCATCCTGCGCCAGATTGCCAAGGCAGGCCGGATCGGACAGCATGGCGCCCGTGGCAGTGGCAATGCGTCGCGTCCCTATCACTTATACGATGACCTTAAATTTCAATCCACCGCCGCGGCATGTGTGTCTACTGCGTCTCTCGGCCATCGGCGATACCTGCCACGCGCTGGCGGCGCTGCGCGCTTTCCAGGCGGCTTGGCCGCGGACTCAGGTAACCTGGATCATCGGCAAACTCGAAGCCAAGCTGATGACGGCGATTCTCCCGGAAATCGAGTTTATCACCTTCGATAAAAACGCAACGCCCGGGGAGCTGCTGCGGCTGCGCAAGGCCTTGCGCGGACGGCGCTTCGACCTGCTGCTCCACATGCAGTTGTCGTTTCGCGCGAGCCTGCTCGCCGCACTCATCGATGCCCCTATCAAGCTAGGCTTCGACCGCGGGCGCGCCCGCGAGCTGCAGTGGTGGTTCACCAATGCCGAGATCGCGCCTGCGGCGCGCGAACACGTACTGGATTCGTTCATGGGCTTCGTGCGCGCCTGCGGCATCGAACCCACGCCCCCGCACTGGGACCTGACCCTGCCTCCCGAGGCGCTCGAATATGCCCGCGGCATCGTCGGAGACGGGCAGCCCACCCTGGTCATCAGCCCCTGCTCCAGCCATGCCGCCCGCAACTGGCCCGCGGAGCGGTATGCCGCGGTGGCCGAACACGCCGTCAATGCACACGGCCTGCGGGTCGTGCTGGTGGGCGGCCGCAGCGCCATCGAATCCGAGATGGCCGGGGCCATCCTCGCCGCTGCGGGCGTGCCCGTGCTCGATCAGGTGGGCAAGGACACGCTGCCGCAGCTGCTCGGGCTCATGTCGCTGAGCACCGTGCTGCTGTCGCCCGATTCGGGACCCGCTCACATGGCCACCATGGTGGGTCTGCCGGTGATCGGCCTCTACGCCGCCACCAATCCGGCGCGCGCCGGTCCTTACTACAGCCGCCAATGGTGCGTCGACAAGTACGACGCGGCCGCGCATAAGTACTACGGCAGGCCGGCCGCGCAGATCCCCTGGACCACCAAGATCGAGCGTGCCGGCGTGATGGATCTGATCGGCGTGAGCGATGTCACCGCCAAGCTCGACGCGCTCATGGGTTAACATGGAATAATGAGCGAAATCAAGGTGCCGGTTTCTCCGGGCGAATTGCTCGACAAAATCACCATCCTGCGCATCAAGTCGCAGCGCATCGGCGACCCCGCAAAGCTGTCCAACGTGCGTCTCGAACTGCGCGCCCTGGAGGAGACGTGGAGCGCTTCGGCCTACGCCGGGGCCGACGTCGAGGCCGACGTCGGCGCCCTGCTCGCCGTCAACGAGCGCCTGTGGGTGATCGAGGACGACATTCGCGGCAAGGAGCGTGCGCAGGCCTTCGATGAGGAATTCATCCGCCTGGCGCGTGCCGTGTACTTCGAGAACGACGAGCGCGCGGCCATCAAGCGGCGCATCAACACCAAACTGGGCTCGGATTTGGTCGAAGAAAAATCCTACCGCGACTATAAAGCATAGCCGCGCTCTTCTCCGGAAACATTATCAGGCGGGGTCGCCTCGACCCCGTAGGAGTCGGCGCGAAGCGCCTGATCAGACGGGGTCGCCTCGACCCCGTAGAAGTCGGCGCGAAGCGCCCAACCAGGCTAACGCAAGGTGTATTCCGCTCCGCAGTAGGGACACTTGGCCCAGCCCGTGGGTTCGATCGCAAGGTACACCCGGGGATGCGAGTTCCACAGAAACATGCCCGGCATCGGGCACGACAGCGGCAAATCCGCGGCGGTCACCGTGTATTGATGCAGGGCGTTCGGTTGAATCAAATTGTGCTTCGAATCGTCTTGTACCATCGCGGGCATCCGTTCATTGTCGTTCATTCAAACGTTTCGCGCCAGATTTCCACCACATGGGTGCGCGCGGCGGCGTAGGGAGCCGCCATGAGCACCCGCTCTCCCTCGCCTTCCAGCGACTGGTGATGCAGCACCGTGCGGTAGCCGATATAGGTCTCCGTCAGCCACTGCGCGGTCTTGGGGTCGAGCACGCCCACGGCGGCCAATCCCTCGAGCTGCCGTATGTTGTCCGTATGCGTCAGGAGCTCGGGGTGCGCATTTGCCGCGGCCAGCACCCAGTACTGCACCAGGAACTCGATGTCGGCGATGCCTCCCGCGTCCTGCTTGATGTCGAACCGGCCCGCACCCCCCTTGGATAATTCGCGCCGCATCCGCATGCGCATGTCCCTCACGTCGGCTCGCAAAGTATCGCGGCGCACCGCCGTGCACAGGATGCGGCGCCGGATCGCTTCGAACTCGCCGCATAGACCCGCATCGCCGGCCACGGCCCGCGCGCGCAGCAGCGCCTGGTGCTCCCAGGTCCACGCGTCCTCGCGCTGGTAACGCTCGAACGCGTCGATGCCCGTCATGAGGAAGCCGCCCTTGCCATTCGGGCGCAGACGCATGTCCACCTCGTAAAGGCGGCCCGCGGCCGAGTGCATGGTCAGAAGATGCACGATGCGCTGTCCCAGGCGCAGGAAGAACACGCCGTTGTCGAGCGGACGCTCGCCCTGGGTGTGCTGAACTTCTCCACGCGAGTCATGCAGAAAAACCAGGTCGAGGTCGGAACCATATCCCAGTTCCAAGCCGCCCAGCTTTCCGTAGGCGGCAACGGCGACGTGCACCGGCCGCAACGCCGCCTCCCGCTCGCCGCAGTATGGGACACCGTAGGTCCGGGTCATCTGCTGCCACGCCAGATCCATGCAGCATTGAACGATCAGCTCGGCGATATCGGTCAGCCGATCGCTCACCTTCATCAGCGGCAGCCGCCCGGTCAGGTCGGCAAGCGCCACCTTGAATACGGCGACCTTCTGGAACTGCCGCAGCGCCTCGACCTGCCGTTCCGGATCGTCGGCGGGCAGCCGCTCGGTGCGCGCGGCGAGTTCCTCCACGAAGCTCTGCCGCGAGGGCGGCTCGTCGAACGCCTTGGCGTCGATCAACTCATCCAGCAGCAGCGGAAAGTCGGCGATTTGCCGCGATAGAAACCCGCTGATCGCGCAGATCTCCATCAGCCGATCGAGCGCCGGGGCCTGCTCCTTGAGCAGCGCCAGATACGAGGATCGCGTGCCGATGGCCTCGAGCACGCGCAGCACCCGCTGCACCACGCTCGCGGGGTTGGGATTGCGGGCCGCCGCATTGAGCAGACGCTCGAGGATGACGTGCAATCGCCGCCGTCCCACCTCGTCCAGCCGCCGATAAGGTGCCGAGTGCCGGTAGACGTCCAGCGTCGCCGCCGCCGCCGCGATCTCGGCGGGCGGAAAGCCGCTGCGCTGGAGCTCCTCGGCGATCTTCGCGTCCTCGGAAGCCAGCCATCCCGCACCCGCCTCCTCCTCGCCATGCCGCGGGTCCGCGGCGCCGGACAGCAACGCGCCGAACTGCCGCGCCACGCTGCCGCGCGCCGCCTCGATGCGCGCGCTGACGGCGTCCCAATCCGGCAGACCCATGTTCAGGCTCAGGCGGGCGCGGTCGAGCACGTCCCCCGGCAGCGCGTGGACCTGTGCATCGCGAATCATCTGCAGCGCGTTCTCCGCCTTGCGCAGCACCAGGTAGGCGTCCTGCAACTCCGCGACATCGGCCGCCGCCATGAGCTTCGAGCCCGCCAGCAAGGGCAGCACGTCGAGCAGCGAGGCATTCTGCAGACGCCGGTCGCTGCCGCCGCGAATCAATTGCACGGACTGCACGATGAATTCGATCTCGCGAATTCCGCCGCGGCCGAGCTTGAGGTCGCCATCGAGCTCGCGCCGCGATACCTCGCGGGCGATCGACGCTTTCATGTCGCGCAGGGACTCGATCACGCCGAAGTCGAGATAGCGGCGGTACACGAAAGGGCATACGAATTCCTGGCTCGCCGCCGCGAATGCCTCCGCGCCCACCACGGCCCGAGCCTTGATCCAGGCGTAGCGCTCCCAGTCGCGGCCATGCTGCTGCAAGTAATCCTCGAGCGAGGCGAGGCTCACGACCAGCGGACCGCTGTCGCCGAACGGCCTCAGACGCATGTCCACCCGAAACACGAAACCGTCCTCATTGCGCACGTCGAGCAGCCGAATGAGCTCGCGGCCGAGGCGGTTGAAATACTCCTCGTTCTCGACCTCGCGCGACCCGTCTGTCTGCCCCGCGGACGGGAACAGGAAAATCAGATCTATGTCGGAGGAGAAATTCAATTCGCGGCCGCCGAGTTTGCCCATCGCCAGCACGATCAGCGGCACCTCGGCGCCATCCGCGTCGCGCGGCAGGCCGAAGACGGCTTGCAGATGCAGACGCGCGGCCGCCGCCGCCGCGCGGATGGCGGCATCCGCAAAATCCGACAAGTCGCGCAGCGTCTCCGCCGCGGCGGATTGCCCCGTGATATCCCGCCACGCAATGCGCAGCATTTCGCGCCGACGCCACTCGCGCAAAATGCGCTGGGCGTCGGCGGTGACCGGCGCCGACGCTGCGCGGGCTTCATACTCCGCGCCCGCAAGGCGCGCGGCGCCCGGCTCCACGTGGCCGCCCAGCCAGTCGAGCGCCTGCACGTCTTGAATCAATACCGAGGCGGCGAACTCACTGCCGGCGGCGACGCGCGGCAGTTCGGCGCGCAGTCTTTCGGGCAGCGCGGCATAGGCGGCGCCGAACGTCCCGCGAGCGTCCGCGCGCTCCCACCAATGGGCCAACGGCTCGCGCAGGGTCGCGGGAACGGACTCGAACACGAGGCTCAGGGCAGCCCGTGCAGCGTCGTGTTGAACAAGAAACGGCCGCTGAACTCCGTGCGGTCGCCGGCCTTCTTTCCAGCCACCGGCTGCAGACGCGCCGACAAGGGCTTGTTCCACTTCCAGGCCAGCGAAGCGACATCGCCAAAAATGCGCGCGATCTGCTCGACGCTGATGTCGCCGGGATATGGGATCGTATCGAGCCCCGTGCCGCAAACCGCGGAGTAGGCGAGCAACGAATCCGTGGTGATGCTCCCCTCGGCCCAGCGCCGCGCCAGGAGGCTGTCTTCGAGGACCGGCACCATCAGGCCGGAATAGCCGATCTGCTTCACGGGAACGGCTTTGACAGCGGTGGTGATGATGAGCGCCGCGGTCATGGTTCCGCTCGATCCAAATTTCGCGCCCGTGTAGGTTTCGATCGCGGCGCCGATCGAGACATCCCCGAGCGGAGCCGGCGTGGGATCGACGCCCATGAAGGCCCAGCCGGTCGATGCCGCCGTTTCATCGCCGACCGATTCGGCGGCCTTCGCATGAACCGTCAGCTGCCGGGTCAGCTCCGCGACCGAGCCGTCGAAATCCCCATGAGTGCGCGCAAAAACTTCTTGCACGACGTTCGCGCCCTCGAAGCCGATGGAGAACTGCTTGCCGGCGCCCGTGTGATACGTGCCCGGATAGAACGGGCCGTAGGGTTTGACCATCGCGGTCGCCGTGAAGTTGAAGGTTCCGTGGCTGGGCGGCCCATGGTCGGTCAGGTAACGCACCAGCGTGGCGCTTTCACGGATCACCTTCCAATGAATGCCATCCTCGGCGGCAATGATGGCGTTTGCCTGAAGATTGGGCATGGTGGAGAGGGCCCTGCCCAGCAGCCGCATGACGCGCGGATCGTCCGAATCGCGCATCATTGCCGGCCCGACGCTCGGAATGAAATTCTCCTTGGCGGACAGATCGTCGATGGCCTGCAGCAGCTTGAGTGCATCGGCATCGGATTGCCCGCCGATGAGCTCCCCGAGCGGCTGAGTCACGATGCGCAGGGTTTCGGTCTGATATCCCCGCCGCGTGAAATCGCCCTCGGCGGCGCGCAATACCCGCAGCGCCTCGGCGATCTGCCGATCGACAGTGGCGGGGTCGAGCCGCACGAAGGCGGTGATCGCCCGCACTTTGGGCTTCGTATTGGTCTCAGCGTGGCCCGTCAGGGCGAATGAGGCCAGCAACGCTGCTGCAAGCGCGAGTCGGCAATGGTTCACTGTTCATCTCCTGGATGATGCAAGCGCGCATGTTAACAACATTGCGTAATACCTCGGCCTCCGCTGATAATCCGCGTGTTCGGACCCACCACTGAAATTGGGAGATAACAATGAAAATCGGATTTGCCCTGCTTCCCACCCTGGCCGTGATGCTGAGTTCGGTTGCCCTCGCCGACAGTCCCTTCGACGGAACGTGGACCATGAATACGAGCAAGAGTCACCTTGCCGGCGACACCATGAGTTACGCTGACGCGGGCGGCGGCACGCTGAAATACACGGACTCCGATCAGACCTATACCTTCAAGCCCGACGGAACCCCGTTCACCACCCCGCTGGGCAGCGAGAGAACGGTCACGAAGACCGGCGATGACAGCTACACGATCACCGTGAAGAAGGGTGCTCTGTTGCTGCGCACCACCACCCTCAAAGTGTCCTCTGACGGCAAGACGCTGAACGAGGAATCCAAGGGGACCAAGCCGAACGGCGACACCTTCGACAACGTGACTACCTATGCCAGGACTTCCCCGGGCGCCGGGCTGATCGGCGGCTGGAAGAGCACGAAGGTCAAACTCAGTTCGCCCAACGCGGTCACGATCCAGACCGACGGCGCGGATGGCATCACCCTGACCCTCTCGGCCATCAAAGCCTCCGCCCAAGCCAAGTGGGACGGCAAGGATTATCCGGTCACCGGCCCGACGGTGTCCGATGGTCTCACGATGGCACTGACCAAGACCGGACCCCACAGCTTCAAGATGGTCGAGCATTTGAAGGGCAAGACCATAGTGATTTTGCGCTATACGGTAGCGGCGGACGGCAAGACCCTGACCGCCAAGGGGACCAACGGCCAGGGAAAGGAGCCGTTCAGCGAAGTCTTCGATAAACAATCCTGATTTGCGACCATGGCACGGCCCCGCGGTGAACCCGCGGGGTCGGCATTGCCATCCCCTTGCCGCATTTGTTCTGCTGTTCGGCCTCCCGTCGGTGTTCGCGCAACCCCGGAATCCATCGCCGGACGTGGCGCGGTTCGTGCGCGTGGGCTCCATCGAGGCCGGCAAGAACGCAGATCTCCTGGTGATCAAGGGAGATCCTTCGCAGCGGATCGCCGACATCGAAAACGTCGAGATCGTCTTCAAGGACGGCCTCGGCTACGACACCGAGAAGCTGCTTCGCTCCGTCGCCGGCCGCTACGGCCAGTATTGAATACGCTCTGTCAGGGCTTCCAGAAGTGCCGTTCGGAGGCCTTATGCAGCCGGCGGCGGTTGTCGATCAACGTTGGGTATTGTGTCGTCGATGCAGGCCCAGCTAGGCGCTTGCGATGTCCATATTGTGGCCGCCGGCTTCGCGATCTCGGGATCATCGAGGGTACCAGCACGAACGAAGATGAGATGAGGCCGCGCTTCGGCTTCGCTGAATAGCTGCGTACCACAGACAGGGCAGAAACGCCGGTGCATGACGTTGCCGCTATCGGCGATGCTACGGTAGCCAGCAGTCGCCCCATGGACGGTGAAGGACGCTGTGTGGAAACAGACGTTTACCGTGCCGCTGCCTGCTCCGAGATACTGGCACACGCGGCACCAGCAGATGCGCGTGATAATGGCAGCCGACGTGGATTCGTATCGGATCTCTCTGCACAGACAGCCACCCGTAATCGTCATTCAGTCGTACCACGCCGGCGACTTACGCACCGTGCGAAAGAATTCCATGCTGTGGCCGATCCAGAGCTGCGCTCCGGTGCGCCGCAGCAGATCCTCGATCTTCTCGCGCGACTCAGCCGTTCCGGTGGTCTTTTCCTCGTCCGGCATGCGCTTCAAGCTGCGCTCCTCCGCATAGTGATACAGGTCGCCGGACAGCACCACGGGTCCGGTGTTCTTCAAGCGCACCAGCAGTGAGCAGTGCCCTTCCGTATGCCCCGGCGTCGCGATGACGACGACCGTACCGTCGCCGAAGACATCATGATCGCCGCTGAGAATCATCGTCTTGCTGGTCTCCAGGGCTGAATACTCGCGGAACCAGGGATAGGCGCGCGCCGCGCTGCTGAACATCTGGTCGCGATCGCCCTTGTAGACCAGCCACGTAGAGCCCGCGAAGTCGCCGGCATTGCCGACATGGTCCCAGTGGTAATGCGACAGCACGAGGTAGTCGATATTGGCGGGCTGGACGCCGATGTCGGCCAGCTGGCCGCTCAAGGTGTTGAACTTGATCTGCCCGTAGCCCTCGAGCACGTTCTCGTACAGCGGCCGGCCGACCAGCCGGTCATTGAGGCCCGTGTCATAGATCAGCATGCCCTTCGGGTGGACCACCAGATAGCAGGTGACGCCCATATTGCTGGCCTTGACCTCCTCGCGCTTCAGGTTGTAATCCTCCGGCTTGTTGTAGATCAGGGTTCCACAATCGAATACATACAGTCGCGGAGCGGTTACCTTGGGCGGGGGCGCGATCTCGGCCAGACTCGCGAGGGGCGCGAGTGCCGTGGTCCCGAGCATCGCGGCGGCAAGCAGGCGGGTCAGCATGTGAATCGCATGGCGCATGGGGGGGGAAGCCTAGCATTTCCAATGTGGGCTGCTCACCGAATTGCCACGATGAATAATCTCGGAAACGGTAGCAGCACCGAACCATCCGGCAGCGCCGGATAAGCGCGCGCCACGGCGGCCGTGTATCGCTCGAGATACGCGGCGCGCGTGTCTGAGTCCAGCGGCTGCAGAAATGGCCGCAACCCGCTGCCCTTGAACCATTCCACGATCGCCGCAGCTCCGCCCGCGAGCGGGTGATAGTAGGTGGTCCGCCACACATCCACCTTGCTGCACCGGTGGCGCAGAAGTTCGTAGTATTCGTTCGCATCTCCGATCGGCGTGCGCGCCGCTGCTGCCGCGGCCAGCGCCTGCGACCAAGGCCCATCGGCGGCCGTCTCCCGCATCAGCCGGTGCGCGGGAACATCTAGGTTGTCCGGCATCTGAATGGCCACGCCGCCGCCGCCGGCGAGCCTTGAGATGAGCGACGGCAGCAACGTCGCGTGATCGGGCACCCACTGCAGCACGGCATTCGCCAGGATCACGTCGAACGGGCCGCGGTCCTCCCACTCTTCAATCCCACGTACCGCGAATTGGATCTGCGGCAGCCGACGCCGAGCCGCAGCGATCATGTCGGGCGAATTGTCGATGCCGCTGACAACCGCATTCGGAAAGCGAGCCGCCAGTACTTCGGTCGAGTTGCCCGGCCCGCATCCCAAGTCGATGGCCGATCGCGCCTCGATCGCGGGCAAGGCCGACAGTAGGTCCCGCACGGGGCGCGTCCGTTCATCTTCGAAAGTCACGTATTGCGCCGCGGACCAGCTCATGGTCACGATCGTATCAGCTGCCTCGTCACGGTATGAGCTACCCTAGGTCCATGAGGCTCAAATATGACGCAACTGCCTATAAATAAAGGGGAAAATAGCGCTGACCGCAGATGATTTTGGGTCACCCGAAGGGTAGAATACTGGATATCCAACCAGCCCCTGGCCTCTTAGGTGACCCCCATGGACGCTACCCCAACCACTCGCCCCGCTGTGTCGCTGCCCGCCGTGTCGCTGCGGGAACTCGAAGCGCAGATCACTGAACTCGCCGGTCACTTGAATGCCGCGAACTAAACTAAGGTCCGAGTTCGACCCATGGAGACATTCAAGTGAGCACCCGCTCGTGCAACCGACGGGGAATGGCGCTTGGCCTTTCACAGCTTAGGCACCTGGGAGAGAATGGCCAGCGGTCTGCCCTCGTTGTCATTAAACGCAGCCATCCACTCCTCCGTACCATCCGGGTGGCGATGGATCAGATGCGGAGCGCCAAGAAATTCGACCCCGCGCTGAATAAGCTCCGCGTGGGCCGTACGTATATCAGGCACATTGAAATAGATGATTGACTCTGGGCCGCTCGAGGATTCGGCCTCAGACAAGAACAGTCGGATCCCGCCACAATCAAAAAAAGCGAGGTTGCCGAAGGAATATAGGTGCATAAGACCGAGCACCTCGCCGTACCATTTTTGGGCCTCTTGAATGTCCCGAACGGTGCGCGAAATTTGGGAGATTGTTCCCAGCGTGAGGCTGCCTTTCATCGATGGCTCCTTGTTAAAGAGGCTGCTATTGCGGCGCACACCCGTCCACCGTCGAAGCGGACGTCCAACGATGAACTTGAGCGACGCGGGGCAGCGTCGCCGCGAAAACGAAGTTGCTTCTCGAACTGATCATTGAGTACCGACACCAT
>Ga0181534_10000874_pt1 | contig 20823 bp, 14 predicted proteins | sample PEATcosm2014_Bin_37_FD_119758 | JGI IMG/M metagenome (GOLD analysis project Ga0181534, IMG submission 119758) | Peatland microbial communities from MTU Mesocosm Facility, Houghton, MI, USA - PEATcosm2014_Bin17_10_metaG | ecosystem: Environmental > Terrestrial > Soil > Wetlands > Peat | place... | reverse complement strand
CGCCGTCCGCTTCCAAATTTACACTGCACGCAATTAATTTGCACTACAGTAACTGGCATGCTATTTATTTCCGATGGCGCCAGAAGCTTCGTCCCGCCGGCACTGTACTCGGTTGGCCCGGCACATGCGACCTCGCCAGCGCCGATCTTTCGCGAATATGATGGTGCCCCCCGCGGCGGCGAGTCCTTGCTAAAAACGACTGCCTCGATAACACGCATTCACAGAGGATAAAGAGTATGGCGCGCGATCCCAAACACGACATTTTGTTCCAGCCCATCAAGATCGGGCCGAAAACCCTGCGCAACCGGTTCTACCAGGTGCCGCACTGTATCGGCGCGGGCTCCGACAAGCCGGGATTCCAGGCGGCGCATCGATCGGTCAAGGCCGAAGGCGGCTGGGCCGGCATCAACACCGAATATTGCTCGATCCATCCGGAATCCGACGACACCCACCGCCTCTCGGCGCGGATCTGGGATGAAGGCGACGTGCGCAATTTGCGCGCGATGACCGACCACATTCATCACTTCGGCGCACTCGCCGGCGTCGAACTGTGGTACGGCGGCTCGCACGCACCCTGCATGGAATCGCGTTCGACGCCGCGCGGACCAAGTCAGTACGCGTCGGAATTCGAAACGCTGACCTATTGCAAGGAAATGGATTTCGACGACATCGCGACCGTGCAGCAGTACTACGTCGACGCCGCACTGCGCTCACGCGATGCCGGTTTCGACATCGTGTACGTGTACGGCGCGCATTCGTACCTGCCGCTGCAATTCCTCTCCCCCTACTACAACAAGCGCAAGGACAAGTACGGCGGCTCGCTCGAGAACCGCGCGCGCTTCTGGCTCGAGACCCTGGAAAAGGTCCGCCGCGCGGTGGGCCACGACTGCGCCATCGCCACCCGCTTCGCCATCGACACGCTTTACGGCGATACCGGCATCGAAGTCGAACGTGACGGCATGAAATTCATCGGGCTCGCCGATTCCCTGGTGGATCTGTGGGATGTCGACGTGGGCGACATCGCCGAGTGGGGCGAGGATGCCGGCCCGTCCCGCTTCTACCAGCAGGGGCACCAGGTGCCGTGGACGCATTTCGTCAAGCAGGTGTCGAAGAAGCCGGTGCTCGGGGTCGGGCGCTTCACCGATCCGGAGAAAATGACCGAGATCGTCACCAAGGGCATCGCCGACATCATCGGCGCGGCGCGCCCGTCGATCTCCGATCCGTGGCTGCCGAAGAAGATCGAGGAAGGCCGCTACGACGACATCCGGGTGTGCATCGGCTGCAATGTCTGCATCTCGCGCTGGGAAATCGGCGGACCGCCGATGATCTGCACGCAGAACGCCACCGCGGGCGAGGAATACCGCCGCGGCTGGCATCCGGAGAAATTCCCGAAGCGCGGGTCGGACGATTCGGTGCTGGTGGTCGGCGCGGGTCCGTCGGGAGCCGAATGCGCCCGCGTGCTCCTGGAGCGCGGCTACACGGTGCACCTGTACGACACGGCCGCCAAGATCGGCGGGCACATGAACTCCCTCGCGACGCTCCCGGGCCTCGGCGAGTGGGGCTATCACCGCGACTATCGTGAATTGCAGATCACCAAGCTCGTCAAGAAGAACAAGCAAAGCCAGGTGGCGCTCGGTCAAAAGCCGCTCACCGCCGAAGCGGCGATCGCCTACGGCGCGGAGAAGATCGTCATCGCCACCGGCTCGTCGTGGAATACGGACGGCACCAATTGCCTGACCCACGATCCGATTCCGGGCGCCGACGCCTCCAAGCCCGACCAGCTCACGCCCGAACAGGTGCTGGAGGGCAAGAAGAGCATCGGCAAGCGCGTGGTGATCCTCAACGCCGACACCTACTTCATGGCGCCGAGCCTCGCGGAGAAGCTTAAGCTCGCCGGCCACGAGGTGACGGTCGTCACGGGCGTGCATCTCGCCAACTACATGCACTTCACGCTCGAATACCCCAACATGATGCGGCGCATGCACGAGCTGCACATCAAAGAGATTCACAACGCGTTTGCGAGCCAGATCGAGAAGGGCCGGCTGCAGGTGTATGACATCTGGGGCGACGGGTCCAAGCGAACCTACCGCGGCGCGGGTCACGTACCGCGCGAACCGAACAAGAGCCACCGCTGGGTCGAATTCGATTCGCTGATCCTGGTCACCGGCCGGCACTCGAACGATGGGCTGCATCGCGAAATCAAGCTGCGTCAGGGCGAATGGGAGAAGAACGGCGTGAAGAGCGTGTATCTGATCGGCGATGCCGAGGCACCGCGCCTCATCGCCGATGCCACGTTCTCCGGTCACCGTCTGGCGCGGGAGATCGAGGAGCCGAACGCGCAGCTGCCGATGCCGTACAAGCGCGAAACGGCGGTATGGGGCACCGCGCATCTGCCGGGCGGACGCTTCGAAATCGAATACAAGACCTAAAATCCCGTGTCGTCAAGCCGCACCGACGCTGTCACTCGAATTCTATTCGAGGCATTTTCGACAGCCGAGGTGCGGCTTTTCTATGCGCTTGGGTTTGCGGCGATCGGCATCTTCCTCTACGGCGTGTATGTGCAGATCCGCAAGTACCGGCGTGGCGCACCGCTGCGCCTCGAGGGCAGTTGGTGGGGGCGCCTCACCGACATGGGCGCGAAGGTCTTGAGCCACAGCACGCTCAAGCGGCGTGACCCGGCCGCCGGCGCGGCCCACCGGCTGATTTTTTACGGCTTCGTGCTGCTGTTTCTCGGCACCGCGACGATCACTCTGGAATACGACATCCTCGAGCCGTTGTTCGGCATCCGCTTTTGGCACGGCGGATTCTATTTGATCTTCTCGTTGGTGCTCGATGCCGCCGGCGTCGCGCTGATCGGCGGCCTCGCCTTCATGATGTATCGGCGCGGCTGGCTCAAACCGCCGAAACTCGATTATGCGCGGCCCGACCGTGCGCCCGGCGATGCGGACTTCGACCGGCCGCAGTACCGCCGCGAGGATTGGGCCTTCCTCTGGACCTTGTTGATCATCGGCTGCACGGGCTATCTGCTGGAGGCGGCGCGTCTGGTGTGGCTCTCGGGCCGGCCCGACGTGTGGGACACACGCTGGTGGTCGCCGGCCGGCGCGTTGCTCGCGGAGGCTTTGCGGGCGCTCGGCGTGAGCGCGCACGGCGGCGAGGTCCTGCGGGTTTCCCTGTGGTGGTTCCACGGCTTGCTGGCGCTGTGCTTCATCGCGCTCATTCCGTACAGCAAGGTCAAGCACATTTTCACCTCGGCCGCCTCGCTGCTGGCGCGCGACCCGCTGGCGGCACAGCGCCTGCCGCGCATTCCCGAAGCGCAAGAAGCGCCCGGCGTCGCCAAGATCACCGATTTCAACTGGAAGCAGCTGCTCAACCTCGACGCCTGCACCAAGTGCGGCCGCTGCCACGAGGCGTGCCCGGCGCGCGCGGTCGGCGCCCCGCTCTCGCCGCGCGATGTCATCCTGTCCTTGCGGGAATTTGCGAACGCCACGCTCGAGGGCGGTGCGCTGCCCGCGGCCGCCGAGCTCGACGTGCACGGCAAAGGGCCCGGTCAAATCGCCCAGGAGACGCTCTGGTCCTGCCGCACCTGCATGGCCTGTGTCGAGATCTGCCCGGTCGCCGTGGAACACGTGCCCATCATCGTGCAGTTACGCCGCAAACTGGTCGAGGATGGGGACATGGATCCGCTGCTGACCAAGACACTGCAGACGATCCATAAGACCGGCAATTCGTTCGGCGAATCGAAACGCAAGCGCGGCTCCTGGAGCAAGTCCCTGCCCTTCAAGATCAAGGACGCGCGCAAGGAACCAGTGGAGGTGCTGTGGTTCGTCGGCGATTACGCCTCCTTTGACCCGCGCAACCAAAAAGTCACGCAGACCTTCGCGACGCTCCTGCATGAAGCCGGCGTCGATTTCGGGATTCTTTACGACGGGGAGTCGAACGCCGGTAACGACGTGCGCCGGGTCGGCGAGGAAGGCTTGTACGAGGTGCTCGCCGGCGCCAACGTCGCGGCGCTGAACGGCGCGACGTTCCAGTCGATCGTCACCACCGATCCGCACTCCTACAACACCATCCGCAACGAGTACCCGGAATTCGGCGGCAGCTACCGCATCGAACACTACACCAGCTTCGTGCACCGCCTCATCGCGGAGGGCCGGCTCAACGTGGACCGGCAGCTCAAACTTCGCACCACCTTCCATGACCCCTGCCACCTCGGCCGCTTCAACCGGGGCTACGAGCCGCCGCGCGAGTTGCTGCGGATGCTGGGCTGCGAGATCGTCGAGATGGGGCGCAGCCGCGCGAACTCATTTTGCTGCGGCGCCGGCGGCGGCAGAATCTGGATCCCCGATCCGGTCGGGACCGAGAAGCCGGCCCAAAACCGCATCAAGGAAGCGGCCGCGATTCCCGGTCTCGAGGTCTACGTGGTGAGCTGCCCGAAGGACCTGACCATGTTCGAAGATGCGTTGAAAACCACCGGTAATGAAGGAAAATTCGTCGTGAAGGAATTGATCGAACTCGTCCGCGAGGCCGTCGCGGCACCCCGACCCACGGAAGTGAGCGCATGAAGATTCTGGTTGCCGTCAAACAAGTGGCCGCACTCGACGAGGATTTCGCCATCCGCGAGGACGGCCGCGACGTGGACCCGGATTTCCTCATCCGCGATCTGAACGAGTGGGATGACTTCTCCCTGGAAGAAGCCGTGAAAATCAAAGAGGCCTCGGCCGATCCGGTCGAAGTGGTGGTCGTTTCGGTCGGGCCCGGCGAGGCCGATGAATCCCTGCGCAAATGTCTGGCGAAGGGCGCCGATCGCGCCATCCGCGTCTGGGACGATGCCATGGAGGGCTCCGACCCGATCGCGATCGCGCGCGTGCTCGCCGCGGTCGCCAAACGCGAAAACCCGGCGCTGCTGTTCGCCGGCGTGCAATCCTCCGATCACGGATTCGCCGCCACCGGCATGGCCGCTGCGGCGTTCCTCGCCTGGCCGCACGCCGCCGTGGTGTGTTCGCTCCAGTATGCACCCGGCGCGGCCCGCGCCGTCTTCCGGCGCGAACTGGAGGGCGGCCTGTTGCACGAGGTGGAGATCGAATGCCCCGCCGTGCTGACGGTGCAGCTGGGCATCAACACGCCACGCTACGCATCGCTGCGCAGCATCAAGCAGGCCGCGGCCAAGCCCATCGAGGTCCTTGGGCTGGCCGATCTGCAGTTGGGCGGGGGCGAGGTCGGCGAGGCCGGCTCAGCGTCGCGCGTGCGGCGCATGTACATACCCGACAAGGGGCGCGCCCAACTCATCGAGGGCGATGTCGCGCAGCAGGCGCAGCGCCTCGCCGCCATCATCCGGGAATTCAAGGGAGAAACGCCATGAGCGGCGTACTGATCATCGCCGAACAACGGCGCGGCGAAATGCGGCCGGTGACGCTCGAACTGATTGCGGCGGCGCAGAACCTGCGCCGCGATGCGGACGAGGTGGCCGTGGCGGTGCTCGCGAGCGCGCCGGAGCGATTCGTGGACGCCCTCAAAGTCGCCGGTGTGGATGAAATCATCACCGTGCCGGTGGCCGCGGCGGAATTCGACCCCGACACGTTCGAATCGGCGATCGGCGCGCTGATCAGCGCACGCAAACCCGATGTGGTGCTCGTGGCGCACAGCGTCGATTCATTCGGCTACGCCGCGGCGCTGGCTGCGAAACTCGGGCTGGGATTCGCCACCGATGTGTTCAAAACCGAACGCATCGACGGTGAACTCGTCGCGACGCGCGGCGGCTATGGGCAGAAGGTCTGCGTGGAGGTCGATTTCCCCGGCCGCGCCACCGTGCTGCTCGCCATCCGCGCCAACATGTTCAAACCGCCGGAAGCGGCGGGCGCGGCACGCGTCAGCGCGTTCGCCGCGCCGGCCCCCGCGAGCCGCTCGGCGGGCCGCGATTTCATCGAATTGAGCGCGGGCGACGATGTGGACATGACCGCGGCCGAGTTCATCCTGACCATCGGCCGCGGCATTGGCGAGGAAGCCAAGGTGCCGGTGTTTCGCGAGTTGGCGGACGCGGTGGGTGCAACGCTCGGCTGCTCGCGCCCCATCGCGGACGCCGGGTGGCTGCCCAAGAGCCGCCAGGTCGGGCAATCCGGCAAGACGGCAAGCGCCTGCAAGCTTTATATTGCGATGGGCGTGTCCGGAGCGATTCAGCACCTGGCCGGCATGAAACACGTCGCCACCATAGTCGCGGTCAACAGCGATGCCGAGGCATCGATATTCGGAGTCGCCAAATATGGGATCGTGGGAGACATCTTTGAAATCGCCGAGGAGTTACGCCGTCATTTCTAACTGCAAAGTTTGCCGAACCGCGCTCCGTGCCTGCCAACCTCGTCTGGGCGGTGCCGCATGAGCGCCGCCGTCGAAGCGGCGGTCGCCCCCGCCGCGAAGAGCACCGGGCTCGAACGCGGGATCGATTGGACCGGCGCCTTCTGGGTGGCGAGCGGGGTGCCGCCGCTGGTGTTGTTTTCGATCGGCGCGGTGGCCGCGACCGTTGGCAAACTTTCCTGGGTCATCTGGATGGCCTCGATCGCCATGGGCTTCATCCAATCGTTCACCTATGCCGAAATTGCCGGGCTGTTCCCGAACAAGGCCGGGGGCACCTCGATTTACGGCGCCATCGCCTGGGTGCGGTATGGAAAAATCATCGCGCCGATCTCCGTGTGGTGCAATTGGTTCGCCTGGTCGCCGGTGCAGGCGACGGGCTCGGCGCTCGCCGCCGGATACATATTGAGCGGGCTGTTCGCACCCGATGCGTGGATCAACACCTGGCAGTTCACGCTGCTTGATTTGGGCTCGCTCAAAACCGGCCTGAGCCTGCGCATCAACGCGACCTTCGTGCTCGGCGCCGTCATCCTGCTCGCGGTCAAGTTCATTCAGGACGGCGGCATCCTGCGCTCGGCCAACACCACCAAGATCCTCGGCATCTCGGCTATGATTCCCCTGCTGCTGATCGGCGTGGTGCCGATCCTGACCGGCGATCTCGTCAAGACGAACTTCTTTCCGCTGAGTCCGCTCGCGCATGACGCGCTCGGCCGGGTGACCGACGGCAGCTGGAACATGGCGGGGGTGACGGTGTTCGCCGCGGGCATGTTCCTCGCCGCCTGGTCGACCTATGGATTCGAAACCGCCGTGTGCTACACGGGCGAGTTCAAGAATCCCAAGACCGACACCTTCAAGGCAATTTTCTACTCGGGCCTGCTGTGCGTGGTGGTGTACACCCTGGTTCCGTTCGCGTTTCAAGGATTCCTGGGACTCGGGAGCCTGGTGCACCCGGCCGTCGTCGACGCGAGCGGCCAGGTGACGACCGCGGCGGAATATGGCGGCATGCTGGCGCCGGACATCTACAGCGGGATGGGCGTGGCGGGAGTGATGGCGCGCATGGTGCACGCCGGCCAGGTGGTGGGCGCGATCGTCGTCGTCATGTTGATCCTCGCCCTGGTGCTCTCGCTCATGACCTCGATGGCCGGATCGTCGCGCACCCTCTACCAGGCCTCGCTCGACGGCTGGCTGCCCAAGTACCTCGCCAAGGTCAACGCACACGGCGCGCCGACCAATGCCATGCTCACCAACCTCGTTTTCAATCTGCTGCTGCTGTTGCTGTCGGATACGGTGTTCATCATCGGCGCCGCCAACATCGGCTACCTGCTGTTCAATTTTTTGAACTTGAATGCCGGTTGGATTCACCGCCTCGACCGCCCGCGGCAGGAGCGTCCCTGGCGCGCCCCGACCTGGATCCTCGCCGCGGGCGCGTTCCTGTCCTTCGTGAACCTCGCCTTCATGGGATTCGGCGCCGACGTCTACGGTGCCGGCACCTTGAAAACCGGGCTCGCCTTTGCGGCGCTGATCATCCCGGTGTTCGTCTACCGTCACTTCGTCCAGGACAAGGGCCAATTCCCCAAGGAAATGGCCGACGACCTGGAAATGGTCGACGGCGAGCGGATCGTCAAGCGGGCGGGTCTGTGGCCCTACGCGGTGCTGGTGCTCGGCATCGCCGTGGTGGCGATCACGCACCGGCTCGCGGTGTACTGATCCCATGCTCGTCACCGGCATCAAAAGCAAACCCGTCTACGCACCGCTGCGCGCCGACGTGCGCGGCCGCTACCACCTCATGCTGGGCCACGGCGCCGGCGGCGATGCGCTGTTGCGCGTGCTCGGCGAGATGCTCGCGAGCGCCCCGCAGGCTCTGCAAAACACCCGCGTGCTGTACGTGGCCGGATCGACCGATGCGAGCCGCACCATCCGCGAGTTCGGTGAACTCGCGCTCGGCGAATTCCGGGTTTTTGCCGAGGAAGCGCCGCTGCTCGCGCAATTCAACTCGGTGCTCGAACATGCCTTGATGGGAACGAGGCTGTACGTGGCGGGCCAGGAAAGCTTCATCGGTCTCGCCATGCAGATCGCGCTCAAGTTCAATCTCAACAAGGATGAAATCCGCGCCGAAGAACTCGGCTCGCTGGCGCGCCGCGTCTACTGCGTGCACTGCCGCGCGACCACCGCCAACGTGCGCACCAACATCGTGCGCTGCGTCGACTGCCAGCGGTGGCTGCTGGTGCGCGATCACTACTCGCGCCGCCTCGCCGCCTACATGGGCGTCATGGTCGACGCCGAGGCGCCGGGGCAGTTGCCGCCCGTCAAAGAGGTGTTCGTATGAACGAGGCGCAGACCATCGAGGTCGAGGTGCGGGCCATCGAGCAGATCACCCCGCTCATCAAGCATTTCACGCTGGCGCCGGCGGGTGGCGGCAGCATGCCCGCGTTCTCCGGCGGATCACACATCGTCGTGGTGATGCGCGGCGATGCGCGCATCCATCGCAATCCGTATTCGCTGCTGAGCTCGCCGCAGGATCTTTCGACCTATGAGATTGGCGTGCGCCGCATGGAGGAGTCGCGCGGCGGCTCGCATTTCATGCACGACCGCGTGCATGTCGGCGACCGGCTGCAGATCGCGCATCCGGTGAATCTGTTCGCCCTGGACAAGATCGCCCGCAAACACGTGTTGATCGCCGGCGGCATCGGCATCACCCCCTTCATGGCGCAGCTCGAGGATCTGCGCGCCGGGTCGGTGCCCTATGAGCTGCACTACTCGGTCCGCGCGCCCGAGCATGCCGCATTCCTGCCGCGCCTGCTCGAGCGCGAGCGCGCCAACGTGCGCATGTACTACGACAGCGCAGCGCAGCTGATCGATTTCGACGGGCTGCTGTCCAATCAGCCGCTCGGAACCCATGTCTACGTGTGCGGTCCCGCCGGTCTCATCGAGCGGGTGATCAAAACCGCCCGGGACTGCGGCTGGCCCGACAGCCACATCCATTGGGAACAGTTCAGCGCGCCGCCCGTCGGTGATGCGTTCGATGTATTCCTCGCCCGCGCGCGCGTGAGCGTGCACGTGCAGCCCGATCAGAGCCTGATGGAGAGCATCGAAGCGGCGGGCGTCGAGGTTCCGTATCTGTGCCGCGGCGGGGTCTGCGGGTTCTGCCAGACGCGCGTGCTGGAACTCGACGGCGAACTCATTCACAACGATCATTATTTGTCGGATGCGGACAAGGCCAAGGGCACGAGCATCATGCCATGCGTGTCGCGGGCGCGCTGCAAGAGCCTGGTTCTCGATCTGTAGGGCTGCGCCATGATTTTCACGAGGGTTCTTGTATGAGTGCCGTATTCAAACCCGACGAAACCTTTCGCGGCGACTTCAGCTACCGCAACAGTGCGCAGGCGATTCGCCGCTTTCCGCTGCCCTTTCCCGAGGACGAGTACATGTACTCGGTGAACATCGAGCCGCACGTCACGGGACCCGAGGGCGCGGTCACCGAGTTCGCCTTCGATGTCGACGAGCATTACGTGGCGGAGTGCCGCGAGCGGGCACTGGTGCTCGCCGCCGAGCCGCTGCGCTACCAGGCGCTGCCGCACATGATGAGTGCCCAGTGGGATTGCCTGGAACTCATCATGGAATCCCTGGCGCGCGACTATCCGGCGCATTTCTCGCTCGACAAGCAGGGCAACCGCTGGCATTGGGTCAACCGCCCGCTGGCGATCGATCAGCATTTCACCTTCGGCGATGCGGACAGTCTGCCGCGCGAGCCGCTCGACTACATCACCCGCCAGGCGCAGGGCGATTTCGTGGTGCTCGACCAGCGCGAGGGGGATCTGTGGGCGGAGGCCGGCATGGTCACCACGCAGGCGGACTGGTCGCTGGATTTCGATGTCGGCATGACCTTCAACGAGTGGCACGGTCCGGTGCCGCTGGCGCACGATCTCGGGGTTTTCGACCGGGCGCTCAAGTATCTGTTGAACCTGCGCCTCGGCCAGCCGGTGCGCCGGCTCAATTGGACCATGACCATTCACCCGCGTCTCGACACTTCGCCGGAAAACTATCCGAGCTGGGGGCCGGACCGTGCCAGCGTCACGCGCGAGAACGCGGGCGATTTTGCGCACCTGCGGGTCGAATTGCAGGGGCTGTGGCGCCTGCCGCGCAGCAATGCCGTGCTGTTCGGCATCCGCTGCTATCTCATCAGCGTGCGCGAGCTCGCCACCGTGCCGAAATGGGCGCGCCGCGTGCACCGGGTGCTCAAGGGACTGCACCCGGCGCTGGTCGATTACAAGGGTCTGACCCGCTACCGCGACGCGGTGGTCGAATGGCTGGCCCCGTACGACGACGGCTCGCCCACCTCGGCGGGAACGGCGCCGGATTAACGGGCCGGTGGCTGCGGAGCGCGACCGCCGGGCATCGCGATTGGAATTTTTTTTTAAGATCAAGTCGGGAGAAATTTTCATGGCACTCAGTTGGCGTCACTCGGTATTGGCAGATCGGCACCGCGCGCTCGGATCGAAGCTCGAGGACTGGAACGGCATGGGCACGGCGTGGACCTACGACAAGGACGTGACCCAGGACCACGTGGCGATCCGCACCAAGGCCGGCTTGATGGACGTGTCGGGTCTCAAGAAGCTGCACCTGGTGGGTCCGCATGCCTCCGCGGTGCTGAATTACGTCACCACCCGGGATGTCAGCAAGATCTATCCAGGCAAATCCGCCTACGCCTGCATGGTGAACGAGGCCGGCCATTTCATCGAAGACTGCATCCTGTACCGCACCGGACCGAATTCCTGGATGGTCGTGCACGGCAGCGGCGCCGGCCATGAAACCCTGGCCAATTACGTGGTCGGGCGCAACACGGCCATGATCGTCGATGACGATCTGCACGACTTGTCGCTGCAAGGACCCATCGCCGTCGATTTTCTGGCCAAGCATGTGCCGGGAATCCGCGATCTCAAGTACTTTCATCACCTGCCGACCACGCTGTTCGGCCGCCCGGTGCTCATTTCCCGCACCGGCTACACCGGCGAGCGCGGCTACGAGATCTTCTGCAAGGGCGAGGATGCCGGGCTCGTCTGGGACACGATCTTGAGCGAGGGCAAATCCTTCGGGATCATTCCCACCTGCTTCACCACGCTCGATTACTTGAGGGTCGAGAGCTCGCTGTTGTTCTATCCGTACGACATGTCCCAGATGTACCCCTTCGAGCACGACCCGCCGGGCGACAGCCTGTGGGAGCTCGGCTTGGATTTCACCGTGAGCCCCGGCAAGACCGATTTTCGCGGCGCCGATGCGCACTCGCGGCTCAAGGGCAAGGAGCGCTTCAAGATCTTCGGATTACTGCTCGAGGGCAAGACGCCGGCCGACATGGGCGATGCGGTGTACTCGGGCGACAAAAAGGTCGGCGTCGTGACCTGCGCCATGGTCTCGAGCCTCACCGGCAAGTCGATGGCGCTCGCGCGGCTCGACGTACCGGTGGCGGTGCACGGCACGCGCCTGGAGATTCGCGGCAAGCACGTCAAGGTTCCGGCGATGGCGCACACCCTGCCGTTCGACGATGCGGACAAGAAAAAACGCACCCAGGTAGGTTGAGCCTTAAGGGGAATCAAGCGGACTTAAGAGGAGTTGGAGCCATGCAAACCAAACTGCTGATCAATGGGGCACTGGTGGCCGGTGAAGGGCCGGCCGAGCGCGTGCTCGACCCGGCGACGGGCCGCTGCATTGCCGAGGTGCCCGAGGCGAGCCGCGCGCAAGTGGACGCGGCGGTGGCGGCGGCCGAAGCGGCCGCTCCCGGTTGGGCGCAAACGGTACCGAAGGATCGCGCCACCGCGCTGCTGCGCCTGGCCGACCGGATCGAGGCGGATGGCGCCGCATTCGCCAAGCTCGAATCCGACAACACCGGCAAACCGCTCTCGGCCGCTTTGAACGACGAGATACCGGCCATCGCCGATGTGTTTCGCTTCTTCGCCGCGGCGGCCCGCACCCAGCACGGCGCGCTCGCGGGCGAGTATCTGCCGGGGTTCACCAGCATGATCCGCCGCGATCCGGTCGGCGTCATCGCCTCGATCGCGCCCTGGAACTATCCGCTGATGATGGCCGCCTGGAAATTGGGGCCCGCGCTCGCGGCCGGCAATACGGTGGTGCTCAAGCCCTCCGAGCAGACGCCGCTGACGGCATTGAAGCTCGCAGAGCTCTTGGCCGAACTGCTGCCGAAAGGCGTCGTCAACATCGTGTGCGGCCGCGGCGAGACGGTCGGCGCGCCGCTCGTTTCCCACCCCCGCGTGCGCATGGTCTCGATCACCGGCGACGTATCCACCGGTCAGAAGATCCTGAGTGCGGCGGCCGGGAACCTCAAGCGCACGCATCTCGAACTCGGCGGCAAGGCGCCGGTGATCGTGTTCGACGATGCGGATCTCGAGGCGGTGGTGGCCGGCGTTCGCACCTTCGGTTTCTACAATGCCGGTCAGGATTGCACGGCCGCGTGCCGTCTGTATGCCGGCGCGAAGATCTACGACCGTCTCGTCGCCGATCTCGGCGCCGCCGCGCGCTCGATCAAGGTGGGGCTGCAGTCCGACGAGGGGGTGGAGATGGGTCCGCTGATCTCGGCCGAACAGCGCACCCGCGTGGCGGGATTCGTCGAGCGCGCCTCCGGCCAGCGTCACGTCGAGATCGTGGCCGGCGGCAAGGTGCGCGCGGGCGCTGGGTTTTTCTTCGAGCCGACCTTGGTGGCCGGGGCGCATCAAAGCGACGAGATCGTGCAGCGCGAGGTGTTCGGCCCGGTCGTGTCGGTAACCCGTTTCACCGAAGCGGACGATGCGGTGGCCTGGGCCAATGATTCCGAATACGGGCTTGCCTCCTCGGTGTGGACCCAGGACGTGGGCAAGGCCATGGGTGTCGCGGCGCGCCTTCAATATGGCTGCACCTGGATCAACACCCACTTCATGCTGATCAGCGAGATGCCTCACGGCGGCTTCAAGCGCTCCGGCTACGGCAAGGATCTGTCGGTGTACGCGCTCGAGGACTACAGCGTGCCGCGGCACGTCATGGTCAAGCTATAGCTAAAGGCGCACGCTGCGCCGCCGCAGAGCGAGGCCCGCGAGCATGAGGAAGGCCGCGGCGCTGAGCAGCGTCGGCAGGCCGTGACGCGGCCAGGTATCCATGGCCCAGCCGCCGACGGAGGGACCGATCACGCCGCCGAAACAGTACACCATCACGAACACGGTGTTGGCCGCGGTCAGCTGCGCCGCGGGAAACTCCTCGCCCAACAAGGCGACTCCCTGGCTGTAGAACGCATATAAAGTCCCGCCCCACACGAACAGCAACGGGCCTAAGAGCGCGGGCCGATCGATGCAGGCGGGCAGCAGCAGCGGGCCGACCCCGCTTGCCAGCGCACAGATGCCGAGCATGAAGCGGCGGCCGAACCGGTCCGCGAGCAGCCCGACCGGCATCTGCAGCACGACGTTGCCGGCCATGAACACCGTCACCAGCAGGAGCGATGCGCGCTCGCCGATGCCGGCATGCAGACCAAACAACGGCAGCAGGGTGAGGTCCGCGGACTCGACCAGTCCGGCGACCAGGGCCGCGAGCATCACCACCGGGGCGGCGCGCAGGGCCGCCGTGAGACCTCCAAACGGGGCGACGGACTGGGGTGCATCCGTCACCCGGCGCAGCACGGCCAGCGGCACCAGCGTCGCCAGCAGGCACAGGGCGCCCACGGCGAACGGAATCCATCCCCGGGTCCCGGTGAACTCGAGCAGGATGGGGCCGCCGATGATGCCGATCGAGAACACGGTGCCGTAGATGCCCATGGTCGTGCCGCGCGACTCATCGTCGCTCACCGTGTTCATCCAGATCTCACTCGCGATCCAGGTCAGGCCAAGAGCGCAGCCGCTCAAGAACCGCAGGATCAACCAGATCGACACCCGCGGCCAAGCCGGCATGAGCAGCAGGATCAACGCCGCGATGCCGACGCCCACCACGATGCAGCGTTTGAGCCCGAGTCGGGCGATGGCCCGCGGATACCAGGGCCCGAGCAGGATCACCGCGATCAGACTCGCGGCCGTGACCGCGCCGATCGCAAAACTCGACGAGCCGGAGCGGCTCAGGGTGAGCGCAATCAGCGGCGGCTGGAAGCCGAAAATCAAACCCACGCCGAGGCAGCTCGAGAACACCGCCCCGAGAATCAAGCGGCGCGATGGCGGGGCCACGCTCACCGGCGGCGCGCTGAAAACGGCCGATGCCCCGATTTCGTGCGCACCAGGGCGCGTGCCGCCGCGGCGGACCGCACGCTGCGGTTTTCGATCAGGCACAAAGCATGCATTGACTGTTGTATTCGGGTGCCTATTGCGCAATAAACTTGCGTGACAGTAAACGCTATGTTACGAATTGGATCTGCCGATCACAAGGGGACCGCGGGGAAACACGCGCGGGGCGAACAAGAAAAGCGATGCGCGCGGCGATGCGTGCATCGTGCGCTGTCGGGTAAAAGGATCGCGCGGGCCGTTTGATCAGTCTATCAAGGGAGAACCGTTCATGAAGAAAGTGTGGTGTACCGCAGCCGCGGCCGCATTCTTGCCAGCCTCGATGCTCTCGGCGCTGCTATCCGGGACGGCGGCCGCAGCGGCGCCCGAAGGCAAGAGCGAATTGGACGAAATCGTAGTCACCGCGGAAAAGCGCGAATCGACGGTGCAGGCCACGGCGATTGCCATGACGGCCATGAGCGCCGGCGACTTGCTGCAGGCGAACATCACCTCGGTACAGGACCTCATCGGCACGGTGCCGGGACTGTCAGCCCGCACCGCCGGCCCCGGCCAGACCGAGTACGAAATGCGCGGTTTGGGCTCCTCCGGCGGCTCGGTCGCCACGGTGGGCTTTTACCTCGATGAAACCCCTCTGGCCGCCTCGGCCGTCGCGCTCAACGGCCGCACGGTCATCGACGCCGATTTGTTCGACCTGAACCACACCGAAGTGCTGCGCGGCCCGCAGGGCACGCTGTATGGCGGCGGCTCGATGGGCGGCACCATCAAGCTCGTCACCAATCCCCCGAAGCTGCACGAATTCGAAGGGGCGGTCGAGGGCGACACCTCGCAGACCACCGGCGGCAGCACCAACGGCCGCGGCAGCTTGATGCTCAACTTTCCGATCGGTGAAAAACTGGCGCTGCGCGTCGTGACCACGGAGAAGTACATCAGCGGCTGGATCGACCGCAATGTGATCGCGGCCGGCGAGTTCCCCTATCCGACCAATTTTGGCAATTGCGGACCGTACTACTTTTGCACCCGCGGCAACGTCGAGGCGGCGCCGATCGCCACCCAGGTCAAGGGTTCGAACCTCGAGCGCTTCTTTTCCGGGCGGGCATCGGCTCTGTTCCAGGCTTCGGACGAGCTGACCATCACCGGCAACTTCATGTACCAGCGCATCGATGCCGACGGCTACAACAACTACCAGTCGCCGCCGGACAACCAGGCGATCTACCAGCCCTACGACATCATGGAGCCCTACTACGATTCATTCAAGCTCTGGAGCTTGAAGGTCAGCTACGACATGGATTTCGCCAACCTCACGTCGGCGACCTCGTACTGGAAGCGCGACGTATACCAATCGACGGATTCGACCGAGGCGATCCAGAACATTTTCAATTTGACCACCTTCATCCCCAATCTGTACTCCGAAAATGACCCGACCACCCAGATCGCCCAGGAGCTGCGCCTGACCTCGAGAGGCGATGGGAATCTCCAGTGGGTGGGAGGCCTGTTTTACTCCGACCTGCACTCCGGCTATATCACCTACAATCAAAACGCGGCGATCGCGACCGCGACCGCCTGTCCGCCGACCAACCCGACCGGCGGCCAGTGCCCCCCGGGCACGGGGTACAACCCGAACGGCGGCCCGAATCCCGAAGGCATCATCTTCAACGACAACAACCCGAATATCCTCAAGCAGAAGGCGATCTTCGGCGAGGCCAACTACAAGATAACCCCGACCCTCAAGCTGACGACGGGGTTGCGATTCTACAAATTCGACATCAGCAACGATTCGAACCAGCGCGGGCTCGGCACCGCGACAGGCAGCGAGGTGCCGACCATCTCGAGCGCATCCGGCAGCAACACCAGCCTGCTGCCCAAGGTCAATATTTCTTATGAGCCGACCTCGGATCTGACCCTGTACAGCACGCTCGCCAAGGGTTCGCGGCCGGGCGGTGTGAATCTGCCGATTCCGCTCTCGGATACCTCGTATTACTACTGCGGCGGGGTCGATGCGTCGCACCCGGGCGGCAGCGGACCGAGCTACCTCACGCACCAGCCGGCCTACTACTCGCCGGACGACATCTGGAGCTTCGAGATGGGCGAAAAAGCGCGCTTCGACGACCGCCGCTTCACAGTGAATGCCGATGTGTTCTACGTCAAATGGCACAACATCCAGCAATTGATCGTGCTGTCCTGCGGCTATCCGTACAACACCAACGTGGGCGACGCAAAGACTTACGGGCCGGAGCTCGAAACCTCCGCGCGCATCACCGATTCGATCACGGTCGACCTCGCCGGCGCCTATACCCAGGCGTATATCAGTTCGCCGGTGAGCACGCCGGGACTGCCGCTGGCATCAGGCACGCGCATCAACAACATCCCGAAGTACACCGGCAACCTGGCGTTCAACTACGAGACCATGCTGAATGCGGACTACAAGTTGACCGGCCGCCTCGCGGAAGCCTATGTCGGCCCGGTGCACGACGTCGCCTATTACAGCGAAACCCTGGGTTCCTATGGGTTGATGGACTTCCGTCTGGCCGTGGGCAAGGCTCCGTGGGAAGTCGGGCTGTTCGGCACCAACCTCACCAACAAGCATGCCGCACTGACCATCGACAACACGGTATTCGCCTGGCAGCAGCCGACGATCACCCGTGTGTCGACCAACCAGCCCCGCACCATCGGCGTGGGCTTCAATACCAAGTTCTGATCCGAACCGATCGGGGGGCGCAAGCCCCCCGATTTTCGTAATATGGGCGCGGACGGTCCGTAAGCCATTACTTGGAGGCATCGACGTGAGCAATTCCGGCCAGGCGCCCGACCAGGACGCCGAACAGCTGCGCGCCCTGGGCTACGTTTCGCATTTCGACCGCAGCATGTCGAAGTGGGAGAACTTTTCCCTGGGGTTCACCTATTTGTCGCCGGTCGTCGGCGTGTACACCATTTTCGCGAGCGCCTTCATCGCCGGCGGGCCGCCGATGTGGTGGACCTACATCGGGGTCGGCGTGGGCCAGCTCATGGTGTGCCTGATCTTCGGTGAGATCGTCTCGCAGTTCCCGATCTCCGGGGGTCTGTATCCGTGGGCGCGCCGGTTGGTGGGCAAGCGCTGGGCCTGGATGGCCGGCTGGGTCTACGGCTGGGCCTTGTGCTGCACGATGGCGGGTGTGGCGACGGGCGTCGCACCCTACCTCGCGCAGCTGTTCGGGCAGGCGAGCACCCCGATGGCGACGACGCTGATCGCGCTGCTGCTCATTGCCATGACCACCGCGCTCAATTTGAGCGGCACGCGCCTGCTGGCGCGCGTGGCCATGTTCGGCTTCATCTGCGAGCTGGTGGGCGCCATCGTGGTCGGTGGGTACCTGCTGCTGTTTGCCCGGCATCAGCCCTTGAGCGTGCTGCTCGACAGCTCGTTCGTGCACACCGAGGGCCATTATTGGCCGGCCTTTCTCGCCTCCTCGCTCGCCGCCATGTTCTGCTACTACGGCTTCGAGGCCTGCGGCGACGTCGCCGAGGAGACGCCGGATCCGAGCCGCATGATCCCGAAAGCGATGCGCATGACCATTTATATCGGCGGAGCGGCCGCGATCTGGGTGTGCCTCGCCTTCGTCCTGTCGATTTCCGACATCGGCGCGGTGATTTCGGGCAAGGACACCGACCCGATCGTCACGCTGCTGCGCGCCGCCATGGGCGAAGGCGGTTTCCGGGCGGTGATCGTGGTGGTCCTGGTCTCCTTCATCTCCTGCCTGTTGAGTTTGCAGGCCGCCGCGAGCCGGCTGGTGTTTGCCTATGCACGCGACCAGATGATCTTCGGCAGTAAGATGTTGAGCCGCATGTCGCCGGGCCATCATGTGCCCGCCAACGCGCTGATCGCGATGGGTGCGATACCGGCGCTGATCGCGCTCTCCGCGCTCTGGCTGCAGGACGCGATCGCGACCATCATCAGCTTCGCCGCCGTCGGCATCTACATTGCGTTCCAAATGGTGGTGCTCGCGGCGCTGATCGCGCGCGCCAAGGGTTGGAAGCCCTCGGGCTCGTTCACCCTCGGGAGCCGGGGCTGGCTGGTGAACTTTTTGGCGCTCGGCTACGGGGTCGGCGCCATCATCAACATTCTGTGGCCGCGCAGCCCGAACGAAGCGTGGTACGTCAACTATGGAATGGTCGTGACCACCGTCGGCGTGGTGGTGCTCGGCGCCCTTTACATGTTCATCGCCAAGCCGTACGAGCGCGGCCACGCACCCTCGGGGGATGCACATCGCCTGGCGCCGGGCCAGCGGGTGGCGCCCGCGGCCATCGAGGTCATCGGCTAGGCGCCGCGGGGCGCGAGCCGCGGGCCACGGCGGCGAATTTTAAGGATAGGGCCCGGCGGTGGCGTCATTGCCGCCATCGACGACGAGATTCGAGCCGGTGACATAGCTCGCGAGATCCGATGCCAGGAAATGCACGCAACGCGCCACTTCGATGGGATCCGCGAGCCGGCGCATCGGTATCCCTGCCGCGAGTTCCCGCAGGTTCTCGGCGGCATCGCCGCCGCGCCGGGCGAGTATGTCATCGACCATGCGGGTATGAATCTCCCCGGGGCAGACCGAATTGACCCGTATGTGGTCGCGCGCGTGATCGAGCGCCATGCAGCGGGTGATCTGCACCACCGCGCCCTTGCTCGCGCAGTAAGCCACGTGATTCGGTTCGCCGTTGAGCCCCCACTCCGAGGCGATATTGACGATCGCACCGCGGCCGGAGGCTTTCATGTGCCGCACCGCGGCGCGGCTCAAATAGAACAGCGCATTGACGTTCACCGCCATGGTGTCGAGCCACTGGGCATCGGTGGTCTCGAGGGCATTCGCGGTGTAAAGAATGCCCGCGTTGTTCACCAGCACGTCGAGTCCACCGAGCGCCGCAAGCGTCTCGGCGATGAGCGCCTCGCACGAGCGCGGCTCGCGCAGGTCGAGCGGCCGGAACTCGGCCGAACCGCCGGCCGCGCGGATCGATGCCTGCACCTGCCGGCCGCGCTCGACGTCGCGCCCGCACAGCATGACGGCAGCGCCCGACTCGGCGAACAGGCGTGCGCATGCCGCGCCGATGCCGCTGGTCGAGCCCGTGACCAACACCACTTTTCCGACAAAGCTCATGGCAACGTACTCCGCAGCGGCGGGGGTTAGATCACACCCGGGGGATTAGTATATGGCGCGCGATCCGAAGCACGATGTCTTGTTCGAGGGAATCACCATCGGACCGAAGCGGACCCGCAACCGCTTCTGGCAGACCTCGCACTGCGCCGGGCCGGGCTCCGAGCGCCCGGGTGCGCAGGCGCATTTGCGCGGCATGAAGGCCGAAGGCGGCTGGGGCGTGGTATTCACCGAATACTGCTCCATCCACCCCGAGGCGGACGAGTATCCGTATACCTCGGCACGCATCTGGGATCAGGGCGACGTGACGAATCTCGGCTACATGTGCGAGGTGGCGCACCGGCATGGGAGCCTCGCCGGGGTCCAGCTCTGGTACAGCGGCGGCAACGCCCCGTCGCTCGAATCCCGGGAAGTGGGGCGCAGCCCCAGCCAGTGGCTCTCGCCCCTGTTCGCGTCCCGCTCGGTCTACGGCTACGAGATGGATGATCTCGACATCCGCAGCGTCATCAACATGTACGTCGAGGCGGGCAAGCGCGCGAGCCAGGCGGGCTTCGATCTGCTCGAGGTCTCGGCGGGGGACGACACGCTGCCCATCCAGTTTTTGGAGCCGCGCTTCAACCGGCGCACCGATGAGTACGGCGGCAGCTTCGCCAATCGCTCGCGTTTTTTCATCGAACTGCTGCATGCGCTCAAACGCGCCTTGGGTGACCAATGCGGCATCACCACGCGCTTCGAGATGGACACGCTGCACGGGCCGGAAGGCGTCGAGGCGCACGAGGACGGGGTGCGCCTGCTCGAGGTGTTCCGACGCGAGGGCGTGGTCGATGCGGTGGCGCTCAAGATCGGGGACTACGCCGAATGGGGCGAGGATGCCGGCGTATCGCGCTTTCGCAAATCCGGCTGGATGACCCCGTTCATCAAACAGGGCAAGTCGATTCTCGGGCCCGGCATTCCCGTGGTCGGCAACGGCCGTCTGACCAGCCCCGACGACATGGTGGCGCTCATCCGCGCCGGGGTGCTCGACTTCATCGGCGCCGCGCGCCCGTCGATCGCGGATCCCTTCCTGCCGACCAAGATCTCCGACGGACGGCTCGAGGACATCCGCGAATGCATCGGCTGCAACATCT
>Ga0181534_10000873_pt1 | contig 20829 bp, 16 predicted proteins | sample PEATcosm2014_Bin_37_FD_119758 | JGI IMG/M metagenome (GOLD analysis project Ga0181534, IMG submission 119758) | Peatland microbial communities from MTU Mesocosm Facility, Houghton, MI, USA - PEATcosm2014_Bin17_10_metaG | ecosystem: Environmental > Terrestrial > Soil > Wetlands > Peat | place... | reverse complement strand
TGCGAGTGGCGTCGTCGAAATCTCACTTCGTGCGAATTCACGCGCCATCGAGTGATTGGTCAGCAGCCGGTAGGAAGCATAATTCAGCGTTTCACCGGCGCCCCAGATTCCACCGTGGTCTGGCGGGATCAGCCCGTAGTTCTTCGCCAAGCCCGCGGCCACACCCAAACCCGCAATGCCCGTTGCTGCTGCGACTCCGGTTTTGATCAGTTTGCGTCGCGAGAGATCGGTCATTCGTCCTCCAGAGGTCCATCAATCCGACCTGTAATCATGGTGCGCATACGGCTGCGAAATCCAGCAAACCAAACCATCCCAACATGGACCAGGAGAAACAACAGCAGCGACACGGCGACGAAAAAATGAATGGTGCGCGCTGATTGTCGCCCGCCCAGCAAGGTGACGCTTGTGGGGAACGCCGAAGTAAATGCCGGAGACATCGCCAACCCCGTCCAGATGACCAAGGGAAACAATGCAAAGATCACGAACAGGTAACTGAGCCGTTGCAGCAGGTTGTAAGACCACGCCTCTGCCGCACTCGGACGCTCGAAGCGCAAATGACTGGCAATCGTCCTCCAGAGCGCACGCCATGAAACGTCTTCTCCACGCGGCAGCAGATTCTTGCGAAAATGTCCCGATACGAAGCCCGCAGCCACATAGACCAAGCCGGTCAACACCGCAAGCCAAGCAGATTGAAAATGCAGATACCGGCTCCATCCGTTCTGATCTGGCAACACATACCAGTATCCGGTCGGCACCAATGACCTTGACGACGGAATCGGCAGCTTGAACAACACCGGCGTCAACACATTCCCGTTCTCGCCCCAATAGAAGCGCGGATGAGAGATCAAAATCTCAATCCCGCTGACAAGCAGAGCTAGAAAAGACAGGGCGATGATCCAATGCGTGGCGCGAACCAGAGCGGAGTGGCGCGACAGTTTCGCAGTAGACGGAGAGAGGGGAGCGGGCCCCGGCACCAGTTCTTCGGGCACTGACTGCATCTCTCCCATCCGAATAAGCCTCCCGGCGGACTTCGAAGCGCTGCTCGAATATCGCTCAATGTTAACACGCTTCTGCCCAGCTACGCCGCCGCTCCCAAGACTCCTACAGAACAAAGGGAGTACCCGTGGCAGGTACGGGGTTGCGACGCTCCAGGTGCGTACTTTGCCGTGCATGGCTGCTTTCTGTCGGTGAATTTCGTACCTCAAGTGCCCGGTGTTGGCCGAAAGCACTAGCTCGCCGGTCGAGTTGGTTACCTCTGCTGATCGCTGAATGCAAGCGCTAGAAATGCCAGCGACGCAGAGATCGGATCGGCCAACTGCGGACGGTCGATTTGCCAAGAAGCCTGCAGTTCAGCGCGTGCCTACTCAGGCTAATAAATCGGCATCAGTGATTGGCGCGCCGACCATATCGGCATCACTTTGCTCAATCGTTCATCGAGGCCAGCTTCGCCTCCATCTTGGCGCCGAAATACGCCTGGGGGTTGGAAGGGGTGACGTGTTCGGTCCGCTCCCGCGAAGCAATGGCGGACCTGGCCGACTCGAAGGCCTCGCGCAGCGAGCGGGCGCCGGGCAACGCGTCGCGATAGAACGCCTCCCCAAAGTAGGTCAGATCGCGGTCGTTCGAACAGCCGAACGAGGTGCGGTCCGACGCGGCCGCCGCGATGACGATGGTCTGCGGGTCACGCAGCGAGTCGATGAAGCCGCCGGCGTAGCAGGCCGAAATGATGATCACGCGCCATTTGATTCCGGACTCGCGCAGGGCGTCGGCAAGGTCCTCGCCGGTGAGATCTTCGAGCGGCAGCTGAGAATTCGAGACGATGATCGCCGGATCGTCCGCCCCATGCGAGGATATGGACAGAAACAGCACGTCGCGATCGACATTCATGCGCGCCCCGAGTCCGCGCAGCGCGTACTTCAATCCGGAGACGGTCGCGAGCGGAGCGCGCTCCAAGTCGCGCTGATCATTGACGAGCGACACACTTCGGCCGGTGATGCCATACCGTTCTCCGAGCACTCTCGACGCCAATCCGATCTCTTGCGCGAACACCTTCTCATCGCCCACACCGGCAAAGCCGAGAAAGAACGCCTGCGGTTTCGGCGAGGCCTCGCGCGCAACGGCCGCCAGGGCCTCATCGATGCGGCCGGCCTGCCCGAACAGGATGGCCTCGCTGTCAGCGGACGCATCGGCCGGCTCGGCCGCCTGCGTGTCGCGAGCGCTCCACAGATCGGGAATGACATCCAGCGAGTCGGTGAGCCAGCAGAATCCCGCGATGAACAGCAGCCCCGTGAGGGCGGCCGCGCGCTGCTTCTGTCCGGTCACGGCGTGCAGTGCGCGCGCCAGGTACAGCAGCGTATAAACGGCCACTGCCGCGGCTGCGCCCAGGAACCAGGATGGTTGGAGGTAGGCCCCGGCCACGCTCGCGAACAGCAGCGGCACCGGAACGGCGCCCATCGCCAGAGCAAGCATGGGCCCGAACGGGGGCGTCCGTTCGAAGGCCGGCGCAGGCCCGAGTCCCGGCTCCGACCCGAATGCGGCGGCCGGCCGGACCCGCCACCGCAGCAGAGCGGCCAGCCCCAGGATTGCCAGCGCGTACCAGGCCAGCAGCGGAATGCCTCCCGCGTAGAACTGAGGATCCGGCTGCGATTGCCAGCGGTCGAGCGCCACCCAGGCCGCAAGCCATGCCGCGCCCATCAGCAGCGCGCCGCGCAGCGCATTGCCGGCCGGCATCGAGTTCACGGGACGCAGCAGCCATAGGCGCATCAAGGCTGTGAGCCATCCCGGGGGCGGATCGCCGTAGTACGTTGGGGGCTCGCTCATGGTTGATGCGGATGATAGCAGCACTATTGGGACGCCCCCGTTGTGCGGTATGGTTGTCCGCCGGGGGATCGAGCACGATGAGCGGAGATCACGTATGACTGTCTATAGGTTGGGCGATGTGTCCCCGCAGGTCGCCGCGAGCGCGTATGTCGCTCCGGGCGCCTCGATCATCGGCAACGTGGTCCTTGCCGACCGCAGCAGCGTGTGGTTCGGCGCCATCCTGCGCGGCGACAACGAGACCATCCGCATCGGCGTCGACAGCAACGTGCAGGATGGCGCGGTGATGCATACGGATCCCGGTTTCCCGCTCACCTTGGGCGCGAATGTCTCCATCGGCCATCAGGCCATGCTGCACGGCTGCACCGTGGGCGAGGGTTCTCTGATAGGAATCCAGGCGGTGGTGTTGAACGCGGCCGTGATCGGCAAGAGCTGTCTGGTGGGGGCCGGCGCGGTCATTACCGAGCGCAAGGTGTTCCCCGACGGCAGCCTGATCCTCGGCGCACCCGCGAAAGTGGTGCGGGAGCTGACAGCCGAGGAGCGGGAGAATCTGTTGAAGGTTGCAGCGAACTACGCGGCGCGCGGCGCCCACTATCGAAGTCGTTTGCGGCCGATGGCCGAGCCTTAGAACAGGAGAAACGCAATGGCGGACGAGAAAGACCGGGAACTGAGCAGGCGGGAATTCGTGCAGGGGAGCGTGTCGGGGCTGGTCTTGGGGCTGGCTCCCGCGGCGGTGTTTGCCGCGGCGTCCGCGAAACAGGCGGATAAGTCCGCCGTCATGGCGCAGATTCCGAAGATGCATGGCGAGAATCTCAAGCGGCTGCAGGAATGGATTGCACTGCCGTCGATCGCGGCCGAGAACCGGAATTTTCCGCAGGGGCCGGAGTACATGGCCAGGCTCGCGCAGGATGCCGGATTCACCGGCGTGAAGCTCATCCCCACGTCGGGCAAGCCCGGCGTTTTCGGCAAGATCGATGCCGGTGCGCGCACCACGATGGCCATCTACTTCATGTACGACGTCAAGCAGTTCGTGGCGGACGAATGGAGTTCGCCGCCGCTCGAGGCGCGGCTGGTGCAAAAACCCGGTCTCGGCACGGTGTGCATGGGCCGCGGCGCGGTGAATCAAAAGGGCCCGGAGAACTCCTTCCTGAGCGCACTCATGGCGTTCAAGGCCGCGGGCAAGAAACTGCCGGTGAACCTCGTGCTGGTGTGCGAGGGCGAGGAGGAAATCGCATCGCCGCACTTTCACGAGGTGATTGCGAATCCAGAGGTGATGGCCGAACTCAAGCGATGCGTCGGGGTCTTCATGCCGGAAGCGGCGCAGGACCGTGATGGCGGCGTGGAGGTGTCGCTCGGCGCAAAAGGCGTCGTGGAGCTAGAGCTGGTATCGAGCGGAGAGAAGTGGGGCCGCGGGCCGGCGCGCGATGTGCACTCGAGTCTCGAGGCGCAGGTGGATTCGCCGACGTGGCACCTGGTGCAGGCGTTGAACACCCTCGTCGAGAAGGACGGCCATACACCCGCGGTGGAGGGCTTTTTCGACCTGGCGAAGCCCTTGAGCGCGGCGCAGGAACAGATGATCCGGGAACACGCAGCCAAGACCGCCGAGGCCACCGTCAAGCAGGTGCTGGGCGTGCAGCACTGGGTTCACGACAAGACCTGGGTGGACTCTTTGATGCTGCTGGAGTCGCGGCCGACGATCAACATCGAAGGACTGGTGGCGGGCTACACGGGACCCGGCGGCAAGACGGTGCTGCCGCACAGGGCCGTGGCCAAGATCGACATGCGATTGGTGCCTGACATGACGGCGGCGGACACCCTCGAGAAGCTCAAGGCGCATCTGGCGAAGCAGGGATTCGCCGACATCGAAGTCAACATGAGCGGCGGCTACGACCCGACTCAAACGGATCCTGGCAGCAAATTGATCCAGACGCAGCTCGCGACCTACCGCAAGCTCGGCGTGGATCCCGAGCTATGGCCGCGCTCGGCGGGCTCATGGCCGGGTTACGTATTCACCGGCGCGCCGTTGAGATTGCCGGCGGGACATTTCGGATTGGGCCACGGCACCGGCGCGCATGCCCCGGACGAGTACTACCTGATCGAGTCGGCCAATCCCAAGGTGCAGGGTTTGGACGGAGCAATCGCATCGTTCGTCGAGTATTTGTACGCGCTGGCGTAGCGCCCGGATGCTTCACTGCGGCTGCCGGCCTTGCGCCGCGCTACGGAGCGCGGTGGCGCGGCGCCCCAAAGATGCCCGGCGGCGCTACAGCCGCTCGCTCTGTGAGGCCCGCTCGCCGGCTCCGTCGTGGCAGGTGATGGCATCGATGCGCACCTTGACCACGTCGGTCGTGTGCTGGCCCTCGGCGGTGTCGAAGAACTGTCGGTCCACCGCAATGGTGCGGGAGGCGCGCGGCGACACCGTGTAATTGACGCGCTTGAGCTCCGAGCGGATCGCTCCGTCGGCGGTCTTCCAGTCGACCCGGTAGCGGATCATCCCGCTGCAGCCGTTCGCGCCGCAGCGCTCGCCGTTGATGCCGAATGCGATGCGGAACTCATCCTTGTCGAGACGCATGATCAGCGGATCCTGGGTCAAAGAGACCGAGCGCTCGCCCGCGGAGGCGGTGCCGGCACTCAGAGTCATCATCGCCATGAGGGACAGCGGGACAATCTTCATTCGTAGCTCCAGTGACATGCGGCGACGATAGCCGCGCGCCGAGCCCGCGACAAACGATCAAAACTTGGGATACGCGAGAATTCGCTCATGTGTCGGGCGATGGCGACGCTCGGTGATAACCTCGGCCTTGCGCCTCATTGCTCCCGCCTATCAACCGGTCGTGGCTGGGAGCGCTCGATGCCGGCTGCGTGCTCGCTTCAGTACGTGGCCGCCGTCCGCGTCATGATGATTGCACTCCCGAGTCGAATATGCCGCCGTACTGCTCGCGCAGCGCCGCTTTCTGGACTTTGCCCGTGCCTCCGACGGGGAGCGACTCGAGAAAAATGACATCGTCGGGCACGCACAGGCGGGCCACCTGTGCGGCCAGGAATTCCAGGATTTCACCGCGCTCCAGAGCACAGCCCGGTTTACGCACGATGAACAGCAGCGGTCTTTCCTGCCATCTAGGATGCTTGACGGCGATGACGGCGGCGGCGGCCACCGCCGGATGGCCGATGGCGGCATTCTCCAGGTCGATGGAGCTGATCCATTCGCCGCCGGTCTTGATGAGATCCTTGGCGCGGTCTCTGATCTGCATCACCCCGTGAGCGTCGATGGTGGCGATGTCGCCGGTGGGAAACCATCCCGCCCGCAGCGGCGAGGAGTCGCTCTTGTAGTAGCCGCTCACGATCCACTGCCCGCGCACCATCAGCTCGCCCTGCGATCGTCCGTCGCGCGGCAATGTGGCGCCGTGCTCATCGACCACCTTGATGTCGACACCGAACACCGATTTTCCCTGCTTGGCGATGATGCAGTGCCGCTGCGCGGGCGGCAGCTCGCACTGCGCAGAGTCGAGGCTGCTCAGCGTCGCCACGGCGACGGTTTCCGTCATGCCCCAGCCTTGCCGCACGTCGATCCCGTATCGCTCGCTCAGCGCGGCGATCAATGGAGCCGGCATGGCCGACCCTCCCGACACCAAGCGCCGCAGGGTCGAGAGCCGCAAGTCGTGGCGCTCCAAATACTGCACCAAGCCCAGCCACACCGTGGGGACGCCGGCGCTGACGGTGACTTTCTCCGCTTCCATCATCTCGTACACCGCGGCGCCGTCCAGGCGCGGGCCGGGCAAGACCAGCTTCGCCCCGCCGATCAATGCGGCATAGGGAATGCACCAGCCATTGACGTGAAACATGGGCACGATGGGCAAAACGCTCTCTCGCGCAGAGATGCCAATGACTCCGGGCATGCAGATGCTGAGGGCGTTGAGCACCATCGACCGATGCGAAAACAGCGCGCCCTTCGGATTTCCCGTCGTGCCGGAGGTGTAGCAAAGGACACAGGCGGCGCGCTCATCGAATTGCGGCCAGTCGAAGCGCTCGCCCTGCCCAAGGATCAATTCCTCGTAGCATTCCAGGCGCGGAATCCCGCCGGCCGCGGGCATGTTCGCCGGGTCGGCGAGGCAAATCCAGGCCTCGACGTCCGGGCAATGGGGCGCGATTCTCTCGACCAAGGGGGCGAGGTTCGCGTCGAACAGCAGCACGCGGTCCTCGGCGTGATTGATGACGTAGATCAGCTGCTCGGGATGCAGGCGCGGGTTGCAGGTGTGCATCACCATGCCGCTGCCGGAAACGGCGTAGTAGGCTTCGAGGTGGCGATGATTGTTCCAGGCAAGGGATCCGACGGAGTCGCCGGCCTCCATCCCCAGGGCCCTGAGGGCGTTCGCCAGACGCCGGGTGCGCGCGGCGCAGTCGGCATAGCGGTAGCGAAACACCGGCCCGTGCGTCTCGCGCGAGACGATCTGCGTATCTGCGAATTGCGCGGCCGCGTGCTCGATGATGCCGGAAATCAGCAGCGGCGGATCCATCATCAGTCCAGGTCGGATCATTATGAGCCTCTCCCGCGATCCTCGTTCCCGCCCAAGCGTACCGCCACCCTCACGGGTGCGTGGCCGCGCCTGCCTGCTCCCGATACGCAATCCAGCTCTGATCGATGAGATACGCATGGATGTTCTCGACGTCCTTCTCGCTCAGGATGTCGTCGAAGCGCTCCATGCCCGAGGGCGCCAGCACGCCCTTCAACACGATATCCTTGAAGGCCGCATGCAGGCCGTCGTTGAGTTTGCGCAGGTCGGGCGTGCTGCTCGGCCCGAACGTGTGGCAGCGGGAACACTCTTCGATGAACTTGATCTCGCCGGCGTCGATCTGCGCCTTGGCCGCCGTCTGTGCGGGCGGCTTCGCAAAGGGCTCCTCCACACGCGCTGGGGGCGTGGGCACCGCGCCGCCGCCGAGCTTGAAGGCGATGATGCGGTTGGTGTTCTGATACTTGAGAGCGGCGCTGCTCGGCGGGATGGGGCCCACCGTGATCGCGGTTCCACCGTAGCCCGCCTGCACGGCGACGAATTGCTCCCCGCCGACCGAGTAAGTCATCGGTGCCGCCATGATGTGGCTGCCCGTCTTGATCACCTTCAGCACTTTTCCGCTGTCGGCGGCATACACCCACAGCTCGCCGCTGCCGCGCCCCTGGAACACCAGGTTGCCGGCCGTCGACATCACGCCGCCGTCATAGCCGCGGATTCCGGAGGAGGTCTCATGCTCCCAGACGATTTTCTGGGCCACCGGATCCCACGCGCGCAGCAGTTCGCGCACCAGATTCACCTTGCGCGTCGCCTTGAGCGACTGCAAATCCGGCAGCGGCCCGTACAGGCTCTCGAGCGCGGCGGCATCGTAGGTATCGTCGGGATAGATGCCTTGGACCGTGAAGAAGCCATCGAGGTACTTCATCCTGCCGCCGTTGTGCGGCATGTCGACCCAGACTGCGGACATGTCGATGACCGGAATGTAGACCAGGTGCGTCTGCGCGCTGTAGGACATGGGATTCCAGGTGTGGCCGCCCGACCAGGAGGGATACACGTTCTTGGGCGAGGAATACCAGTCCGCGGCCGGCGTCACCACCGGGCGGCCGGTCCTCATGTCGACATGGGATGCCCAGTTCACGAAGGTATAGTTCTTCGCCCCGAGCAGCTTGCCGTTCTTGCGGTCGAGCACGTAGAAGAACCCGTTCTTCGAGGCCTGCATGATGACGGAGCGGTTCGCACCGTCGATCGGCAGCTCCGCGAGAATCAGCTTTTGAACCGAATCGTAGTCCCAGCTGTCGCGCGGCGTGGTTTGGTAGTACCAGGCCATGCGGCCGGTGGCCGCGTCCAGCGCGATGATGGATGCCGTATACAAACTGTCGAGCTTCGCCGGCCCGAGCTGACGCAGATCGTAGGGCGCCGCATTGGCGGTACCGAAGTAGACCAGGTTCAGCTGTGGGTCGTAGGCAAAGCCGTCCCATGCCGTTCCGCCGCCGTTGAATTCGGGCTTGCGGTGCGGGTCCCAGGTCTTGTCGGCTTGCGCCAGTTCCGGATTCTCGTACGGCTGCCCGACGGCGGGCGGCACCGTATAGAAGCGCCATTTGAACGCACCCGTATCCAGGTCATAGGCCGCCACATAGCCGCGCACGGCGGTATGACCCATGTCGGCGCCGCTGTTGCCGATCACCACCACGGATCCCGCGATTTGCGGCGCCCCCGTGCTCGAGTAGGGCAGCTTGTGATCGGTGATGGTGTCGCTTACCCAGATCTTCTTGCCGGTGGCGGCGCTCAGCGCATGCAGGCGCCCGTCGACGGAGGCCACGTAAACCTTTCCCTTCCAGACAGCAACGCCGCGATTGACCAGGTCGCAGCAGGGATGTCTGCCGGTGAAGTAGTCGGGTTTGGGGTCGTAGCGCCACAGCTCCCGCCCGCTGGCCGCATCCACCGCGTACACGTAACCCCAGGTTCCCGAGGTGTACATGACGCCATCGATGACGATGGGGGTCGCCTCCTGGCCGCGCATCGGACTGCCGAGGTCATACTGCCAGGCAAAGCCGAGTCGTTTGACGCTCTGGGCATCGATGCCGGCCAAGGGCGAGTAGTAGGTGCCATCCTTGTCGCGGCCGCCGGTGAACCAGTTCTGCGGCTCATTGTCCGCCAGCCCCAGACGGGCGGCGTCGACGTTGCCGGGCGCCGCGGCGGTGGCGGCGGGCGCCGCGGGCGCGGGTCCCGGCAGCGGCACGAGCGCCGCGCAAGCCAATAGAACGGCTGCGCCCCGCAATCCGTCACGCATGAACGACAGGTGTCTGGACAAGGCGATCTCCCTGGAAGGCATTGCATAATACGCAAATGATTTGCGCCACAGTTAAATATTCGTTTATATTCCCCCATGTTAACCCCCCTGCCAAACCACTGTCGCGCCCTGCAAATCCGCTAAGTCCGCATGCCCCACCGCTTACTTCGTTTCGGCCTCTCGCGCAAGCATCCCGAACCCCGCATGTTCACGCGCCACGACACGTTGAAGGCGGCCTATGACGTGGTCATCATCGGAGCGGGGGGGCATGGATTGGCGGCCGCCTATTACCTCGCGCGCGATCACGGCATTCGCAACGTGGCGGTGCTGGAGAAGGGCTACCTCGGGGGCGGCAACACCGGCCGCAACACCACCATCATCCGCTCGAACTACCTGACTCCCGAAGGGGTGAAATTCTACGACGAAAGCCTGCGCCTCTGGCAGGATCTGGCCGTCGATTTCGATTTGAATCTGTTCTACTCCGCGCGCGGCCACTACACCCTCGCGCACACCGACGCCGCCATGCGCACCATGCGCTGGCGGGCGGAGGTGAACAAACACTACGGCGTGCGCTCCGAAGCGGTCGACGCGGCGTTCGTCAAGCGCGCCATTCCGTCGATCGACATGAGCTGCGGCGGCCACGCGCCGATTCTCGGCGCCTTGTTTCATGAGCCGGGCGCAATCGCGCGTCATGACGCGGTGGCGTGGGGCTACGGCCGCGGCGCCGACCGGCGCGGAGTGGAGATACATCAGCAAACCGAGGTCACCGGGATTCGATTGCAGGGCGGGCGGGTGGCGGCGGTCGAGACCACCCGCGGGTCCGTCGCCACCTCGACCGTGTTGTGCGCCGTTGCCGGATTCACGCCGCGTATTCTCGGCATGGTCGGCCTCCAGACGCCGATCTACGTGCATCCCTTGCAGGCCATGGTGTCCGAACCGGTGAAACCCTGGCTCGATCCCATCATCGTGTCGGGTTCGCTGCATGTCTACGTGTCGCAGACGGCGCGCGGCGAACTCGTGATGGGCGCCTCGCTCGACCCCTACGAGCTGCACGCCACGCGGCCGACGCTGGATTTCGTCGAGGGTCTGGCCTCGCACATGCTGGACATGTTTCCGTTCCTGAGCGAGGTCAAGGTGAATCGACAGTGGGCGGGACTCGCCGACATGACGCCGGACTTCGCGCCCATCATGGGGGTGACCCCCGTCGAGGGATTCTTCCTGGATGCCGGATGGGGCACCTGGGGCTTCAAGGCCACGCCGGTGTGCGGGAAGACCATGAGTCACACCGTGGCGACGGGGCGCAATCATCCGTTGATCGAGGGCTTCACCTTCGATCGCTTCGCGAGCTACCGGCTCACGGGTGAAAAAGGCGCGGCATCGGTGGGCCACTGATGAAGATCATGGTCTGTCCCCTGAACGGTCCGCGGCCGGTGACGGAGTTCGCCTACGGCGGGGAGATTCGCGTGAGCCCCGATCCGGACACTTGCAGCGATGCCGAGTGGAGCGGCTACGTGTTCAACCGCTCCGGCGCGCCGGGCGTCAAGTACGAGTGGTGGTGCCATATCGCCTCGGGCTACTGGTTCGTCGCCTTGCGCGACACGGTGCGCGATGCCGTCATCGCCACCTATTCGGCCGAGGCGGTGCGCAGTGGACTGCCGCCGGCCGAAATCGCGTCATCCCCGGCGGGTGCTGCGCCACAGGGCGCGGCCGGGTCGTTACCGGGCGCGGGTGGCCCGTCGTGATGTATCGCCTCGATGTACAGGCGGGGGAATGGCTGGACCGTTCCAGGCCGCTAGGTTTCATCTTCGAAGGCCGCGAATATCGGGGGTATTCCGGCGATACGATCTCTTCGGCGCTCGCCGCCGCGGGTCTGCCGTACCTGGCGCGCAGTTTCAAATATCACCGTCCGCGAGGGATCCTGTCCTTCGCCAATCACGACAGCAACACGCTGTTCCAGGTCGACGGCGTGCCCAATGTGCGCGGCGATGTGACGCCGCTGCGCGAGGGCATGCGTGTGTCGGCCGTCAATACCTTCGGCGGTCTGGCGCGCGACAAGGCGCGGGTGCTGGATCGCTTCGCGCCGCTGTTGCCCGTGGGTTTCTATTACAAGGCGTTTCATTCCAAACGGCTGTTTCCCCGCTGGGAGCGCATGTTCCGCGCACTCACGGGCTTGGGAGAGGTGGACCTCGCCGCGCCGCGCGTGGCGACGCCCAAACGCTACGGATTCTGCGATGTACTGGTGATCGGCGGGGGTCCGAGCGGCCTGTCGGCGGCCCTGGCCGCGGCCGAAGCCGGCGCGCAGGTTGCCTTGGTCGATGAATCGTTGCGGCTGTCGGGCAATGGCGCGCCGCCGGCGCTGCTCGGCGCGGTGCACGAGTCGGCTCGCGTCCGGCTCTTTCCGGCCGCCGCCGCGGTGGGGTACTACGCCGATCACTGGGTCGCCATCGCGGAGGAGCGGCGCCTGACCAAGATGCGCGCCAAAGCCGTGGTTTTCGCCACGGGCGTGATCGAACAACCGGCTGTGTTCCGCAACAATGATTTGCCGGGCGTGATGCTGGCCTCGGGCGCGGCGAGGCTGCTCGCGCGCCACGCCGTCGCCCCCGGCCGACGGCTGGTCATCGTCGCCGCCAATCTGGAGGCCTACGTGACCTGTCTGGAGCTCAACGCGCGGGGCGTGTCGACGGCCGCCATCGTGGATTTGCGGGCCGGCGCGCAGAGCGATCCGGCTGCGAGGGCCTGCGCCGCGCTCGGCGTCGCGGTGCTGCCGGCGCATGCTCCCTATGAGGCCATTCGCGGCGCGGACGGCTCGGTCGCGGGCCTCTGGGCCGTGCCGCTGGATGCATCCGGTAGGCTCGATGCGGCCTCGCGGCGGCGAATCGAGTGCGACGCCATCTTGATGAGCGTGGGCTGGGCGGCCGCCACGCAGTTATTGCTCCAGGCCGGCGCCGGCACGCGATTCTCCGAGGAGTTGCAGCAATTCATTCCCGCGGATTTGCCGGCGGGCATTTTTGCGGCCGGGCGCATGAACGGCGTCTATGATGGCGACTCCCGCCTCGCCGATGGGCGCCGCGCGGGATCGCAGGCTGCCGCGCACGCGGGTTTCAGCGTGCCGAGCGGGGCGCCCGTCGCGCGCGCCACCCGCTGTCCCTCGCATCGGTTTCCCATCATCGATCATCCGCGGGCGAAGAACTTCGTCGACTTCGACGAGGACCTGCAGGTCAAGGATTTGGAGAACGCGGCGCAGGAAGGATTCGATTCCAGCGAACTGCTCAAGCGCTACAGCACCGTGGGCATGGGTCCCTCGCAGGGCAAGCATTCGAACATGAACGCGCTGCGCGTGCTCGCGCGCGTCCGCGGCGTCGGCGTGGACCAGCTCGGGCTTACCACCGCCCGCCCCATGTATCACCCGGTGCCGATGAAGCTGCTGGCCGGGCGCAGTTTTTATCCGGAGCGGCGCACACCCGCCGACGCGCATCATGGCGCCTTGGGCGCGGTGTGGATGCCCGCCGGCAACTGGCGCAGACCCGAATTCTACGCGGTGCCCGGTGAATCGCGCGCCCAGAGCATCGATGGGGAGGTCCATTCGGTGCGCAATGGCGCCGGGCTGATCGATGTGGGGACTCTGGGGAAGATCGAGATCTGCGGGCCCGCCGCGGGCGAATTCCTGGATCGCGTGTACGCCGGGCGATACTCCGACCTGAAAGCCGGCATGACCCGATACGGGCTGATGTTGGACGAGTCGGGCGTGATCATCGACGATGGCGTCATTGCACGGTTGGGCGAGGAGCAGTTCTATTTCACCACCACCACCGGCGGCTCCGCGGCCGTGTTTCGCGAATTACAGCGGTGGAATGCCCTGTGGGGGCTCGACTGTGCGCTGGTGAATGTCACGGGCCATCGCGCGGCATTCAATCTGGCGGGGCCCCTGAGCCGGGAGATCTTGCAACCGCTGACGGACGTCGACCTGCGCGATGAGGCGTTTCCTTACCTCGCCGTACGGTCGGGAACAGTCGCCGGCTCCGCCGCGCGCCTGATGCGCGTGGGTTTCGTCGGTGAGCTCGGTTATGAAATCCATGTCCCCGCCGGCCGTGGTTCCGATGTGTGGGAGGCGCTGTGCGCAGCGGGCAGGCCGCGGGCATTGAGACCCTTCGGGGTGGAGGCGCAGCGGGTACTGCGCCTCGAAAAAGGTCATTTCATCGTGGGCCAGGACACCGACGGTTTGACCGATCCGCTGGAGGCCAATGCCATGTGGGCGGTGGCCATGAAGAAGCCCTTTTTCGTCGGTCAGCGCAGCCTGCGCATCCTGGAAGCGCGCGGGCCGCGGCAAAGGCTGGTGGGCATCGAGCTTGCCGCACCGGCTCCGCTGCCCAAGGAGTGCCACTTGGTCATCGAGAAGGGCGCGATTGCCGGGCGAATCACCAGCGTGGCGCACTCGCTCGTGTTGAACAAATCCATCGGACTCGCCATGCTGTCGCCGGATCTGGCCAAGGCCGGGCGCGACATCCACATACGCACCGACAGCGGCGGCTTGCTCGCCGCGAGGGTGGCGCCGGCGCCGTTTTACGATCCGAAGAATCTGCGCCAGAGAGCGGCGGCAAGCCCATGAGCGCTCCCGCTCTGACGCTGCAAAGGCACCGCGAGCGGCTAGGTCTCAAAGGACCGAGGGCGCCAGAGTGGCTGGTTGCGAACGGAATCGTCTTGCCGACGGCGCCCAATTCTTGGACGCACTCGGGACAGACCATGACCCGCGATGAGCTGCTGGTGGCGCGCCTCGGACAGACCGAGTTTTTTCTCGAGGACGCCGCGGGCGGCACGACCTTAAGGGGCCTGGCACCCTCGCCGGGTCCTTGCCCGCCGGGCGTGTACCCGGTGCTGCGCGAGGACTGGGGGTTCGTTCTCGGCGGAGGGCAGGCCGAGGACGTGCTTGCCCAGGTTTGCAACGTGAATTTCGCGGCGCTGCCGCTCGACTCCCGCCCGGTCATCATGACGCTCATGATCGGGGTCGCGGTACTGGTGGTGCCGCAGGGGGCGAGGGGCGGGGCAGGGGCGCCGGATGCGGCGGCCGCGCAGAAGGCGGGCGCGCGGGATGCGCGGCGTGGGGCGGCGGCGGCTGGCGGGGCGGCGCAGCATGGGACGCCCGATCGCGAGTACCGGATCTGGTGCGATCCAAGTTTCGGTCCGTACCTGGCCGAGGCCTTGGGCGCAGTGGTGATTGAATGCGGCGGCAGATACACGGGAGTCTCCGGATGAATCAGCAAGCGGCGAGTAAATTCTTCGCAGAGCACAAGATCCGCTATGTCCTCGCGCAATTCGTGGACATCCACGGCGCGGCCAAGGCCAAGGCCGTACCGGTCGAGCACCTGGAGATGGTGCTCACCGACGGCGCGGGATTCGCCGGCTTTGCGCTGTGGGGCTTCGGCATGGGGCCGGAAGGTCCCGATTACATGGCGGTGGGCGACCTGTCGACCTTGCAGGACATTCCGTGGATGCCGGGCTACGCGCGCATCATCTGCAACGGGGTGGTCAACAAGAAGCCCTATCCGTACTGCTCCCGCGTAGCGCTGCAAAGGCAAATTGCGCGCCTCACCGAGCGCGGGCTCACGCTCTACACCGGCATCGAACCGGAGTTCATGCTGCTCGCGCGGCGCGCGGACGGCAGCCTCGGGCCCGCCGACCCCACGGACGATCTGGACAAGCCCTGCTACGACTACAAGGGGCTGTTTCGCACGCGCGAGGTGCTGGATGAAATGGTGGCCGCGCTGCGCGCCGTTGGCATCGATGTGTACCAGATCGATCACGAGGACGGCAACGGGCAGTTCGAGATCAATTTCACCTACGCCGACGCGCTCAAGTCCGCGGATAACTTTACGTTCGTCAAGATGGCGGCAAGCGAGATCGCCCACAAGCACGGCATGACCGCGACTTTCATGCCGAAGCCATTCGCCAACCGCGCCGGCAGCGGCGCGCACTTTCATGTGTCGGTGGGCTCGGCGGCGCAAAGGAACGCCTTCTACGACGCGAACGACAAGTCCGGCATGGGTTTGTCGACGATGGCGTATCAGTTCCTGGGAGGCGTGCTCGAGCACGCGCGCGCGCTGTGCGCCGTCGCCGCGCCCACCGTGAACTCCTACAAACGGCTGGTGGTCGGCCGGGCGCTCTCGGGCGCCACGTGGGCGCCGGCCTACATCGCCTATGGGGACAACAACCGCACCGCCTGCGTGCGCATCCCGCATGGGCGTCTCGAAATCCGGCTGCCGGACTCCGGATGCAATCCGTACCTGGTCTCCGCCGCCCTGATCGCCGCCGGCCTCGACGGCATCGATCGAGGGCTCGATCCCGGTCCGGCGCAGAACATCAACCTGTACCAGCTCTCCCCGGAAGATCTGGCGGCCAAGGGCATCAAGCTGCTGCCTCAGTCCTTGCACGAAGCCGTCGACGCCCTCGAAAAGGACGCGGTGATCTGCGACGGTCTGGGGACGGAGCTGGCGCGCGAATTCGTGCGCTTGAAGCGCATGGAGTGGACCGAGTACTCGCGCCATGTGTCTGATTGGGAAACGCGCCGCTATCTCGAGTTTTTCTAGGCGGGTTCTTCTGGCCGAATCTTTGAGGAGTTGCGCATGTGTGGAATCGTCGGTCTGCTGGTCAAGAATCCCGCGCTGCGCAGTCAGCTTGGCGCGCTCATGGTGCCCATGCTGGTGGGCATGACCGAGCGGGGTCCCGATTCGGCGGGCCTTGCCGTCTACACCGCGCCGGTATCCGGGCGGCAGCACAAGCTCAGCCTCTACAGCGGCGAGAATCAGGTCGAATGGTCGCTACTGCTCGAGAGGATAGCCGCCGACTTCGCTCATGCGCATGAAATCGCGGCGCACGGCAATCACGCCGTGCTGACCAGCGCGGCCGACCCTGACCTGCTGGTCGACTGGCTCGGGCGCAACGCGCCGATGATCGCCGTGCTGTCGGTCGGCCAGTCGATCGATCTGTACAAGGACGTGGGCGCGCCGGCGGATATCGCCCTGCGCTACGGCTTCAAGTCGCTGCACGGCTCGCACCTGGTGGGACACACGCGCATGGCCACCGAGTCGGCCGTGACGCCGGCGCATGCCCATCCGTTCACCGCAGGCCGCGATTTCTGCCTGGTGCACAACGGCTCTCTGTCCAATCCGCACTTGGTGCGCAAGCGCCTGGAGCCGCTCGGCATCGAATTCGAGACGGACAACGACACCGAGGCCGCGTGCCGGTTCTTCGAGTGGCGGTTGCGCGAGGGCGACGATCTGAAAACGGCGGTGCAACGCGGCTTCAGCGAGCTGGACGGATTTTACACGTTTCTCATGGGCACCGATCAGGAGCTGCTCATCGTGCGCGACGCCTTCGCGTGCAAGCCGGCGGTGGTCGCCGAGACCGATGATTACGTCGCCATCGCTTCGGAGTTCCGCTCGCTCGCGCATCTGCCGCACATTTCGCATGCATCGTTGTTCGAGCCCAAGCCCGAGGAGATCTATTCATGGCGAATTTGAGGCCGGTGCCTGAAGCGCGCGAATTCGATCTTGCCCGGGGGAGCCTGCGGGACTTGAATTTGTATCTGCACAAACAGGCGGCGGCCGACGGCGTGTCGCAGATCCGGGTGAAGAACCCGGACGGCGCGCATTCGATTGCCTGCGGACTCAACGCCGACCTCGATGTGCAAATTCACGGCCATGTCGGCTATTACGTGGCGGGGATGAACATGCACGCCACGGTCACCGTGCACGGCAACGCCGGCCCGGGCGCCGCGGAGAACATGATGTCCGGCCGCGTGCACGTCAGGGGCTTCGCCTCCACCGCCGCAGGCGCCTCCGCGCACGGCGGCCTGCTCGTCATCGACGGCGACGCATCCCTGCGCTGCGGCATTTCGCTGAAGGGCGCCGACATCGTGGTGGGCGGCAGCGTCGGCAGCTTTGCCGCGTTCATGGCCCAGGCCGGCCGCATCGTGATCTGCGGCGACGCCGAGGAGGCGCTCGGCGACTCGCTGTACGAAGCCGTCATCTATGTGCGCGGCAGGGTGCGCTCCTTGGGCGCCGACGCCCGCTTCGAGCCGATGGCCGACACTGACCGCGCAGCCGTGAAGAATCTGCTCGCCCAGTCCGGCCATGCCCACGATCCCGCCGAATTCCGGCGCGTGGCGTCCGCGAAGAGTCTGTATCACTGGCACGCCGATGCCAATCAGGAGTATTGAATGACCGGTCCACAGCTCGAGGAATCGGCCGGCTTCGATCGGCCGACCATCGACTACATTCAGCGCGCCGCGGCGAGCGGCCTGTACGAAATCCGCGGATTGGGCGCCAAGCGCCGGGTCCCCAATTTCGACGACCTGCTGTTTCTCGCCGCATCGCTGTCGCGCTATCCCCTCGAGGGCTACCGGGAACGCTGCGCGACCAAGACGCTGCTCGGCACCCGCTTTGCCGCGCGCCCCATCGAGCTCAAGATTCCGATCACGGTGGCCGGCATGAGCTTCGGCGCACTGTCGGCGCGGGTGAAGGATGCGCTGGGCCGCGCCGCCACCGAAGTGGGCACCTCGACCACCACGGGCGACGGCGGCATGACCGCCGAGGAGAGGGCCTCGTCGAAGACGCTGATCTATCAGTGTCTGCCGTCGCGCTACGGCTTCAATCCGGAGGATGTCCGGCGCGCGGACGCCATTGAAATCGTCATCGGCCAGGGCGCGAAGCCGGGCGGTGGCGGAATGCTTCTCGGCCAGAAAGTCAATCCGCGGGTGGCCCGCATGCGCACGCTGCCCGAAGGCGTCGATCAGCGCTCAGCGTCGCGCCATCCGGACTGGACCGGACCCGACGATCTGGTGATCAAGATCAAAGAGCTGCGCGAGATCACCGATTGGGAAAAGCCGATCTACGTCAAGGTCGGCGCCACCCGCGTGTTCAACGACGTGAAGCTCGCCGTGCATGCGGGCGCCGATGTCATCGTGGTCGACGGCATGCAGGGCGGGACGGCCGCGACGCAAACGGTGTTCATCGAGCACGTGGGCATACCCACGCTCGCTGCGCTGCGCCAGGCCGTCGATGCACTGGACGACCTCAACATGCGCGGCACGGTGCAATTGGTGATTTCCGGCGGCATCCGCAGCGGCGCGGATGTGGCCAAGGCGCTCGCCATGGGCGCCGATGCGGTGGCGATCGGGCAGGGCGTGCTGGTGGCGCTGGGCTGCAACAGCGATTCGTACATTGCCGACGGCAGGCATGTGTCCGCGCTCGAGGACTATGCGCGGCTCGGCACCGCGCCCGGGTTCTGTCACCACTGTCATACCGGCCAATGTCCGGTGGGCGTCACCACCCAGGATGCGGCGCTCGAGTTGCGGCTGGATCCCGCGGTGGGGGCCAAGCGGTTGAAGAACTATCTGCAGACCGTGAACATGGAGCTGACCACCATCGCGCGCGCCTGCGGCAAGCAGGATGTGCACCACCTGGAGAAGGAGGACCTGGTGGCTTTGACGGTGGAGGCGGCCGCCATGGCGGGTGTTCCCCTGGCGGGCACGTCGTGGATACCGGGACGGCCGGGGGATCCTACCTAGCCGCCAGAGCACTCATAATGTGTTCGCACGGTTCACTGCGTGACAAATATGCAGTGGTTAATGAGGTCGCGATGTTCGCTTGGTGGAACCCCGTAGCACGTGCAGCAGTCCTGCGGTGCTCATTGCTCGAGCGCCTGGAGCCAATGCGGCATCGTCTTGGCCTTCCGCTGTAGTTGCATGTACTACGACGCATCTGGTTTCGTGATTGCTGATGCTTTGCGCCAGGCTCAGCAAGCTCTTTGCTGCATCGGGGTATACGGTCCGCGATGCCTTGGCCTCAATCAAGACGAGTTCTTGCGCGCCAGTGGGCACGATGAAATCGACTTCCAGGCCGCGCTGGTCGCGAAAGAAGTAAAGCTCTCGTCGACGCCCTAGGTTCGACTGCTGCTTGACGATTTCGGAAGCGACAAATCCCTCGAAAATAGCGCCGGAGAAGGGTGAACGGCTCAGGGCACTAACGCTGTCGATGCCCAATAGATGGCATGCCATACCTGAGTCTGTGAGGTACACCTTGGGCGATTTTATGATGCGCTTGCCGAAATTCTCGAAATACGGCGGAACCAAAATAATTTGGCCGGTTGTCTCCAATATGCCGACCCATTCCGTAATCGTCGGGATAGACACCCCTAACGGTGCAGCCAAGTCGGTTTTATTGAGGATCTGACCGGTGCGACTGGCGATCAGAGACAGAAAGCGCCGGAAGGTGGCCAGTTCTCGAATCTGACTGACAAGACGAACGTCCCGCTCCAGGTACGTCTGGATGTAGGACTGGAACCAGAGATCGGAATCGCGCGGTCGGGCCAAGATCTCGGGATACCCCCCGCGTAAAAGTGTCACCTTGGGTGTCTCCGCAGTCGAGAATGGCAGCAGGCTTAGTATCGAAGCTCTCCCCGCCATGGACTCGGTAACTCCGTGCATCAATGCGAAGTCCTGTGATCCCGTCAGCAACCACTGACCCTTGCCGCGCGCCCCCAGATCTATTCGGGCTCGTATGTAATTCAACAACTCGGGAGCATTCTGGATCTCATCGAGAATGACTGGGAGTTTCAGGCTATCGAGGAACCCTCTCGGATCCGATCGAATGGCGCCAACAATCGCCGGGTCCTCCAATAGACGATATCCCGCCGACGGGAATAGGTGGCGAAGCAGCGTCGTCTTTCCGGCGCGCCGCGGCCCTGTCAATACCACCGCCGGGAATGCGTGCGCGGCCCTTCGCAACGTCGCTGCAAGCTGTCGAGTAATGTATCTCATGATGGTGAATTCTAAGCTAATATCTTGGAAAACACCAAACGCGATACATGCGATAATTACAGCGAGGGTGGAGGAGGGGGGCGGTATTTCGTCGATTGATCGGCCGCGCTCAAATTGGGGGCGCGTTGAATTCGGGTAGCGTCTCGCTGATCTTCAAACGAGTGGCGCAGTGGATCGGGATGCCGGAGAGGTTTGTGGCCGAGGTCAGTGGGCATTCGACGCGGGTTGGGGCCGCACAGGATTTGGCGGCGCTCGACGTCGATTTGGCGGCGATCACACAGGCTGGCGGGTGGAAATCAACGCGGATGCCGTTGCAGTATGCAGAGAAGATCAATGCGGCTAGATCGGGTATGGCGAGGGCGGCCGAAAAATCGGGGAGGGACTAGTGATAACCACGCCGATCGACCCTC
>Ga0181534_10000871_pt1 | contig 20833 bp, 15 predicted proteins | sample PEATcosm2014_Bin_37_FD_119758 | JGI IMG/M metagenome (GOLD analysis project Ga0181534, IMG submission 119758) | Peatland microbial communities from MTU Mesocosm Facility, Houghton, MI, USA - PEATcosm2014_Bin17_10_metaG | ecosystem: Environmental > Terrestrial > Soil > Wetlands > Peat | place... | reverse complement strand
GTTGGTCCATGCGCCTTCTCCTTTCTCATCGTTGTCCGTTGTTATTGCGAATCGTCCCTTTGAATCTCTACAGCTCCAGGCCGGGTTCGTGATCGTGGTTCAACGTACGTTGCTTTTCCTGAGCCCTGTTAGCGGCCGCGAGCTGCTGTTCCTGGTTGCGCTGATGGGCGCTGGCTCGTGCGGTTGCAGCGCGATCTTGCTCTCGTTCGGTTGCGAGCCTCTGAGCAACCCGATCGGTACGCTGTCGAAAGCGCTCTGCTGCGGTAAGAGCAGAGGGCGCTTCAACCTCCGCGGCTCGGTGCGATTGGGATGCGAGCGGGTCGCGATCCAGATAGTCATGCGCGAGCTCTTTGGGCCTTTCCCTGGACAGCGTCGACATGAAGTTATCCTCTGCGGTCGCTTTGCTCCAGCGGGGGGTGAAGTCGTCCTGGCCATAGAAGGCTGTGACACTTTCGCGATGCCGGGATAGTGCCACGTACGTACTGTGCCGGTCGAAGTGAGGCGTGGCCAACACGAAGACCCGGTCGACCGTGGTGCCCTGAGTCTTGTGAATGGTAGCGGCGTATCCGTGCTCGAGGTGGGGGTACTGTTTGGAATCCACCACCACACGTCGGGCGTCGTCTCCGTCCAGCCGAACCTGAATCAGGCCATTGTTGATCTTCTCGATCGTGCCGAGTGAACCGTTCTTGACGTTCAGGCTGCGCTCGTTCTTGAGGAAGAACAATCGATCACCGGCGGCAAACTCGCGGTCGCCGCGTTCCGTTGCAATGGTCTCGCCTTTACCGATCTCACCCGCGGCCTGGCGCAGCGCTCTGGCCTTTTCATTGAGCTGCTGCACGTCGGCTCGGGTGTAGGCGAGCATCAGTCGTGATTCAGTGGGCCGCTCCTGCCGTGTCTGCTGCCAGGCAGCCAGGAGTGCCGTACGGGCCTCGTCGCGCGTGGGGGCGGCTTGGATCAATCCATCCCTTTGATACGCCTTCAGCGCCTCGGCAGTGCGTCCGGCGGCCAATTGTTGGGTAGCCTCTTTCTGCCATCCGAGTTTCTGCCGCCAGACTTCGTTCAGTTCGACCATGCCGGCCTGCGCGGCAATGCCCCTGAACGGCGCACCGGCCTCGATCGCCTGGAGCTGCTCGGGATCTCCGACCAGGACGAGCTTCGCGCCGGCTTTCTCCACGTTTTCCATCATTCGCGCGAGTTGACGAGTTCCGACAAGGCCAGCCTCATCGACGACAAATACATCGCGCTTGCCGAGCTGATCGTATCCTTTGTCCCAACTTCGCTCCCAACTCGCTAGCGTGCGAGCGGTGATCCCACTGGCATTCTCCAGGTTCTCGGCGGCGATTCCCGCGAGGGCGCCGCCCTTGACTGAGTATCCGGCTGCTTCCCAAGCGCGCCGGGCCGATTCCAGCATCGTGCTTTTCCCAGAACCCGCGATGCCAACCATGACGGTCACATCTGCCTGGCCGGTTACATGCTCGAAGGCTCTTTGCTGCTGTGTCGATAGCCGACCGTCGGCAAGTACCTGGTCGCGAAGTCCAGCAGTGACCTCATGCCTGCTTGCAGAAGACATCCGCTTTGCTCGATCCAGCATGTCTCGCTCGACTTTGAGCATCTCCTCAGTTGTGAACCTTGTCTGGCCGCGCTCGTCGGTTCCCAGCGGTACCAGGTCCGAGGACGTCATCACTTTCAAATAGGCGGCTTGAAACTGCTCCGGTCCATCGGTGCGGGGATGGAGATACCGTGCAATGTCGCGCGTGGTGAACGTCGCCTGGGTGTGTGTAATGGCGTGCAACGCCAGACTTGGATCTTCCAGTATCCGCTGGCCGTTCTCGGCGGCGATGTCTCGCTGCTCAGCAACTCGCTCCGCTGCTTCGCGTGGCAGGTCCGGCTGTTGCTGACGTTCGGCTGACAAACCGATCTTGCGACCGGGCACCAGGTCGATCCCCTGCGCCTCGAGAGTTCGATGGTCGATGCGTATATCGTGGCCGGCCTGGGCGAGATGTTGATTGGCCAAGTTTGCCCAACCCTCGCGCCATTCCAGTAACTCGGTCCGGGCGTTCCAGTCTCGGCGCTTTTGACCGAAGCCATCCGAACTGATGCCTCGGGTGGTCAACATGACATGGGCGTGAGGATTTTTCTCATTGTCCAGGTGAAGCGCTACATCGGCCACCATGCCGTGAGACACGAAGGTGGTCTTGACGAATTCTCGAAGCAGGTTGACTTGCTGATCTTTGGAGAGCTCGCGCGGCAAGCCAATCTCGATTTCCCGGGCGAGTTGGGCGTCCTTGCGCTTCTCGGCGCGCTCAATAGCATTCCAAAGCGATTGGCGGTCGTGGACCCAGGAGGGCGCTTCGGGCGGCGCGAGAATTTCGCTGTATTCGACGCCTTGCTTCCGGGTGTAGTCGAAGACTTTGCCAACGCGCTCGTCGTAGAGATTTTCACCCGCGCGATAGGCAGCCGCTGCGACGGCAGATCGTCCCTCTTTGCGAGAGATGATTTGGGCGCTTAGGTGGTAGATCGCCATGCTGCATATCCCTATGAGCAATCCCGGTCCCCAGTAACCCCGGGAACCGCAAGTCGATCTGAAAAACACACGACGGCGCGAGACCGTAACATCTGCGACGTCGCGAAGCGATGTATAAGTGCGCCCTTCGCGCACCACGGACTCAATCGAAGGGTACCCCCAACGCCGACGGTACGCCAGACGTCTCGCTTGGCACCCCGACGCGGTGATGTTTCCCTGCCCCCCAACCCTGTAGCCAACGCGACGGAAGCGATCGTGCCGGACTCCGCCACGGCGGCACTGAGTGTCCGGCTCCTAGGCAGGAATACCAACCCTACCGCGGCCGATCCGCGGCTAGGCGGGGGCGAAAGTGTGAATCAAGAGCGTACACGCCTGGCCACGGCTGACTGATGGCAGGAACTGGTAATGCCGTAGGAGAGCCGATAGGTGCTGTCATATCGGCGGGCAGATCGGAGTGAGCGGGCTATTGTGCTGGGGGAGATGGCACATGAGATAGGCCCCAATCTCTGGACCAGACTTCGATGCATCACAATCGCGGACTATCGCCTTCGTACTCCATGCAGCGCCGGGAGATAAACCAACGCCCGTCTCCGGCGCCAAGTCATGTATCCATGTCCTATAAGGCGCCGATGCATGACGCGGCATTTGGCTCTATATTCGAGATATATAGACACACGCCGAACGGCCGATGAGGGATCGTGACTCGACTGAGCAACCGTCTGCGAAGGAGGGCAACTCGTGAATCAGAAGCGGAAGGATCGGATACAGGCTCTGGCGGGCAAGTTGAAACAACTGCAGGCGCAGCAAACGAAAGCAGAATCGCGTCAACGCACGAAGGAGGCGCGGAAATCCCGCAAAGACGAACTACGTCGGAAGATCCTGGCGGGCGCTGTGGCGTTGACCTGCACCGAAGACGGGCGACTGTCAAAAAGCGAATTCTATGCGCTGCTGGATCAGGCGTTGGACAACGCAGAAGATAGGGCGCTGTTTGGTTTGGGGACTCGCAGCGAGGTTGCCGGGGTCGATGGAATGCCAGAAGCGAGAATGCCGGCAGCGGGCGTTGTGACTGACTCGAAACAATCTGGCCACGACTCGAGGTCATCCCGCCAGAGTTCTTAACAGGTTTGAGTATTCATCGCTGATACGCGCCTCGGAGTCGCGGAGATCCTTGATCCGCTTGCAAGCGTGCAAGACGGTCGTGTGGTCACGACCGCCAAACGCATCGCCAATCTCTGGAAGGCTATGACTTGTCAACTCTTTGGCAAGGGCCATGGCAACCTGGCGCGGGCGCGCCACGGAGCGGCTTCGGCGTTTGGAGAGCAGGTCCGCCACCCGCACTTGGTAATAGTTCGCAACCGTCTTCTGGATGTTCTCAATCGTTATCAATTTCGACTTCAGTGTCAGCAGATCCTTCAGTGCTTCCTTCGCAAAATCCACTGTGATTGGATGGCCAGTGAAGCGTGAGTTGGCAATCACCCGGCGCAACGCACCTTCCAGTTCGCGCACGTTCGAGCGGATCCGCTTGCCGATAAAGAGCGCGACCTCTTCGGGAAGCGTCACGCCGGCGAGCTGAGCCTTTGATATGAGGATCGCAACGCAGGTCTCGACCTCCGGCGGCTCAATGGCAACCGTGAGCCCCCAGCCGAACCGTGACTTCAGCCGGTCGTCGAGGCCCTCGACCTCCTTTGGGTACCGGTCGCAAGTCAGAATCACCTGGTGCTGTCCTTCGAGCAGCTCATTGAAGGTGTGAAAGAATTCTTCCTGGGATCGCTCCTTGTTGGCGAAGAACTGAATGTCGTCGATCATGAGCGCATCCAGCGAGCGATAGGCTGCCTTGAAATCATTCATGCTGTTGTGCTGCAGGGCGCGGACCATGTCACTCACGAAGCGCTCTGAATGCACGTACGCTACTCTCGCCCCCAGATCATGCTCCCTGGTCATGTGGGCGATTGCCTGCATCAGGTGTGTCTTGCCCAGGCCCACGCCACCGCAGAGAAACATTGGGTTGTATGCGTGCCCCGGTTTCATGGCGATTTCAAGGGCGGCGTCGTATGCAAGAGCATTGCTCCTCCCCCGAATGAAGTTATTGAACGTCCAATCCGCCTGCAGTCGCGCTCCGAGAACGAGGTTGGACGTTGCCCGACTCTGGGGCACTGTGGGCAGCCGCGGGCTCAGTGGAACCGGTGCAGTGCCTCGCGAGCCGATCTCGACTTGGATCTCCAGCGAGTTAGGGATCGCGTCCTGGGACAAAAGGTCGAAAAGGCGGGGCAGCAGATGGGTGTTCACCCAGTCGACGGCGAAGCGGTTGGGCGCCAAGAGCTTGAGGCCGTTCGCGATCTCAATGACGTGGATAGGCCGCACCCATGTATTGAACTCCTTCTCAGGCAGATCCGCTTTGAGGGCAGTCAGGCACTGATCCCAATTGATCGCTTCCATGCACGGCCTCACAGAAATTTTCAGATTGGGAAAAGGGGCCAGAAAGAGGGGGTGTCGTGGGTATTGGCGCAGCGGATGGTCCTAGGGTTGGGCCACGAGAACTGTGGCCCAGCCCAGGACCTGCCGTTACCTGCGGTCCGTTGCCGAGTGTGTTGCGATGGTCTGCGTCTGTGTTGTCGCTACGAGCAGTTCTCGTTGCTTGCGCAGATGAACTTCTTCCCGATCAATCACGATGTCGGCGGGTGCTCGAATACCGAGGCGGACCTGGTTGCCCTTGACGCCGAGTACCGTGACGACGATGTCAGTCCCGATTTGCAGCGCCTCTTCGGGGCGCCGGGTGAGGATGAGCATGATTCAACTCCTTGTAAAATCAATGAGGGTTAGCCGAGGAGAAAAACTGAACGTTGTAAATGACTAGGTTTTCGGAGAGCGTCAGGCACCTACGCCCTGGTGCGGCCTCGTGGGCCGGTCTGTGGCTGCATGGCAGCCTCCAGACCAGACCTTCCCGGGGACTCGGCCCTGAGCTCTTGCCAGCGATTTACGTAGGGCTTTCAGGAAGCATTGCGGCCCCAGGGGCCTGTTGCGATACCGTTTCGTCCCTTTCCAGCGGCAGATTGAGAGTCCCTGGTCGCGCACCGGCCGGAGCGCAATCGATTCCGGCCGTGTTCCGTAGATGCGCGACCTGCTCCTCAAGAAGATCGGCCAAATCAGCGAGGTGGTTCGCCAGTGACTGGTCGTCGGCATAGATCGAGCCAGAGGCCGTCCGACTGGCAACCGTCGCCAGGGAAGAGCCGAGTTCGAGATAGTCGCAGACCTTGCCTATCTGGTGCCGTATGTGAGCCCGCGCGATCGACGTATCCGTCGGGAATGCCGGCGTGGGTTTTGCGCGTGTGGATGCCGCTCCGTCGATCGATTGGGCGATCGTTGAGCCATGTGAAGCTTCGCTGGGTCTAGTTTCAGGATCGCACGTGGGAGCCGCACCCGATGGAGCGTCCATTCCGGGGACATGATTCCGACTGATGTCGGTTGATTTCGTGTCCGCACTCGGCCGAGCCGTGCGCAGACGGGTATGATCCGTCGCAGCCATATTGCACCTCCTTGGGGTGTTATGTGGTCAGACCTCCGCTCGTGTTAGCCGCACGGGTGGGGGTCGCTTCAATTCAGTGAACTATTAGGTGGTGTTGCATCCTTTGCATTAACTGGAAATAAGGGAGACGCGCACTTGCGAAGAAGCGCGACCGGGAGTGAGCCACGGTTCGACTCTACGCCCGCTCCACTTACCTGTAAATACCCATACGGATAAACGATGGTCCATCAGAAAGGTCGGCAGGCTCAAGTTACTTTGTACTTAGCTCCGGAGACGTTGAAACAAGTCCAGGCGCTTTCGCTGCACACGCGCATCCCGCAGGCCGCGCTCTTTCGGGAGGCCATCGAGGATCTGCTGCACAAATACGCAGAGCCGAAGAAGAAGTCGACTAAGTAAGTTAGAGCCGGCCGCCTCGGACTAAATCGCGTGACGACGCCTCAGCAATCTCGAGCGGCACTGGATCTTGTCGGGGAAGCGGCAGCTTTGCTATCCGCGCTGTTGTTTTGCGCAACAAAATTGGCCTTTCGTGGTGGCGCCGTGAATCGTGGTTTCCGATTCCGCATCATCCGCATAGATCACACCGCGTAGGGGCGTGAGGATGCAACTCAAGCGTCGCGCAATTTCGTCCCAGTTCAGAGTCCGGTACTCGGCTGCGTCTTCGGAGATTCAGTGTTGTCAGAACCTGCGGGCATCCACTACTTTACGGCGCAGGTAGAAAAACTCGTGCAGTGATCGCGTTGTCATGAGCTGTCGACCGACTTCAGGCCCATCGTCAATACCTCACTAAGGCCCAAACGAAGCCAATCGTCCAAGACCTTATCCGCGTTCGGAGAAAATCGTGTCCTCTCCAGCGCCTGCTCGATTTCTGGCCTACACAGGATGAGGACCCCCCGCTCGTTTGCAGATTTCCACTCGATGCCAAGTTCTCTTCGCATTTTGGGTATGACGACCACGCCAGTGACTTGCTCGGGTCTGAAGCGCAGATTCGCCGCGCTCAATCGCTCATTGGCATGGTCTATGCGAGCCAGAAGCTTTCCGAGCTTGTCCTTCGGATCAAGGACCGCCGTGGTGCACTCCACTACGAGCACCCGGCCAGAAGGCGTTAATGCAAAGATGTCTACGGCTTCAGAGAGCTTCTTGATGCCGCCTACCCGGACGGTATTGAAGCCCAGCATATATAGCAGTACAGCGATTCCAGCCTCGAAGTCGTTCTGCTCCTGATTGGTTTTGGGCGCGGTGAGGGGTCCTCGTAACCTTTGTAATCCGGGGTCGGCGAGTTCAACAAGTGTTCGACGTAAGTTCGGAAGTGCGTTGGGGTCGAACAGTTCGGTCTCATCGTGAAGAGAGCCGGCATACAGTGCTCGGCAGATGAGGATCGACTGTTCGGGCACTTCTATCGTGCACCGGCCAATCCAATCGTGCTCGGCTCTCGACCAGTCTAAGTCCTTGCCCCGGATCGAGCGCCGGTAGGAACGCCCGTCTGATTGTGCGTCCGCCAATGTCAAAGTGACCGGCTCGGTCGCAAGACGGTTTGGCGCACGAACCTCAATTTCGGCTGTTGGTCCGCATAGCTTAGCGGTTTCAGAAATCTCCAACACCGGCTCCGCGCTGATCTCGATACAGGCCATGTCAGCATCCGACAGCCCAAAGCCAAACTCCGCCATCAGGTCATCGAGACCACGATACCCTTCGGGCAGGAGCTCGCGCTCCAGAGTCGGTAAGCGACTGTTGATGAGGTCCCACCGTCGCGCACCCATTAGTCGAAGGCACTCGATGTGCGCGCTTCGCTTCCAATTGCGATATGTCGACGATGCGTGATCGTGATAGGTGGAATAGCCGCTCGTGTTGTCCTTCGGAAACCTCAGAAGGTGCTCACCGACCAAAAGATGACTGTCAGAAAGTGCGCTGTGCACGAAGGAAGTCATTGTCTCAACGTCCCCCGCCATCGAGACCTCCGCCGCCACCACGTTGGGGGTGACAACGGCCAGCTTTCGCTCCGCGTCAGTCTTTCGGCTCAGACGAAGACGTCCGGCGAGAATTACATACTCGTTCTCGTGGAGTAGCGCCACGAAGGCAAACGTACTGTGGACATAGGCTGCACTCCAAGGCTGGACCAGGTCGAAAAATCGGACGATGTCAGGAGGATGCGTCACGTGATGCCTCGTGGACCTCAAGCGCCCGTTGATCCGGCGATTCGATCCCGGAGGGCGATGGCGGCATGACTGCCCCGAGAAACAACGCTGGCAACCAAGGATGAAAAGGCACCTTTCAGATCGGGAGTCTCGAGAATAGCCTGACGCTCACGTGTCCAACAAACATTGAGAAATTCAATCAGTCCCTCCTCGATGCCATCGCGCCAATCATAGGTACTGTAGCTGGCTATTGCATTCGAGACCCACAGAATCGCGGGACGGACCAGTTGTGCAGCGGCCGGTTGCACGACGAAGTACAGAAAATTGCGTAGGACCCGAGGCATGCGGAACCATTCGTGCGCAGCTTTCGCGAAGACATCGATCAGGGTGGCCAATACGGGGGCAAACGTGCTGTCGGCCGCAAGCGAACCCCACCTGCCATCGGTGCCCAGCAGCTCGATGACCATGCCATCGAGGCGATAGCTTCCGTAGGTGGCTCGCTGCCACCGAGGGCTCGCAAGCGCGTAGAGAATCATGTCGCGCCATATCCGGCAAAACGCCTCACGCGACGGCGCGGCCCGCAGCCCAGTGGTAAACCACGCCCAGAAGAATCGCTCGACCCAGTCGTGCGCGGGCGCACCCAGGTCAAGGACCACCTGCCACAGGCGTTGCGGGGTCTCGCCGGAGGTTAGGCGGGACACTGTGATCGCGACCACTTCGAATATCCAACCGTCAAAGTCAGTGGGCAGACCCTCGACTTCCTGATTGTGGGGGTCTTCGAGTACCGGAACCGTCGCCAACGACACCTTAAGCAGCTCGCCGATCAAGGCGAGCATCCGCTGCCGGTCGTCGTCGGATTGAGCGCGAGCGGGGTCGAGCCAGGCGAACCCGTGTGTGAGTACCCACTCGTCGAATCCCAATCGCTCGGGGTAGAGCTTTTCGCGCTCCCTTCCCAGCGGTCCGTTGGTCGATGTGATACGGGGCCGCGGCCTAAATTCCGGGTGCCTCTTCTCGTACAGTTTGTTGTAGCTGTTTAGCGTGTCCGCGTTGAGTTGCGCGAAATCGGGGAGCGCCGAGGTCAAGCCGCCACTGCGAAACTTCTCAAGCAATGAGGCCTTCTGTTCATCCCAACGACCTTTGTCTTCGCCGCCGAGATCTCGGGAAATCGCGCTAAGGACGCGCAGCGCAGCCCAGCGCGTGCACAGCGTGATGAGACGTGGGAAATCCTCGCCGAGGTCGGCACGTGCCGCGAATGCGCGTGCCATGGTCAATCCGGTGGTTCCGTAGTGGTATCCCATCACACCTTGAGCCACGAGATTGCGGGCGAGCGGGTCAGCCGAATCTGCAACGAGTAGACGGACTCCGCATTCTGCGGCGAAGTCGTCCCACCGCTGATCGCCAACGGCCACCTCGGAATCAAACCGCGAGGGCGTTGGCGGGGTGGTGTTGATGGTCTCTAGCCTGCCGCGGCACCAGGCCATTCTGTTGGGGTCTTCCAACAGCCAATCGAGGTGGAGCACCACAAGCACAGCGATGCCACCCAACATGACGTTCTCCACTCTCTGGATGGGTTCACCATCCTGCATGGGGATCTCTGGCGGGTTGCTTTCCAGGCTCTGTAGCCATTGAAGGAGTGGCAGGAGCTGATCTTCGGACAGTGGCTTGCCGGCCGTCAGAATCTTTCGGCATTGGAACGGAAACTGCGTCAACGCTTGGTCCAGTCCGATTTGACGCAGCTGCCGCTCGTGCTCACGTGCCATGGCTTCTGGCCACTGAAAGTCAATCGGTACACCCTCGGGCGCAAACGTGTAATTGTCAGGATTGATGCGCTCGATCAACGGCCCGAGATGTTCGGGGTCTTCGCCGGCCTCGAGCGCCGCTTTCCAGCGCTTTCGGACCTCCTCGAAGAATGGCCCGAACTCCGGTTTTGACAGCATCGTGCGTGGAATAGCGCCATCGAGCATCAACAGCATCTCGCATCTATGCGGCAGGGCGTACCACTCCCGGCCGAGGTTGATCAACTGCTGAGGTTGGTTTTCCCAATACCCGAGGGTCACCGACGCACCGTTGGCGCGAAGCATCGTGACCTGGAAGTCCCAGCTCCAAAGCACCCAGGCGGTGAACAGCGGCCGCAACGGGCCGGCCCAGAGCGGCGGCAATTTCTTGCCGACATCAAAGAGGACGCCGGCGAAGGCGACTGACTCGCTCTCTTCAATGATTCGGCGGGCGAAGGTTTCGACCTCTTGACCGGCGTCAATCCGCTCGTAAAACCAACGCTCCAGGGCCATTAGCACCGAGTGCAACAGGCCCCCCTGCATCAAAGGCCAGTCGTGATGCCAACGAAAGACACGCGCATCTCCGCGCCAAAGTTTTGCCTGTCCATCAATCTCGAGCGTTTGGCCCACGCGATTCCCGGTGTACCGCGACGTGGCAAAGTTCACCAGGCGCAGAATAAACGTGAGCCCTTGCTCCGGCGCCAACCGTAGGAACTGGAGAAAAGGGCCACGGAAGTACATCGGCGGCTCCCTTTGGCGCCAATAGGCAAGTCCCGTGTCCTCCATTCGTGAGGACCTGCCGTAGTCATCGTGTTGAGGGTCCTCAATACACACAGCGAGCAGCACCTCCAGCGCAACATCCGGGCTCGACTGAGCGAGGTATGCAAAGGCGGGACCGTCCAGGCAAGCTTCTTGGAAGTCGCGATCGACATGCGAGCTGGGACCATCCGGCCACGGTGCGTTAAGGGAGCCTCGCGGCAGACCCATCATCATCGGACCTCGGGCCTTGCGCTGCCCCTTTTTCGACTGTCGCTCTTGTTCACGCCGCTTTCGGTGCATCTCCTGGACCCGTGCTTCGATGGCAGGTGAAAGCGCACGACGCTTGGCCAACTCGAGGCACAGCTCCCCCACTTCGACCGGCAGGTCTCGTGCAGCGTAGAGTGCGGCTTCATAAACGGTTCGATCGGAACCGCTGGACCAATACGAGCCGGCCTCATTGCGCGCCTGAATTTCACGGGCAATAGCCACAGCTAACTCGGCAGCTTCCTTGCGCCAGAGCATCGCCTGACCCGGCGCCAGCTCAAACGGCATCGCCCGTAGCCACAGCGCGCAGACGCTCGCGGCCTCGTGGGGCGCGTGTTGAATGATGTCGTCGCGATGGGCGTGGAGTAACATGAGAACCGGCGCCCAGTACGGCCAATACGGAACCCGTATGGCGTGTGCAAATCGCCTCGCTTCGTTCAAGTCTTCTGACAGCGCAAATAGACGCAAGTCCGGAAGCGTTGCCACGAACAAAAAGCGGTCGAGCAACCGGCGCAGCAGCTTACCTTGGTTTGCAATCAGAACGGGCCACGCTCGCTCAAGCAACGTCACGGCGCTCGTGGCGAGAAACAGAGAGTCGAGGAACAGATCTCTGATCAACGCACCCGAGGCCGGCTCGTCGGAAATGTTCTCGACGTACTGGCGCCAGGGCTCAATGCTGTTGTCAGCCTGCTCGAGAATGCGCTGACCGAGGAGCCTGATGGCCTTATGCCAGCGCGGGGATTGCGTGCGTTGCTGATTGGCGGATGTGGTGATTGGGCCGTCACCGATGAGGACACGCAAGCGTGCCCAGTCGCCCAGCAGGTCGTGGGCGAAGGTGACGCGCTCTTCTCTGATGTGCACGAGACCAGAGGTCGTGAGACCCGGCAGGGCTTGCTGCTCTGCGAATCCCAGCGATTGGCGGGATACGCCATTGGAGAGCTTGTCCGCCTCCTGCGTCGCGAGCGCTTTCAACACGTGCGAGCGCCCCCCGTCGCGGTGCTCGATCCAGTCCTCCCACAAGATGTCGATGAGGGTTGTCAGGCCCACGACAGGCCGTGAGCCCAGGGATTGCTCGCTGTGCAGGGTGCGTGCCGTCATCTCAAGCACCTTGAGATTGGTGAGCAGCGGCCTCAGCTCCGGGCGAAGCCCAATCCAACTCAGCTGCGGTACAGCCGACAACAACGTATCCAGTTCATTAGAGGAGGGCAGCGACAGGGTATGCGTGGTGAGTGCGCGCTCTGGCGTGCCGAGCTGGGCGAGTTGGCGAATCACGGCGCCGGCCGCTTCCGACTGGACGGTCAGCAGCACGTGCACATGCTCGGCGGCACTGGCAAAGAGCTCTCGGATGAGACGTGCCGCCATACCCAGCGCGTCCGGCGAATACCCTTCCACTCCGTCCAACACTACCAGACATGGTTGGGGCGAGGAGACGAGAAGGGGTGCCAGCGGGTGATGTAAGCCCGCCGCTCGCTCGAATTCACGCGATGTCTTGTGATCGAGGTCATCCGCGGACAACCAGATTGCGCGACCATATCGCTCGCTGGACAGGCGCTTTGCTAGCGCCGACTTGCCGCTGCCCGATTCGCCGATGAGTATGCAGGCGCGCTGGGAGCTGAGGTGCTCCGCGATGCGTGTGATCTCCTCAATGCGCGCCAGATGGGCGTGTCCGTTGATCGTGTCCGCAATGTTTTCGGTGACTTCGGTAGCACTGCGGCGGAGGGTTTCCCAATCCGCGCGAAAGTCCGGATGTCCGATCAACTGGAACTGGCCGCGCAACATTGAAAGCAAGCCGGGAAGATCTAGCGATCCACCCGCCGGGCGCATTTCATCGGCGATGCCCACCAGACGTTCCCATAGGCTGAGGCCTTGCTCAGGATCGCCGGAGGAGAGGCACTCCTGGCAGTCGCGCAGCGCCCGTTGATAGTCGGCAGATGGCTGGGCGTCGTAATCGAGCTTGATCACCCGAAGATCGCGGACGAGCAGCACTTGGTTGTTAGCGTCTGCCGCGCGTTGCTCGGCGCTGCGGGCGCCGGGACGATCGAGGCTGTTGAATATCGCGCGCTGCAACTCGGAGGTCTGAGACCCTTGTTCCTTGTCTGCATCGAGGCGCGCCATTACACGGTCCGGGGTGGTGTTCAACGCTTGCGTGTGCAGAACAGACCATGCCTCAGCGACATCATTGGCCAAATCACCCGTGGTGAGTACGATGGCATCGACGCCGCGCCGGAAATGCCGACCCGTGTTCTTGTTCAGCCATTGCTGCCAGGCGATGGCGGCAAAGTCCGCATGAAAACCGTTTCTGCCGAGCTGCTGGTAGCTTTTGACGGACAGCCCGGCGCTGCGTTGTTCGCCAGATGAGGTCAGCGAACTGACAACGAGATCATCGGCAAACCAACCCTCATCGCGGGCCTGCCAGTCCAGGCGCACCACGCGCCCAAATTTTGCGCCGAGGGAATTCCTCCCGGTCAGCATGTCCAGGAGGAAACGGGCACCGACAGAGTTTTCGAACCGGAAGCCTCCGCCACCGGTTACCTGGACGGGCGCCTTCTTTTTCGGGCGGCGGATTGGCCCCGCGCGCTTCGCCTTCTTCGCCATACCTAGCTTTAGGTCCAGATTAACGGTTTAGTCGTGTTGCTGCGCTAGCCACCAAACAAGATCGGAGGAGTTTTTCGCGGGGATGTATCTTGCCAGCTCGCGAATTCTCTTCAGCACACTTCGAATCGCGGCTGACTCAATATGCGCACACTCAATCCACTCACGCAAAATGTCGACTGTCGAAATCGTCTTTACACCGACGTCATCGCGATGCGCCAACTTGATCGCCTTGCGATCATCTGTCAGCAGAACAAAGCCACGATGCTTCGCGAGCGCGATAGCTTGTGCCTCTCCGTCATCGATCAACTGAGCCAAGTCGAGGTAGTCGACGACTTCTGAGTCGGATTCGGGGGCGACTTTCTGAATGAGGCCAGTCTCCACGAACGGATCAAGCACGAGCTTCTGCTCTTGAGGAGTGTGGCTCGCATCATATTCGCGCGTGATCTCGCTTTCGCCGAAAACCGCGGTGCAGACAAACCATGAGTGGGGCAGTTGGCGGAGGTTTTCGAGGCCACCCCATCCGGCGTACAGATTGAGCAGCGAGCAACAGTCTATGATGCGGTCGGCCATCGGATTTAAGAAGCTACCGCGAGCAGGGACTGCTCAAGTTCCAGTGGAACCTGTGATGAAATGCCATCAGTGTCGTTTGGTGCGGCGGAACATTCAGCGACGATTTCGCGAGCTCGAATGCGGGGACATCTAAGAAGGCGGGCGAGTTCACCTTCGGACAAGTGTTCCTTGTTATAGGCCTGAACGGCGAGGAACTCGTAGCGGCGAGGATAGAATTCTGACGAATCCAAGTCGTGGGCAGATTCCACGCCTGCTTCCTGTTGGAGAGCGGTAGGCGAGATACGGGTTGAGTTGATTGCATCCCAACTGCCTCGCGGAATGAGGCCCAGACCTTCGAGCCGTAGAGTCATTGCGATGAGTGAGACAGCGTAGAAGTCAGCCATCCGGCACAGGTCGGCGACCTTGAAGTCCCCCGTTTGGCCCAGGCCTTCGTAGAATCTGCGCTTGACTCCCACGTCCGGCATCAGAAAGGCTGCCGCGAAAAGGTCGGCGAATCTTTCGTTGTCGGGTCGGCGCTGGGCTCGTCTCATGTAGTCGACGCCGGGATTGTCTCGGTCTACTAGGAAGTGGGCGTATTCGTGAGCCACCGTCCATCGTCGTCTTTCTCTCGGATGGGCGCTGTTGACCAAAATGCAGTAGCCGAAATCCGGCACGAACAAGTAGAGCCCAGCGAGATTGGAGTGGAGCCTGTCGAAGAAGACGTGAAGTCCGGCCTCCTCCAATACCTTCCGCAGCATCAGAATGGGCTGGTGAACGCCGAGGTTCAGTCGCTCACGCTCCTCTTGGGCAACGAACTCTGCAAACCGCTCTAGGGAGCCATGAGGGATCCTCACCGGCGGTGGAAAACTTCGCGACGGTCTGTCACCGGTAAGAGACTCCAGATACTGATAGTCGTCGACGAAGTTCAAGAGCTTCGTGGTAGCAGCTTCGACCTCTACCTGACCTTCGGCAGATGCCTCGAGTAGCGAACGCATGTGCGGATGAGTCGTCGATGGACGCTTCTCATCGCGCAGCAGCCGATTCAGCGGTTCCCTGTAAAGTTCCGCTAATTTGATGAGCTCCTGCGGCTTTGGTCGTCGCGTACCCTTCTCGATGGCGATGAAGGTCGGTCGGCTCATACCCAGGTGGTCCGCCGCCGCCTCCTGCGTAATCTTGGCCGCCTTCCGGGCGGCGATCAAACGCTCGGCGAGCGTGTGGAGGTCAATCGTTTCGTAGCTCATGTTGGCCTCCTATATTCAGTGAGCACTTGGGATATCCGAAATCCATTTAGGTTCCAGTCTTTTCCTGGGAATACCTGCGCCAGCGATGCGCGGCATTTGGCGATCCGTGATAGCGAAAAACGCTGGCTACCTCGCGGCTATGTCGCATGTGTAGTAGCGCGATCTGGTCATCTTCTTGGAGCGGAACGTCCGTCAAACGTAGGTGGGCATAGAGTCGCCGCCGCGGACGGGGATCATCGTCCAACCACGCGCGCGCTTCATCCAAGTACAGTCGCAGGTAGTCAGCGTCTACCCCTGACTTCGGAAACCCACGCAGAACATCGGTACTGTAATAGTCACTCTCGGCGATTTCAGCCGTGGCAAAAGCCTGTCTTCGCTCAATACAAGCCGGACACGTGCCGCAGTGGGTTTTGCCGGCGATGCGCCAAGAGCTATGGACGCAAGAGCGAGAGGTCTGTGCCCAAAGGGCTAATCCATGGTCGCGTAATGGCATTAGCATTTGCGCTTTGGTCCATCGCGCAAACGGAAGCGATAAGACCAGAGGATATTCCACCACCGCGGAACCTAGGGCTGCCATCTCTCGTAAGAACGTCGGGTGAGCACCACGGGTGGTCAGGCCTCCGAACATGGCGCCAGTCATGATTGGGAAGTTGATTGACCCGAGGCCATTTTCGAACACTTCGATCTGTTGAATGTCAAAAACGCTCGCGACTGCCACAGCACACGCGGCAAACAGCAGCGAACGAGTCCTCTGCGTTCTCTCTTGTCTATTTAAGGGAACCGCGCAGCGTCCTCGCAAGCCCGTTACTATAGTTGAGTGTAAGAGAGGAGGTATTTGCAGCAGGTCTTGTAATGATTGCAGTTGCTGCGTCGTCTTTTTGCGAAGCCATGCCTGGTGTCCGATCGTAACCAAGACGTATTTGTGCACACCGGCGATCAACTGATTGGCAAGCCCTGCCGCAGAATCCAGTCCTCCGCTGTAGAGAGCCACTCGCTCCGCTTGGTACGGAGTCGGCAGTCGCAATGGATGTTGGTGCCGACCCTCTCCGTTCTTCTTCGGTGCTGGCTCAAAGCTGATCTCCCAATACTCGTCCGTCAGAAATAGGATGATTTCCTCAATTTGAGCTTTGATGGCAGGTTGGTTCCAAAATTCCATGTCGCGCACTGCTGCGGTGATGGCGCATGAGCGTGAGGTGCAATAGGAGCTGCCGCGATTGCGCTTGATGAGTCGATCCACGGCATAGATTCCCGCCGCGATATTCAGCAGATCTATGCAGCGTTCGCTGGGTAGGCGCGGAAGGCTGCGAAAAAAAGGCTCCACCAGCATTCGGAGTGATTGGAGTACATCCCCCGTCAGGTAGATGTTCTCGCGAGAGCCTCCGATTTTGATGTGGCTAATGACGGCGTTCTGCATGGTCGGGGCTCCCTGGCCCGGGCAACAGTGACTGTTCGAGGACGATCCTTAGGCGCAATTTCTTGGATGCTTGGGTCGCGCGCGGCCGGAGCACCAGCCTCACTGGTAGCCCGGCCGTAGAGTTGCTGATAAGCGAATGCAACTCCCTGCGAAAGCTCATGAGTTTCGAAGTCAGAACGAATCTGAGTGTTTGCCGCTCCGCGGCATCTTGATACCGTATGGAGTCTCCAGCGTGACCAACGATCGCATCGCAAACTCGATCGATGATGAGCGTGGTTACGCTATCGACCAGGGTTCCGCGGTCCCTGCAACCAGGGAGTTTTAGAAACGCACCAACGACTATTCGAGCAAGCGTCGGGTCCGTAAAGCGGCCGATCGCCGCGCGCATGGTTTCCCTCCCCAAGTCCGCGGCCAGTACGAGTGACTGCAGCGTATCGCCCTTGCGCTGCGCGTTTACGAGCGACCTACGGATCCCGCGGTTGAGTTCATCAACGGCTCGAACTGCGATGGCATCGGGGTCCATGCCGGCGCGTAGGTCGTTCCGGGTTTCGCCCCAGCGTTTGCCACTTGCGACATCGAGCAACTCGTTTTCGGCCATGGTCTGACCCTACTGCACATCTCTGGACAGCATAGGCTGGTCCGCAGTGGATGTCAAAAATAGAATGAATTATAATTTTACAATGTAAAATTCGATTGAAAACAACGATTTATACGAGAGCTGCTCATCGCCGAGCTCTCGCAGTAGTAGAGGTGATTCTCGGAGCGGGGAGGTGCTTCACCGAGTGGTGCGGCGCAGCTTGGTCTTGGTACGGCGGGTCACGGTTCCCCGGCTTCCGCCCCAACGTGGTTGCCTTGACGGGCATGGGCCGAAGGAGGCCTCTTTGTCTTCCCGTCAAGGATCGTTACCGGGATGGGCGCAGACACCATCAGCCGCTCCAGGGTGTAAGCCCTAGAGCCCGGTCGCGGCAAGGCCGCGAGGTGCTTACATTGTGAAGTCGCTGCTCACTGCTTCGTTGATGCCGATACAACGTCTGAGCACATTTAATGAACTAGTAACGAGTGCCTCGTTGCGCCCCGGTTCTCGCTCATCACCACGAATGTGCTTCCCGCCATGGAACAGGTTGTTTCTAACTGTTCGGATCATGAGCAGCGTCTGCTGCGCTTTTGTCTGTTTACCGTCGATCTTTTGTTCTTTGAAGCTGACTATTCCGTTGTTGTAAATCTGCTTCCGTGGTGGCTTTTCGAGCAAATAGCCAACGGCATTCTTGAAATCGGCATCTTCTATTGCGTTAAAGGAGCCATCAATGTGATTTGCGAATAAATCCCAGTTTGCCGCTGCCTTGCCACCGCCGCTGTCCATTGCATACGTCCCCGTAGCCTTGAGCGCATACTCAAACCGGGAGAATATGGCGAAAAACTCAATGGCCAGCTCTGTGGGCATGTGTAAATGTTCGAATACCTCGTTCATGAGCCGTCCTTACTTGCGTCCGCAAGGGTGATGTAATTTCTGTATCCGACCGATTGAGCGTTTGCATCAAGGCTGCATTCGTAGACTGTCAGTTTGGGGTGAGCCTCTTTTGCCGCGTAATACAGGGCGTCAGCCTCTTCATCATCCGAGCGAATGCCGAAGTAGAGTTCCCGGATGCATCCCGGCAAAAGAGACAGTGTGTATAACGTCCGGTCTCCGAGGTTTACGATGTTGAACGTTCCGCTTTGAGTCTTGTTGTTCGTCTCGGAAATCCCGTCGATAGATTTCACGACGCGCACTTCCTCTTCATACGACCAGCAAATAGGCTTGTGCAGAAAAAGCCGCTGGAGCCTTTCATATTGATCGCTCAGGAAATTGCGGGTTTCTCCGATGGAAATCACCGATTTCGGCGCAGTAAGGAAGGGCTGCTGGGATCGACGAGATACATAAACAACACTGCCATACTGCGCAGGAATTATGTTTCTGTCTTCATCCGTACACCCCGCCATGACCATGTCGATGCCGAGTACCAGGCCCTTGTGACTTTGCGCATAGTGTGCCCACATCAGGGGGTTGGTTGGTGTTCTCGTCAGGCAGAGAATGCCCGAGGACTCAGCCCATGCCGAATTTAAGCCCATCATTCTGAGTTCGTGCTCTATGTACGCCTTACGTGCCCACTCTCCTACGGGCTCCACGTGGCTGTTAACGGGATAACTCGGCATATCAAACGGGTCGTTGAAATATTTCGGCTGCGAAAACCCGATGCTGTTGGTATCCAGAATCTTTCGCCCGCTTTCGAACGGGACATATTTGTAGAGAATCACGTCCGATCCTTAGCGGTTGCCCGCTTGCTTGGGCGCAACGCTCTGCCAACGTTGGACATCGAGAGTGCCGTCCGGCAAAATAAAATGCGCCCTTCGTGCCCTGATGATTTCAAGGCCCGCTATTGCTTCTTCGGGATCGGGCTCAGGGTTGGGCCCTTCGTAAAGAACGCCTGCAAGCGCCGATGTGCGCTTGCCTTGATAGTTGATGACCGAGAGCATGGGGCCTCCGCTCATGCCGCGAAAGTCGAAATTTTCAGGCGGAAGGCCCTCGCTAAGAGTGGCAACGAGCCGGTCGCGCTCGATGAGATTGGAGACGTCCGTTTCGCTGATGCTGTTGGCTATGCCGCCGGCCGTGGCGATTCCGAACGAATACTCGTCAGGAGCGGCGGGGATTGTCACGACCCCGGGGAAGCCTGCGTAAAAAATGCCGCGACCTTCCATTGGAGGTATCGGTGGCCACGTTCTCTGATAGCCCCGGTACACGGTCTTGCCTGTCGCTCGGATTTCCTCCTCGGAGACGCGGAAGGTCGCAATATCGATATCGCCATTTGAGGCGATAATGGCATTTCGGTTTTCAAAGTCGAGATGGTATTCGCTGCCCATATGAAGCGGGCTGGCTCGTCTTTCTCTCCGGTCCTGACGCCAGCCCTCGATGACATGGTTGGCAGTCACTGCGAAGGGGCCTTCACCGGCATCCAGAAAAAACGCGGAACCGTTGCGCGCTCGAATACGGCCGTCGGTGTCACGAAAAACCCAGAACAAGACGATTGTCAGGGATGCAACGAACTCGGCATCCTTTTTCAGGATGGCCAGAATTTCGTCTGGCGGCGGCTCGGCGTTCATTAGGAACCTCTAGTGAATGTTGGTCACGAAAAAGGCATTGCTACAGGGACCATGTCTTGTCAAATTCTCGATGAAGGAATTTCACCGCCGAGAAAGAGGCACGAAACGGAAAGACGATGGTAAATAGGAGCAGCAATATCGGGTCGGCCTTCAGCGCCCTCGGGATGTCCTCGGCGGAGAAATCTTTCGCCGCCTCCCGGAGTTCCGACCACTGGCCTGTCGGTGGATAGATTTTTGTCTGGTTCTCAGCTTCGTCGCCTGTGCGGTATCGGCAATACCGCCACGCCTGATCCGGGACAACCCGCTCGTGGTTGATCCGCGTGAAGTCCGGCCATAGCTGTATGCATTCCTGTTTCAGGTCGGCGCGAACCAGGCAGGTAAGCAGGCTCTCGCAGAAATAACTGTCGCCTTCAAAGCCGTCGCCTTCAAATGGATCATCGACGCCGAGAATCTGCTGGGCATCATGCTTCACAACATCCTCGATGTCGTAATAAGGAGATGCAAGGTCCGGGCCTCGTCCCAGCTTGCTGTTGAGAAGACTTGCCAAGGCATTTGCAAGTCCAGCATCGGCTTCTTTCACCGCTCCGCGGCACTTGCGATACCAGGCATAGGTTAGAAAGTGTGGAATGGCACCTTCGCCCCATAGCCACTCAGGCGGTGGCGCTGCTGGTATGGTTTTCTCAATGAGTGCCTTGTGAGGTGGTTTTTGCCATCCTTCCGCTTCGGACCAAAACCAGTAAACAGACAGCAGCGCGTAAATCAGGATTTCGCGTGGGCGGTAGAATGCAAAATCTGAGTACGGATCACCCTCCGAAAGCGTTGGCCTGTCAACAAGCTCATCACATAACAACCTGAGCAGATCATAGATACCATCGCGGGCGACCAGAACCGGCTCGCGGCAATTCTTAGCGTAATCCACTCC
>Ga0181534_10000869_pt1 | contig 20923 bp, 14 predicted proteins | sample PEATcosm2014_Bin_37_FD_119758 | JGI IMG/M metagenome (GOLD analysis project Ga0181534, IMG submission 119758) | Peatland microbial communities from MTU Mesocosm Facility, Houghton, MI, USA - PEATcosm2014_Bin17_10_metaG | ecosystem: Environmental > Terrestrial > Soil > Wetlands > Peat | place... | reverse complement strand
GGGGCTCGATACTGATTCACAAAACTTACTCAAAATTATCTATTCTCGGCCAATGGACCCAATTTAGTATGAACGCATGCGATCCTCCATTTCCGAAGCAGCGCTTGTCCTTGGCGTGAACGCCTCCACGTTGCGGAGGTGGGAACGGGAAGGTCGAATCTCGTCGTTCCGGACCACGGGCGGGCATCGCCGGTACGACCTCGACCAGCTCCGCGGCCTCGTCCCCGCACTTGGCCGGGGCGGCCCCGAAGCCCGAGTGACTGTGGTCTACGCCCGCGTCTCCAGCCATGACCTGAAGGAGGATCTGGCCCGGCAGGTGGGCGTTCTCTCGGACTACTGCGCCGTTCATGGGTGGGAACATGAGGTTATCCAGGATCTGGGATCAGGGTTGAACTACGAGAAGCGCGGCCTTCGCGACCTCATCAAGCGGATCTGCACGGGTGCGGTGGGCCGGCTGGTTCTGACCCACAAGGACCGGCTGCTGCGTTTCGGGGCCGAGATCGTGTTCTCGCTCTGCGAGCACTTTGGCACCGAAGTCGTGATCATCAACCGGAGCGAGGAATCCAGCTACGAGGAGGACCTGACCCGGGACGTCCTGGAGATCATCACCGTCTTCAGCGCGAGGCTCTATGGCAGCAGGAGCCACAAGAACAAGAAACTGGTGCAATCCCTCAGGGAAGCGGCGGCGGCCTTGTGAGGCCAAGCGCAGGCTTCGTGAGTCCGGCCCAAAGCCCGATGGATTTGAACGTAGCGATGGGTTGCATTCGTCAAAATTTCGCCTATCCTGGGTGCCATGTCCGAGTCCCTCGCCTTGTTCGCCCGCAGAGTCCCGCTTCAGGTCATGGGCGAGGACGCACGCATCCTGGACGGACAGAGCAAGATATGCGCCTGGGCCTTCAATCAGTTGAAGTCCCTGGCCGACGACCTGCGAACCGGCTATGCCCGGCTGAAGGCTGCCAAGCAGGTGGAACCTGAACGTCGCCACGCCGAATTGGATCAGAGTGCGGCTGAGATCGGGCAGGTACTCTACGGCAAGCGGGGCCTGCGCAACCTGCTTCCAGCCATGAAAACGGATCACCCATTCTTGAAATCGGTCCACTCCAGTCCGCTTAAGAATGCCGCCCTGCGTCTCTCCCGGGCCATCCAGGCTTTCCAGGACTGCCGGAGTGGGCGCCGGGGAGGCCCCGAGATCCAGTGGCCCCGTTTCCATAGCTGGGGCAGGGACTGGTTCAGCCTGGAATACGACGAGCCCGGGAAGGGATTCTTGTTCGAGGGCGGGAAACTCCACCTGAGCCTGGGCGCCAATGCCGAGGGCCAGCGCCTGGCCTTGGACATCCCCCTGGGTGAAGCCGTTCCCGGCCTGGATCAGGCCCGCAATCTCCGGATCGTGAAGGAAGGCCAGATCTACTTCGCGGTGGTGACGCTCCGGCGCTTGATGCCGGAGCCCAAACCTATTCGCCAGGCCGTGGCCTTGGATCCGAACCATAAGAACTTCGCCTACGGGGTAGGCACCGATGGTAAGGCCTTTGAAATCCAAAATTTGAAAGGCCTCCGAGCAACCGACAAGCGGATCGACCATCTGAAATCCATGCGGGATCGCCGCCAGCGGAAGTCCAGGCTGGTGGAAGTGGTCCGGCAAGACCAAAGCGTGGGGCGACACTGGGAGCCGTCCAGGAGGTGGAACAGGATCAACCAGGCACTGAAGCGGGCGGAACAGAAGCGGCGAGACCAGACGAAGCACTTCTTGTTCAGCGTATCCAACAGGCTCTGCAAGCACTATGACCTGATTGGGGTGGGCGACTATGCCCCGGCCCAGGGTGACGCGGGGCTTGGGAAGAAGACGAACCGCGCCATGAAGAATCGTTCCCTGCTGGGGCGGTTCAAATCCATCCTGCTATGGGTGGCCCGGCGGTCGGGTAAATCCGCCGAGGTGTTCGACGAGACGGGCACCACGCGGACCTGCTCTGAGCCAGGCTGTGGCCACATCATTGCGGGTGGAATTCCGCCGAACATCCGGGAGTGGACCTGCGGCCAATGCGGTACGTCCCACATCCGGGATGAGAATGCGGCGAAGAACGGACTGATGCGGATGCTCCGCATCAGGAGCCTCCAATTGCCTTGCTCAGGCCCCGTTCAAGGACGGTGTGATTGGCGTTTCCATCCCCACCAGGGATGGCGGGAGGCGCCGAAAGGCCGCGCCAATGCAAATGAAAACGGGTGGCCCGCCTCTACGGGCTCAGCGGTGGAAACGGGTTGCACCGGTCTTCTCCGTGGCGTGATTGCCCCCGACCTACGGCCTGCACAAGTTTGAGCAGGTTCAGGAGAGCGGGGCCTGCAGGTGACGGTGAATGTCCCCAATGCCCAGGTCTATGTGGATGGAGAAATGAAGGGGACCGCATCACCGACATCGGCCTTGAACGTGAGGGATCTTCCTGTAGGAGACGTGCAGATCCGGGTGGAATCGGCAGGCTGCAGCCCAGTTCAGCAGGGCGCCAGCATCGAGCCTGGCCGCTGGACCCAGGCCAAACTGGTGCTGCACAAGCAGAGCGTGAGTCCGGAGGGTTCGGAGTTCGTTCTGATCCCCGCCGGCAGCTTTCAAATGGAAAGAGGCGCCCAGGGTCCCGATCAGTACATCTCCTCCCCCCGCCCGGTGCATGAGGTGACGATCGGCCGTCCCTTCTGGATGGGGAAGACGCCCGTGACGGTGAGGCAATTCAGGGCTTTTGTGGATGCCACCGGCTACCGGACCGAAGCGGAAAAGGGCGACGGGTCCAACGTGTGGACGGACAGGTGGGAGCAGAAGGCAGACGCGAATTGGCGGAATCCCCATTTCGACCAGGAGGACGGGTGCCCCGTGGTGTGCGTGAGTTGGAACGACGCCCAGGCCTATACCCAGTGGCTGAACGGCAAGAATCCCGGGCTGACCTACCGCCTGCCCACGGAGGCCGAATGGGATTATGCCTGCCGGGCCGGGACGACCGGCGAGAGATACGGCGACCTGGATGCAATTGCCTGGTATGAATCCAACAGCGGGGGGCGCACCCATCCGGTCGGTCAGAAACAGCCCAATGCTTTCGGCCTCTACGACATGTTGGGCAACGTCTTTCAGTGGTGCCGGGACTGGGAGGGAGAAAGTTACCACTCCAGCCGTCCTGCTACGGACCCCCAGGGAGAATTAAATGGGTCATGCAGGGTCGTTCGCGGCGGTCCATGGTATCTATAAGCCGCCTTCGTTCGGTCGACCTATCGTATTGGCCTCACACCAGACTACCGCGGCCAGGGCCTGGGTTTCCGGGTGGTGGCGATTGCGCGGACTCCATGACCCATTGCACTTGTATCCCTCAGACTCTCCTCGCCGCGTTACCCACGGCGAGGTTCCGCCGGGAAATGGGCCGATCCCATCCAGCAGTGAAGTTGTCATGAACCGGACGTCGAGTCTTCTTGTCTTGTCGGCATGGCTGTTCTGCAGCAACCCCGTCCTGCCGGCCCACACCCGGACAGCCGGCTCCGTTTCGCCTGCAAAGCCGTCCACCCGGGCCCCCCGGCCCCAGCAGGACAATCCTCCCGACCTCTCCCAGGAGAAGCGGATCGCCCTGGTGATCGGCAACGGCGCCTACAGGGACGCGCCGTTGCGCAATCCAGTCAACGATGCCCGCTCCATGGGCCAGGCGCTGGGGAACTGCGGTTTCCATGTGATCGCCCTGGAGAACGCGTCCCTCCAGAAGATGCGGGAAGGCCTGCGGGAGTTCGGCGGCCGCATCGCCCAGGGCGGCGTGGGCCTGTTCTACTTCGCGGGCCACGGGATGCAGGTCAAGGGGCGGAACTACCTGATGCCGGTGGATGCGGACATCCAGGCCGAAGACGAGATCGCGGGCGCGGCCCTGGACGTGGACTCCGTGCTGGCCAAGCTGGAGACGGCCCGGAACCGGCTCAACATCGTGATCCTGGATGCCTGCCGCAACGACCCCTTTGCCCGGAGTTTCCGCGGCGGCAGCCGCGGCCTGGCCCCGTTGGACGCACCCACGGGCACCTTCATCGCCTTCGCCACGGCGCCCGGCAGGACCGCCGCCGATGGCAGCGGCAGCCATGGCCTCTACACCGAGCAGCTGCTCCAGGCGATCCAGATCCCGGACCTCACCCTGGAGAACGCCTTCAAGCGCGTGCTCTCAGGGGTGCGCCGGGCCTCCAATGACCAGCAGGTCCCATGGACTTCCAGCAGCGTGGAGGGGGACTTCTTCTTCCGGCCAGGCGCGGTCCCGCCTAGCTCGGGACCCAATGTTCCCCCACATCCAATCGCAGCCCCCGCAGTCGCCTTCCTGGAGGGAGCCGAGGCTCAGAAGGCCCTGGTGAAGGATGCCTTCGAAACGGAAGCTGAATTCGCAACCCGTCTGTCGAAGCTCCCCCCCGTGCGGGTGGGCACGGCCCGGCTCCTGCGCGAGCAATACGACCTCCAAAGGCAGCGCCTGCCGGTGGAGGTGCAGATCGAAGCATGGGCCGCAGCCCAGGTGAGGCAGAAGAAAGGCAGCCTGGAACTGGATAGGACCACGGCCAAAGCCTTGTGCGATGGGGCGACGGAGCTGCCCCTGGTGGCGCGCTTCAGGATCCAGGAGGGCCGACCCCAACCAGGCAGCCCGACCCTTCCCACGGCCTTCGGCAGTTTCACGATGATTGCCGAACCGCCGCCGGTGGCGGAGGCGGTGCGAAACGCCGTTGATCTCTGGGAAACCATGGCCAGGGCCGGCCAGACGGAGGTTGCCCTGGTCCGGGTGCCTGCCGGCGGCTTCGCCATGGGGGAGAGCGCCAACCCGCACCAGGTCACGATCAGCCAAGACTTCTGGATGGGGAAGTTCCCAGTGACGCAGGGGCAGTGGCAAGCGGCGATGGGGAACAACCCCTCCGACTTCGAGAAGGCGGGGACCGACGCTCCTGTCGAGCAGGTGAGCTGGGACGATGCGCAGGGTTTCCTGTCGAAGCTGAATGGGATGCAATCGGAATGGACCTTCCGTTTACCCACGGAAGCCGAATGGGAGTATTCGTGCCGGGCGGGGACCACGGGAGAGACATATGGTGGAAGCCTGGATGCCATTGCTTGGTTCGATGGGAACAGCGGAGGGACGACCCATCCGGTAGGCCAGAAGCAGGCGAACGCCTTCGGACTCTTCGACATGTTGGGCAATGTGTGGCAGTGGTGCCAGGATTGGTATGGGGACTACCCCAGAGGGTCGGTGACCGATCCACAGGGTGCAATGAGCGGGAAATATCGGGTGATCCGCGGCGGTTCGGGGGGCAGCGATGCCACGTACGTTCTGTCGGCCGTCCGCGACCATAACTCCCCGGACGATCGCCTCTCCTTCCTGGGCTTCCGGGTGGTTGCGATTGCTCGGGTTAAATGAGCCATCACCCTTGTATCCCTCCTGCTCTCCTTGCCACATTGAACGCGGCAAGGGCTACCCGCGCACTGGGTATGTCCCCTCGTCCGCGCCAAGCCGAGGTTTTGGAGTGGCAGCCTGATGCCCCCACAAGATCGGCTCATCCTACGGAAGGTCCACACATCTTCCCCGTCCCAAGGGTGATGGGTATTTGGCGTGGCTGGAAACAGGACAGGGGCCCGGTCCAGGATTCCAGGAATCGGGTTGGAACGCCCTTTCCCGGACGCAGGGCTCGGATGGAAGGGTCACCACCTCGAAACTCGCAGCCCAGGCACTCGTTTGGCGATCTGATGGAACTTTAGTAACCTGGGCAAGTCCCATTTAACAATGAGGATTCCATGAGTCGAGCATCGAGCATCTTCATGCTCCTGGTTATCGTTTGTTACGGGATTCCGGTTCTGTCGGCCCAGGCCCCGCCGACCGCCGCAGTCGCGCCGGCAAAGCCGTCCACCCGGGCCCCTCGGCCGCAGCAGGCCAGCTCGCAAGCACGCCCCCAGGAGAAGCGGATCGCCCTTGTGATCGGCAATGGCGCCTACCCCGACGCACCCCTGAAGAACCCTGTGAACGACAGCCGGGCCATGGCCGAGGTCCTGAAGACCTGCGGGTTCCAGGTGATCGCCCTGGAGAATGCGCCGCTACAGAAGATGCGGGAAGGTCTGCGGGAGTTCGGCGGCCGCATCGCCCAGGGCGGTGTGGGCCTGTTCTACTTCGCGGGTCATGGCATGCAGGTGAAGGGGCGGAACTACCTGATGCCCGTGGGCGCGGACATTGAAGCCGAGGACGAGGTCGCGGGGGCGGCCCTGGACGTGGATTCGGTGCTGGCCAAGCTGGAGACGGCCCGGAACCGGCTCAACATCCTGATCCTGGATGCCTGCCGCAATGATCCCTTCGCCCGCAGCTTCCGTAGCGCCAGCCAGGGCCTCGCGCCACTGGATGCCCCCATGGGCACATTCATCGCCTTCGCCACGGCTCCGGGCAAGACCGCAGCGGATGGTGGCGGAAGCCATGGACTTTACACCGAGCAACTGCTGCGGGCCATCCAGAGCCCTGGGCTGAAACTGGAGGATACCTTCAAACAGGTGCTCAGCGGCGTCCGGCGAGCTTCCGGGGACCGGCAGGTGCCTTGGACTGCCAGCAGCGTGGAGGGGGACTTCTTCTTCAAGCCGGGCCCAGCGCCGGTCCAATCCCTGCCGGAAGCCAACGTTCCCCTGACGGCGATGCCCACCGGCGCACCCGCAGCCGCCTTTCTTGAAGGTGCGGAGGCGCAGAAGGCCATCGTGAAGGATGCCTTCGAAACCGATGCTGAATATGCCACCCGGCTCTCCCGGCTCCCCCCCGTGCGGTTTGGAACGGTGCGGCTCCTGCGCGAGAAATACGATCTCCAGAAGCAGCGCCTGCCCGTGGCGGTGGATGTGGAAAGCTGGGCCGCGTGCCAGGTGTGGCAGAAGCTCGGCAGCCTGGAACTGGATCGGGTTGCGGCCAAGGCTTTGTGTGATGAGGGAGAGGAAAGGCCATTGGTCGCGCGGTTCGAGGCGACCGGTGGCAGGTTGACCATGGTGGGTGCCAAGGCTCTGGGCATGGAGGATGTTGCCCTGGTGGAAGTCCTCAGGCTGGGGGAGACCCGGCAAGACCCGGCAAGCGGCCTGGAGTTCGTCCTGATTCCTGCCGGCAGCTTCCAGATGGGTACGAACGCGAAGGATCCCACTGATATCGGCTGGTTACTGGATAACGCTCGCCCCGTGCATCCGGTGACCATCACCCAATCCTTCATGATGCAGAAATGCCCCGTCACGGTAGCTCAGTTCAGAGCGTTCGTGGCAGCTACCGCCTACCGGACGGAAGCGGAGCGAGGCGATGGCGCAGAGGTGTTGACCGGCAGCGAATGGAAACAAAGGGCCGATGCCAACTGGCGCAACCCGTACTTCACCCAGGAGGACGGTTGCCCGGTGGTCTGCGTGAGCTGGAACGACGCCCAGGCCTATGTGCGCTGGTTGAACAGCAACAGCGTGAACCTGACCTTCCGCCTCCCGACGGAAGCGGAGTGGGAGTATGCCTGCCGGGCAGGCACTACCGGCGAAACCTACGGTCCCCTGGATGCCATCGCCTGGCATACCGACAACAGTGGGAAGCGGACCCGTCCCGTGGGCCAGAAGCAAGCCAATGATTTCGGACTCTATGACATGTTGGGGAATGCCTGGCAGTGGTGCCAGGACCGGTATGGGTACTACACCACCAGCGCCTCAGAGGACCCCCAGGGTCCTGCCAGTGGATCCTATCGGGTGAGTCGAGGCGGTTGTTGGGGCAACAATGCCACGCTCATTCGGTCCGCCAGCCGCGGCCCCCGGCCCAATGACGTTGGCGCCAGTCACCTGGGCTTCCGGGTGGTGGCGATGGCGCGGACCCAATGAACGCTCGCCCTTGTACCCCTACGGCGCTCCTTGCCACCTGCAACGCGGCAAGAGGCTTTTGCCCCTCGTCCGAACGAAATGGTAGGCCTGCAATGAACGGCTCCACAGTCTTGCCCCTTTGCAGCGTCCTGAGGTACCCCATGAGTCAGTCCCCTCGAGCCCGGTCCAGCCAACGTGCCACCCGCCGCCTGGCCTCCATGTTTTTCACCGGCCTGGTGACTTCCCTCTGGCTGAACACCGTTCCCGCCCAGGGGACCCCGCCACCGGGCCCCGGTCCTGCAGCCCCCCCCATCCTCCGCCTGGAAACCGGCCTCCACACCGCCCCCATCCGCGCCCTGGCCCTCAGCCGCGACGGCCGCCTCGCCCTCACCGCCGCCGAGGACAAGACCGCCCGCCTCTGGGAACTGCCCTCGGGCCGCCTGCTGCGCACCTTCCGCCCCACCGTGGAGGAGGGCAACACCGGCAAGCTCTACGCCTGCGCCCTCTCCCCCGACGGCACCCTGGCCGCCCTGGGCGGCTGGACCCAGGGCACCCTGGAGGACGGGCACCGGGTCCTGCTGCTGGACACCCGCACCGGCGCCCTGCTCCACTCGGTGGAAATCGGCGACCAGGTGGTGAACTTCCTGGCCTTCTCCCCGGACGGCACCCGCCTGGCGGTGCACCTGGGCGGACATCAGGGCCTGCGGCTGCTGCGGGTCCCGGACGGGACCCTGCTGGCCGCGGACGACGACTACGCCCAGCCCAGCTACCGGGGCGCTTTCGACCCGGGCGGGCGCTACGCCGCCACCGGCGACGACGGGTTCATCCGGCTCTACGACGCCGGGTTCCACCGTCTCCGCAAGGCGCTGGCCCCGGGCCAGGCCCCCTTCGGCCTCGCCTTCAGCCCCGACGGCAGGCTGCTGGCCCTGGGCCACGCGGACCGCCCCGAGGTGGAGGTGCTCAACGCTTCGGACCTGACCGTGGCCTACCGCCCCGCGCCGGGCTCGGCCAGCCTGGGACTGGTGGCCTGGAGCCCCGATGGGGAGACCCTCTATGCCACTGGAGGCGAGGACTTCGGCGCCAACGCCAATCCCCTGCGGCGCTGGACCGCCCGGGGCAGGGGCCCGGCCGGGGAATCGCCCCTGGCCAAGGCCACGGTTTCGGAGCTGCTGCCGCTTCCGGGCGGCGACCTGGTCTTCGCGGCCCAGGACCCGGCCTGGGGGGTGGTGAACGGCCAGGGCCAGCCGCGGCTCCTGCGGGCCCTCCATCCCGTGGACCTCCGCCAGGCCCGGGAGGCCTTCAGGGTGACTCCCGACGCCGCGGAGATCACCCTGCCCGCGCCGAAGGTCCAGGGGCCGCCCCCCGGCTTTTCCGTCCCGGACCTGGAACTCCGCCCGGCCGCCGGCAGCAAGGGCGTGAGCCTCCAGGGGCCCGGCGCCCAGGTGGCCGGCTGGAAGGACGGGCCGCACCCCACCTGGCGCGGCCAGTCCCTGCCCCTGGAAGACTATGAGACCTCCCGCTGCGTGGCCTACCTGCCCAAGGGTTCCGGTTTCCTCCTGGGCACCGACTGGTGGCTGCGCAGCTTCGATGCGGACGGCCAGGAGCGCTGGAAGAGCCACCTGCCGGCGCCGGCCTGGGCCGTGGGCCTGGGCGCCGAGGGCAGGGTCGCCGTGACCCTGCTGGCCGACGGCAGCTACCGCTGGCAGCGCACCGCCGACGGCGCGACGCTGTTCAGCCTGTTCGTGGCCCCGGACCGGCGCTGGGTGCTCTGGACCCCCTCCGGCTACTTCGCCACCAGCGTCGGCGGCGAGGGCCTGGTGGGCTGGCAGGTGAACCGCCCCGGGCAGGCCGCGGACTTCTTCCCGGTGGGTCATTTCCGGGACCGGTTCTACCGGCCGGAACTGATGCCCCTGCTCCTGGGCACCCTGGACGAGGCCAAGGCCCTGAAGCAGCTCGCGGGCGGGCAAGCCCCGGCCCCGGCCCCCGCCCCGGCGGACCTGCCGCCGGTGCTCACCATCCTGGCCCCGCCGGATGGCCTGCAGATGATCGGGACGACCCTGACCGTGCCGCTGCTCCTGCGCACCCATGCCCATGGGACCGCCCCGGCGCTCCAGGCCTTCCATGTGGCCTGGGACGGCCAGCGCTGGCCCGCCATCACGCAGCCCGCCCCGGACCGGGTCCGGGAGCTGCCGGACGGGGAGGAGCGGACCTTCACCCTGAGCCTGGACGCCCCCGCCGGCAGCCGGCACCTGGGCCTCCAGGCGGAACTGGCCGACGGCCGGGTCTCGGAGTGGCTGGAAGCCTCTCTCCGGGCCCCGCAGGCGCCTGCGCCCGCCCCAACCCCTGCGCCGCCCACCGGGCCCCAGGCCCCTACCCTCCGGCTCCTGGCCGTGGGCGTGAGCGCCTACGCCGATCCCAAATACAATCTTTCCTTCAGCGCCAAGGACGCCAGGGACGTCGCCGAGTTCTTCCGCGGCCAGGAGGGCAGGCTGTTCGCCAAGGTCGACGTCAAGCTGCTCACCGATGCCCAGGCCACCGGGCAGGCCATCCTGCATGGGCTTGACGCCCTGGGCGCCCAGGCCCGGCCCGGGGACGTCTCCCTGGTCTTCATCTCCTCCCACGGCGGCACCGACGAGAACCACAAGAGCTTCTACCTGCTGCCCTACGATTTCGGGCTCGGCAGCTGGGGCGTGGACGGTCCCGACCTCAAGCGCCGCGTCGAGGCCATCCAGGGCAAGGTGCTCATGCTCCTGGACACCTGCCACTCGGGCAACGTCCTGGGGGAAAACCGGATGCGCGGCCTGGACGAATCCTTCCGGCGGATCCGGTTCATCAACGAGCTGCTCCAGGCCGGCCCCGGCACGCAGGTGTTCAGCTCCAGCACCGGCAGCCAGGTCAGCCTGGAATCCCCGGCCTGGAACAACGGCGCCTTCACCAAGGCCCTGCGGGAAGGCCTGGGCGGCGCCGCGGACCCGGGCCGCACGGGACGGGTGACCACCGACATGCTGGATGCCTGGCTGCGGCGCCGGGTGGCGGAACTCACCCGGGGCAGACAGACCCCCGTGGCCGGCAGGAACGAGACCGCCCAGGCCTTCCCCGTGGCCGTGACGCCCTGATGCGGCCGGCAGCGGAACCCCTTCTGGTTATCCTGATGGAACCTTTTCCAGCCGGTGCCAGTCCCACCCAGTCACCCCTCGGCAGGACTCTCCCTGCCCGAACCCGATCCGGAGACCCGATGCGCCCCTACCTCCCCCTCGTTCCCGCCGCCCTGGCCACCCTCCTGGCCTGCGCCCCCCGGCAGGCCCCCATCACCACGCCGGTGACCACCACCCAGACCCGCAACGCGCCGGACTGGATCGACCACGAGGAGATCCCCGACGGCCTGGGCGCCGTGGGCATCGCCCAGGCCAACGTCATGGGCGACAAGAGCCTGCAGCGGACCACGGCGGTGGCCGATGCGCGCACCAAGCTGGCCGGCAAGCTCAAGGTCCGGGTGCAGAGCATGTTCAGCCAGCTGAACCAGCAGGTGACCACCGCCGCCGCGGATGCGGGCCAGAAACCGGTCAAGAGCGACGTCATGGACCGGGTCATCGAGAACGTCACCCGCCAGGTGGTGAACCAGGAACTGGCCGGCACCAACACCCGGGGCGCCTGGACCGACCCGGCGGACGGCAGCCTGTACGTCTTCGTGGTCCAGACCAAGGCGTCCCTGGACCAGGCCCTGGCCGGCGCCGCCCAGTCCGCCATCAAGAAGGAGATCGCCCAGGGCGAGCAGTCCCTGAACACCGCCCTGGACAAGCTGGACGCCGCCATCGCCGCCAGCGCCAACAGCCCCAAGGAGTAGACCATGTTCCGGACCCAAGCGCTCGCCGTCCTCCTGCTGGCAGCCCCCGTCTTCCTGCGGGCGGAGGCGCCGCCCGCCTGGGTCCAGCAGGAGGGCCAGGTGCCGGCGGCCTATCCGCCGTCCCGGTACCTCACGGGCTACGGCCTGTCCAGCCCCGGCGGCACCGAGGCGGAACAGCGCCGGCAGGCGGTGGCCATGGCCCGGGAGGCCGTGGCGGCCGCCATCCGGACCCGGGTCACCGCGGAATTCACCAGCCAGGTGACCCAGGTGGACCAGCAGATGTCCCGGTTCGTCCAGAACCTGGTGCGGACCCGGGCCGACCTGGACCTGGAGGGGCTCGACACCTTCCTCGCCTGGCGGGACGAAGCCAAGGGCGTCACCCACGTCCTGGCGGTCCTGGACAAGCCCCGCACCCTGCAGATCCTCGGCGGGCGGCTGGAGCACGAGGCCGCAGCCTGCGGCCAGGCCTTCGAGGCGGCCCGGAGGACCGGGGACGCCGCGGGCCTGCTCCAGGCCCGGCACCTGCGGGAGGGGGTCGAGGAAGCCCTGGTGGTGGCCTCGGTCCTGTCCGGCGGAACGGTGCAGCCCCCGGCCTGCCCGTCCCTCCCGGAGATCGACGGGGAACTGCGCAAGGCCTATGCCGGCATGAAGGGGCTGGACGGGCCCCTGGCCCTGGCGGCGCTGGACCTGGGGCAGAGCCTGCCCAGGGGCCTGCGGGTGCTCATGGACCGGGTCACCTACGCGGATACCCCCTTCTGCGGCACCTTTTCCGCGTACCTGGAGCAGAGCCTCCCGGCGCAGCTGACCGCCCTGGGCCAAGTGCAGCTGCTGGACAAGGCGGCCGGCCGCGGGGCGTTGCAGGCGGCCGGCCTGGACGGGAGCCTGGCGGAATCGCTCAAGGCCCAGGCCGTGCTCCGGGGCACCTGTTTCGAACTGGACGGCGCGGTGAAGCTCAACCTCAGGGCCACCTCCACCACCGGGGAGGACCTGGCCGCCGCCAGCCTCACCTTCCCGTCCAGCCTGCTCCAGCAGGCCGGCCTGAAGCTGGCCCCGGACAACCTCCAGGAGGCCCGGCAGGCCCTGGCCATCGCCAACGCCCAGGTCCAGGCCTCCAGCCTCAAGGTCAAGGTGGCCCTGGACCGGGGCGACGGCGGCATCTACCGCAAGGGCGACAAGCTCTACCTGTTCCTGAAGGCCAACCTGGACTGCTACGTGAAGGTCCTCTACCAGCAGGTGGACGGCAGCAAGCTCCTCATCTTCCCCAACAAGTACCACCCCGACGCCCGGATCCGGAAGAACCAGCTCTACCAGATCCCCCCGGACGACAACAGCTTCGAATGGGTGGTGCAGGCGCCCTTCGGGGCGGAAATGGTGAAGGTCATGGCTTCCACCGAACCGGTCGAGGTCCCGGGCTCGGCTCCCGACGCCAACGGCCTCCGGCAAGTCACCGAGGCCCTGGGCGACCTCCTGGCCCGGACCCGGGGCATCGGCTTGCGCAAGGCGGACGCCCAGTACGCCGAGGACACCGCGGTGGTGAACACGCTGCCGGCCGAGGCCGGGAAAGGCCAGGATTCATGAACCCGGCCGCGGAGCGCCAGGGGTTCCGGCGCGGCCTGGGCCTGGCCCTGCTGCTGCTGGCCCTGGCCTCCGTGGGGGCCGCGCCCCTGGACCGCCTGGCCTTCGACGGCACCTCCCGGTTCCTGCGCCGCCGGGAGGGCCAGCGCGGGGTGGTGCTGGTGGGGGTGGACGAGGCCACCGAACGGGCCTATCCCGAACCGCTGGCCCTGTGGCACCGCCATCTGGGCGCGGTGTTCCAGGCCCTGGCCCAGGCCGGGCCCCGGGCCGTGGGGGTGGACCTGAACCTGCCCACCCGCAGCTTCGACGCGACCCTGCCCGGGGGCGACGCGGCCCTGCTGGCGGGCATCGTCCGCCTGCGCCGGGCCGCCCCCCTGGTCCTGGGGATCACCGTGGACGCCGATGGCCAGGCCCGGCCGCTGCACAAGCCGTTCCAGACCGTGGCGGGCGCCGAAGGCATCGGCCTGGTGCAGTGGGAGGTGGATCCCGACGGGGTGGTGCGCCGGTTCACGGAACATCCGCATGGCCGCCGGGAAGCGGTGCCCACCCTGGTCGGCCAGCTGGCCAGGGCCCTCCGGCTGCCCGTGCGGGAGGGCCTCCTGGACTACCGTTTCGCGCCGGCCGTGCCCTACGTCCCGATCCAGCAGGTGGAGGCCTGGGGCCGGGATGGCCGGCTGGACGAACTGCAGCGGGCGTTCCAGGACAAGGTGGTGCTGGTGGGGAGCGTCCTGCCCTTCGTGGACCGGCATTTCCAGGTGGTGGACCTGAACGGGTGGGGCGAGGACAACCGGCGCTTCGCCCCCGGGGCGCTGCTGCACGCCCAGGCCCTGGAGAACCTCCTGGGCCGGGGACCGATCCGCACCGTGCCGCTGCCCGGGGTGCTGCTCCTGGACCTGGGCCTGCTGCTCCTGGGCCTGGGTCTCGGAGGCCGGGCCCGGGCGGGCGGATGCGGGGCGCTGGCGGCCGTGGGCGCCCTGGGCGGCGCCCAGGTGGCCCTCCAGGGCGCGGGCTGGTTCCTGCCGCCCGCGTCCCCGGCCATGGCGGTGCTCATCGGCTATGGCGTCCGCTTCGGCCTGGGGGCCTGGGCAGCGCGGCAACTCGCCGCCCGGTTCGAGCGGGCCTTCAGGGGCCTGGTGAGTCCCCCGGTCCTGGCGAAGATCAAGGCCGGGGCCTTCCTTCCCGGACTGGAGGGGGAGACCGCCCGGCTGTGCGTGCTGTTCAGCGACGTGCGCGGCTACACCACCCTGAGCGAAGGCCGGGATCCCCGGGAGATCATCCGGATCCTCAACCGCTACTTCGACCGCATGGTGCCGGCCATCCACGCCCACGGCGGAGCGGTGGATTGCTTCATGGGCGACGGGATCATGGCCCATTTCGGCCACCCCGAGCCCCTGGCCAATGCGTGCCAGGCCGCCTTCGAGGCCTCCCGGGACATGCTGGCGGCCCTGGCGCTGCTGAACCGGGAACTGGGCGCCGAAGGCGTTCCCGGGTTGCGGATCGGCATCGGCCTGCACGCCGGCGAGGCCCTGGTGGGCAACATCGGCTCCAGGGACCGCCACGACTACTCGGCCATCGGCGATACGGTGAACGTGGCCTCCCGCACCGAGGGCCTGACCAAGGAAGCGGGGTATCCCCTGGTGCTGACCGAGGCCGTGGCCAGGGACCTGGAGGACCGGGCGGCGCTGGTGGACCTGGGCCCCCGGCCCATCAAGGGGCACACGGACATGCACGTGTTCGGCTGGCGGCAGGCGTAGGGTTTATCGGTAAGATGAACTGTTAAATAACTGATCGAGGAATCCGATGAAGCACGTGTGGATGGTCGGGGTGATCCTTCTGGCGGCCTTGGGTCTGGGCGCCCAGGAAGCCACCCCCGGCAAGGACCACCGCGCCCTGCGTCCTCAGCAGGGCACAGAGCAGCCTGCCGGCAAGGAAGCGCGTGTGGCGCTGGTCATCGGCAACGCGGCCTACCCGGACGCCTCCCTGAAGAACCCCGTGAACGACGCGAAGGGGGTGAAGGAGGCCCTTGAGCGGTGCAAGTTCCAGGTGACCCTGCTTACCGATGCCACCAAGCGCCAGATGGAGGACGCCATCGCGGTTTTCGGGGACCGGATCCGGGGCGGGGGCGTAGGGTTGTTCTACTTCGCAGGCCATGGGCTCCAGGTGAAGGGGGACAACTACCTGGTGCCCATCGGGGCGAAGCTCGACAAGGAGGAGGACGTTCCCTACGAGGGCGTGAACGTGGGCCGGGTCCTGGACCGGATGGACGCCGCGAAGAACGTGCTGAACATCCTGATCCTGGACGCCTGCCGCAACAATCCCTTCGCCCGGAGCTGGCACCGGGGATGGGGCGAACCGGGCCTGGCCAGCGTCAACGCGCCCTCGGGCAGCCTCATCGCCTATGCCACCGCCCCGGGCAGCACGGCCGCGGACGGCGACGGGGAGAATGGCCTGTACACTGCGGCGCTCCTGAAAGAACTGGAGGTGCCGGGCGTGCCGTTGCTGAACGTGTTCCAGGACGTGCGCAAGGCCGTGAAGTCGGGAAGCCAGGGGCTGCAGACCCCGTGGGAGTCCAACAGCACCGTGGGTGATTTCTATTTCAGGCCCCAGCGCACGGCCGAGGAACTGGCCCGGGAGCAGGCGGCGGTCCAGGCCGAGACCAGCCGGCTGGAAGCCGAGCTTCAGGCCAAGCTGGCGGAAACCCAGACGGCGGAAGCCGGCCGCCAGGCGGACCAGTTGAAGGCCAGGTTGCGGGCCCAGGAACTGGAGCGGCAGCGCCTGGCCCAGGAAGAGTCACGGCGCCAGGAGTTGGAAGCGGAGACTCGCCGGGCCCAGGCTGAAGATGCTCGCCTGCTGGAGGAACGGTCGCGCCTGGAAGCCCTGAAGCAGAGGCTGGCCCGGGCGCAGGGCCCCGTCGCGGGTGGGCAGAAGGTGGCGACCCTGGCCGAAGCCCGCCAGGCGTTGGCGCGACTGACGAGCCAGAGGGACGAAGCTTTGCAGGCCATCCAGCAAGAGAAGGCCCGGGCGCTGCTCATGCTGGATTACGACTACGCGGGCTTGCGCGAGCGCCTGGAAGCCCCCCGGGACGAGTTCGAAACCACGTCCTCGTACCAGGAACGCGAGAAGCGAGCCGCGGACCTCCAGGCGAAAAGGCAGAAGGAACGTGCGGGCCTGGAGGCCCACTATGCCGAGATGTCGACGATCCAGACCAGGCCCGTGGACACCGTCATCGCCGCCCTGAAGACCCAGGCGTTCCCGGTGACCTATCCGGTGGAATGGGGCGCCTACGATGCCGACCGGGGCCAATATGCGGTTCGAATCCCGGTGTCCGGATACTGCACCTACCTGGCGACCCTGGCCCTGGAACCAGCCAAGGCCAAGGCACTGAAGGAGCGCAGGGACCTGGTCAAGGCGGAAGCGGACAGTTCCCTGGCCAGCCGGGGTGTGCCGGACCGGCTGAGTGACCCGGTGCTGGGGCTGCTGCCCCTGAACGTGGCCAAGGTCGACGTGACCCTGCCCAGCTGGTTCTGGAGGCTCCCGCAAGGGGTTGGCTATGCTTATGGCATTGGCATTTCGGAAACAACGGAATCCAGCGAGGCCCAGGCAGCCATGGCGGATGGCCGAGCGCTGGCCTTGGCCTGGCTGCTGCAGGGAATGCATGTCCACAGCCATTTCACCCAAACGATTACCGAGGGGCCGGGAGGGAGCAGTCAGTGCACGCAACGGGTGGTTGAAAGTTCCACCCATATCCAGCCTTCCAGGCCAAACCCGAATCCGGCAACCGTCCTGGAACGAGTGGAGATTGGGGACAGCCTGGTGATGACCCTGGTGTCGATGGACCAACGTCCCCCGGAAGACCCCGCAGCCAACGGAAATAGTTGTGATTTCACCCAAACCAACAGACAAGTGTCTACCACATCCGTTTCTTCAACGACCAAGGCCTTGAAAACAGAACAATTTATACGTTCCTGGAAATGGAATGGAGCGCTGCGGGCGATAGCTTCCTGGCCATCCTTGCATTTCTCCGTGGCCCAAGATTCCCTCGTCTCCGCTGGACCTGATAAAAAAAATATTGTAAACCACTCTATACTTTGGAATTATACTGATCAACATGGTATTTTCAGTGGATCCCTTGGCAAGGAGCCCGATGGTGTTTCTGGCGCTTCCCATTCGGTAAATGGCCCGATACCCGACATCCATTTCGTCTCACCCCTGGGGGAACATGCCCCGAGCTGGATCGATAACGAAGAGGTCCCTGAAGGAATAGCCGCGGTTGGCATAGGTTCCTTGATCGGGCGGTTCGGCCGGGATGGCGGGCTGGGAGGATTGGCTGCTTCCTATTATATGGCTCTGGAGGATGCCGCCACTAAATTGGCGGGGAAGCTGGAGGTCCGAGTTGGATCCCATGAAACCCAAACGGGGCCGGCTGGGCCCGGCGTCCGGACCGACAAGGCCAAAGACCAAACTATTGACACTAACTTAAAAGGACTTACGGTGGCCAGCGTCTGGATTGACCCCGAGGATAAAACGCTTTATCTCCTGGCTAAAATTCCGGTTCCCCGCTGAATTGATGAGGATCACATGAGACGTCTACTTGTCCTGTTCTGGCTCGGACTCGTTCCCTTGGCCCTGCCGAGTCAAGGCACTCGATCCCCGAGGCCGCAGCAGGCGTCCGCCCCGCCGGAGCATCGCCTGGCCCTGGTGGTGGGCAATGACAGCTACCAGTATGTGGGGTCCCTCAGGAATGCCCGCGCGGATGCCCGTGCCATCGCCTCCGGGCTGGAAGCCACCGGTTTCCGGGTCACGCTCCGCACCGACCTGGACGAAAAAGCCATGAAGGAGGCCCTGCGCACCTTCAAGAGCCAGATCCGGGGCGGGGATGTCGCCGTGTTCTACTACTCGGGCCACGGGGTGCAGCTCGGCGGGTCCAACCTCCTGCTTCCGGTGGACATCCACAGCGAGAGCGAAGACCAGGTGCAGGACGAGGCCATCCCGCTGCAGCGGGTGCTGGATGATCTCCAGGAACAGAAGGCCAGGTTCTCCCTGGCCATCGTGGACGCCTGCCGCAACAACCCGTTCAAGGGGCTGGGCCGGGCCATCGGGGGCCGGGGCCTCGCCCCGACGAGCGCCGCCACCGGGCAGATGGTGCTCTATTCCGCGGGGGCCGGGCAGGAAGCGCTGGATACCCTGGGGAGCGGCGACAAGAACCCCAACGGCCTGTTCACCCGGGTCCTGATCAAGGAGATCCGCAAGCCGGGCATCCCGGCGGAGCGGGTGCTCCGGAACGTCCGGGAGGAGGTGGTGCGGCTGGCCAAGGGCGTGGGCCACGAGCAGGTCCCGGCCATCTACGACCAGGCCCTGGGCGAGTTCTACTTCGTGCCCGGGGCCGCCGCGGCCCCGAACCCCGCCGGGGCGGGCACGGCCGTGATTCCCGGGGAGACGCCGCCGCCGCCCCAGGCCACGGTGATGGTGGGCTACCTGCAGGTCATGGTGAACGCGCCCAAGGCCAAGGTGTTCGTGGACGGGGAGCTGAAAGGCGAAGCGGGGCCCATGGCCTCCCTGAACATCCAGGACCTGCCCGTGGGCGAGGTCATGGTGAAGGTGGAAGCCCCGGGCTACGAGCCCAGGACCGAATCCCTCCAGGTGGACGAAGGCAAATGGACCCAGGCCAAGGTGGTGCTGGCCAGGAAGGCCGCGGAGCTGCCCGTCCCCGCGGCCGCGTATCCCGTCGCCCCGGGCCCGCAGGCCAGCGCGGGCCAGAAGAGCCTCGACGTCGGGATCGTGCTGCCGTCCAAGGACGAGCCCCGCTGGATCCAGGACGAGATCCGGTTCCAGGCGCTCAGGGCGGCCGGGTACCGGATCGAGGTCCTGTTCAGCCAGGGAGATACCGCGAGGGAGAAGGCCAACGTCGAAGCCCTCGTCGCCAAGGGCGCCAAGGTCATCATCATGTGCCCCCAGGACGGCGCCGCCGCCGCGGCTGCCGCCGACGAAGCCCACCTGGACGGCGTCAAGGTGATCGCCTACGACCGCCTGATCCGCGACACCCCGAACGTCGACTGCTACGTGACCTTCGACTCCGTCCAGGTGGGCGCTGCCATGGGCGAGTACCTGTGCGGCAAGGCCACCGGCAGGGGCAACAACCTCTATCTGTACGCCGGCGCGCCTTCCGACAACAACGCCTTCCTGTTCTTCGAAGGCGCCTGGAACGTCCTGCAGCCCAGATTGGCCGATGGCACCTTCGTCGTGCAGAATTCCAGCGAAGCCGCGGCCCTGGTCAAGAAGGCCAAGCTGACCCGCGAAGAGGAGGCCAGGATCATCCGGCAGATCACCACGAACTGGAACTTCAACGATGCCCGCAGCCTGGCGGCGACCAACCTGGGTGCCGCGGACCGGACCGCCAAAGGCAGGACCTTCATTTGCGCACCCAATGACGGCACCGCCCGGGCCATCGCCGATGTGTTCGCCACCGACCGGGACGTGTCCAGCTTCTGCATCACCGGCCAGGACGCCGAGCGGGCTTCCGTCCAGTACATCATCGACGGCAGGCAGTCCATGACGGTGCTGAAAGACGTCCGTTCCCTGGTGGCCGATGCCATCGGCGCGGCCACCGCCTTCCTCAAGGGCGGCCAGCCTGACCGAACCAGACTCTATTTCAATGGCAAGGCGGCGATTCCGTCCCGGCCTACCCCTCTCGTCAGCGTCACCCGGGACAATTTGAAGTCGGCGATCATTGATTCCGGCTACTACCGGGCAAGCAACTTCACCAATTTGAGGTAGCCACCCAGGGGCTATGCCACAGGTCCGCGGCCATTGGCGGTGTCCGTGGCGTGGCCCGGAACGGGCTGCTTGAGGTCGTTCACCGAATCGGCGGCGCCGTGCCGGAGGTCGGCGGCGGCGAGCAGGGTGCGTTCCTTCAGGTCCTGCCAGGCGCCGGAGGCGCTCTGGGCCATGTCCCGGGTCCGGAGCTTGGCCCGGCGGGCCAGGTCCTTGATGTCCCCGCGCAGATCGGGACCGCTCTTGGGCGTGGTGAGGGCCACCAGCACGGCGCCGGCGGCGGCGCCGGCCAGGAAGGCCAGCAGGATGGGGCCAACGGCGGGGGAGGAAGTTTCGGTGCTCATGGTTGATGCTCCTGTGATGGTTGGGGAAAGGTGGGCCCGGGTTTGGGCAGGCCGGTGACGGGTTCCAGGACTCCGGAGAGCCGGAAACCTTCGAGGTAATGGTCAAGCATGGCGTCCACCCGGATTTTCCGGCCCAGTGCGGCCAGGGAGGGTAGCGGAAGCGCGGAATGGGGCATGGCGGATGGTCCTTCAAGGCCCATGGGGGCGGCCTAGTTGGTGGCGTCGGAGTAGGTGAAGATGACGTTGACCCTGCGGTTCTCCTGCTCGCCCTCCACGCTGGTGTTGTAGGCGAACCGGCGGTTGTCGCCGAAGCCCTGGACGCTGAGCCGGGAGCGTTCCACGCCCAGCGTGTCGACCAGGTAGTCCACCACGTTCTGGGCCCGCTTCCGGGAGATCTCCATGGCCTGCTGGGGGGTCGCCTGCAGGTCGCCGGTGTGCCCTTCCACCATGGCCCTCATGCCGGGGTTGGCCTTGAGGATGCGGGCCACCTTGCGCAGCTCGCCGGCGTATTCCGGCTTGATGACGGCCTGGTTCTGGTCGTAATCGATGTACAGGGCCATGGTCATCCTGGCC
>Ga0181534_10000868_pt1 | contig 20923 bp, 11 predicted proteins | sample PEATcosm2014_Bin_37_FD_119758 | JGI IMG/M metagenome (GOLD analysis project Ga0181534, IMG submission 119758) | Peatland microbial communities from MTU Mesocosm Facility, Houghton, MI, USA - PEATcosm2014_Bin17_10_metaG | ecosystem: Environmental > Terrestrial > Soil > Wetlands > Peat | place... | reverse complement strand
GGCCGCAACTCTGAATGCAAGCCGATTTTTTCTGGCGCTGGCGATGCGGCTGTGGCAGATTGGCGGCTATCTTCACTTGTGGATCCTGACCGGGGCCACGGCAATCGCGATGCTAACGCTGCCGGCGCTGCGCGACTCCGGGATGCAACGGCCGCGGATTCGGCTGCCGGTGCAGATGATGTTCTACGTGGTCACGCTCACCTATGCGGTGGCGATGTCGGCCATCGGCGGAGCGGTGCTGGCGCGGTACATGTTGCCGGCGATTCCGCTCGTTATTATTATCTGCGTCTCCACGATTTGGCGGCGGGTGCGGTGCTGGCGCGCAGCGGTGGCCTGCATCGCCCTCGCATTCTTGGGGGCATGGTTTCTGAATCCACCTTATGGATTCTCGCCCGAAGATAATCTGGCTTACCGGGATTACACCGTGCTTCATGAAGACGGTGAACGCTTTCTGGAAGCACGTTATCCCATGGCGCAGGTTCTGACCGCGTGGCCGGCTTCGGACGAACTGACGCGTCCGTGGCTGGGCTATGTAACCCGTCCCATGCATGTGGTGCGCATCGAGGACTTTTCTCTCGAGGAAGTGCTTTCGGCGGCGGAGCTTCGATCCGGCGAAGCCAAATTGAATTACGAAGCGGCTCTGGTTTTCTCGACCAAGTATGAACCCAGGACCGCGCCCTGGGACCGATGGAAGAGATGGACAGAGCTGAAGACGCGTTTTTTTGGCTTTCACCTCGATCTTCCGCCCGCAGCCGTGGCGCAGATTCTGGGTGGTCGGGTGGTGTTTTCAGAAGCGCGGCAGGGACAGTGGATTGCCGTGATCGAACTGAAGGGGGAAGGAATAGAGAATGCGCGCGTGATGGATTTAGCGCTGCATTAAGTGGCAGGAATGAGTCTTGATCACCAGCCAAACCTCCCGGCCTGCCTCGAGTTGCAGGGCATCACGAGCCGCCAAAGTAAGGTGGACCTTCATCTCCACGCCGCAATCGACGCGCGCGGCCATCATCATATCGCGCCGCTCGAGCGATAACAACTTGCCTGCGATCACATTCCGGGCGCTCAAGCCGACCGGCGCCGCGATCGCAAGCAGAATATCTCCGGCACGAATTCCCACCCGCAAGCGGGAACCGATCTCGGCGCGAACCAGTGGAGTCTCAATGACCACCCCACTGGCTTCGGCGCGGCAGAAACCCAGTCGACAGATCATGGTGCCGCGGTCTTCATGGACCGACTCGACGATGGCATCGAATACGTTCTCAAAGCCGGCCAACTGCGCCACCGTTTCCTGCACCGGGGCTCGCAAAACCTGGTGTGGAGTACCCTGCGCGATCATCCGGCCATGGTCGAGGACAAGCACGTCATCGCCCAGCGCCAGCACCTCCTCGCGGCTATGCGTCACGTAAAGAATCGGAACGCGGTGCGCCTGGTTCCAGCGCCGCAGATCGTCGAGGATTCTGGATTTGGTTGGGGCATCGAGCGCGGCCAGGGGTTCGTCGAGCAATAACACGCTGGGATCGGTCACCAGGGTCCGCACCAGGGCCACGCGCTGGCGTTCGCCACCGGAAACACTTCCCGGGAAATGGCCGCGCAGGTGGCCGATGCGGAATTCCTGAAGCATCGCCGCAACGCGCTGACTGCGTTCCGCCCGCGAAAGATGGGCGAGTCCGTACTCCGCGTTCTGCTGCACCGTGAGATGGGGGAACAAGGCCAACTCCTGAATCACGTAGCCCACGCCGCGCTTGGCCACCGGAACATTCAGGTGATCCTTCGAGTCGAACAGAACTCGCCCGTTCACGGCGATACGGCCGGAGTCTGGCGTCAATAGGCCGGCCACGCAATCCAGCAACGTCGTCTTACCCGCCCCCGAAGCTCCGAACAAAATCGTAAAACCGGGCGCAGCGCAAAAGTTCAAGTCGAGGACAAAATCGCGTCCGGCAGAAACAAAGCTCTTGTGGAGGCTGGCGGTCAAACCTGCTTCAACGGGATTCGCCGGCGTCGGGTGGGGCATGGGAGTGAGACTCACTCGACTGGAGCCGTCGGGGTTGCCGCGCGATTCCGCGAAACCTGATTCCACTCGCCGTGGTTCAGGCGCCTGCGGTTCAGGCCGCGCGGGTTCAGGCCATACACCAGCGCCATGGCAATAAACGATAAAACCAGAAGCAGCAATGCCATGGCATTGGCGGCGCGGTAGTCGAAGGCCTGCACTTGATCGTAAATCGCGATCGAAGCGGTGCGGGTCACGCCCGGGATATTGCCCCCCACCATCAGCACCACTCCGAATTCGCCCATGGTGTGGGCAAAGGCCAGCACCACTCCAGTCACCAGGCCGGGCTTGGAAAGAGGTACGATGACGCGGGTAAAAGTGCGGCAGGGTGAAGCTCCGAGGATTGCGGATGTGGAAATTAATTTGCGGTCGACGGAGGAAAACGCTGCGGCGAAGGGCTGCACCGCGAACGGCAAGCTATAGAGAATCGAGCCAATTACCAGGCCGGGCAAGGTAAAGGCCAGGGTATGCCCGGTGAGCGCCTGCCACCAGCGCCCCAATGGACTGTGCGAGCCGAGTGCCAGCAAGAGATAAAATCCAAGCACCGTAGGCGGAAGTACGATGGGCAACGCCACCGTCGCTTCCACCAGGAACTTCCAACGCCAGCGCGAGAAGGCGAGCCAGTAGGCCAAGGGAAGTCCCCCCGCCAAAAGCGAGGCTGATACCACTGCCGCCAGTTCGAGAGTAAGCCGAAATGCCTGCCAATCGATCAACATTGCTTCAGCACATTATTGCTTCATAATTCCCTTTTCGGATCGTTCCTTGGGACTAGTTGCGCAGGAATGAGGTGCATCCCACGATGGCATTCCCAGAATAGCTTCCCAGAATGGATTTGATGGAAGTTTATTCGCTTTTAAGGTTGCTTGTGGAGGGACACACTTTGATACTGGCCTCACCGTTGAGCGATCATGATTGGCCCGAACTTCCGCCGCGCGCTTCAGATTTGCCGCATTGCCGGTTTGCAAGTCGTCTGGCTTTCGCTGGCGCACGCGCAGGCGAGCGGCCCGGTGGAACAGTCGCCGGTCAGGCCCGTGAAGGCCGGTATGAAGGAAGGTCTCGATGCCGAACACGTCCAGCTGCGCTCCGCATGGTTTCTGCATGGCCGCGTCGTTCCCGGGAAATCTACCGCCGAGTTGAGGCGGCACGCTTTTGAGACCAAGATGCAGATACGGGTCCGCGCGGCGCGCCTGGCTCCTCTGGTTCCTGCCGGCAACAAGCCGTCGATCGCACAACCGGCTGCTGCCTCGGGATGGACAGCACTGGGGCCGGTTCCGCTGGCCTCAGACGCAACCGGGGATGGCTTTCAGAACTACCACCAGGTCTCCGGCCGGGCGACCGCTGTGACCATCGATCCCGCCGACCCCTCGGGAAACACCCTCTACATTGGTGGTGCCCAAGGAGGGGTGTGGAAGTCGACGAATGCAGCCGCCAGCGTAGCCAGCAACGTGACTTGGACGCCACTCACCGACGATCAGGCCACGCTCTCGGTGGGTTCGATCGCGATTCAGCCGGGCAATACCAACCCGAGCCAGAGCGTGATTCTGGTCGGCACCGGCGAAGCCGACAGTGCCGCAGACTCGTATTTCGGCCTGGGCATTTTGCGCTCCGCCGATGGCGGCAACTCGTGGACACTTATCTCCACGGCTAACGGTGGAGCGCTTTCTTTCAGCGGGCTGGGTGGCACGGGCATGGCCTTCAGCACAGCAACCGGCCAGACCAGCACAGTGGTGGCCTCCATGGGGGCCACATCCGAAGGCATTGTCGAAGGGGCGCTCACTCCTAATAGCAACCGCGGGCTTTACACCTCCAGCGATGCCGGCCAAACCTGGACCTACGACGCAGTTCTGGCGGGCGGAGCCAGCCAAAGCACTTCCGCAACTTCGGTGGTCTACAATGCCGCGGCGGGATTATTTTTCGCGGCTTTGCGCTATCACGGTTTCTATTCGTCGCCCGATGGCTTGAACTGGACGGCACTCGCGGTTCAACCCGGCGCTCCGGGATTGCTGAGTGCGGCAGCCTGCCCGCAAAATTACGCCACCGACTGCCCGATTTATCGTGCTGAAATCAGCGTAGTGCCAGGAAGAAATGAAATGTATGTGTGGTTCATCTCGCTGGACTCGAATGGAAATCCGGTCGACCAGGGGATCTGGCAGAGCCCGAATGGCGGCGCTTCCTGGGCGCAGATCCTGGATGGCGGAATCATCAACTGCGGCGATTTGAATGGCTGCGGCGTGGAGCAGGGCTTTTACAATCTCGCATTGCTGGCCCTCCCCGATGGCGAGGGCACGGATTTGTATGCGGGCGCCATCAATCTTTATAAATGCTCGATCAGTTCTGTTAACCCTGCGTGCGCGAATGCGCCATTCCTCAATCTCACGCATGCCTACGGTTGCGATCCACTGGGGGCGCCGGCGCATGTTCATCCCGACCAGCATGGGCTGGCCTATGCGCTTACGGGCGCCACCGACCTCATGTATTTCGCCAATGATGGGGGAGTCTATCGCGCTCTCGATGGCTTCACCGGCCTCACCACGGGTTCCTGCTCCGGCACGAATTTATTCGACGATCTCAATCAGAACCTTGGCTCCATGACCCAGTTCGTCGCATTCTCAGAGCATCCCACGAATGTGGATATGCTGCTGGGAGGAAGCCAGGACAATGGCTCACCCGCGACCGCCACGGCCACCAGCCATTCTAGCTGGGAAAACGTTTTGAGCGGAGATGGCGGCTTCAACGCCATCGATGGCAATACCGGCAATTGGTTTGCCTCCAATCCAGACACCGGCTCGGGAGGTCTGGCAATACAGCAGTGCTCCTCAGGCGTGAGTTGCACGGATTCTCTCTTCAGTGTGGTGGTAAGCAGCGCGAACCTTAGCGGTGATGACGGCGGTTTTTACTTTCCTTACATTCTGGATCCGCAATCGGCGAGTTCGATGCTGGTGGGGACATGCCGGGTCTGGAGCGGACCACGAACCGGCGGGGCCTTCACCGAGTTGAGCCTGAACTTTGACACGCTGGGCCTGGGAACCTGCGCCGGCACCGAGATCAACGTAATCCGCGCACTGGCCGCCGGAGGGTCGGCGAACGCCAACGGATCCGAGGTAATTTATGCCACCACGGATGGCCTCGGCCCTAACAACTCATCCGCCCCCATCGGCGGAAATGTCTGGGTCACCAGCAACGCCAGCGCCGTCTCCGGCACCATTTCGAACTTCACCAACGTGACCCTGAACGGACCAGGCGGGGCCAGCCTCAATCCGAACCAGTTCCCTATTTCCGGAGTGGCCATCGACGCCTCAGACCCCACCGGCAATACTGCCTACGTAACCGTGATGGGATTCACCGGCGGGCCCGGGCATGTTTGGCAGACCACCAACGGGGGCAACAGTTGGAGAGACTGGACGAATTATGGAGGGTCCGCGGTTCTTCCGGATTCTCCCACGAACGCCGTCGTGGTCGATCCGGGGGCTCACATGGTTTATGTGGGCACAGATGTCGGAGTGTTCGGGAGTTCCACCTTGAACGCCGCCTGGACCGAGGTTGGACCGATCCCATCCACGAGCGGCGGGGTTAGCGGCTTTCTGCCGGATGTTGCCGTCACGGCCCTGGGTATTTTCAACTCCGGTACCGCGAAACTTCTGCGCGCCTCTACTTACGGCCGCGGAATCTGGCAGTTCAATCTGCTGGCCCAGCCGGATTTTCAGATAGCCGTCTCGAATACCCCGCAGACGGTTTTCGTCGGTGGAACCGCCAACTTCAACGGGACGCTTACCGCCGTGAACGGATACAACAATTTCGTGCAATTAAGTTGCATTTCCGGTTCGACCAGCCCTCCCGCTCCTTGCACCGTGACCCCAGCAACCTTGGTCCCGGCCGCTCCGCCAGCATACTTCACCGTTACTTCCAATGGCACAAGCGCCGTGACGGACTATTCTTTTAGCGTGCAAGGGCTGGGACTCGACCCAAAGGGGACCACACACAAAGCACCGCTCAACCTGAACATCGTGAATTGGAGCATCTCCGCCGCCACACCAGGCACGGTGATCGAACCGGTGGGTTCGGCATCTCCGCCGGTCAGCTTCGTGATCACGCCGCAGGGGAATTTTGGCGAACTCGTTGCCTTGGCTTGCGGTTTCCCGGCACAGATTACGGGAAGTTGTACGTTCACCCCCGGTGTAACCTTCCCTGTGAGTTCCAAACCGCAGATTGTAAGCGCAAGCGTAACCACGCCGGCGAATACCCCTGCCGGGCCCTATGCGGTCGCGGTGACCGCTACCAGCAGTCCAGACACCAGCAGGCTGAGCACATCATTCACCGTCAATGTGGGAGCAAACTTCGGCCTCAAGCTGACCGCCAATTCATTCCCCAATGTAAAAGCGGGCAGCAGCGGGATGGCCGGCGCCGTCACCATCGCGGCGGAGGACGGCTTCTCGGGGAATGTCGCCTTGAGTTGCACAGCTACGCCGAATAACACTTGCAGCATTCTGCCCGCATCGGTGGGCGTACCGGGCACGGCGACTCTGACCATCAACGGCGGCACGTTGAACGCTGGCAACTATCAAGCCTCTGTCCTGGGAGCCTCAGGCATGCTTACAAATTCTTTGATTGTGCCTTTTATCGTGGAGGACTACGGGATCGCCGGCCCGTCAGCCCTGGTTACGACTCCTGGATCGCCGGTGAGCGCAAATCTCACCTTAACCTCCCAGGATTTTTATATTGGCACCATTGATCTCGAATGCGATGCTTCGGCGCTGGCCAATGCGCAATGCGCGTTCAACCCGCTAAGCCCTATCGCCATCGGCAGCGGCGCGGTGGTCGACGTAACTGCAAACCTGACAGTTCCAAACAATGCCGCAGCCGGAACATATAACATTAACTTCAATACGCATGACATGGCCGGAGCACCGATCCACAACTGGACGACCGCTCTCAGCGTGCAGGATTTCGCCTTCGGAGCGGTCGCGCCACAAACCATAGGTTCGGGTTACTCGGCCACCTACAACTTGGAGGTTGCCCCGGTGGGTGCGTCTTTCGGCGGTGTTGTAAGCTTTTCCTGCCCCACCACCCAGCTTAGCTTGACCTGCTCCTTTACCCCGGACTCCATCATCCCAGGCAACGACGGTGCCTCCGTCGCGCTCACGATCGCATCCACTGCGGCAGCCACTCCCGGAGACTCCAGCGTCATTGTTGTGGGAACTTCAGGATCGCTATCCCATTCCGTGGCAGTTCCCATCACTGTGGCAAATAGCTTCCATGCCGCCGTCATCAGCCAGTTTCCCAGCGTGGAGCCGAATCAGGTAGTCACGGCAACCATAGCAATATCCGCGAACTACATCGGCGCGATCGAGGTCTCTTGCGTTGACCCAGCGAATTCCCTCACCACGTGCGGCAGTCCCAGCGCGGTTAAAGTCAGTAAATCGGCGGTAACGGCGGTCATTACACTCACCGTTCCAACCAATGCCAATCCGGGAACCTACAATCTCACGGTCAACCTTCAAGGCTCTGGAGCCATGCCACAGTCGCTGGCACTGCCGTTTACGGTACCCCAGGATTTCTCGATCAGCATCTCCCCGCAAAACAGCCAGACCATCACCGCCGGACAGTCGATTACCTACAGCGTCAGCGTTCTCCCCGTGGGTAATGCGTTCAACGGAACGATCACGCTGCAGTGCACCAGTTTCCCGACCCTTCAGGGCACATGTGCGGCGAGTCCCACCTCCGTCGGACCGCTCTCCGCTTCCACATCGGCCGCGGCTACGGTCACGGTGACCACGACGGCGGCCAGCGCCCAATCGCTTCGTCCCGGGGGAAAGGACGGGAATCGTACGGCTTCCCTCGCGCTGGCGTTTTTCGCGATACTCGTTTTAAGCAAGCGATCCCGCCGCCGCGCGCGTGTGTTCGCCTTGCTGGGCCTCTGGTTGACCCTGCCTTCCTGCGGGGGCAACGGCGGAGGCGGCACCATCGGCACACAGGGCACACCTGTTATCTACACGATCAGGGTCACTGGCACCTCCGGCGCGCTGATCAACAATGCCCCGCCAGTCACCCTGGTCGTAAACTAAGGGTCGTTTTGCGGGTCGAAAACACCAAGGACCGACGGCTATAGCGTGAGTCTTTGGGGCGCACTGGTGATGAAATCGATTTCGTTCAACCCATGATTGACAGCCGCCATCACGTCGCGATCATCGGAGGAGGCATCATCGGGCTCGCAGTGGGGCTCGAGATCAGCCGGAGATTCCCCCGGGTGCATTGGTTGCTGCTGGAGAAAGAGAACCGAGTGGGCCGCCACCAGAGCGGCAACAACAGCGGCGTAATTCACTCCGGAATTTACTATAAACCCGGGTCGCTGAAGGCTCGACTGTGCGTCAGCGGCGCCAAGGCGATGATCGAATTCTGCCGCGAACACGGGATTCCGCATGAAGTCTGCGGCAAAGTGATCGTCGCCACGAAGCCAGACGAACTCCCCCGCCTGGAGGAATTGGGCCGCCGTGGCGAGGCCAATGGGCTGGCGGGAGTGCGATGCATCGGTCCGGAAGAGTTGCGCGAGATCGAGCCCCACGCCAGTGGACTGTGCGCCCTGCTGGTGCCCTCCACCGGAATCACCGACTACGCGGCGGTGTGCGACAAATATGCCGAACTGGCGGCCGCTGGCGGCGGGAACATCCTGACTTCGATTCGAGTCGTCGGCCTGAAGCGATATCTGGACGAGATGGTGATCGAAACCAATCGTGGATCCTTCTCCTCGTTGTCGATCATCAACTGCGCCGGACTGTTTAGCGATCGCATCAGCCGCATGGCCGGAGACGAGCCGCCGGTCATGATCGTTCCTTTCCGTGGTGAATACTATGATCTCATTCCCGAGCGGTCGGAACTGGTGCGCAGCCTGATTTATCCCGTACCCGATCCCCAGTTTCCTTTTCTGGGGGTGCATTTCACCCGGCGCATCAGCGGCCGTGTCGATGCTGGGCCCAACGCAGTGCTGGCCTTGCGGCGGGAAGGCTATCGCCGCACCGACTTCAGCCTGCCGGACATGCTCTCCTCCCTCGCCTTCCCCGGATTCTGGCGCATGGCCGCCAGCCATTGGCGAAGCGGCATCACCGAACTGCAGCGCTCATTGTCGAAATCGGCATTCCTTTGCGCCCTCCAGCGCCTGGTGCCGGAATTGCGCGCTGACGATCTCACTCCCGGCGGCGCTGGGGTGCGGGCTCAGGCGCTGTCGCCTGACGGCACTCTGGTCGATGACTTTAAATTCGTCCGCTCTGCCCGCGCGTTGCATGTGCTGAACGTGCCCTCCCCCGCGGCCACGGCCTCGCTGGTCATCGCCGCCATGATCGTGGACGCAGCCTGCCTGGAAGCTCTGGAATCCGGCGGACCGCGGCTTTCCATCGCCTAAGTGCGCCGATTCGGCTATGATCGAACCTTTGCCATGACGGCCCTGCGAATAGTTCGCCGCGAGGATCCGCCGGGCAACGGAGGAATGCTTGGTCGTTCTGGTGATCGGAGGAGCGGGCTACATTGGCAGTCACGCGGCGCGGGCGCTCCGGCGGCGCGGCCACGAAGTGGTGATCTATGACAATTTATCCACGGGTCACGCCAGTCTGGCCGCCGGTTTTAAGCTCTTGCAGGCCGATCTCGCGGATGTAACGACTCTACAGGCAACGCTACGGCGGGTCGATTCGGTCATGCATTTCGCCGCCCACGCGTATGTGGGCGAGTCAGTGCGCGATCCGCGGAAATATTTCCGCAACAACGTGGAGGCCGGTCTGGCGCTGCTGAATGCCTGCGTGGACTGCGGAGTGCGCCGCTTCATTTTCTCCTCCACCTGCGCGGTGTATGGAGTTCCCGAGAGCCTGCCCATCGTGGAGTCAACTCCCCGGCAGCCGGTGAATCCTTATGGCGTTTCCAAACTGTTTCTCGAACAGGCGCTCGAGGCCTATGACCGGGCGTATGGCCTGAAGTATGCCAGCCTGCGTTACTTCAACGCCGCCGGCGCGGACGAAAGTGGAGAGATCGGCGAGATGCACGATCCCGAGAGCCATCTGATTCCTCTCGCCATGCAGGCCGCCCTGGGCACACGGCCGGCTTTGGATGTCTTTGGAACGGACTACCCCACGCCCGACGGAACCTGCGTTCGCGACTACATTCATGTGAACGATCTCGCGGACGCCCACATCTCCGCCCTGGAGCGCTTGGCCGGTGGAGCGCAATCCCTCGCCGTGAACCTCGGGACCGGGCAGGGCCATTCCGTGAAGGAAGTCTTGCAGACGGTTGAGCAGGTCAGCGGGCTTCGCGTCCCCATCCAGGTTGCGCCGCGGCGGCCGGGGGATCCGCCCGCTCTGGTGGCCGACCCGAGCCTGGCCGGCAAGTTGCTGGATTGGAAGCCGACGCGCTCAATCGAGGACATTGTGGGCACTGCCTGGCGATGGATGCGAAAGAACGAGAATGTGCCGTCATCCTGAAGTGCGCAACTCGGGAGGAGTTGCCTAAGTCGGAGTAGCAGATCCTGCCCGTTAATGGGTGGACCCGTGATTTCTCTCAATGGCCGGGAGCTTCATCGACGATAAGAAGGCAAGCGGTAGCGGCTACACCATCTGCGGCCGGAACGCGTCCGAGGTCAAATCCCCCAGCAGCTTGTGCCAGGGATGCTTCTCGTTTTGTTCCACCTTGGAGACCATGGCTTTCATCTTGGTCAGGACTTCAGGCGAGTCTTCGTCATAGACGTCACCTTGCAGGAGCTTGAGCACGTCCAGCCGGTAGTTGTGATCGCTGATGAAGTAAGTGAACAGCACATTCAACCGGTAGTAAACGGAAATAAATTCGTACCAGTTTCTGGTGCCGCGGCGCAGCTTCTCTTCATACTCGGCGAACCTGGGGCGCGAGAAATCGTTTTTCTCCAGCGCCTTTAAAACGTCTTTATGCGCGAAGCGCGAGCTGTTCAGCGCAATGCTCACCCCGGTGGAAAAGATGGGATCGACGAATCGCCCGGCATCGCCCACCAGCATGAAGCGGTCGCCCGCCAGTTGCTTCATGGCGTAGCTGTAATCGCCCTCTTCCTTGAAAGGACGGATCCGCTTCGCTTTGCGCAGAGTCTCCGCGATCAAGGGCCGGCTGCCCACGGTCTCCCAGAAGAACTTCTCGCGATCGTCTTTCGACTTGGCAAAATTTTTCTTCTGCGTCACCACTCCGAGGCTGGTGATGCTGTCTGTGATGGGGATCTGCCAGATCCAGGTGTTCGAAATCGGCAAGAAGTGGATGTAGATGTAATCGAGATTGGTCTCCCGTTTGGCGAACACGGTACGATCGTAGCCTTCGAACCAGGAGTGGATGGCGAACTGATCGAACACCGGGTCCTTCACCTTGAGCTTCATCTGGTTGCCCAGAAAAGTCTGGCGTCCGCTGGCGTCGACCACCATCTTGCAACTGACGTTCATCTCCTTCGGCCCGATATTGAAATAAACTTCAGGATGCTCCGGGCCGAAATCGACGCGTCCCACCTTCACCCCGTCATAGACTGTAGCGCCCAGCTTCTGGGCGTGCTGCAAGAGCAGCAGATCGAACTTCCCGCGATCCACGTGGTAGGTGTAGTTCTTGTCCACGCCGGGCTGGGCGCGCTCCTCGAAGCGAATATCGACGTTATACTCCGGCGACAGCCCTTCCAGATCGTGGACGTAGGCCGGCTTCTGATCGTCAGTGGTCCAGACTGCGCCGAATTTGTGGGGAAACTTCGCTTCTTCCATCTGCCCGAGGAAATCCAGCTCTCTGAACACGCGGGTGGAAGAAGGGACAAGCGACTCACCCACGTGGGGACGAGGAAACAACTCGCGCTCAAAGACCACGCACTTGGCCCCGGCTTTCCCCAGATAGGCCGCCATGCTCGCGCCGGCTGGGCCGCCGCCGATGATCGCTACATCGAAGTCCGGTGTGGAATGATTCATAGGTTTAAGATCTCTCTCCCGGGGGTCAAGCAACGCAATTCAGAAACACGATCACAAATGCCTCGAACGCCGTGCTCGATCACGCCGAAGCCTCCACGAAGGCATCCGCCGTCAGGCTGCCCAGAAATCCGTGCAGCGCGTGCTTGGGATTGTTCTCCACCTGCTTGACGATGTTGCGCATTCGGGTGAGCACCGGCGGCTCGGCCTCGTCGTAAACGTCTCCCTGCAGCAGTTTCAGCACGTCGAGGCGATAGCGCGGGTCCTGCACAAAGGCCGTGAACAGCACATTGAGCCGGTAGTAAACGGTGATGAAGTTGTACCAGTTGCGCGTGCCCAGCCTAAGCTTGGCCTCATATTCGGCGAACGACTCGCGGCTGAAATTTCCCGTCTCCAGCGCTCCGAGAACATCTTTGTGCGCAAAGCGCGAGCAGTTCAGCGCGATGCTGACCCCGGTGGAAAAGATGGGATCGACGAAGCGCCCCGCGTCTCCCACCAGGAGCAACCGGTCACCCGCAAGTTGCTTCATGGCGTAACTGTAATCGCCCTCGTCTTTGAAGGGACGAATCTGCTGTGAACCCTGCGCCTTCAGGCCTTCATATAGTTCCGGACGGGTCTGGATGCACTCCCAGAAAAATTTCTCGCGCGACTCCTTGCTGGCGGCGAAATTTTTCTTCTGGGTGACCACGCCGATGCTGGTCACGGTGTCGCTGATGGGAATCTGCCACACCCAGGTGTTGGTTATGGGCAGGAAGTGAATAAAGATGAAGTCGCCCTGGGTCTCCCGGTTGGAGGCCATGCAGCGCCGGTCATAACCGTCGAACCAGGTGTGGATGGCGTACTGGTCGAAAACCTCATCCTGAATGCGCCACTTCATTTGATTGCCCACCAGGGTCTTGCGCCCGGAGGCATCTACGACGATGCGGCAAGTGGTGCGGAACTCCTTCCTGCCGATGTTGTACCTGATGGCGGCGCAACCGGGATCGCTGAAATCCACACCGCTCACGCCCACGCCCTCGTAAACCTTCGCACCAAATTCATGGGCATGTTGCAACAGCATTAGATCGAACTTGCCGCGGTCCACGTGGTAGGTATAGTTCTGGCTGACCCCGGGCTGGGCGCGCTCATCGAAGCGAACATCCACGCGGCAATCGGCGGATACGCCGCCGAAGTCCATGTTGTAGACCTTCGCATCCGAAGCCGCGGTCCACGCCGCGCCAAACTTATGGGGAAACTTCGCGTCTTCCATCTTGGGCAAGAAATCAAGATCTTTGAAAACTCGCGTCGAAGAGGGAACCAGGGATTCTCCGACATGAGGCCGCGGCATCAGCTCGCGCTCAAAGACCACGCAGTTGACGCCAGCCTTGGCCAGGTAGGCTGCCATGCTGGCGCCGGCCGGGCCCCCGCCAATAATCCCTACCTCAAAATCCGGTGAGGATGAGTTCATAAACTCTATGCGCTCCTAAGAGATGAATGATCTTTAGCAGCCCCGGCCTGTTCACTCTGCCGCGATTGCAAAAGCACCAAGAAAATCCGAGGGAAAGTACAAAACTAACTGCTTTCGGGGGGAGAAAGCGATGTCTTAATGTAAGTTGTTGCCTCTATGATAGACCAAAATCGAGTGGTTTCGCCAAGCTCGAAGGTAGTGGATATTTCGATCTAAATTACAGCGGTAACCAGAGTGTTGCCCATGGTTCAGGCTACCAGCCGCGAATTGCTGGAAGCGATGTTTTCCATTCGTGGGGGAAGCAGGGTTGCGCTGGATTACACCACACGATAAGTATTTTGCTTGTTGCGCAAAGGAGTCGGGTTCGGCTAATCCACCGTGAGCCGCACCGTGACCGTCCGTGTCATGTTTCCCTGGTTGCCTATGACCGTCAGCGAATACGTACCCGGCGGGGTTTCCGAACCCGCAGTCACCGTCAGCACGGAATTTCCCGCGGTAGTAATGGAGCTGGGGGTCAGAGTCGCCGAGAGTCCTTTCACCTCCGAGACGCCGTCCACCGTGAGCGTGACCGGTCCGGTGAAGTTCAGCGGGGTCACGGTCAGGTTGAAGGTCGCTTGTCCGCCGGGATTCACCGCCAGCAAAGCGTTGTCCACGGTGAGCCAGTAATCGCTTCCCACCGGCCCCCGGTTGCATGGGGAGCCGGGATTTCCCGAGGGCGCCTGGAAGCTGGAGTTGGAATCCTGCGCCGTGACGCTACGCCAGGAGGAAAAGTCGTAACTCGTTCCCAGCTTCGGTGTGGGCAGCTTATAGGGGGAGGCGGAATTTTGGGGGTTCCACCAGGTGTTGCCCGAAGAGCTCAATGTGCTTTCGAAGCTGCTCCAGTCGGAACTGTTCAGATAGGTGTCTTTAAAAAGCAATTGGCTGCTGGTTTTGCCCTGAATGATGTTCCCGGTATTGGTGAAGTTTTTCGTAACCAGATTGTAAGCCTGTCCGGTTTCCCAGTTTTCGACAGGGATTCCGCCCTTCAATCCGATCACCGCGATCTGGCTGGTCAGGTTATTCATCAGCACGCTGTTGACCAGCGAAACATTCTCCGAGTTCCGCAGGACCAGGCCGCCCACAGCGTAAGGTGAATTCTGGTTGCACGTGTAGCCGCTATCGATGACGATCGGCCCTTCGTCTTTTTCCAGGAAGAGGCCGCTCAATAGATTGCCGGCGGCTTTGATCCCGCTTGAATTAATGTTGGCATTATCCGTGTCCCAGTGAATTCCATAAGACTGATTGAAACTTGTGGTCAGGCCGAGAATGGTGTCCTCGTGCGCACCCCAGGCATGCAAACCGGCGGTGTTGCAGGCATAATCGGCGCCCTGCGCTCCTCGCCAGTTGTTGTAGGAGGTGGTATCGGATTGCCACAGCCCGTATCTGGTTTGCGACTGCTGAAAGCCGCTGTCGCCGTTATGCTCGGCCACGCTGTTCACAACGGTGAAGTAGGTAGCGGGATTTTCAATCGCCAGGCCTTGCCCGTTATTCCAGCGAAAGGTGTCGCTGTCGAAAAGAATGTTGCTGGAAGTGACCTGCACCGTCACCGCCGCCTGGGCGTGACAGGTGTTGGCATATTGGAAAGTCAAGCCGCGAATCACGATGTTGGATTTTTGCTCGATGGTCAATAGGGCGGGCAAGGTGGCCACTTCCACGGTCGCGGTGCTCATGTCCGTGCCCGCCGCTGGCCAGACATACACCTGGGCGGACCGGTTATCCACGTAGAAGGTCCCGCGCTGCATCTGGGCGGGAGACAGCACCTGCGTCAACAGCGTGCCGTTCACCGCAATCAACTCCTGCCGCAAAGTAATGTCCTGTTGAAAGGGGCACGAGGTCAGCTGCGGACAGGTTCCCCAATCGTTCGTCCAGCTATTGGTGTAGATCCCCGGATGGGAGGCGGATTGCGCCCAGCCCGTATAAACCACAGCCCCGCTCACGACCACCGTGCCGTTGCTGGCGGCTTCGAAGGTGATGGGCATGGCGGTGTCTTTCTTGCTGTGCGCGAGGGTGATGCTCTCGCGGTACGTTCCGGCAGCGATGATAACCCGCGAGCCTACACCCCCGTAGTTGTTGCTCTCCGCCAGCGCGGCCGCCGCTCCAATGGTCTTCAGGGGTTCCGCCTGAGTGCCAGGATTCGAATCGGACCCGGTTCCGGCATTCACGTAGATCGACGCGGTCTCCAGGGCCTCGTTAACCGTCGCCTGGCCAAAAGCGGCTGCAGCAAACAGCAGGCAGGCCAGAGACGAAACCAGCATGCGGAGAGGCAGGATGCGAGGACAAGGGAAGGCCCGGCGGTCGCGCAGATTGCGCCTCCGGGCCCAATCGAATCGGCGGACCAGCATCAAACTCACCTCTCGAACGGGGATTTTCGGGAGGACGCTCAACACGAGGGTCGTCCTGAAGAGACTCTAGTTTGAGCCAAGCCGGACTGGAAGGTACCAGAAGGTCATACGGCTAAGGTACAAAGCATTGGCGCACCCTGATTCGCAACTGCCCTTGGCCGAGTTGCTTCGTCCCAGGATTGCGGAGATATATGTTTGTCGGAGCATTGGCAGAATATGAGGAGGGTTGGAAGGAGTGACTTTTGGGGCGGAACTAATGGGTAATGCTGGGGTTAAGATCTTGAGCTAGTATGAAAAAGTCCTATTCGAATCGATAAGAATGCCCCAAGAAACCGGAAAGACCCCCTGCATCCCGCCTAAACCACCCTCAACAGGAAATGCTTATATTTCATCTAACATATTGACTAATAATGCTTTACTAGCATTGCAGGCAGGCCGCGCATTGTCGTGCTTCGTGGGACTGGCGGCACTGGTCACGCTTTCCGGGTGTGTCGGCAGCTCCACCTCGTCGCCCGGTGGCAGCAGCGGTCCAGCGCACAATTACGTGTGCGATAGCGGAACCTTCGGCGGCAGCGCGAGCGTTTCCCAGCTGAATCCCTTCTTTGGCATGCATGTTCATTCGCTGGAGCCGAGCACCTCCGGCGGGAACGGTACGCCCTGGCCCAGTACCATCCCGCTCTCCGATCCCTCGGACACCGTGCAGTTCGCCCGGCTTAGGCTGTGGGATTCGGGCACGGGATGGGCGGAGATTAACACCGCATCCGGCACCTGCGATTTCAGCCACATGGATTCGTGGTTGACGGAAGCCGAAGCCAATAATACGGAAGTGCTCTACGATCTGGGACGAACCCCCACCTGGGCCTCCTCGAATCCCAACGACACCACCTGCTCCTACGCCGATAGTAACGATAGTGGGCCGGGGCAATGCGATCCTCCGACGGATTTGAACAGCGACGGCACGGGAGCCGACGCCATCTGGATCGGCTGGGTTACCTCGGTGGCAAATCGCTACAAGGGCCAGATTAAGTATTACGAAATTTGGAATGAGTGGAACATCTCGCTGTTCTGGACCGGAACTCCGCAGCAAATGGTCCGTATGACCCAGGACGCGCGCTGCGTGATCGAAGGACCGCCCGCGGGGAGTTCCTGCAATTCGGAAAGCACCTTTCCCGAGGGAACCGGGATCGATACCGATGCCCGGGTCATCACTCCCGCGCCCGTGGGCAGCGCGGCACATCTGGACGGCGCCAGCAAACAGATGACCGCGTTCTTAAGCTCGCAGGCCGGCGGAAACGGGCCGGGCGACTTTTTTGACGTGGTAGGTTTTCACTGCTATGTGAGCCAGCCCCAGCCAGGAATGGGCTTCCCGATCCCGGAAAATGTGCTGACAGTGAACGGCGATCTGAACTCCACCTTGCAGAGCTTTTCCTCTATCGTTCAGGGCAAGCCGGTGTTCTGCACCGAGGGCGGATTTGGCAATGTGGTTCCGGAGGATTTTACTGACCCATCTTTGCAAGCCGCATTTCTGGCTCGTTTTTACCTGCTGCAAAACGTCTCGATTGTTTCGCGAGTTTACTGGTATGCCTGGGACGACACTTCGACCAACCCCGGCGGCCTGTGGGACCCCAGCACGGGACCGAAGCCAGCGGCGACGGCTTATGCCGAAGTCTATAACTGGATAACGGGTGCGACGGCGAGCGGGCCGTGCTCCGAGATCCTGAACACGACCATCTACACCTGCGGTTTCACCCGGGCGAATGGCTACCAGGCCTTGGCGGTTTGGGATAGCAACCCAGCGGCGAGCTGCTACAAGGCCGGGGTGCCATCCACTTGTTCCAGCTTCACGATTCCTGCCCCATTCACGCTGTCGCGGAATCTTTCAGGAAGCGAGACCGGGGTGACCCCGGGTTCCGCGATTCAGCTTTCAGCCGCGCCCATTCTCTTGGAGACCGGACCGCTGCCTTGAAGAACCGCCGCCGGTCTCCCCCACGCAGCGGGTCGCAGGCACGCGCTATCCCGCCAATACCGGCGGGATTCCAGCCCTCAAAATGATATAAGAAAGTGACGGAGCATTCAGTTTGGGCGCGCGCGCCCTTCAAGTTCGCGCCTCGCCTGATCGGAAGAGGGAACAATGGCGGTTAATCTTTCGCAACCCGGCCTTTCACCCATTGGTTCTTCAGGCTTGGATTCCCCAACCTTGGATTCCCCAGGCTTGGATTCCCCAGGCTTGGATCTTGCCACCAAGCGCGTAGCGGTGCTGGGAGCCGGAAAGCTGGGCGGAATGCTGTTGCAGGCCCTGGTACGCCAGGGATTGCTCTCGAAAGAGAGGACCTGCGCCACGGTGCGGCATTCCGAGCGGGCGCCGGCCGTGGCCGGCAAGCTCGGCATCGAGGTTGGCACGGACAACGCCACAGCGGTGCGTGGGGCGGATATCGTTTTTATTTGCGTGAAGCCGCAGACGGTTGACGAGGTGATCGCGGAAATTCGTTCGCAGCTGGCGCCGGGAGTGCTGTTGATCTCCGTGGCTGCCTCCGTTTCCACCGCTCAGATCGAAAGCGGGCTGGGAAACAAGATTGCCGTGGTACGAGCCATGCCCAACACGCCCTGCGCGCTGGGAGCGGGTATGACCGGATTGTGCAAGGGAAAGTACGTTACGCCGCAGGAGATTGCACTAGCCTGTTCGTTATTCAACGTGGTGGGCCGCACGGTGGTGGTGGACGAAAAACATATGGATGCGGTGACGGGACTTTCAGCGAGCGGACCGGCCTTTATTTACATAATTTTAGAGTCGCTTGCTGAAGCTGGGGTTAAAGTTGGGCTGCCGCGCGATGTGGCCACCCTCCTGGCCGCCCAGATGACCATGGGGTCGGCAAAGATGGTTCTCGAAACCGGGGATCATCCGGCGCAATTGAAAGATTCGGTCACCACCCCCGCGGGATGCACGATTGACGGCATTCTGGAGCTGGAAGAGGGCAAGCTGCGCGTTACTTTGATCAAAGCAGTGGTGAAGGCGACAGAGCGTGCCAAGGAGTTGGCGTCGAGTTCGTAGGGATGAATCGAAGTTGCGCTCGGGCTCGCATCCTTCCCCGCTTATCGGTACCCCGGGACTGCAGGAACAATTCAGTATCTAGAGCCCGACGCTCTTTCGGGCTTTTCCTGACCTCTGAACATCGTTCAAACTCAAGTTGTCAGCGAACTTTCTGGCGAGCGATAAGGAAAAGGCAGCGGGCAGGAGTGCTGGCTCTACACCAGCCCGGCTCCGGGCGCCGGACAGGCGAGGGCGGCTGTCCCTACATTTTCGTGCTAATCTTCCTGCGTCATTTCTGAGTTCAATTCTGATCGCCTCAACGAGAGTGCAATGACGGAAACCGTGCGTCCTGAGCCCAGCCGTCTCTATCGCTGGCTGGTTTTGGTTTTTCTCAGTCTGGCCATGTTTGGCAGCTACTACGCCTATGACGCGCTAAGCCCATTAGCCGACGTGTTGAAGCAGCAACTGGGGTTCACCGATCTCGACATCGGATTTTTGCAGGCGATCTATAGTTTCCCCAACATTTTTACGGTGCTCATCGGGGGCGTGATTATCGACCGCATCGGATTGCGCCGAGCTTTGATGATCTTTGGAGTGCTCAGCCTGGTGGGGCCGGCGATCACGGCTGCGTCGAGTCATCTTCCGGTGATGGCGACGGGGCGGCTGATCTTCGGCATGGGGGCGGAGTCACTGAATGTGGCAGTGGTAACGGCTTTGGCGCGCTGGTTCAAAGGGAAAGAGTTGAGCTTTGCCTTTGGCTTGAACTTGACGGCGTCGCGGCTGGGAACCTTTGCGGCGCTGAATTCGCCCACTTGGGCGCGGGCCGCCTATGCGCACTGGCGGGAGCCGTTTTTGATTGCCGTGGGCTTTGCCGCTCTCAGCTTGGCCGGTGCCATCGTGTATTGGTTCATGGAGGTGTGGGCGGAAAAGAATTACAGCCTGGGGGCGGTTTCGATCGACAAAGTGGTGTTCGCCGATTTGTGGAAGTTCGGCGTGAGCTACTGGCTGATTGTGGCCTTATGCATCGTGTTTTATTCGGCGATTTTTCCCTTTCAGACTTTTGCCGTCAAGTTTTTTATGGAAGCGCATGGGACCTCGCGGGAGTTTGGCGGATTTTTGTCCAGCATGTTGACTTTGTTTGCCATGATTGCGACACCGCTGTTCGGACTGATGGTGGACCGGGTGGGCAAACGGGCGTTGCTCATGATGTTTGGCTCCATGCTGCTGATTCCCGTTTACCTGATGATGGCCTACACGCGGATTAACTTATATGTGCCCATGGCCATGATGGGGGTGGCGTTCTCGCTGATTCCGGCGGTAATGTGGCCTTCGGTGGCCTACATTGTGGACGGAGGCAAGCTGGGCACGGCATATGGGCTCATGACCATGATCCAGAATATTGGGTTGTTTGGACTGAACCTACTGGTGGGTTGGGCGAATAATTTCAGCCACGCGGATGCGGCGAATCCGGCGGGGTACCGACTGGGAATGTGGATTTTTTCCGTGCTGGGAATTCTGGGAGTACTGTTCTCATTCTTGCTGCGCCAGCGTGAGTTGGGGCCCCATGGGCATGGGCTGGAGACGATTACAACGGGAAGCGCGGGGAAGTCATAGGTAGTCTTGAATCATTTGGTCGTTCGTCGCTGGTCGCTGGTCGCTCGCCCTTAGTGAGCCGCAGTCAGTGGTCGAAAGCGTGGTTGGGAGAGGTTGCCGTCGATTTTGGCACCTGGTTTGAAAAGCCAACAACAAACGACCAACGACTTTTTGCAGAGATTCTGTATGAGTACAACCCATCGGCAAGCGAGGCCGGATGAACCTCTCTCTAAACCGTGTCGTTTTATACGTGCAAGACGTTCCCCGGCTGGTGGCGTTTTACCGCGGTCTGCTGGGACTTCCCGTGGTGGAGGAGTGGAGAGATGAGTGGGCGGTTCTGCGGGCGGGGCATTGTGAGATCGCGCTGCATCGGGCGGGGAAAGCCTTTCGCAATCTGGATGCAGGATTGTCGTGGGAAAAGAGCAACGCGAAGTTGGTGCTGGCCGTGGAGGGCGACATGGCCGCGCTGCGGAAAAAGCTAATGGATAACGGAGTGGC